>Ga0316206_1000276_pt1 | contig 82310 bp, 71 predicted proteins | sample 6monthpyrite_MG_FD_204942 | JGI IMG/M metagenome (GOLD analysis project Ga0316206, IMG submission 204942) | Microbial mat bacterial communities from mineral coupon in-situ incubated in ocean water Damariscotta River, Maine, United States -... | ecosystem: Environmental > Aquatic > Marine >...
GTCTTGCGGCGCCAATGAGCGTAGCCATTATAATCCACAAAACGTTCATAGAACCTGTGCCAGCAACCACAACTCCTGTTTCGATAACGGGGTAGCTAATCTCTATGTAGGTATCATCATAATAGCTATCTTCAAGTGGCAGTGAGCTCAGGGATGCGTCATCGTATGGACCGTAATTTAATAACCATTCATGGCTATGCGCATCGTATAGTTCAATGCGAACATCGTAATAACCGGCGGGGAAACCATCCGCCAGTTCAGTTTCTATCGTGAATATATCCTGATCACTGTCGGTATGAACGGGGTAATCCTGGCTGCTGGCGTAGTAATTCCATGGGCCACCTTCAAAACTTAAATAGAGTTTGGCATACACATACGATGTACTGTAAATAGTGTCCGCGTCTATTGAAACACTAAAACGGTGGTGGAAACCGTCGTAATCGAAATCACTAATTAAGTTAGTCGTGGCATTATAAATCCAGACTTCGTTACTATAACTGTAGCTAACACTGCCGGTTGTTTTTCCAAGTGCATTCGACTCAGTACGAAAGCCTTCCTTTACTAATGGCGTTAATATGACCGCATCTGCCTGTTTGAGTTGAGCGTCTTTAATGTCCGTATTTATTTCGTTACTGGTGGCATTACTGGCAACGAAACTGATGGATTTTGAAGCGCGCGTGCTGTCAGTGGTTTGTGCCATAACCGGTGAAGAGATTAATCCCAGTAATATCCAGGGCATCAGTTTTGTTGTTGGTTTTAGTGACATTGTAATTCTCCCAAACGGTTTTAAAAATAAACTTAAGAAATTTATATCTAGAAATTAATATCTAGAAATTAATATTTAAGACTTGAGATCATTTCAACATGTGGTACCTGAACCGGGGCTGAACAGGCGGTTAAATGGAGGATTGAATGTAAATTAAGAAGGGTGCCCTAAAGTATAAGGCTTATTTTGGCGCCACCAAGGGCGCTTTTACTGATGTGTATTTCGCCGTTATAGGCATCGATGATATTGCCTACAATCGAGAGTCCTATGCCATGGCCGGCGGTTGCCTGGTCGGAGATTGCTTGGCCGGCACTTGTCTGGTCGGCGCGTACGCCGCGCTTGAGTAGTTCGTTTGCCTGTTCCGGGGCAATGCCCGGGCCATCATCACTGACACTGATTAACAGTTTGTTGTCGTGCTTCTGTACGGTGATATCTATGTGTTGAGATGCCCATTTGAAAGCATTGTCCAGCAGGTTGCCGAGTAGCTCCATCAGGTCACCTTCGTCTCCTTTGAATAGCAATGTCTCATCGATATTCATGTTAAGTGTGACGGGTTTGTCCCGGTAAACTTTTTGCAGGGACTCAAGCATTCTGTTTACGATCAAACCCACATTAACCGATTTGCTCAGATTACTGGAACCCGCGGTTGCTGCCCGTTGTAGTTGATATTCAACAATGGCGTTCATGCGGCTAACCTGTTCCTGCAGGGCATCTTTTTTCTGCTCATTTATTCCGCTCTGTAAAACCGCCAGGGGTGTTTTAAGGCTATGTGCCAGGTCGCCTAATGCATTGCGGTAACGGGATTTCTGTTGCCTTTCTTGTAGCAGCAGAGAATTAATGTTTGTCGTGAGGCGATCGATTTCCTGCGGGTAAGTATCTTCAATTTTTTCCTGCTCACCGGCTTCAATAAGGTTAAGTTCGGCGCCGACTTTGCGTAAGGGTGACAGTCCCCAGCGCAAAATAGCAGCCTGGCTAATGAGTAAAAGCAGCGCCATCGCCAACAGCCATCCCCAGAGGGTTTTACGGTACTGGTTGATCTGTTTGTTAAACGAGGCCAGGTCGGTGGTCAGGTTAAATGTGAGTGGGATATTGCCGGTCTGGGTTGCCCAGTTTACGCCATAGGCAAAGGTGAAATAGGCTTTGTGCGAGACGCTGATTTTACGAAATTGTTTTTCGCCGGTTTTCAGGCTAATGGGTTGTGGTGGGGTTGCGCCTAATGAGGAGGAGGATTTCCACAGGGTGTTATTTTCAGCACTGGTAATAAAGGCATAGACACCGGAGCTGGGTAGGCCCAGCAGGGCATCCAGTTCACTGGATGGCATTAAGATGCCTGAGTCATCAACTTCTGCGGCGGCCATGAGTGAGTAGAGCTGGCTGGTTAACTTATCCCGTAGCGCGCTTTCAGTACTCTCGAAAAAAGCCCGGTCGAGTGCGGCGGCGGTAAGGGTGATAAAAATAACCAGTACCAGTGTTGCGCTCAGAATAATGCGTAGATTCAGTGACATTGCCAGATCTCTACCCGTGAGTATTTTATTGGTGAGCATTTTATTGGCGAGCACTTTTTGGGTGACAATTTCATAGTCTGCATTTGAGTCACCCAGATAAATCACACAGGGTGAAGCGGTAACCCCGGTTGCGCAGTGTTTCTATGGGTTTTAAGCCTCCGTCCGGGTCGAGCTTTTTGCGTAAGCGGCCAATTAACACTTCAATGACATTACTGTCCCGGTCATCGTCATGGGGGTAAAGGTAATCTGCCAGTTTAGTTTTTGAAATAGCTTCACTTGAGTGTCGCATCAGGTATTCCAGTAGGCGATATTCAAATGCGGTTACATCAACCCGCTGGTCGTTGAGTAGCACCTGTTGTGTTCCCGGATTGAGGCAAAGAGGGCCACATTTTAGCTCCGGGGTTGCTGAACCTGAAGCCCGTCGCAACAAAGCTTTCAGGCGAGCTAAAAGTTCTTCAGTCTGAAAGGGTTTTACCATGTAATCGTCGGCACCGGCTTCCAGCCCCTGTACTTTTTCCTGCCAGCGACTGCGTGCGGTGAGAATTAATACCGGCAACGTGTGACCTTGCCGGCGTAAGCGCTGGATAATTTCGATGCCGGACATGCCCGGCAGGCCGATATCGATGATCGCCGCATCAATCGGATACTCGGTGGCAAAGAAGTGGCCCTCATTCCCATCGGCGCTGGTATCGACAATATAGCCTTCTGCTTCAAGGCTATTTTTAATATCGGTTTGCAGATCGAGCTCATCTTCTATTACCAGAATGCGCATCACTATCGACCCGAAATAACCTTGCCGCTATTAGCGTCAATGATAATAATACGCACTTCACCACTGGCGCTTAAGGTTTTTACCCTGTATGTACTGCCACTTTGTTTTACCGCGAGTACCCGGCCTGGGCTAACACCCTGGGCAATACTAACCGCCTGCTGCTTGCTAATACCTTCTGCCATGGCCAGTACAGGCGTGACAAGTAGAAGCAGGGCGGTCAGATAAACGGATAACAGGGTATTTTTCATAGCAATAGCCGTATTTATAAATAGATTTATTGCATACTACCGGTTAACAGTCGGAGTGTAAAAAGATGCCTTGTTAACCGGTAGGGTAATGATTGCAGGGTATCTTGCAATGAAGCTAGTCATGCAATGTGATATCGACATTGTCCGTGCGTATGCCTAATATAAATCTCAGATCACGCAGGTTCAGAAGGTGTCTGCGTCCACTGTTGTGTACGGCGTAGCCCTGCACCGGGGAGTGATGCCTGTGCTGATGGCGATCGTGTCCATGATGCGTAGGTTGAGCATAATGTTTTTTGTGCCCATGACGGTGATTGTTGTGTTGATTCAGTCGACGATCATGTGTGTAGTTATGGTTGCCGCCGCGGTGGTTTCTGTGCGGTTTTTTGGCGTGATCACTGCGAATATCTCGGCGGTGTTGATTTTTGTTACGGTGTTTATCGACACTCTGAGAATGCGAGTTCTTAAATTTGTTTCGTCCACTGTCATCAGCCATAGCAATGCCTGGGGACAGAACAAGCCCCGTTACAAGTACGCTAATCACAGGCAGGGTTTTAAGGGTAGAAATTATTTTCATGGTCATTCTCCAGATAGAGTTATTGTCTCGGGTAATGCCCGATGACCCTAATTTAACTCTGGCTGGCTGAATGAAAGCTGAACGGATATTAACGGCTACTGATTTTTTTAGTTATTAAGACTTACGGGGCAGCACAGATATACAATAAAAATTAAAACCTACGACTTCAATCAAACCTTATACTTCCCAAGCAAAATCTCAAATTCTTTTTCAGGAATGGGTCGACTAATAAGATACCCCTGCGCAATATCACAACCCAGGCTGTTTAACTTGTTCAGTATTTCCCGGGTTTCAACACCTTCAGCCACAACCGATAACCCCAGATTATGTGCCAGATCAATGATAGATTTTACAATAATTTCATCGTCGATATTATCTGACATGTCGCGGATAAAAGACTGGTCAATTTTCAGCTCATTGACGGGTAATTTTTTCAGGCGACTGAGTGAAGAATAACCGGTGCCAAAATCATCTATGGAGAGGTCGATGCCCAGTGCGCGAATACGGGTGAGTGAATCAAACACATGATCGTAGTCAGACAGGAACATGCTTTCAGTAATTTCAAAAACCAGCCGGCGGTAAATAGAAAAATCTTTAATTCGAACCTGAACCTGATTAACAAAATCTTTATTCATTAACGTTTTGGTTGATATGTTTACCGCAATTTTTAAATTATGACCGGCGCTGGTCCAACGATTAATATTTTCGGCAACGATTTCAATCGCCTGATAGGTATATTGATCAATTAAATTATATTGTTCCAGAGCATCAATAAAAATAATCGGAGAAATGCTGCCACGGTCCGGGTGTCGCCAGCGTCCCAGTGCTTCAGCTGAAACCAGTGTGTTCGTTCTAATGTCGATTTTTGGCTGATAATAAAGTTCAAATTCATGATTTTTAAAGGCTTTATTTATATCAATCGCAAGACTAAGATGGTTCTCATCAGTTTCATCTTTCTGCGCCTCAAAAATATGTAATGCGGTGTTATTTTTTTTGGCAATGTTTAATGCGATGTCCGCATGTCTGAGCAGGGTGCTACGATCATTGCCGTGTTTGGGATACAGGCTAATACCAATGCTGGCTTTAATATTAAGTTCACTGTTGTTAATTGAATAGGAAGGCTCTAAATCCTCGAGAATATTTTTTGCGCGTTTAACGGTTTTAGATCGTCCGGTATTCGGCAGTATTAAAATAAATTCGTCACTGCCGAGGCGACTTAAGGTTTCGTTTGAGTTGAGTCCTTTTTCAATGCGTTTACAAAATTCGATTAAAATCTGGTCGCCGTTATCGTGTCCGAGTGCGTCGTTTATGGATTTAAAATGGTCGATGTCAATTAACAGAATACTGAGTATTAATTTTTGTTCTTTTGAAATAGAAAGCTGGGTGTTTAACCGGTCGCGCAAGAGTGAGCGATTGGGCAGGCCGGTGAGCGGGTCATATAGTGAGAGCTGTTCAACTTTATGACTGGATTCTGAATACTTGCGGTTTAATCGTTCAAGTTTGAGCTGGTGATCAATTAAGTTGCTTTGTATATCTTCAAGCTCTTTTACGGCAAGTGCATTTTCGATGGCAATGGAAACTATGCCGGCAAACATGCTGAGTGTGCTTAAATCACGCCGGCTAAATTCCAGCCCGTCTTTTTTGTTGATGGCAGCAATGCCGCCAAGAAACTCTTTTCGACCCTGTAGGGGGACTAAAATTAAAGTGCTGGCTTCTTTTTCCCATAAAGTGCGTTCTTCATCGTTTAGTTCATTGAGTACGCCTCGCCACCAGGCTTTTTTATTTTTCCACACCCAGCCACATACGCCGAATTCAACGGGCAGGCTTTTGCCAATAATTTCTTCGGTATTTTTTCCGGCACCACTACGATAGGTGTAGGTTGTTTTGTCGTTATCCAGAATGGGAATGAGCAGGGTTTCTGCCTGCACTAAATGCAGTGCTCGTTTGGCGATGGAATCGAATATTTTATTGATATCCAGTTCACTGGCTACCAGACGAAAAGTTTGCTGAAGCAGTTCAATTTCAGCTTCTCTTTCTTTTAGCTCTTTTCTAAAGTTAATTGAATCATTCGGGCTATTGATTTGTTCTGGCACCAGCAAGGCTCATCACTGAAAAGGATAGTAATGAGTGTAGACTATTCTAAAGTGCAGCTATGGTTTATTTAAGTAGCAGATATAGCAGGATTACATTGCTGATAAACAGCGCTGCAGCAATGCTGCGCCAGAAGTTAATGGGGTCTTTTTCTAACAGTGGCAGGCTTTTTTTCATAAATGATTCATTGGGATGAGTCAGGTCATGATAAAACTCGGAGAAGCTATCGTATCTCAGGCGGTGATCTATGCGTACAGCTTTTTCCAGTGCGCCATCTAGCCACAGGGGAATCATCGGATTATGTTGAAGTGAGCTGGTGTATTTAATTTTACTGATGGTGCGCCAGTCCAGGTTTTTATCTGACTGATCGCCGAAAGGCAGTTTGCCTGTGAGCATTTCATAGGCGATGACCCCGAGTGAAAACAGGTCTGATTTATTGGAGCCCGCAAGTCCCATTAAGTATTCCGGCGCGGTGTAGTTTTTAGTACCGAGCAATTCGAGACGCTCAACCGGCGAGGCAATTTCCTGTATGCCGGCAACTTTAACGGCACCCAGGTCAATAATTTTTACCGTGCCGTCGTGCTTAATCATAATGTTGTCAGGCTTCAAATCCCGGTGCAGCATTTCCAGACGGTGCAGACCGCGTAAGCCCTGAATTATCTGCTCGATGATTTTGGTGACCTGTAGAATGTCAGGCTGCGGGTTTTCTTCAATCCATTGTGCGAGGGTGATACCTTCAATATATTCAATTAAAAAATACTGGCAGCTGCGTTTGCGCTTTTGCTCATAGGTGACCATCACATTCGGGTGGTACACCCGTTTACCCGCCCATTCCTCCATGTGAAAGCGGTCGATATACGATGGGTCGTCATCGTAATTAACGGATGGGGTTTTCATCAGCATGATTTTATCTGTGTCGGTATCTTCAACTAAATACAGCTGAGAAGTTGAGCTGGAGTGAAAATCCTTAATCACTTTATAGCCATCAATTGTCATCCCCGGTGACAAATCCGGTGGGAAGGGCAGGCGCACTAAATCGTTAATGACTTCATTGGCCTGCTGGCTGGGAAGCTGTTCAATGTGAATGATCTGGCAGGTGACATTGTCGTGGCTACCCTCGGCCAGTGCAGAGCTGATGAGCTGATCCGCCAGTACATTTAAATGCGCCGACTGGCTTATCGTGTCTTTAATCTGCCTGTCTGAAAGATAGTCGTGAATGCCGTCGGTGGTCATTACAAATACATCATCCACTTCGAGATCAACGGTTTTGTAATCCAGATCTAAATGTAAATCAACACCAATAGCGCGGCTTAAATAGTTTTTTTCCTGGGTGATCCAGATGCGATGATCATGGGTGAGCTGTTCGATATTGCCATCGCGCAAACGATAAATACGGCTGTCACCTACATGCAGAATATGGGCGGTGGTGGATTTTATAATGAGCGCGGAAAAAGTCGTAACATAGGCTTTGGCGTGATCATCGGTGCTTTTGCCATAAAGCCAGCTATTGAGCGCGGTGAGCACTTTAGCGCCGGAGGTTTTAACCGTCCAGCTTTCCGGGGTGCTGTAGTAGTCGCTGAAAAAACCTTTGACGACATATTCAGATGCTTCTTTGGGAAACGCGCAGCTGCCCATGCCGTCAGCCACAATCGCACAAATTCCCTTGTTTTCCAGTAGCTGTCCTTCCGGGGTGACGATACCATAGGAGTCTTCGTTATGGTCTTTTATGCCTTCATCGGAGCTTTGTGCGACGTTGATTTTTAGCTGGCTGGTCATGGCTGTGTTATCTCATTACTGCATTTTTTAAAAGCATTTCGTTCGCAAATGAACACAAAACACGCAAATTTTTTATTTGCTTTTGCTCCCCTCTTAGTAAAAGAGGGAATACATATATTTTTATTGCTACCCGCTGAATAGTACTAAATATTAATTATACGGGGGAGATTTAAAAGGCTCCGTTTAAGGATGATATCAGTAGAGTATCAATATGCCGAACCTCTAAAATCCTTCTCAGTAGCTTAATTCATTTTATTCTGAAACGGTAAGTCCAAGAATATATTTGTACCCGCTTTTTCTAAGAGGGAGCTTTGTTTGTGTTTTATGTTAAGAAGGTAATCTAAAAACCTAAATGAACGCAAAAGCACGCAGATAAAAAGCAAAATGAAAATATATAATGGTTGTGCACCGAAGGTGCATAACATAAAAAATTGCGTGTTTTGTGTTCATTTGCGGACAAAAATGCCTTTGCTTTTTATCAACTCCAATAGCAAATTAAGTCTCAATCACCTGCACAGTACCATCCGGTAGCACTTCCGTCATTTTGTCTGAGGGTTCTTTTAAAAACACCACGCTTACCAGAAAAACAAATGCGGCGGCACCGGCAATTACTAAAAAGAAAATCTCAGATGATACAAAAGACAGTACCGTCAAAAAGGTAACCGCGCCCACATTACCATAAGCGCCCGTCATGCCGGCAATTTGTCCGGTAAGTCGACGTTTGATAAGGGGGACTACCGCAAACACCGCGCCGTTACCTGCATTAACAAAAATTGAACAAAAGATGGTTACCGCAATGGCCATGGGCAATGACCAGCTGGCATTAATCTGGCTCATCAGGGCGTAGCCGATAATCAGGCAGAACATAATCACCACCAGGGTGCGCTTGCGGCCAAACTTGTCAGAAATCCAGCCCCCCGCCGGACGCATAATTAAGTTGAGTCCGGCAAAGATAGAGGCGACCAGGCCGGCTCCAGCGGGAGATAGCTGAAAGGTATCCATAAAGTATAAAGGCAGCATGGAAATGATCGCCAGCTCAGAGCCGAAGGTCACCATGTATGACAGGTTCAATACCGCAACCTGGCTGAAGTGATAACGCTCAATTTCAGGTACCCCAACTTTAAATACATGGGCATTAACCTGATACATGCGAAATGCCTGAAATGCATAAAGGCCAGTGAGCGCAGCGTAAATGGTATTGGTGACACCGGCATCCAGCATACCGATATTAGCCGGGCTGAGTTTCCAGGCCAGTACGCCGAGTGCCGCGTACATGGGGATGTTCATAATCAGATATAAAATAAAATCTTTTTTGCTGGAAATTTCCAGTGCACCACTTTTTTTGGGCTTGAAGTAAGTTGAGCCCTTGGGTGTATCATGGGTGTTGAAGTAGTAAATAAATGAATAAACAAATGCCAGTACGCCGGTGCTGGCAATCGCGTAGCGCCAGCCATCATCACCGCCAAACATTAGTGCAATGGTGGGCAGGCTAATCGCAGCGCCCGCACTACCAAAGTTACCCCAGCCACCATAAATACCCTGTGCAAGTCCTGCCTGACGTGCCGGGTACCATTCGGAAATCATGCGGATACCGATGACAAAACCCGCACCGGCAAAACCCAGTAAAAAACGCATCAGAGCGAGCTGTTCAAAATCTTTTGCCACCGCGAAACCAAAGCAGAGCAGGGCGGAGACCATTAATAAGAAGGAGTAAATGCGTTTAGGTCCAAAACTGTCCACCAGCATACCAATAATAATGCGGGCGGGAATGGTGAGGGCAACATTGAGGATTAGCAGGGTTTTTATCTGCTGGTCAGTTAGGCCCATGGTTTCTCGCATGGCGGCCAATAAAGGTGCGTGGTTAAACCAGATAACAAAGGTAATAAAGAAGGCAATCCATGACAGGTGCAATATGCGGGTATTGCCACTGAAGGAAAATATCTTGATGCTATTTGAGGCACTCATTTGTTTGTAATCCTGTATTAGTAATTCCAGTATGATTAAGCAATATATGAACCAGAATAAATAAATTCATTATAAACAACAAGATGAGTTAAATTTCACGATACAGTTATCATTGGAGTGCACATTATAGGTGCAACTATACTGGTTTTATATCTGGCTTTTGATCTATGCACTATATGGGGCCAGTCAGAGGATATTAAGTGCGGAGCGCATTTTGATGCTGCTCTATAACAATATATTAGTAACTAATAAAATGCTGTAAGCTGGTGCGATGCACCTTTATGATGCGTTACAGATTAAGTTTCAAGTGACTATAATTAATATTATTTGTTATTAAAGACTTATAAATCAATATGTTATTTAAATATATTTGTAATTGGCATGTATTCTGCATTGCTTGTGTTAATTGTTGAATAAATGGCTAAATTCGCCCCATCTTCGGAGTTAGAACATGAAAGAAAAACTAGTTGTTATTGGTAATGGTATGGCAGGTATGCGTACCGTTGAAGAGCTGCTGGAAATTGCACCGGATAAATACGATATCACCGTATTTGGTGCCGAGCCTCACGGTAACTACAATCGCATTCTGTTGTCTCCCGTATTATGCGGCGAGAAAGCCGTTGATGAAATCATGCTTAATGATTTGCAATGGTATGAAGACAATAACGTTACCTTGTATAAAGGTGTAAAGGTTACGGATGTTGATCGTAAAGCCTGCAAGGTAATTGCCGATGATGGCACTACGGTTGATTATGATCGACTGTTAATCGCCACGGGTTCTGATCCGTTTATTATTCCAGTACCGGGGCATGATCTTCCCGGTGTTATTGGTTTCCGCGATATTAAAGATGTGGACACCATGATTGAAGCATCGAAAAGTAAAAAAACTGCGGTGGTTATTGGTGGTGGTTTATTAGGTTTAGAAGCGGCTAACGGTTTAATGAAGCAGGGCATGGATGTGACCGTTGTGCATCTGATGGACTGGTTAATGGAACGTCAGATGGATGATGTTTCTGGTGAGATGTTAAAGCACTCATTAGAAGAACAGGGCATGAAGTTTATGATGAAAGCTTCAACCGCTGAAATTAAAGGCGATGGTAAAGTTGAAAAAGTTATTTTTGCCGATGGTGCTGAAATAGATGCAGAACTGGTTGTGATGGCGGTGGGCATTCGCCCGAACATCGAACTGGGTAAAAAGATTGGTCTGCACTGTGAACGCGGTATTGTTGTTAATGACACATTACAAACCTACGATCCAAAAATTTATGCTATCGGTGAATGTATTGAACACCGTGGTTTAACTTACGGTTTAGTCGCACCACTTTTTGAAATGGCAAAAGTCTGTGCGAATCATTTAGCAGAATACGGTATTGGTATTTACCAGGGTTCTGTTACTTCAACCAAATTAAAAGTAACCGGCATTGACTTATTTTCCGCCGGTGATTTTATGGGCGATGAAACGACCGAAGATATCGTTGTGCGTGATGCACACCGCGGCGTTTATAAAAAGATTGTTATTAAAGACGAAAAGATTTTAGGTGCCGTACTTTACGGTGACACCATTGACGGTGCCTGGTACTTCCAGTTAATGCGTGAGCAAACTAATATTTCTGATATTCGTGATGCATTAATGTTTGGTCAGGGTCATCTGGGTGATTCGGGACATGGCGGTAATGTTGTTGCCAACATGTCTGACGATGCTGAAATTTGTGGTTGTAACGGTGTGTGTAAAGGTGATGTGGTTAAAGCTATCACTGAAAAAGGTTTATTCACATTAGAAGAAGTGCGCGCTCATACAAAAGCTTCTTCATCATGTGGTTCATGCACCGGTTTAGTTGAGCAACTACTGGAAGTGACTCTGGGCGGTGATTATGCTGCACCGGAAGCAAAACCAATTTGTGCCTGCACTACCCACACTCATGACCATGTGCGCGAACAAATACGCACGCAGAAGTTAACGTCTATAAAAGATGTTTACACAAAACTCGGCTGGAAAAACGCAGATGGTTGCGCAGCCTGTCGCATGTCGGTTAACTATTATGTGATTAGTAGCTGGCCGGAAGAATCGAAAGATGATTACCAGTCACGTTTCATTAACGAACGTGCTCATGCAAACATTCAGAAAGATGGAACCTATTCAGTCATTCCACGTATGTGGGGTGGCATGACCACGCCAAAAGAATTACGTGCCATTGCTAATGTGGCGGAAAAATTTGATCTACAAACGGTACACGTAACCGGTGGACAGCGTATTGGTTTATACGGTGTTAAAAAAGAAGAGCTGCCTTTAATCTGGAAAGATTTAAATGAAGAAGGTTTAGTTTCCGGTCATGCTTATGGTAAAGCTTTGCGTACAGTTAAAACCTGTGTTGGTAAAGAGTGGTGTCGTTTCGGAACCCAGGATTCAACCGCTATTGGTATTAAGCTTGAGCAATTAAGCTGGGGTTCATGGATGCCGCATAAATTTAAGATGGCTGCATCCGGGTGTCCAAGAAACTGCGCAGAAGCAACGATTAAAGATTTTGGTGTGGTGTGTGTGGATTCTGGCTATGAATTACACATCGGTGGTAACGGCGGTATTTCGGTTCGTGTAACTGATTTGTTGACAAAAGTTGACACAGAAGAAGAGGTGCTGGAATACGCCGCTGCTTTCTGTCAGATTTATCGTGAAGAAGCGCGTTATCTGGAGCGAACTGCACCGTGGATTGAACGTGTTGGTTTTACTTACGTTAAAGAAAGTATTGTTGACGATGCAAATAAACGTAAAGAGCTGGCGGAACGCTTTAAATTCTCGCAGAAAGTGACCCGTTCCCAGGAAGATCCATGGACAGAGCGTTCAACTAAGGGTGTTGATGCGCATGAGTTCACACCACTAAAAGTGATTGGTTAAAAGGCTCCCCTCTTAGAAAAAGAGGGGCTGGGGGAATACAAACAAACGTCTTTACTTCATTGTTTTGCAATAAGACTAATGTTTGTTTGAATCCCCTCTTATCCCCCTTTTACAAAGGGGGAGGATTAAAAAACAAGGTAAAAAATTATGTCAAACTGGATAGAAGTCGGCGCTGTAGAAGATATTCCTGTACTGGGCGCACGTGTAGTTAAAAGCGGTGATTTAGAAATTGCCGTATTCCGAAATAGTAACGATGAAATTTTTGCAGTAACTGATAGCTGCCCACACAAGCAGGGTAAATTATCACAGGGTATTGTTCATGGTCAGTCAGTGACCTGCCCGTTACACAACTGGAAAATTGATTTAACCAATGGTGAAGCGTTAGGGCCAGATGAAGGTTGTACTGGGCACTATGCGACTAAAATTGAAAGCGGAAAAATATTTTTAGAACTGAAATAAATATTTTACTTCGTCATACCTGCGAAGGCAGGTATCCAGTGTCTGTCAGTTGTTCGAAGTCTCTGGATTCCTGATTGCGCAGGAATGACAACAATACAATAGTCGTAAAATTGTTTTAAACCCGGAGTTTCCTCAAAATGCTGTTTGGCCGTAACAAAAAAAATCCCATTAAAATCGTCGATAAAGGTGTTGTTGAATGGAAATACACAACCTGTGGATATTGCTCAACCGGTTGTTCTATTGAAGTGGGTATTAACGGTGAAGGTCTGGCGGTTTCATCAAGAGGCGTTGGTGGTGCTGATGTTAACCGCGGTAAACTTTGCATAAAAGGTATTTTTGAGCACGAACTTTTTAAAACAGAAGGCCGTGGAAAAAATCCACTGGTACGAAATTCAACTTTAGATGAGTACAAAACAATTGAATGGGATCCGGCACTGGATGCCATGGCAGAAAAAATAAAAGCCATTCAGGAAGAGCACGGGCGTGATGCTTTCGCGGTGGTTTCCACCGGTCAAATATTAACCGAAGAATTTTATGCCCTGGGTAAATTAACTCGCGGTGCAATCGGTACCAATAATTATGACGGTAATACGACATTATGTATGGCCTCTGCAGTATCCGGTTACAAGCGTTCATTTGGTGCTGATGGACCACCGGGTTGTTATGAAGATTTTGAAGAAACCGATTGTTTAATTGCCTTTGGTTCAAATCTGCCAGAACAACATCCAATTATTTACTGGCGCATGAAAGAGGCGATGGAAAAACGTAAGTTTCCATTAATCGTTGTTGATCCCCGTGTCACAATGCTCGCACAATTTGCTGATATGCATTTAGCTATTAAGCCGGGTACCGATGTGGTTTTATTAAATTCACTCGCTCATGTCATCATTGACGAAAATTTAGCGGATATGGATTACATCGAAAAGTACACCAATGGCATGGAAGAATTTCAGGCGGTGGTTGAAGGTTATGACCCGCAGTCCGCATCAAAAATTTGTGGTATTGATGAAGATACTATTCGCCATGTTGCTCGTCTCTATGCAAAAGCGGGCAAGGCCATGTCTATCTGGACAATGGGAATCAATCAAAGTACCCACGGCTCAGACGGTGTAGTGGGTGTTAATAATTTAAATTTAATGACCGGTAATATCGGCAAGCCCGGTGGTACCAGTTTATCAATTACCGGACAGAGTAACGCAATGGGAACCCGCGAGTGGTCTTCCTGTTCTGGCTTACCCGGACACCGCGCATTAGAAAATGCGGATCACCGACAGGAAATTGCAGACTACTGGGGTATTGATCCGGAGTTTTTACCCAAGCAACGGGGTCTGTTTCAAACGGATATTTTTCCGGCAATTGAAACTGGACAGATCAAAGGCATGTGGCTGATCGGTACTAATCCGATGACGTCCATGCCGAACACGGCACGGATACGTAAAACCTTAGAAAAATTAGATTTTCTGGTGGTGCAGGATGCTTACGAAGATGTGGAAACCACAAAGTATGCACACATGTTTTTACCCGCGGCAATCTGGGCTGAAAAAGATGGCTGCTTTACAAATACCGAGCGTCGCGTTAATCGCGTAACCAATGTGGCAAAGCCATTTGCAAATTCAAAACCGGATTTATGGATCTTCAGTAATTTATCAAAACGGTTTGAAAACGGTTTGAAAATGAAATTTTCTGAAAATGCAGAAGACATGTTTGAAGAGATGAAAGAATTATCGAAAGGTAAAGATCGTAACCTTGATATTTCCGGAATGACTTACGAAAAAATTGAAGAGAACCGGGGTTTGCAGTGGCCCTGCCGTGAAGGTGATGAAAAGGGTGCTCAACGTTTATATAGTGACGGAAAATTTCCCCATGCAGATGGCAAGGCAAAAATAATTCCTCTGCCATTTGTAGATAATAATGAACGCCCGGATTCCGAGTATCCTTTCTGGTTAAATTCAGGTCGAGTAGTCGAGCATTTTCATACCCGTACCCGTACCGGAAAAATTGGTAATCAGAATAAATTTTCACCGACACCCTATATGGAAATGAATCCGGACTCAGCGGCGGAGTTAGGCATAGAGCATCAAACCTATGTGCGTTGTATTTCACGTCGCGGTGATGCGGTGGTGATGGTGCAGCTGACTCAAAGAATTCCCAGGGATATGGTTTTTATTCCATTTCATTTTCATGATTGTGTTAACCGATTGACATTGGGGTTACTTGACCCTCACTCTCGCCAACCTGCGTTTAAACAGAATGCGGTGCGTCTCGAGTTGATTGATCAGAAAGAAGCTGCTCAACGTAATGTAGAAGCGCGTGAGTATTAGCTGTCATTCCTGAAAGCTTTTAGCTGGAGTGACCGCGTGTTTATAGAATTTTATTAATCTGTTGTGTATTTAAAAAATTAAAGATTATTTAACCGAAGACTAATTATGTTCCAAATAAGAAACGACGAACCTCAGTACGCCTTTTTAAAAGATGAAACAGTCAAAGATACCAACTGTTATGGAAAACCTATAAAAACCGTGGCTGAGGATAGCGAGCTTGCCGGAAAAAGCCTGAATATTAATTTAGATTCGAACATCGGTGATAACCCTAATCGCTACAAGCAACATGGTTTTCATTTTACCGCCGATAACTGTATCGGTTGTCATGCATGCGAAGCGGCCTGCAGTGAAAAGAATGATAACCCTGCACATATTGCCTTTCGTTCTGTGGGTTATGTTGAAGGGGGGACTTATCCGGATTTTAAACGTCTTAATATCTCCATGGCCTGTAATCACTGTGACGACCCGGTTTGTTTAAAAGGTTGTCCAACTCGCGCCTACACAAAATTTGCTGAATATGGTGCAGTTTTGCAGGATCCAGACATCTGTTTTGGTTGTGGTTATTGCACCTGGGTTTGCCCGTACAATGCACCGCAACTGGACCCGGTTAAAGGTGAGGTAAGTAAATGTAATATGTGTGTTGATCGACTTGAAGTCGGTTTAAAACCTGCCTGTGTTTCCGCCTGTTTAGGCAATGCTTTAAATTTTGGTGTGATAGAAAACACACCGGAAAATCGAGAACAGGCAAAGGTCGATATTCCAGGGTTTCCGCGCACCGATATTACAAATCCAAATATTCGCTTTCAGCAAACCCGAACTCTGCCAAATGAAATGACCCGCACCGACAGCATGGCGGTTAAGTATCATAAAAATACTGAGAGTGGTGTGTTTGAGCCGGTAGTGGATAAAAAGAAAGGTATTAAACGCAGCTGGAATTTAGCAAAATTACGTTCACGTGAAGATCCATTAGTGATATTTACCCTGGTTTCACAGGCCGTAATTGGTGCGTTTTTATTTATGTTTGTGGGAGATCTTGCTGGTATTGAGGTTATGCAGCAGGCGGTTGGTTCATCAGCTTACCTACCCATGATATTTGTTATGTTAGGTTTAGAGGCGCTTGCCTTATTTTTATCAACAATGCATTTAGGTAAACCTCTGCGTTTTTATCGCGCGTTTAATAATTTAAAATATTCGCCGGTGAGTAGAGAAGTTGCGGGTATTGCTGTGTTCTTTAATAGTTTAGGGGCGCACTTTATAGCCGTGCTTGTGTATACGCAGCTGGGTGAAAATTCACTGGCAAAACAGGCGGCCACATTCTTTGCTTATGCGGCAGCAATATCCGGGCCGATTGCTATTTATTTTATGCATAAAATTTATCGCATTGAGGCGCGTCCTTTCTGGAATCACTGGCAGGTATTAACGGCGTTTTTCGGTAATATGTTATCTCTGGGAAGTTTGATCAGCGGTTTGTTTTTTGTGCCGGTTTTTCTGTTTAACGACCAGCCGATTACTAGCTTATTACAGATGGTTGCATTAATAATATTGATGGGTTTAGTCATTGAAGCTGTCGGACATTATTTTCACGCCAGACATTTGAATGTTAAAGGTCGTGAAGGTGCGGTGTCTTATTATGAGCAGGTGACCACTTTTGGTAAAACAAATTTATTAAGATACACATTATTGATAGTCAGTATTATCGCTGCTGCAGGTTTAATCTTTATTACAGAAATGTCAGTTATTTCGTATCTCGCATGGCTTGTATTGAGTTTAAGTGTGATTACCGCGTCTGTAATTAGCAGAGCGATGTTTTATGTGATGGTTGTACCAACCACGATGCCAGGGGCTTTTTTCTGGAAAAATAAAGGCTTTGAAGAGCATGCACGGGAAACCGGTTTGGCGGATGTGGTACAGGCTGGCATTATTTCCAATGCTCATTAGATTAAACATTAAAGAACTGATTTTACAAGCTAATTTAAGCGCTAATTAAAAAAATTATATAGGAGCTGTTGTTATGGCGGGAAAAATTTATTACCCAAATATGCAAACTCAAACAACTTTTGTTGATGGAATAGAAATTTTACTCGATGGTGAAGGTTATCTGTTAGATCTGGAGCAGTGGTCTGAAAATTTTGTGAAAGTACGCGCGGAATTTGAAGAGCTTGAACTTACCGATGAACACTGGGAAATTATTAATTATATACGTCATTATTACGAACAGAATAATGTGCAGGCTCCAGTGCGAGACATGATTAAATATTTCAAAAAAATGTGGGGTAAGGATAAGGGCAATACCCGTTATCTGCATCAGATATTCCCCCTAGGCGGACCACAAAAGCAGGGTAATCGTCTGGCCGGTGTGCGCAAGCCTAAGGGAGAGCACTAAGATGAGCATCCTTAGGCTGTTATTAAATAACGGGTAGTTGAATAACTCCATCTGGTTTAAAAGCACGGATATACAGGGTGCGCAGTCCGTGCTATCTGTGACTCAGTGAATAAATATTTACAATCATTTTTATATATACTTCATTGGTAATGCAGGAAAATTGAATGAAATCCAGACTGCTAAATATTTTCTCATATATCGAATCAGGATTAATAGAACGCACGGTTCCAGTGCGCTTATCTTTACTTGCCGCTCTTAGCGGCGAACATATATTGTTGTTAGGTCCGCCGGGAACTGCCAAAAGTGAAATGGCTCGAAAATTGTGCTATGTGTTTTCGCGTATAAATTACTTCGAACGATTATTAACCCGTTTCTCTGTGCCGGAAGAGTTATTCGGCCCCTTATCAATTAAAGCTTTGGAAGAAGATCGTTATCATCGGCTAACTAAAAGTTATCTGCCCGATGCAAGCATTGCTTTTATTGATGAAATATTCAAAGCTAATAGCGCAATATTAAATTCATTGCTCACACTCTTAAATGAACGTGAATTCGATAACGGTAGCGAACGACAGAAAACACCGTTAATCAGCGTGGTTGCCGCAAGTAATGAGTTACCGGAAGATGACGGGCTGGATGCGTTGTTTGACCGGTTTCTGTTTCGTTATCAATTAATTCCAGTGAGTGATGCGGGGTTTGATTCATTATTGGCGCTTTCAACTGAATCGAAAGTAGATCTGCCTGAGCAGGAAAAGTTAAGTCTGACTGAAATAGAAAATATAAAATCAAATGCATTATCCGTTAAACTGGATAATGATGCCCATGAAATATTTCATAAATTACGTGAATACCTTGCAGATCAATCAGTTTATATATCAGATCGTCGTTGGCGCAAGGCTTTAAATATTTTACAGGTTAGTGCCAGCACTAATGACCGCTGTGAAATAAATAGATGGGATTGTGTTTTACTGGCGCATCTTATGTGGCAAACACCCGATCAGTTTGAAGACTTAACAAACTGGTTTAAAGATGAGTTGAATCTGGATGTACAGGCATCGGTGAAAAGAATTGAAAAACTGGTTTTAGTTTGGGAACAACAGTTATTAGATGATGCCCAGAAATTTATTCAAAAAACCAATATGCGCGGGGAAAAATTATACTTAACACCCGAAGGAGAAACAACAACTCAATATGAGCAGGTGAGTTTGGCGGAACGTGGGGGTGAAGTTCTATTTCTTGCACCACCGGATCAGAAGGATCGTACAAATAATGCTAATGGTTATACCCTGGCAGAGTTAGAAACAATGTTTTTTGATGATAATTATAAGCAAACTCATATTGATGGCCGCTGGATTGATATACAAAATTATATCAATAATACACAAAATATACTGGTCAATCGAATTGATTTTGAACCCCTGGTGGAAGATTTTTATTTTTCAGATGAATATGTTAAGAATCAATATGTAGAACTTTCAGGTATTGTTAATGATATAAATACGCTGTGTGAAAACTATAATCAGATACAGTCAGAGTTATTGGATGTTAAAAATAATCATATTTGGCTGGCGGGTAGTCTGCTTGAGACTGCATATCTGAACATAAATGAGATGCTACCTGTATTGGTCGATTACAATCAGCGTTTTGGTAAGCTTCTTGATATAAATAGTTCGCTTAAAATACACCAGAACAAGAATACTGAAATAAACAAATCATAAAATCAGATATTCTAATTATGTCAAAATCAGATTTAGCATCTTTAAATTATCTTGATGAAATACCTGATAATATTTATCAGCGATTAGTTACTCATCAATATCGAATGTTACCGGTTAGTAATGAACATGATAGTTTGCATCAACGCGTGCAGGGTGTCCTGAATCTGCGAATACAATTGCTAAAGGGAGAGGTGCCTGAGTATTCTAGTCTTTTGCACTGGCTGGACACCAGACGAGCTGAAGTTCTTTTTGACAAGCTAAAAGGTAAGGACATATTAAAAAATGCATTTGATAATGAATCGTATACAGATGATTATCTACTAAGTCTGCTTATCTGGCTTGATCACGGTGATAATGAGATTGACTGGAATACAGGATCTAATAAGCTCAATTCTAATAATGTTAATTCAAAACATCATGAAAATACTCAGAATGAATCAGTACATGATTCAGAAAATAGATCTGTTGGAAAAGTCAATGATGGCATAAATGTTGGTGAATTTTCTAATGATAAGTTGCAAGGTTCCATGCATGAGATCAATACCCGCTTTGCACTGCAAAGAAGTGTAGGCTGGGACCTGATGAAGGATGTTAACTCCTACACTGATTTAAACACACTTGTGACTTTTCATAAATCGGTCAAAAATTCAAAACAAATTCAATCAATTATTCGTATTATTGGTAGAAATAAAAAGGTGTTCATAGATCAGTATAGTAAAACACGTCTAAATCAGATAGAGTCTGAGAAATGTAATATACCTGATGATAGAGCAGTTAAAAGTGTGACCGGGCTTTGTTTAGGTGATGATGTCTCTAAAATGCTATCAACGGATCTTGCGCAGTTAGGTAGTAATAAACTTAAAATGCTCTGGCATGCCCGGCGTGCTGAGCACCTGTTATTAAACTATCATTATCAGGGTTTGCTTTCTGATCATGTGCCAGATATTGAACCGCTTTCACTTGATTATGATTTACAGTCTGGAAAATTAGTCAAAAGTTCGGGACCAATTATTCTTTGCGTGGATACTTCAGCATCGATGAAGGGACGTGCCGAATTTATTTCCAAAGCTATTGCATTTGAAATGATGCGTGTTGCACATTTACAAAAGCGAGGTTGTTATTTATTTTGTTTTGGTGGCACGGATGAGATTATGCAGCTAGAATTAAATTTAGATTCGAAACAAAATTTAAATGATGGCTGGGGCTCAATCCTTAAATTTTTAGGCTTTTCATTTAACGGAGGTACAGACATAAATAATGTAATTCTACAGGCATTAGATGTTCAAAAGTTGAAGCGCTGGAATAATGCAGATCTTCTGCTTGTTAGCGACGGACTGTTTAAAGTTGATAATGCGCTTGATGATAGGTTGTTACAGGCTAAAAAATCGCTGCAAATTTTTGGGATACAGCTAGGTAAGTGGCATTCAACATCTCTTCGTGATATTTGTCACTCAGTATTTCATATCTCAGATGTATAATAATCCTCTGGTAATAAGCATATTAAACACATTAAAAAATACTGATGAGTACATTAGTCTTTATCAGTTAATGCAAATATTAGAAAAGTCTGGCTATGACTTGATTCAATGTAAGGCTGATGAAAGTAGTGAAGTAAAAATATTTAGAAAAAACTTTATTGTTATGAATGCACTCTATGAGCTTAATTCAGATTTGTCTGGTTCGGGCTATCGTTTATTAATATCATCCTTAAAAATACAATTACTGGTTGATGATAATGGTTTAACAGCTGAAGATCAGGCTGCTGAGGCGGCATTAAGTAAATATTATCTTGACTGGGATAATTATCATGGGACAAAAAAGGAAGATGTTGACGCGTTACTGAAGCGTTTCTGGAAGAGTTATAAAAATTATAACCAGCAACAGTATGGAAATGATAAACGGTTAGACTCTTTGGATGTTCTCGGGTTAGAATCTTCAGCAAGCTGGAAAGATATTCAGCAAGCTTACAGGCAACTCATAAAAATTTACCATCCAGATAAGGGTGGAAATAGCCTGAAGTTTATTCAGGTCAGGAAGGCATTTCTGATTCTAAAACTCACACATTATGTAAGTCATTGATTGACTTATCATTGTATATTTTTTTGCATTAAAATAAATAAAGTAGAGTTTTCTTAAATATTAATATTAGTGGTTTATTATTAATTAACTATAACGGTGGTTGAAAATGACATTAAAAGATCGTTTTATGGAAGCGGTAGCCAGTGGAGAGTTAGGTGAGGTAGATGACTTTGGTGTAATTGTTAGTTTAAAACAATTTAAACACTATTTTAGTGATGTTACTTCAGATTATATAAATTCTTTTTTACCGGCAGCTGTAATTGAAACAGGGCAGTACAGTACGACACATACCAAATTCTTATTCCGAATAAGAAAAGGCGTATATCGGGTACATCCTGATGCTATTGATGAGTTTAACGCATCGACTTATATTGAAGATTTATCGATTTCGCATCTTAATAATAAAGTTGAAGAATCAATGGTTCACTATCAAGCTTATCTAATGAGTTAACTATATAGCTGTTTTCAATAATCAAATAAAGGCCACATCTTAGGATGTGGCCTTTATTTTTTATACTGGTAAATTGGGATTTTAACTTTGTCGTTATAGTATGGGTTATAAATTATGTTATATTAAATTAAACCATTAGATAAAAGTCATTAATTTTGAGTAAACAATTAAGCATAAAAATTATTTCTTCAGTCATTATTCTATTAGCCGTGCTGGTTTCACATTCAAGCTGGGTCGATAATGTCGCAAAAGAATACACGGAGCAGGGAATTAAGCGTACGCTTATTACGTATGCAGTGTCGAGAAGTTTAAATGGGGTTATATCAGTTGCCCAGGGTACTGAGGTTGCGCTATCACCCGCAGGTGTCGGGCTCACTTTTGCGCCGGGACAGATACTTGATCCAGTAAACGATTTAATCGAGCGATTTTCCTGGGTTGTAATGGTTAGTGGGTCTTCCTTAGGTATTCAAAGATTATTCCTTGAAATCACATCATCGGCAGCCGTTATCTGGTTGTTGTCTGTGCTGAGTATCATTTATTTAATACTGCTCTGGATGACTATACATAGTGAGGCAGATAAAACAAACTATCAAAAATGGTTATTAAAATCACTGGTGTTAATTGTTTTTATTCGCTTTTCTGTACCATTGATCGCACTGATTAATGAAGGGGTTTATGTGAGTTATTTACAGCCTCAGTATGAAGAAGCGCAACAGCAACTCGAAAATACATCTACTCAAATCAAGTTAATAAACGATTCATCTAGAAAAGCAGTTAAGCAAAATAAGGATGATGGTTTATTTGGTAAAGTTGAACAGTGGCTTGATGAAACCAGGCAGAGCCTTGATGTTGAAACACAGATGAACTCATTAAAACAGGCCGCTGCGGATGTGAGTCAGCAGGTAATTAATATGATAGTTGTGTTTGTAGTGCAGACAATTATTTTTCCACTTTTATTTCTGTGGGTTTTTCTGAAGACGGCGAAGGTAATAATTAACAGAATTTCTATTTAAGGGCACCTCTAACAAAAGCTTGCGGCCTGCGAACTCTGAAGCATACAGCTCTAGGCGCAACCAGCAGTACAATGGCTATTCCATTGTCAAGGGTTGCAACAAAGTAGATGCATGTTTCAGGGCTCGCAGGTCACAAGCTATTTTTAGAGGTGCCCTTAATATAATTGAGATTAATTCTTATGCTAGTAATAAGGCTTAGCAACATTAAAGCCCGCTATGTCTAATTTGTCGTTGGCTGGATTTTGTTTTTTTTGATTCGGTATTATCGATGAACTGATCTAAAAATTTTGGTCGGCCTTTAATTCCCGAGATTTCATAGTCACTTAGCAAGACATCACTGACTTCTTGCTTATCAAGTTTTAGAGCTTTAATCATACCTGTATAAAGCAATGAATAAAGTCGGTCCAATGAGATTTTATGGGTCTGACCGGAGGTTTTAAATATCCAGTCGCTCAACGATAAAAAGTTATAAAATGCATTTGTGGCTAAGAGCGTATTTTTTGTGTTATTAAACCTGCCTGAATTAATAATCAAATCCCAGTAACGGGCAAAGCGACTCAGGCGCTGCATGTTTTCAAAATTGATTAATGTATTGCTTAGTATATTAAAGGGTGGCATGGGATTGTATCGCATGTCGTATTTATCGGTGTGACGAATTATCGGTGTACCTTTCAGGCGTTTTAAAATACCAACCTGAATTTCATGGGGGTTCATCACATAGAGCTGGTTAAGGCCTTCAGCAAAACTTTCAATCGATTCGCCGGGTAAACCAATAATTAAATCGGCATGAATATGTGCATGGGAGTGATTTCTAATCCAGTATAAATTGTCAGTGACTTTTTGGGTGTTCTGTTTACGACTGATAATGGTTTGCACTTCAGGGTTAAGGCTTTGAATACCAATTTCAAATTGCAGGCTGCCTTCAGGAAACCTGCTGATTGTGGTTTTTAGTGAATCTGGTAAGTGATCGGGAATTAATTCAAAGTGTAGAAACAGATTCTGACTATTATTTACGTCCATTTTATCCAGAAAAAATTCCATAATACGAATACTGGTGACGGCTTTTAGATTAAATGTCCTATCGACAAATTTAAAGTGGCGCACACCTCGAACAAAAAGTTTTTCCATTTCTGTTAAAAAATTATCCAGATCAAATGGGTATACGGTTTTATCCAGTGATGATAAGCAAAACTCGCATTTAAATGGGCAGCCTCTTGAGGCTTCTACATAAATAACCCGGTTAGCTACATCTTCGTCATTGTAATGTTCATAGGGCAGTTGTATTTCAGAGAGTTCAACGGGTAAAGGGTGGATAATTTTATTTAAGGGTTTTTTATTATTATAAAGGTCATTGCAAAGTTCTTTAAATGCCAGATCAGCCTGGCCGGTAATGACATAATCTGCCCAGCTGACCAGCTCCTGCTCTTCAAATTCATAGCTGACTTCAGGGCCCCCCAGCACGATACAAATATCGGGAGAAATTGTTTTAAGTAATTTAACCAGTTGCAGGGTTTCCGTGGTGTTCCAGATGTACACACCTATGCCTATAATTTGAGGATTGCGCTCTAATAAGGACTCAGCGATATCCAATACCCGGGTATTAATATTAAATTCAACCAGCTCAGTGCTGCTTTGCAATTTTTCCATATTGGCATATAAATATCGCAATCCCATAGACGCGTGAATATAACGGGCATTGAGCGTAGTAAGGATGATTTTGTGCACGGTTAAAAGTGTTTCCTGCTGGATGGTCATATTTTCAGTCATAAGTATAAACTATACGTGATAATATAACCCGTATTGATATTTCTAATAATCGGCACGAGAAGTTGTTTTATGAAAGGTATTACCGTTGATGGTGACTCATCCGTAGTGCAACATAAATTCGCTGTGGTTTATGTGCCCAAACGTTCACCCAAAAAGTCACGTGGACGTTTTGCTGAGAGCTGTGTTTTTATCTGTGAAACCGAACTGGATGCGATAGATGAAGAAAATATTGCAAAGCATTTATATGCAGCAAAAGTCATTGGGCCATCAAAGTCTTCAGAAGGTCAGAGAATTTATTATCTCGATGACTGGATTGATACATCCATTAAATAACTAAACAGTATGATTGTCTAAAGCAACCAATACTCTTCATCAATATTATTAAATTATGCACACTCCATTTTCATCGCCTCAATATTTTCGTCAGCAGTTTAACCAGGGTCTTAGCCGGTTACTGGAAAAACAGCAATTAGGGACATTTATTTTATGTCTTGCGAATGCCACCAATGATGCTGAATTGTTTGAGCAGTTGAAGCACGCTTTGCAGGCTCAGTATAATCTGTTATTAAGTAAATATCGCGAGGCCTTAAATTCAGGGGTCCAAATAAATACAGTTGAAGAAGATTTTCTGGTTTTTCTTAAATTGCATATGCTGGGTTTTGATAATATTCAATTAACCCAGTTACGAAGTGAGTCTCACTGGCAGTGTCAGTATAACCAGCTTCGCTCATTTCGTCCCGCGCGTATAAGTGGTTTTCAGCATAACGGGGAAATATTTACAGCTTTTTCTGAAAATCAGTTTAATTTCAATAAGCCTTTTATGGCAAAAGAATGTTTCTGGTCGGGCGATTATAATAATAAAAAACTGGATTTATTTTACAATAAATATCCCTTTTGCGACATGCATGGTTTAATTGTTCCGCAACGAGAAGATTGTTTTCCACAGTTTTTAATTGAAGGTATGCATCATTATATCTGGCAATTAAGCAGTGATTTAGCAGAAACCTTACCCGGGGTCGCGATGGCCTATAACAGCTATGGCGCTTATGCATCTATTAATCATCTTCATTTTCAAATGTTTATTAGTCAGCAGGGTTTGCCTGTCAGTAACAGCTGCTGGAAACATAACGGGGGCGAATACAATTATCCGTTAAAAGTTTATGCCAGTAATAATCAGGCTGAAAGTTGGCGAATTATAGATGAGCTGCATCATAGGAAACAGGCATATAATTTACTGTATATGCCGAATGAAATTTTTATTATGCCGCGTCAGGTTCAGGGCAGTATTGATGTGCCAACGTGGAGCAGCGGCTTTACCTGGTATGAATTAAGCGGAGCGATGTTGCTGTTTAATAAAGCAGATTATAACGCGTTAAATGATATTGAAATAAATCGTTTATTAAAACAACATTCAGTTTAATAAATTTTAAGGGCCGTTGACTTAATCAAATGCCCGATGGCAGTCGATGAAATATTAAACCCGTTGTTTAATAATGTCCGCCACCCGAAATGAATTGGCATAAATCGTCCAGGTGTAGGGTACACTGCCACCGGTTGGCATAAAGCTGCCATCGGTTACGTATAAATTATCGACATCATGTACTTTACAATCCGCATCTAAAACGGATGTTTTTATATCATTTCCAAATCGACAGCCTCCAGCCACCAAATTGGCTGGTGGGGAACCACTAACACTGGAGCGAATGTTCTTCGCCCCCATCTGGCGTAAAACATTCTCCGCTTTTGCAGATAAAAATTCACCGACTTTTAAATCCTGCTCATGGTAGCCTAGCCTGACTTTTGCAACAGCTGAACCCCATTTGTCTTTTGTCTTTGAGTCTAAACTCACAAAGCAATTATCAGTGGGTAACCAGTCATTGAATACTTCAAAGCGTAAATCCTGCGAACTCGTAAAAACGGTTTTTAAATCACGTTTTAGGTTATGTCCCCAGTTTAAATTACCGTCATCATTCCATTTTGAATCCATGGCTTTTGAAATAGGGTTCGGGTGGCGTAATAAAAAGTCGATGACACCGCCTTTGGTTTTTCCGCCAAATTCTTTATCGTCAAAATAGTACCAGTCCTGTAATCCACGGTTTACAAAAGGTCCACGGGTTTTCAAGGCGCTGGCAGCTAGTTTATCCATTTCGCTGTAATGAAATTCACCCGTACCAGAACCACCGGCGGAAAACAGTAAATTTTTTCCGAGTTGTGAATAATTATTACCTAAACCGTGAGGGTGTCTGGGCCCATCTGAAGCAAGTAATAATCGTGAGGTTTCGATGGCATGGCAGGCGACAACAAAAATTTTGGCTGATACAGATTTTTCTTTATTGTCCGCATCATAATAAAGTGCTTCTACAATCTGGCCTTTGCTATTGCTCTTCAGTTTATATACTTTACTGTTGGGGCGAATTTCACAGTGACCAGTTGCAACTGCGTCATCTAATAAAGCCGCACGGGCACTGCCTTTAGCGCCGGAGTGGCAACCATAACTGCCGCAGTAACCGGAATATTCGCAACTGTTACGCTTTTCTTTTGGGGTTGATAAAACGGCTCGGGGCGTGGGCAGCGATGTCAAATTGAGATCCGCACAGGCTTTGTCAATTTTGTTAACGATGGGGTGCTCAGTAGTCGGTGGGTAGGGAAAATCTTTTGTTGAGCGAGGCTCCTGATGTTTATGTGCAATAATTTTACCGGAGATACCAATTTCAGTTTCGGCTTTTGTAAAGTAGGGTTCCATGTCGTCATAGCTTATTGGCCAGTCAACAATGTTAGCGCCTTTAATCGGACCAAATTCAGATAGCAGTCGAAAGTCTTTAGGTTTAATACGATAAAAATAACCGCTCATAAAATTCGAAGAACCACCCACAACATTACCGTTCCAGAAATCCCAGCCGGATTCTGATGTAGGTTCACTCGACCAGCTACCATCATTGTTTTCTTCTTCGAGAACATGCTGTTCATCTTCAAGTTTCGGTGTGTATGTGCTGTGCCGACAGCAGGCCATTTCATCTTTGGTGAAATCTTCTTCTGTAAACCACGGGCCTTTTTCCAGTACTAGTACAGATTTTCCCAGTTTTGATAATTCGGAAATAACCGGCCCAGCACCGGCACCACTGCCAATTACGCAAATGTCATAATCCTTGTTCATGACGCGGCTCTCCGAGTTTGGTTTCTACGGCGAGAGATAGCATTGGTTTGTTCGCTAAGTTTAAAATAAACCTGTTCGGTTGTGGGCGTGGGGAAGCCGGGGATATGCTCTAACCACTGCCAGCCTTTCTGATCTTTATTACCACCGTAAACCGGATCACTTAATAAAGCCTCAATCAAATAGGTCATCATTAAATTTAACCAGCGACTACCGGCACGGCTACCTTCTATTTTTCGAAGAACGCTTTCCTTATCGTTCGAGTTTAATTTTATAAAATCTTTTTTATGATTTTTTACCGATAAATCATTTAACCAGCTGACACCTTTGATAATAAATTCTTTTTCTTCCGAATCCGTATCCGGCGCATCCAGCATATTGCGTAAAAATCGCAGGGCGTAAATATCTTTTGCACCCGGCGATGTGTCATCCGCAGGGAATAAATGCTCCTGCACTTCGGCAATACTTAACCAGGGGTTGCTGAGATTTTTATAAACGAGATCAGATGACGGGTCAGGTGTTTGAAGATGCGAATTTTTATCTGCCTGGCTGATATCTGCCTGGCTGATGAGTGGCCAGCCAGTACTGGCAAGTGCAATGATTTGTATAAATTGACGGCGGTTAATGGTTTGTTTTTTCATATTTAGTTTATTATTTGGTAGATGTGTTTTTGGGTGGATTATTTTTTATATTCCAGCGTTTAAAAAATTCCAGAAAAGCCTCTCGCGTATATTGCCCATCCTTAAGAAATTCAGCGGTATCCTGTGACCATAATACACTACCATTATATTCTGAAACATACATGTGCGGATAACCCAGAGGTTTCGGGAAGGGTTTTAAAAAATCCGCATTGTCATTTTCATCGCTGACATTAATTTTAAGCATAACAAAAGTTGCATGCAGTTTTTGTTTTATATCCGGGTTGGCATCAAAAAACACATCCATTTTTTTGCACCAGGTGCACCAATCTCCCCCCAGTTCAATTAAAATTCTTCGATTTGTGCTGGTGGCTAGCTTAACCGCCGCGGCCCCATCTTTAAATGCATCCTGCCTGATATCGTAGTGGGTGCTGTATTTAGGCAGTAAATGTGTGTCAGTTAGTGCGGCAGAAATATTTAATGGCAGTATTAATAAACAGATACTGGCGATAAACAGCTGCAGCGTAAATTGAGGTCTCGTATTTTTCATGGGCTTATTGTACTATTTTTGTATTGCAAATATAGATCACTGTATTGGCAATTGGTTTCATAGGGCTGATTTATTTTTTCATAAAACACTAAAAGGTTGTTGAGTATGCCTGCAAAGCTAATGATTTTACCCAGTAAAGACAGTAAAAAAATTCGATTACTTAAAATACCGGAAGATTACGAGGAGCATGAGGTATACCGTGCAGCCACCGGGGCAATAGGGCGAATTGAAGATAATCTACCAGGCTATGACTGGGATGATTTAATGGAGGAGCTTGAGGACATGGGCTTTGAGGAGGTTAGCTTTGTGCTTGGGCCAGAGTTGTAGTATTTCCAGCGTTATCGTTTATTGTTATAGCTTATAAATAACACGGGCTTTATTGTATATTAAAGTAAATATTCTAAGTGCTATACCCGGGTATAGCATTTTAGAGTTTAATTTCGGTGAAAATTTTTGTTTTCAATCCAGTACCTCAACCGTCATCCCAACAGACAATTGTCCCGAACCCTCAGCAATCATATTCTGCCCAAAGAAAATTTTGTTTTCCCACATCCGGTAACCAGCCAGTGTTGTAACCACTTCGGCAGTTTTTTCAGCGGTTTGCGGGTTGATGCTGGGAATCGAACAGCGACTACAGGGTTTTACCAGTCGGAATGTGATATCACCGATACGTATTTTTTTCCAGTTATCTTCCGCAAAGGCTTCGGTTCCCATTACCACCAGATTGGGACGAAAACGCTGCATTTCCACCGGGGCCTTCAGACGGCTGTTTAAATCATCCAGTGAGTCCTGGCCAATTAGCAGGTACGGAAAGCCATCGCTGAAGGCGGTGATATCCCCCTGTTGAGCGTAACCCAGATCCACCTGGCGCTTTTCATTATCTGGAAAGTACACCAGACGTGCCGGTGTTTGCAGGAAGCGACTGAACCATTCGGCCGCCTGTAAGCCGCAATCATAGGCATTACAGGTGTCAGCCCAGACCGTTGCCTTTAACAGGCTTTGAGGCGCTTTTACAGGCACCGTGAGTGCTGTCATTTCAGGCGCGAAGATGCTCAGGTTTGCGTTGTCTAAAGTACCCTGGATCAGGCACATGCGCGGATGCTTGCGCTGGGTAAGCATATAGCCCTGCTCATCAATGAGCATCCAGCGGCGATCCATTTCCAGACCAAACGGACTTATGCGGGCTTTTTGCAGACGTATTTGCGAGGTTGATTTTATCGGGTAAATAGCTAGTTCGGATAGTGTGATCACTGGACGATTACTGGGTATTTTTGCACTGATTTAACATGTCGCGTAATTTATCAGCACCCAGCTGGCGTGCCAGTTTAATATTGGTGTCCGGAATTTTAGTGGTGTCGGGGTGGTTTTCAATAGCGCTTTGCATACTGTCTTCCCGAATTATGTGCAATGTTGGGTAGGGTGAGCGGTTTGTGTAATTTGAGGCATCTTCGACTTCAACGTCAGCAAAATGGTAGTGCGGGTGAAAGTGTGCCAGCTGATAAATTGAGCGGTATCCCAGCTCTTCAAGAAGCTGGTTGGAATAATCTATCAGGGCTAAAAAATCTTCAAAGTCATCGACCGTTTGATCGAATATAAGCAGGCTGGTTTCTGTGTCAGCATGTTCATCCAGATATTGAAACTCTTCAGCCAGGATATGCAGGTTGGACTGCATATCAGTGCCATCAGAAACTCGGTAACGAATGCTGTTTTTGTTAAATTCCTGATTTGCAAACGGACAGAAATTAAGCCCGATAATAATGGATTTTAACCAGCATTGGGTTTGTTGAATAATGGGTTCGGCTGAGTGATTTTTGTTCAATGTATACAGTCTTTTGATGCTGAAAACCCATTAGATCAGATTGATCATAAATAAACCAGTTTTGTTTCTCAATGGTTACATGTTGATAAATACAATGTTTATATGCAGATATGTGGCCAACAGCAGAAAAGTTAACAAGCGATACAGAAGTTAATAGCGGGGATGAAAAACTTTCACCGTTGCTGGAGCAGTTTATTGAAAATGAAAAATTGATAGCAAATTTAAGTCATCTTTTAAAACGCTTTATTTGCACTGGCTAAATGGATAGAGAGCAAACAGGGAGCCAGCCAGTAATTATTGGCATAAATGGCGCTGGGGAAAATCTTTAATAAATCCATTCTGCATTTGTCTATCGATGATTTATACCTGTCTCGAGATAAACGATTAGAACGTGCAACTGCTATATACCCGTTACTAAAGGTCAGGGGGCTACCGGGGACACATAATACGGATCTTGAAATTGAAATACTAAAAAGCATTAAACTTCATCGGATAATGAAATAACGTTAGCGGTTTTTGATAAGGCGATAGATGAGCTGCTAGCTGAAAACCACGGGCATTTAATTCAGAAAATATGATATCGTTTTATTCGAAGGCTGGTGTGTTGCAGCAGAGCCTCAAACAAAAGTGCAATTAAGTGCGCCGGTTAACTTACTCGAAGAAAAAGAAGATGCGGATAGTTCGTGGCGTAGCTATGTGAATAAGCAATTATCAGATCAATATAAGAATGGTTTTCATATTATAGATTATTTGATTATGTTTAAAGTGCCGGATATGGAGTTTGTTTATGAATGGAGGGAATTGCAGGAAAAGAAATTAATACAAGGCCCTCAGCAACAGAATAAATATGCAATGAGCGAACAGGAATTAAAAAATTTTATAATGTTCTTTGAACGTATACCTCGCCAATGCTTGGGTGAAATGCCCGCACGAGCAGATGTGTTACTTAATATTAATTAAGATCATCAATTTACGGCTATTAATATCAAGGAATGCTCTGAATGTTCTGAGTATTTTAGACTTAATCAGATCATTCAGAGCACGTCTTAGCTATAAGCCCCTAACTGCTTACAGGACCGGTAAATACATCAGCCGACTTTAGCGTACTCAAAATTGCGTTCAAAATTTGCTTTCCAGGCTCGGAAATCAGAGATGACGTCACCGCGTTCTCTGAGCACTAAAATAATATGAAACTGGCCGCGACTTGAGGGAAGTCTCCAGCGGACATTACCGGTTAAGCAGTAGCTTTTTTCACTGTTATCCAGTGATACAACAATATCCAGTACTGAATCAATCTCTATGGGGGTCGAGACTTCCAGGCGAATGCTATGGGGCGACATTTCAATCGCGGTGGTTTTCATGGTTTTACCAAGCAGAGATGGGTTTTCTGAAGAAAATAGTATTTTGACGTGGGTGCCTTCTGCGGCTACGAAGTGGTCTTTAGAATGTTTGTTAAATAACCGTTGAGCAAAATTTTTCATTGTGGTTCCTGCTAAATAAGTTTTAGTTAATGTGGGGTCTTATTAAGAGGTTTATCATTTATGCTGCTGGTGTAGATTTTTGACTGCACTAATTCAAGCACATGCTAATGGAATAACAAGCTGGATTAACTCGTTTGGGTTAGGACTGTGATTTGCATCACGCAAGTTTTTATATATGGGGGAATAAAATTTATTGAATAAATGATGACAACAGATTAAAAAACGCTAGGGCACCTCTGAACAAGTCTATTATATCTCTGGCGGTCAGGTGAGTTCACAATCAAGGCGCCGCTTTGAAAGCATGCCCAACGTTACAGACATAGGCAGGGTGAGAAGTTGCAACGCAGCGTGTGAGCTCACCTGATCGCCCCGCAGGGCGCGACCTGAAGCATTCACCTACTACGTTGCGCTTCTTGTAAAGGACTGGGCCATTCACTGCGAAGCGTCGCCTTGCAGTTGAACGCTTCAGGTCACGCAGAGACATGATAGACTTGATCAGAGGTGCCCTGTATGTTATTGAATAAACAAAGAATAGTGGAATGTATTTAGAAAAAATCAAATTTGTCAGCTTGATGGGTATTTTATTTTGCCTTGCGGCCTGCTCAACGGCTCCACCTAAAAATATGGATAATAGCTGTGCAATATTCGAGGAAAAAAGCGGCTGGTATGGTGATGCGAGCGACAGCTTTAAACACTGGGGGGTGCCCATTCATGTTCAGCTGGCAATTATTCATCAGGAGTCCCGCTTTACCCATGATGCGCAGACCGAAATGGAGTATTTTCTATGGGTAATACCCATTGGACGTAAATCCACCGCCTATGGTTACGCACAGGTGAAAGATGCCACCTGGGACTGGTACATTCAAGCCAGCGGTAATTCCGGGGCAGACAGGGATGACTTTGCAGATGCGGTGGACTTTATCGGCTGGTATGGTAAAAAGTCTTACGATACCTTAAAAATATCCAAATGGGATGCGTATAATCAGTATCTTGCCTATCATGAAGGCCATGGTGGTTTTAAACGCCATACCTATCAACAAAAACCCTGGCTAATGAAAGTGGCGGCGAAGGTTAAAAAAAATGCGAGTCGTTACGCGGCACAACTTAAAACCTGCGAAGCTGAGTTAAAGTCTGGCGGGTGGTTCTGGTAGGAATTATAAAATAAAAATGAGTTCAGTAGTTATGTTTAATGGGATTAAAATATTTTTTACAGTTGTTCTGACATTGATGGTTTCTTCCGTAGCACTGGCTTATGATGAAACGATATACGAAGAAAATATAAAAACCTTAACCAAAAGTATTTCAAAATTAAAAAGTAATAAATACTCAAGTGAAGATTTATCGTTATGGACCCGTCTGGCCATTGATATTAAAAGTATGTCAGAATTGTGTATTTCAGAGAAAGAAGAAATACTTGTCGCATTAAATAACTCGATTAAAAGTTTAGGTGAAGTCTCTAAAAATGAAGATGAAAATGTATCAACGGTACGTAAACTTTTAAACAGTGATAGAAGTCTGACAGAAAAAAATATAGCTGACTGTAAAGCGCATTTGTTGTCGGTGTTGGATATTGAAAATCAGCTGGATTTGGCAAAAAGTCATGATTTTGATCGGGTATATTTAAGTAAGCAAAAAAACATAGTCGTATTACTCGGTGAGTTTATAAATAATCCCACGGGATTGTTCAGTGACTCATCAGATTTTATTGTTGAAGATTCCGGAATCCAGAGTATAAAACTCATTGAGTGGGTAGCAGGTACTGTCATCGTTTTTCTGGTTTTATTCTCTTCACTTCGCATCAGGCATGTATTACTGAATAAGTCAGAAAATACCCGCTGGAATGAAGATCTGGATCATTTGTTATTGCATTCCTTAATTACCGTGTCCGCCAAATTTATTCCCTATATCATGGTTTTTCTGGTGAGTTATCTGATACTGTATTATATCAATCAGGGTCTGAAACAAACGCTATTTGTTACCCAGTTATCCCTTTCTTTCCTCGTATATTTTTTATTTGTTTCGGTTGCCCATCTGATTTTATCACCGTTAACGCCGGCTAAACCCGTATTGACTGATATGGGCGATGTTCTAATTAAAATATCTCGTCGTTTGAGAGTTCTTTTTCTCATTTCTTTAATAGGCTATCTCGCATTTTATACCGTGTTTTCAGAAAGCCTGACGGAAACGAATTTACACTTATTACGTTATACCTTTTCATTGTTTCTGGTGATTAATCTTGTCTGGACAATTCGAGTATTAATTGACCCAAAAAAATTCCCTAAAATCAGCTGGATTTCCCGTGCGGTTAATCTGGTTTTAATGCTGACGCTGCTGTCTGAGTGGTTTGGTTATGTCAATCTGGCGCTTGCAGTACGCGCAGCAATCTTAATCAGTTTTGTTCTGTTAATTGCATTTTATGGCACAACAAAAATTTTACAGCTTATATTTAATTCACTGGATAAGGGATCGAACAGGATTTCAAGGCGGATACGAAAAAAAATAGGCGTTAAAGAAAATAGTACAGTGCCTGGCCTGATCTGGATAAGACTGACGGTTTCAGTGATGTTATGGAGCGCTTTTTTTATTGTTCTCGTTAAGATATGGGACTATGAAGGAGGCTTCCTCACGCAGTTAAAAAATTATCTGATTAATGGTTTTAGTGTTGGCGATTACCATTTAATTCCGGGAAAAATGTTATGGGCATTAATCGTATTTTCTGGGTTATTAATTATAACCGGATGGATAAAAACACAGCTTGATAAACACTGGCTTGCTATGCTGAATATCGAATTCGGAGCACGCGATGCAATGGTGACCATTTCCGGTTATATCATGTTTTTAACATCAGTATTAATTGGCCTGTCCGTTGCGGGCTTTAATTTTGGCAATATTGCAATAGTTGCCGGTGCGCTTTCAGTAGGTATAGGTTTTGGGTTACAGAATATTGTTAACAATTTTGTGTCGGGGTTAATTTTATTATTTGAGCGTCCCATCAGAAAAGGTGACTGGGTTGAAGTGGGCACAACCGAGGGCTATGTACAAAATATCCAGATTCGTTCTACTTTAATTCGCACGTTTGATAACTCGGATGTAATCGTTCCAAACTCTGAACTCATTTCTAATCAGGTGACTAACTGGATGCTGTCCAGTAAAAAAGGCCGGGCGATAGTTCCGGTTGGTGTAGCCTATGGTAGTGATATTGAACGGGTTAGAGATATTTTACTAAAAATTGCAGAAGATAATGATCAATTAATTCATGGTGATAACCGTTGGGCACCGAAGGTTTTATTTCGTGGATTTGGGGATAGCTCTCTTGATTTTGAATTACGGGTTTTTCTTAAGGAAATAAATGGTCGTCTGGTTGTTATTAGTGATTTGAACTTCGCTATTGATAAAGCATTTAGGGAAGCTGGTATCGAGATACCCTTTCCACAAAGAGATGTGCATGTGAAAGCACCTGTAAACAGGATGGATCTTGAAGAGTAATCCGTTGTTCTGATCATAAAATTCGCATATATTAATTTTTTGATATAAATGCATTTTTTAATTAAATCATGTTATTTCTGTCGTTTCCCGAGATCTTTGCTATTGTTAAATAGATTAGTCTAAAGAAGTAAGACTGTAAGGGCACCTCTAAAAATAGATTGTGACCTCTAGCGTTGCTCTCTGCCCAGGCTCTGCGTTATGTTTTCTCACCAGGCAGTAAGCATGCTTTTAAAAACATGCCTTGATCCTGGACAGGGAGCAAAGCCCCGTAGGGCGATCCCTGAAGCATGCATCTACACCCTTGACAATGGAATAACCATTGTACTGCGGGCTATATGCCTGGTAGTTTCACGCTACTGGGCTTACAGAGGCCGCAAGCTATTTTTAGAGGTGCCTTTAATATACATGATACATCAACGCATTCGATTCGTAGAAACGTATTTCGTTTTAGTTTTAATAGCAGTTTCGTTGATGTTGTTATGGAATGGTCAGCTACGAAAAAACGATTTTAAACGCTCTGAAATTGAAATGATGCGTAGTATGACCCATGCGACTGCTATTGGCATTGGGTCACTGCTGGCAGATCGAAAAAACCAAATCAAAGTCTTTGTAGAAGATTTTGATAACCAGCTTACCACAATTGCCAACAACCCTGATGATGATCTATTCGATGCCCTTAACGAGCGTCTTATCGCAAGGTTTCCTAATGTATTTGCATTTACTGTAGCAGGTGTAGGTGGTGAGCCATTAATAGAAGATATAGAAGGTCTGGTTGGAGATATATGTAAAGTCGATATAAAAAAATTTGCCAGATCAAATTCTAAAAACTCCAGTTTCTCTTTCAATAATATTTATATCCACCCTCAGCCCTTTCATTATCACTATGACATTATGATGCCCTGGCAGTTTGGTTCAGTTCAAAGCGTGTTTTTTGTCAGCTTTGAGGCTGATAGTTTGGCGAAAGTATTAAAACGTGATCAGGTGCCGGGCTACTCATTATATATATTACGTACAGATGAAACTTCTTTGATCGAAGTGAGTGCTAATGGTGTTCGAGATGTCCTGGAGAGGGATATTCATCTGAGTAAACAGGAGCAGGATTCAATTGGGTATCGGTTTAAAATAGCCGGAACACTATGGGAAGTTGTGGCCATTGCCGATCCAATTGTGTTCGCCACTTTTATAAATACCATGTACCTTGAGTCATTTACGGTATTTGCAGTTGTCGGCCTGGTTGGTTTAATTCTGGTTATTATTTATCGACAAACTGATGCGCGCCGTATTAAGGCTGAACACGAGTTGTCAACTGCGAATGAGGTGCTTGAACATCGTGTCATAGAACGCACAGAAGCATTACAGAAAAGTGAAGCGGGCTTTCGTGAAGTGCTCGATAATTCAAGAGATGTATTATATAAATTCAATCTTAAAACGGGTCTATATGAATATGTCAGTCCAGCAATATCTCAATTGCTAGGAGTAAGTGCACAAGAGTATATACAAGGCGGAATAGAACTGGTCTTATCATTATTGCACCCTGAAGATAAAACTTTAGTTCATGAACATTTTGATATTTTATTAAATTACTCGAAAAATAAAGATATTCAAAAAACACTGGAATACCGCATGAATAACCCAGTAACAGGTTACAGGTGGTTAAGCGATAATCGGGTAATTGTTTATGATAGTAACAGGGTGGCTGAGTCAGTGATAGGCAATATCAGGGACATTACTGAAAGTAAACTACAGGAGCAGCTTTTACATAGAAGTCAGAAAATGGATGCACTGGGTAAGCTAACAGGAGGGATATCCCATGATTTCAATAACCTGCTGGGCATTATAAAAGGTTACGCTGAGTTACTGGATGAAGCGATAACTGAACAACCTGAGCTGGAAAAATTTATTAAAAATATACGACTTGCGAGTGAAAGAGGCGCAAAACTAACTAGAAAATTATTAAGTTTTTCTAAACAGCAACAATCTGATGAGAGAATTCAGAACATTAATTCATTGTTAATAGATGAAAAATTAATGCTTGAGAAAACCCTGACAGCTAGAATTAGTCTGGTGTTTGAATTACAGGAGGATCTGTGGCCGGTATTGCTTGAGGTCAGTGATTTAGAAGATGCAATCTTAAATATAAGCATAAATGCAATGCATGCAATTGAAGAATCTGGAATGCTTACTATTAAAACAAGAAATGTAAATATCGAACAACTGGAGGCGATAAAACTGGGTTTGCAAGCTGGAGATTATGTTTTACTTAGTTTTACTGATACGGGTTGTGGTATGGATACAGCGACTAAAATGAAAGTGTATGATCCATTTTTTACAACAAAAGGGGGCAAAGGTACCGGGCTTGGTCTTGCACAGGTGCACGGGTTTATTGAAAGAAGTGGAGGAAAAATACAGGTTATATCTGAGCTGGGTCAGGGTGCGAAATTTATTTTTTACTTTCCCCGGTATATAGGAAGTAGTGAACGAATTGATATAAATGAAGAAGCAGATGTATCTGATTTAAGTGGTTCAGAATCAATACTCGTAGTAGATGATGAGCCAGCATTGCTTGAGTTTTATTACAATATATTTAAGCAGCATGGATATAATGTTACCTGTGCAGACTCAGGGGCAGTTGCATTAGAGCGACTAAAATCTGAATCATTTGATTTGCTGTTTACAGACTTTATTATGCCTAATATGGATGGTTTTCAACTGGCTAAAGAAGCGCTAAAAATAAACCCAAATATTAAAATTCAGCTGATTAGTGGTTATATTTCCGATAACAGGCTGCAATTGTTAGATGAAGATTTGAAGAAAAATATATTAACAAAGCCCGTAAGCACGCAGAATATACTGAAAAGTATTTTTAAATTACTAAATTGAAATGCCTTTTAAATTTTAAGACGTACAAATAGCCATCTCAACTAATTCAATCCAGTGCTTTACCGGTTTTTTAGATTTTGTAGACAGATGCATCTGGCAGCCTATGTTTGCAGTAGCGATAATATCAGGCCTGTTTTTCTGTAATGCTACTATCTTGTTATTGAGTAATTGAGTGGAAAGTTCAGGCTGTAAAATTGAATAGGTACCGGCTGAGCCACAGCACAGGTGAGAGTCATTAACCTGTGTGAGCATATAACCCGCATCACTTAATATTTTTTCAACTATACCATTGAGCTGTAATCCATGTTGCAGGGTGCAAGGGCTATGAAATGAAACCGTTGTTTTGTTTGTGTCTGTATTTTTGTATGATATATTTTCAGCCGCAATAATCTCACAAATATCTTTAGCAAGGTTGCTGACTTTTTTTGCTTTAAGGGCGTACTCTTCATCATGTTCAAGCAGGTGAGCATAGTCTTTAATCATCACACCACAGCCGCTCGCTGTAATTACGATGGCTTCAATTCCATTATTTATATGATGCCACCAGGTATCAATATTGTGCTTAATTGTTTTAAGGGCTTCATCTGACGCAGACAAGTGCTGACTGACAGCACCACAGCATTTAACTTCCTTTTGCTGTACCAATTCAATACCTAATGCACTGAGAACGTTAGCGGTTGAAACATTTGTCTGGGCATGGGTAATTTGTTGCGCACAGCCATCGAGTACTAGCATTTTTCGTTTGTGACATATGTCAGGCCATATGCCAGAAGGTTCAACTACGGGTATTTTGTTTTTCAGGAAAGTAGGTAAAGCAGGTTTAAATACATTGCCAAGTTTCAGCAATAATTTAAATCTCTCTGGGTAAGGGATTAACTTTCTTAACCCCAGGCGCATTAAACGCTCGGTCAGTTTACGTGATGTTTTTTTCTCAACCAGTTCACGACCAATATCAATCAACCGGCCATATTTAACCCCGGATGGACAAGTTGTTTCGCACGAGCGACAGGTTAGACAGCGGTCTAAATGTGTGCGGGTTTTATCGCTAACCGGTTCACCTTCCAGTACCTGCTTAATTAAATAAATTCGTCCCCGGGGACTATCCAGCTCATCGCCTAAAATTTGATAAGTCGGGCAGGTAGCGGTGCAAAATCCACAGTGTACGCATGAACGTAGAATACTATCCGCTTCCTGACCCTGGGGAGTTTCTAACAAGTTTTTAAGCAAATTGGTTTGCATAATTATAAATCTTTATACATGTGGCCGGGGTTTAAAATGTTATGTGGATCAAATGCATTTTTTAAGTGTTTTTGTATGTTTAGCAACCCGCTACTCAGGGGGTGAAACGGATCCACATCGGTTGTCTGGTTCTTGAATAATGTGGCGTGGCCACCCACTGCATCTAATGCCTGACGAATATTATCGGCGGGTTCCTCGCTGCTTAACCAGCGTAATGCACCGCTCCATTCATACAGGGTGTCGCCGGATAAATTAATTTGCGGGGTATTTGATGCTAAAGATAAGCGCCACAGGGGTTTATCTGATTTGAAAAAATCATCTTTCTGTTCTTTTATATTCCGCCAGAAAATATCGCAGTTATTGTGTAGTTCACCACCAATAATATTTTTTGCAGAGGTGACCGATGACTGGTTGCCGCTCAAACGAATAAATAACTGTCCACCTGTGTAACAACTCGCACTCACAGGTAGTGACTGTTTAACCCACTGGTGAATTTGTTTTATCGCCTGATGAATATTGCATTGATGGGTGAGAGTGATTTGCGTTTCCGGTCGGGGTAATACTTTTAAGGACACATCAAGCATAACGCCCAGGCCACCCATGGCTCCGCACATTAAACGTGATGCATCATAGCCCGCGACATTTTTCATTACCTGACCGCCGAATTTTAATTTTTCAGCCTTGCCATTAATAATGTGGCAGCCTAGAACAAAATCTCGTGCGGCACCGGAGTAGGCACGGCGCGGGCCTGAAAAATTACAGGCGATTGTACCGCCAAGGGTTGCGGAATCTGCAAAAGCCGGTGGCTCAAATGCCAGCATCTGTTTGCTTTCGCTGAGTGTTTTTTCGATATCGGTTAAGCGCGTACCAGCTCTGGCGGTAATGACTAATTCGGTGGGTTCATAACTGATAATGCCCTGGTGTTCGGATACGTCAAGTGCTTGTGCAGTGACAGGTAGGCCATAAAATGATTTGGAATTTCCCGCCTGTATTTTTAATGCAGTTTTGTTTTTATAGGCATCTAAAATTTGAGTCTGTAAATATTGGCTGATATCTTTTGACATATTGTCGTTTGGGTTCCGGTAAAATTTAGCGATATGGTTGTCGCACATTATTGGCACATTACTAAGGCTTTTGTTGGCGTTAGCTAAAGCTAACTCCTACTCATTAGCTAAAGCTATCTCCTACGCATCAGGCCTACGCATAATTGTCAGCGTTAAAATCGTTCCAGTTCAGGATGAGATAACTCACCGTGATGCACATGCATTGCGCCAAACTCTGCACAGCGATGCAGTGTCGGTACAGCCTTGCCAGGATTAAGCAGGCCTTTTTTATCGAAGGCATTTTTAATTCCATGAAACTGGCTTAGTTCCATTGCGCCAAACTGCACACACATCTGGTTTATTTTTTCGATTCCGACACCGTGCTCACCGGTAATGCTGCCACCAACCTCTACACACAGTTCTAAAATTTTTCCGCCGAATTCTTCTGTGCGCTGCAGTTCGCCGGGTATGTTTGCATCGTATAAAATCAGTGGGTGTAAATTACCGTCACCCGCATGAAAAACATTGGCAACGGGTAATTCATATTCGGCAGAAAGCTCTGCCATGGTTTTTAATACCTGTGGTAAATGTTTGCGTGGAATCGTACCGTCCATGCAGTAATAATCCGGTGAAATTCTACCTACCGCAGGGAAGGCGGCTTTACGTCCTTTCCAGAAAGTGATGCGCTGTGCTTCATCTTTTGCAAGGCGCACTTCAGTGGCACCGCTTTGGTTTAACAGGTTTTGTACTGTGGCAATGTTTTCTTCAACTTCAGCGGTGCTGCCATCTAATTCGCAAAGTAAAATGGCTGCAGCATCTGTGGGGTAACCTGCGTGCACAAAATCCTCGGCGGCTTTTATGGCTAGCTTGTCCATCATTTCCAGGCCGGCGGGAATAATACCGGCAGAAATTATATTGCCCACGGCTGCACCGGCTTTAATTAAATCATCAAACGCGGCAAGGAGTACCTGCGCTGATTCCGGCTTCGGTAAAAGTTTTACAGTCACTTCAACTATGACGCCAAGCATGCCTTCTGAACCTGTCATTAATGCGAGTAAATCATAGCCCGGGGAATCCAGTCCGCTGCCCCCAATGGTCAACAGTTCGCCTTCCATGGTGATGATTTTTAATTGCTGAATATTATGTACAGTCAGGCCATATTTTAAACAGTGCACGCCACCGGAATTTTCCGCAACATTGCCGCCAATGGTGCAGGCAATTTGTGACGAGGGATCCGGCGCATAATATAAACCGTATTGTTCAACCGCCTGTGAAATGGCCAGATTACGAACACCGGGTTGAACCCGTGCGATGCATTGCACCGGATCTACTTCGAGAATGTCTTTAAATTTTGCCAGACTCAGTAAAATACCATTGGACAGGGGAAGTGCACCGCCGGATAATCCCGTGCCAGCGCCCCTGGCAACCACCGGTACGTCGAGCTCATAACAGAGTTTTAATATCGCCTGAACCTGTTCTACTTTTTCAGGTAATACCACCGCCAGAGGTATGTTTCGGTAGGCGGATAATCCATCGCATTCGTAGGGATGCAAATCTTCTTTTTGATGCAGTACAGATTCGACGGGCAGAATATATTGCAGCCGGCTGATTAAGAGTGCTTTGTCGATTGAAACAGTCATAGGTGGCATACAGTCATAAGGTGTGTACAGTCATTAGGGTGATGCTTTAGCGAAATGTTTTAATTTATGAAAGTTATGTCGAACTAATCTTCAAACTCTGCATTATGATAAATATGCTGCACATCATCACAATCATTCAGTGCGGCGATAAAGCCGTCAAAAAACGCCACATCTTCTCCGCTTACAGTGCAGGTGGTTTGCGGTAAATAAGTGATCTCATCCATTTCAAAATCTATTTCCGGGAAGGCGTCATGTAATGTGATTCTGACATTATTAAATTCGGTATTCGGTGCCAGTACCGTAATCATGCCATCTTCACTTTCAATGTCGGCGACATCCACATCTTTTTCCATTAGCGCTTCAAGTATGGCTTCTTCGTTGTCATGTTTAAATGCAAATATGGCCTGATGATCGAACATGTGGCTAACGGTACCCGGGGTACCGATTTTCGCATGATTTTTTACGAAGCACTGGCGCACATCGGTAAAGGTGCGGTTATTATTGTCGGTCAGGCAATCCACAATAACCATGCACCCTCCGGGGCCAAAACCTTCGTACTGGGCCAATACAAAATCTTCACCCGCGCCACCGGCGGCTTTTTTAAGGGCGTTGTCTATGACGTGGGCCGGAACCTGTTCTTTTTTGGCTTTTTCGATTAAGCGACGCAGACTGAGGTTGCTGTCCGCATCGGCTCCACCATTTTTAGCGCAAACATAAAGCTCCTTACCGTAGCGTGAATATAGCTTAGCTTTGGCCCCCTGGGTTTTTGCCATTGAAGCTTTACGGTTTTCAAAATGTCTGCCCATTTGAATCTGTCTCTGTCGCGTAGTAATGATTGGGGTTGATTTTAACGGTATAGAGGGCGAGATACTAGCCCGAATTAGTCAGCGATCAAGTTAACCGTGGTTTCAGCGCTGTGTTTGTTTATACTAAAACGTAACTCGCAGTACTCGGTTTGAGTGTCTAGCGGGGTAGGGTCGTCGGAGCAGCTGCAACCGGCGATGATGCCGGTATAGAAAATAGCCGTATAAACAGTAATGCTGGAATCATCTTCGCTGGTGCTGTTGATAATCGCGCTAATCTTCTCATTGCTCACATAACTGCTAAGAGACAGGCCCTGCTGCAGGGGCAACAGCTGATGATCCAGCGCACGGACTTCGCGTTTAAATGTGTGGTTGAAGTTTTCAGATTGCCAGGCTTTTAATGATTCGGGTAATGTTAGCATGGGTATTTATGATTAGAGATGAGCCAGGAAATGGGCCAGGAAATGAGCCAGTAAATGTGCAGGGGGTTTAAAAAAACCATAATGATAATACAAAGTCAGTTTACACCCGCAAGCGGTTTAAGCAATAGCCATTTGCAAACCCTGTTACCCACCTTTATTCGAAATCAGTTAAAGTTTGCGGGCGTTGAGCAAACTCTGGAATTAGAAGATGGGGATTTTGTCGATTTAGTCTGGACAGAAAAACCGGTTTCATCAAAAAACACTAAACCCATTGTCGTTATTTTTCACGGCCTCGAAGGTTCCATTCATTCATCCTATGCAAAAGGCATGATGCGTGCGATAAAAGAGCAGGGCTGGACTGGATTATTAATGCACTTCAGAGGCTGCTCGCAAAACTTAAATCGTTTACCTCGAACGTATCACAGCGGCGAAACCGGTGATGCAAAACAGTTGCTGAGCTGGTTAAAAAAACATTATGAAGATCATCCGCTGGCGGCGATTGGTTTTTCATTAGGGGGCAATATGTTACTAAAGCTACAGGCAGAGCTGGGTTCAGAATCTCCCTTAAAAGCCGCAGTAAGTGTGTGTGCGCCGGTGTTGCTCAATAACTGTGCAAACAGATTAAATAGTGGGTTTTCAAAAATATATCAGCGTTATTTATTGGGCCACTTAAAAACAAAAGTCAGGGTAAATGCACTGCGCCATGACTATGAAACATTAATTAACCTTAAAACCAGAGATATAAATCGCTTAAAAAATTTCTGGCTGTTTGATGATTTAGTGACTGCGCCCTTGCACGGTTTTTCTGGTGTTGATGAATACTATTCTGATAGTAGTGCCAGACAGTATTTAAAAAACATACAGACACCGGCTTTAATTTTACAGGCACTGGATGATCCGTTTATGACGCGGGATATTATTCCGCAGGCATCTGAGTTATCCGCATGTACTGAACTGGAATTAAGCAAGCATGGCGGGCATGTGGGATTTATTGGCGGTAGTGTTTTAAAACCTGAATACTGGCTGGAAAAACGGCTGCCTGAATATTTGTCAGATTATATTTAGTTTTTAAAACAAAAGATTACCTGCAAAGAACGCGAATTACGCAAATAAAATATATAAAAATATTTTGTTATCGGGTCCTTAGTTTCTTTATCCAGTAAAGTTTTTAGGCAATAAAAAAATATTAAATTAACTGTAAACGCAAAATACCTTCCATTTTTTCAGCGGTTTCAGATTTACCGGTGCGGCTGTCGCCGACCAGTGCAATGGTAATACTGACTTCATCTTCCGTGGTTTTGGAATGGTTACGTTTTTCTAATGCGGATGATTTAATCAGGTCAATTAAATCATCCGCCAGTTTAACCGGGCCTTCCTGTTCAACCTGGTCCCGGTCATTAAAACCGCAGCGCTTTAAATCTTCATCGCTATTGTCTTCATACACGCCGGCCATTAACTGACTGTGGGCAACGCCGACTTTAAGTTCACTGCGGTTAATCAAAATATTCATATCACCGATAAAGCCTTTTTCGTTGTCGGAAAATTTTTCGAATAATACCGGGTGTAAAATGTTGCCATCATTATCTTTTAACAGCGGGAAGGGGTTGGCCCAGTAGCTGCTTTCTTTGGTGCCTCTATGGGTCTGGGTTGAACCTGCGGCGACCCGTTCACCGAGGCGAAAATGTTGCAGAGCACCTTCGATATGCATGTCAGCTTTAACCGTGCATTCGCCTTTTTCTATTAAGCTGAAGTTATTCATGTATAACAGAATGTCCAGCGGGTCATCGCGATACAGCTCATCCACTTCAGTTACCGGCACAATCTGTCGGGCATTGGAGCCGGTCGCTTTGTTGTAGCCCACTTCGCGTCCCGCCATTTGTAGCTTGGCCTGTTCGCTAAAACCATCGAGGCAGGCAAAGGCTCCGGTTTCCGTACCGCAAAAAATAGGTCGGGTGAGTTTATCATTTGCAAGTTTGGTTAAGCTGATTTTGCCCATGTCATCGGCTTTGATGAGCATTTCGGCGATATAGGGTTTGTCTTTATCAAAGCGCACTACATAGCGGGTGCAGCCACAGTGCAGGGGCATGTCACCATTGAGTATGGCAAGTACATTGTGCAGTGTGAGAATGGGTTTTTTGGCATAACCAAAATATTTAAGTTCATCAATATTGGGTACTAAGCCAATTAATAGCTGGCTGTCTTCATCGTAAAAATAACCCAGATCTTTTTCTTCGGCATTCGGGTCGCCAAAGAAAAATACCCCGTCGGGTTTACGATTGCGGGTGATGTCTTCAATTTTTGCAAAGGGGAACAGATTCAGCAGGCCGGGTTCCATTTCGATGCAGCCACGGGATTTATGTATAAAGGTAATGATTAATGATGTGCCCACCTGCAGTGGTACGGATACCCAGTCTTCGACATTAAATTTGCCCAGTTGTATGGGGTTATGGTTTAACTCGTAAAATGGCTTTGCGCGTTTATTTGACGGGGTAGAATAATCCACACCGGTTTTTATATCCGCAGCAACTGTTAACGGCACGTGGGCGAGTATGGAGTAATCCGCCGGGTAGTTAAAATAATGGCCGGATATTTCTCCCGCAGTAATATTCGGTGAAGCGTCCATACCTGGTGTGCGGCGCACGCCCTGATCCAGATTCACTTTATTGAGTAGCTGGCGACGGGTTTCCAGAATCAGGTCAGCCAGGCGCTGGGCCTTGTCGGTAACTTTGTCTTTGACCGTCTGGGTGGTCTCCACACCGGTGGACACCACATCGTTTTGTAATCGTACCAGGCGGGTATAACCTGCACCGCGATAATGGTGAAATGCCCCATCCATAAAACGCATTAACTCGCGGCCTTTTTCGCGTTTATGCGGGGCCATAAATTCATCGGTTTCCAGAATTTTTATCAGGTCCCGGGTGCTAACTTTATTAATGAAATCAATTTTATTATGTGCTTCATCCTGGCGACGCTCCGAGCGATTCTGTAAATCATTAATAAATTCCTGCTTATAAATTTTAAGAAAGCGGGCAAATGCGAGGCTGCGTAGCAACTGACCGGGTGTGTTACAACCATCGCGAATTTCTAGAATTTGTTTCATTTAATGACCCGTTTTATTTGCGTAGCAGGATAAAAATCTTTTTCATGATAAACCCATCCCCAGTTCGATACCAATTAAGCTGATTGAGAGCACTATTAAAAAAATTGTTGAGTAAATGTTAGCCTGAGAGTTCACGCAGGGAATAAGCGAAGGAAATACCCATAGGAAACACCCAAAGGAAATACCCAAAGGAAATACCCAAAGGAAATACCCAAAGAAAATACAAGGAGCACCCTATAAGTTGGGGTGCAGCGACGGACCCTATCATGTAAGCTATGACGCTATACTAAAGCATAAAAAGATAATCCAAACGCCATATGACTGCAGATTCAAAATTTAAATCATTCGGTCTGTCGCCAGACATTTTAAAGGCCCTTGAAGACAAGGGTTATAAATCACCGACGCCAATACAGGCGCAAGCCATCCCCACGGTACTGCAGGGCAAAGACTTAATGGCTGCAGCGCAAACCGGCACCGGAAAAACCGCAGGTTTTGTGCTGCCCATTTTGCAGAGACTGGTGGCTGGCAAGTCGGCAAATGCGAACCAAACCCGCGTGCTGATATTGGCCCCTACCCGGGAATTGGCGGCACAAATTGGTGAAAGTATAAACAGCTATGGAAAGTTCTTGCCATTAAGCTCGGCGGTAGTTTATGGCGGCGTAAAAATTAACCCGCAGATGATGGCGTTGCGCCGGGGGGTCGATATACTGGTAGCCACGCCGGGGCGATTATTAGATCTCTATCATCAAAATGCAGTTAAATTTCAGTCATTAGAAATTTTAGTTCTGGATGAAGCCGACCGTATGCTGGATCTGGGCTTTATAGAGGACATCCGTAAAATTTTAAATGTGTTACCGGAACAGCGTCAGACTTTATTATTTTCTGCAACTTTTTCCAGTGATATACGAAAATTGGCAAAGGCAATTTTGCATAAGCCGGTTGAAGTTTCGGTGAGCCCCCGTAACACCACCGCCAAAACCGTCAGCCAGTGGATTTGTCCGGTCGATAAAAAGAAAAAGCCCGCATTGCTGGTTTCGTTAATAAAAGACAACCACTGGCAACAGTTATTAGTCTTTTGCAAAACCAAAAACGGCGCCGATAAATTAACCCGTTTTCTCGAATCGGTCGGGGTTAAGGCCGTAGCGATCCATGGTAATAAAAGTCAGGGTGCACGCAGTCGAGCCCTGGCTGAATTTAAAGATCAGTCGGTAGCGGTTTTAATTGCTACCGATATTGCCGCTCGCGGCATCGATATTGATCAGTTGCCGGTGGTGGTTAATTTCGATTTGCCGACGGTGGCTGAAAATTACATTCACAGAATCGGGCGTACCGGCAGAGCAGGAGAAAGTGGGCAGGCGGTGTCTCTGGTCAGCGCGGATGAGTTTGATCAACTAACGGATATAGAGCACTTAATAAAAACCCTGTTAAAGCGTAAACTGATAGATGGGTTTGAGCCATCCCATGATGTTCCCGAGTCGCGCTTGTGGCGTAAACCGAAAAAGCCGAAAAAGCCGAAAAAACCAAAAGTGCCTCAAAAAGAAGGCATAGTGAAAAACAAAAAAATCTCGGGCAAGACCCATTCTTTGGGAAATAATGATGGCCAAAGTGGCAGCCAGATTGGCAACCAGATTGGCAACCAGAGCGATGGAATGAAACCACCGAGGCGAAAATTTAAACAGAAGAAAAGATCGCCCCGCTAATATTCTATTGTCATCTTGACTGGAGCATTGCGTAATGAAAAGATCCTGTGCTCGGTGCAATCAGGTCTACAGAATCATTCTATTATGCAGTATATATGGTTAGAATGATAAAATATAATTTCTTAACGGAACAGTTACTAAAGCATATAATTAAAATGAGAAAATCTTTAAAACTTAAAATAATACAGGTTTGCGAAGCTAAAATTAAAACCAAAGGTGATAATGTCGGTTTATCATTCTATGCTTTTTTTGAAAATAAAAATGATAATCCGCAACGCTTAATGGAAGTAGCAAAGTGGTGGATTTTAACAAATCAACTGAATCACTTTGAAAAAGCCGTAAAGATAAAAACAATGGTTGAAACCATGGGCTAATATTGCAATGACCTGATCAGAGCATCACTGGCCCATATTGGGTAAAGTTTTTCGCTTATTTATTTTTTACAGTACCTGAAACCAAAGGCCGAAAAAATATGGAAGAATTATATCATTACCGAGGGTTCGTAACGAAAGTGTACGACGGCGATACAATTACCGTTGATATTGATGTGGGTTTCCATATAACGATGAAGAATGAAAAAATCAGGCTTTATCGCATTAATACCCCGGAAGTGAGAGGCGCACAGAAGGAGCAGGGTATTATCTCCAGAGACTGGTTACGGCAAAGAATACTCGAAAAAGAAATTACACTGGTGACGGTGAAAGATAAAAAAGGCAAATATGGTCGCTGGTTAGCGGATATCTGGATTGATGATATTTGTGTTAATGATGAACTGGTTAGAAATGAACTGGCGGAGTATAAAGAATATTAATACTGATTAATCGATTAGAGGAGCCTTTAAGCTTCACTTTAAAGAAAGGATATTAAAATGAATGAACATGAAAAAATTAATTACGTAGAGTTTCCGTCGAGCAATATTCAACAGACTAAACACTTTTTTAAAAATGTCTTTGGCTGGGAGTTTGTGGACTACGGTCCTGAATATACGGCTTTTTCTAATCAGGGGCTCGATGGTGGTTTTTATCAATCTGACCTGAAGTCATCAACAGATAACGGCTCGGCACTCGTTGTTTTTTATAGCGACGATATTGAAACTACCCGGGAAAAAATAGAAAAGTCTGGCGGCACAATTATAAAACCGATCTTCGAATTTCCCGGTGGACGCCGCTTTCATTTTGCAGAACCCGTGGGTAATGAATTCGCGGTTTGGTCAGATAAATAAACACCCTGAAAGGACATCAAAATTGAACTCCAAAATTTATAATATCTTTATATCGGATAAAGCCGGTGAGTCGATGCGCTCACTAAAATCAGCTTCATTGATTGCGGGCAAAGGCGTAAAGGGAGACCGGTACTTTAATGGATGCGGTACCTTTTCAGAGAAGTTAAAGGGCAATCCTGCGGTTGAATTGTCTTTGGTTGAAAAAGAAGAAATAGATGCATTTAACCAGAATTATAAGCAGATGCTAAATTATGCTGATGTGCGTAGAAATATTGTAACCGAAGGTGTTCGTTTAAATGAGCTGGTGGGCAAAACCTTTTCAATGGGTAATGTCACGCTAAAAGGGTTGCGTTTATGCGAACCCTGCGCATATCTGGCTGAAAATGTTAATGAATTAGTGCTACCACATCTGATTGGACGCGGCGGTTTAAGAGCGCAAATACTTACCGATAATGACATATCTGTTGGGGATTTAATTAAGATTTAAGTTTAATGTATCAGGCAGCAGGTATATTATGGATGAGAAATACTTTGATTCTGTGCAATGTCAGGTATCGATTGCTGGTTGTTAAAATGAATTATATAGTCTTAATAAACAAGAGTTAGTATTTATAGCGGTAGAGCAGTGACACAGAAGGGCAGTGACAAAATATATAGATGAAGTTATCGCCGGGTCTATATTACAGTTTTACAATGTATGATAAAAATGAATAAATACAAAGGAGTAAACTATGTCAAAATTAATTCTGTCTTTAGACGGTGGTGGTATTCGTGGTGCAGCAACTGCACAGTTTTTAAGCGAGGTGGAAAAGAAATTACAGGCGGATCATAATAAATCTATTCGTGACTGCGTTGATTTTTATGCGGGCACCAGTACCGGCAGTATTATTGCTCTGGCACTGGCAACCACCAATATGACCATGACGCAAATTAGTAACTTATATAATTATAAAACCGCCGGAAAGATTTTTGCTGAAAATAAGGGGCTGTTTGAAATAGATGGAATTAATGCACCCAAATTTGAAGCCAGTGGTAAAACAGAAGTTTTAAAAGCTAAATTAGGTAAAGCAAAAATTTGTGATGTACCCAAAAACAAACACGTGCTTGCAGTTGCCTATGCCATTGAAAAACGAAAACCCGTTGTTATAAAGTCATCAAAAAAATCCTGTCTGAATTTATTATCCTATCAGGTTGCAGATGCTTCCAGTGCTGCGCCGACTTATTTCCCAACAAAAGAAATTGAAATTCCGGCGAATGCTGATGAATACTGGCTGATTGATGGCGGGGTAGTTGCGAACAATCCGGCGATGTGTGCCGTCGCCGAGGCACGACGTGTCTGGAAAGAAGAATCGCTCAGTGATATTCGCCTGTTATCGATTGGTACCGGTTTTATGTCGAGAAAAATTAATGGGCCACAGTCCCGAAAATGGGGTGGCCTGCAATGGATAACCAAGGGAAAAATAATGGAAGTGGTTACCGATGAAAGCATTACCGCCTATCAGTGCATGACCATTATGGATAATGGTAATTACATCCGGGTAAATGCAAAGCTTGCACCCCAGCAGGGTTTATTACAATCACCTGATGATGCGATGGATGACGTGAGCAAAACCAATATTAAACGCCTTAAACAGCTGGGGGATTTCTGGTTTGATCGTTATGGTGACGCAACCGTTGAACTTTTAATGAACACGTATAATGGCCCGTCGCTTGATAAAATTGATCCTGTGACCGGGCAACCGATTGAGGGCTAGGGGGGCAGGGCTAAGGGTTAGGGCTAGAGGTTAGGGATGGGGTTTGATTAATTTTCTTAAATAACGGCCAGGAAATAATAGCGTAAAAAGTTATTTCAGTAGAAAATTATTTTAATAGAAAAATAATTTAATAGAAAAATAATTTACAGGCATAATTAAATGATTATAGTTATTACCAATCGAAAATTAGCTTCGATACCCGTTTTTCAGCCAGTATTAACCGATCTTGCCTCGCTAGGGGATGGGCTGGGAGAGCGCCACAATAATGAAGATATTATTTATAGTGGGATCCTTTCCGATGATAACAAAGTTAATTTTTTACCGAAAGGTTCAGAAGCTGATTTTTTTTCCAGCATTGATTCGGTAGAATTAAATAAGCCCTGGGTGTTCTTTGTGCATGGCTTTAACCAGGACCCGCAAAGTAATATCGATAAGGCCAGAGCATTGTCGGCTAATCATGGTGTTAATGTCATCGCCTTTGCCTGGCCATCTCGTCCGGTGGATGAAACCATGGGCTGGGATGATGCGGGAAAATCGATTGCTAAAGGGGTGCTGAAAAGCCTGTCGGGCACCGCTATTTTATATGATCTGTTACTGTTAAAAGCAACCCGTTTTGTAAAAGATAAGTGGAAAAACTATCCACCCGCTATTCGAAATGCGGAAGAATCGAATACGGATTTAATTGCAGCGTTAAATCTGATAAAAGATCAACTGAATATAACTAAGCCACTGGTGCTGTTAGTGCATAGTATGGGAAATTATTTATTGCAAAAAGCACTGGAGGGTGTGGATAAACTTCCCAATGAATTTGGTAATATTATATTGCATCAGGCTGATGCCACATCCCCTGGATTTGAATGGGTGAAAAAATTAAATGCAAATTTAAATTTAAATTCACAGAACCAGCCCGCAAAATTATATATAACCGTTAATGTGCCGGATTTCGTGCTGGGTGCATCAACATTGCGCCGTGCGATTTTACTTAAGGATAAAGTCGAGCGAATTGGGCAGGTGCGCAAAAATCATGTTAAAGGTAATATTCATTACCTGGATTTTACCGATGGAGAGTGGGTGGATAACGAACATGAGTTTTTTCATCTGGCAAAGGATAATACCAATGATGATATATATGATTGTCTGGATAGAATATTAAAATCAATGCCGGATGAGTTGCCCGTCAATAAAAGTGAATCGAAGTCGGGCTTTAGCAGAATGCCTGCGGATGTTTCACTTTATCGTCTTGAATACATTATTCACCCGGCGGATGAAGATGAACCTATAGAGGATATACTGCCGGTTAAATCACTTGATTTGTTTAATCAACAACACATTGATAGAACCGACTATGATGATTAAGACTTATTGATTAATTGCTGTGCCTGCTTGAGTGCATCAATACGGTTTTTAAATATATGTTGCTCTTCAAAGTGGCTAAGTACTTCCTGGCTGTCAAACATTTTATGAACTTTTTTATTCGCCCCAATTAGATAAACTTCTTTTTGCATTTCCTTTGTGTTGCGAATAATATCATCCAGCGCACGGGTAGTTGAAAAATCTATAACTGGTACATGAGTTAAGTCCAGTAGCATTATTTTATAATCAATAACATTCGAGTGGCATCTGATAAGTGCCTTTGCAGAGGTAAAGCTCATAGCACCGCTTAAATGGAAAAGTAAAATCTGTCCGTCAGCCTGTTCGAGTATTTCGTTTTCACTGTCGGATAATGGAATTTCAGATGTGGCATCGGTAATCGGGCGCATCTGCTCAATTTGCATTTCGGTTATGCGTTGCATGAATAAAAAGCTCGCGATAATCATGCCGACACCAAATGCCAGTAATAAATCGATGGTGACGGTAATAATGAGTACGGTAAACATAATAAACACACCGGCTTTGGGTGCGTGCTTTAATCGTTTAAGGTAATTCCAGTCGATAATATCGACGCCTACTTTAATTAATATTCCCGCGAGCACGGCTTTCGGAATATCACTGGCAAAACTGCCCGCACCTAAGACAATCACCAATAAAATAATACTGTGCAGTGCCCCAGACATTGGCGTTCGTCCACCGGCTTTTACATTAACAACCGTGCGCATGGTTGCCCCGGCGCCGGGCAGGCCACCAAATAAACCGGCAATGGTGTTACCTATTCCCTGACCAATTAATTCGCGGTCGGGCTTGTGCTGGCTGCGGGTAATATTGTCTGCAACCAGTGAGGTGAGTAGCGAATCGATGGCGCCCAGCCCCGCCAGTGTTAAACCGGAGGCAACCATCTGTAATGCGAGTGAGCTGTCGATGAGTGGAAAATGAAAATCTGGAAAACCCGTGGGAATATCACCGATAATCGGGGTGCTGCCTTCAGCAAAAAATACTAAATATGAAAGCGTGCCAACCACTAATGCTAACAGGGGTGAGGGCACCAGCCTGCATAGTTTGGGTAAAAATACGGGGCCGCCAAACACCACCAGCAGGGCAATTAACCCGAGCAAGAATGAAGTTAAATCATAATGACTGATATAAGCAGGAATAGATTGCGCCGCCTGTAATGGGTTTGAGTCGGCCACCTGTCCAAGTAGCGGGCCAAACTGCAGCAGAATAATAATGACACCGATGCCGCTCATAAAGCCGGACACTACCGGGTGAGGCACGAGCTCGATATATTTACCAAATTTAAGTAAGCCAAAGCCAATTTGAAACAGCCCGCCAAGTACCACCACCGCAAAGGCCAGTGCTGCACCTTTTGCGGGGTCATCTGGGAACATACCGGTGTATTGAATAAAAATGGCCGCCATCACGACTGTCATCGGGCCGGTAGGGCCGGAAACCTGTGAGGGTGTGCCACCGAAAAGTGCCGCAAAGAATCCCACAAAAATAGCGCCATACATACCGGCGATGGGGCCAACACCGGATGCAACCCCCATGGACATAGCAAGGGGAAGGGCGACAACCGCGGCGGTAAGGCCACCGTAAATGTCACCACGAATATTGTTAAAGTGTAAGCCGTTGATGTAGTTCATGTGACGATTTAATGCCCTTGATTGTGCTATTTCACTATTTTTTTACGATTGGAAACTGCTGAGGTTTAAGGCAGGTGCTTTGAATTTGAGGTTTTGAGCAGAAAGCAGCCTGACTTTATGTGTGTATGTGTAAGTTTATGTTCCAGAAAAATACGCTGGATTAAGAGCGAGGGTATATTATCGTTAGTTCATCAGATAATCCAGATTTAAACATCGATGAAAAGGTATTGCGATTTAAATGGCTTAGCCTAAAATAGGCGGCAAATTTTCATATCTAAGTATCAGGGCAGTAATTTGAGCACATTGAAACACCTATTTGACGCCAATTTAAACTGGGCGAATTCAATTAAAGACAAAGATCCAGATTATTTTTCAGATTTATCCCATCAACAATCCCCGGAGTATTTATGGATCGGCTGCTCCGATAGCCGGGTGCCGGCAAACCAGATAGTTAATTTAGCCCCGGGAGAGGTTTTTGTTCACCGTAATATTGCCAATGTTGTGGTGCATACGGATTTAAACTGTCTTTCAGTCATTCAATATGCGGTTGATATTTTAAAAGTAAAACATATTATTGTGTGCGGGCACTATGGCTGTGGCGGTATACAAGCCGCACTGGAAAATCAGCAGCATGGTCTTATCGATAACTGGCTGCGACATATTAAAGATGTTAAGCGGTTTAATATTGAAAGTTTCACGGGGCTGAGTCACGCTGAGCAGCTTAATCTTCTGTGCGAGCTTAATGTTAAAGAGCAGGTGACTAATATTTGCAACACAACCATTATTCAGGATTCATGGAAGAAGGGCAGAGAATTAACTGTGCACGGCTGGATTTATGATATTACGAATGGCATTTTAAAAGATCTGATTGCAGAGGTGAAGGGGCCTTAAAGTGCAGGGTACCTCTAAAAATAGCTCGCAGAGGCCTCAAGCTAATTTAGAGGAGGCCTACAGGTCTTTCGGTTTGGCAATTCCAGCAGACTTCAAATGCCGCGGTGTTTTTTTCATGACAGTTACGGCAAAACCAGTCACCAGAGTTTTCGGCGGTATTTATATTGTCGATGAGTTCGATGGCACGGGAATAATCTGCATCCTCTTCAACCCATAATTCCAGCCAGGTATCCAGTGGTGCCAAATCTCCAGCAGCACCCCCAATATATTCATTTTTAAGTAATGTTTTAATACCCGAATTTTCAATAATATTTTGAATATTACTAACAATAAAACGATTTTCATTGGTGTAGATTAGCTTCATAAAAAATTATTTATTATCTGGGATGCTCTGATTAAGTGTGGTTAAAATTAGACTGAGAAAATAACAGTAGATGCTAGTCAGAGTATCCCTAAGATCCCCATATTTTAGCAACGGCTCGATCATTACCGAGTAAACCAATTAATAAACACAAAATTCCAGTAGCGCCAAAAAACACTACGGGGATTAAATAACCAATGCCATCTGCTTGTGTACTTACCTGCGCAGCTTTCGGCAAAACTTCAGGAAAAACATCTTGCGTCACCTTATGGCTTAATACAAACACCAGAGAAGCCAGGCCACTAAACAGTAAGCCCATTATAATTAAAATAACACGGTGGGATTTTTTATATAAATATTCTTCCTGCCCCGATTCAAATAAATTTAGAATTGGTGAGAAGAGCTTTCTAAATAATAATTTCAATATTTTGTTTCCTCATAACTATTATTTAAGTTTAAACAATAAATTATTTACCACCCAGCTCCTGCCAGGCAACTTCACACTCGCCCAGACTGGTTGCAATATAGGCTGAGCTATCGGTGATAGTGACAGAAAAATCCATCGTGCGTTCGACGAATTTGGCGAGTGCCTGAATTTCGGTCCACTCAAAGCGGGAATATTGTGCATTTAACTGATTAAACTTATTCGCATTCTGATCCCACCAGACATCTGATTTTGTGTTAAAGCTATACACTTTAACTTCTTCTGCCAGTCGGCTGGCTTTTTTTATTCGCTCTACTGCAGGTTCGCCGATGTCTATCCACAGGGATATTTTTTCATCAAGGGTAATGGCCCATATATCCGGTTCATCTATATCGCTCAGGCCTTTGGTAAAGGAAAGAGATTCCTGTGCATTAATGCAGTAGGCTAACAGGCGTGCCATCATGCGCTCGGTGGTTTCTGACGGGTGCTGGGCAATGGTTAAATTGAGGGTGGCGTAATAATCCCGGCTCATATCAGATAGCGATATTCTAAACTTGAAAATAGTTGGTTTAAGTGCCACAGATAGAAGCTCATGATAGGTATAGAGTTAACGGGCTATTGTACCTGATATGGTATCAACTTATCGGCTTTTAATAATCTGCGGATGAATGGATTATTGCAGGTTCTATGCGGCATTATGCCACAGGTTAATGACTACAGTGCCGTCATGAAATGAATTATATTAGATTGATAACACGATTATTTTTAAAACATAAATTTTGAATCTGAGAATGGTGTGGACTGTTTCGATAATGGTTTTTATTCTCGATTGATAAATTAACAGGAACCTAAGAGATAAACTATGCGTAAAACTTTATTCGCCCACAAACGAGCTCAGAAACTAGCTTACACACTGACATACACGGGGGCTATATTATTAGCGGTCTCAGCTTGCTCCGATAGTAATTCAACTGATTCTTCACTCGACACAACCATTAATGAAAAAATAACCACCCTCGGTTTAATCGGCGACCCGACTATCGGGCGGGTTTTACCTGACATTACAGATACAAAAGCCCAGTTGGGAATGAAACTGTTTTTCACTAAAGGCCTTGGCGGCGACCAGGATTCCGCCTGTGTTACCTGTCATCATCCGGCACTGGGTGGCGGCGATGACCTGTCTCTGTCTATTGGTACTGAAGCGATTATACCGAACCTGCTAGGGCCTGGACGAAGGCATTCCGTTATGGGTACAAATTTTGACGGCGGGCCAAGCGTGCCCCGCAATGCACCCACTACCTTCAATGTTGGATTATGGGATGAAGTTTTATTTCATGATGGCCGGGTAGAAAGTCTGGACAAAACCGCAAACGTAAACGGAGCAGGGGAAATTCGCACACCTGACTCAGCTTTTGGTACGGCGGATGCGTCCGCAGGGCCAAATCTAGCTGCCGCGCAATCACGTTTCCCGGTAACTTCTCCGGAAGAAATGCGTGGGCACACCTATGCGCCCGGCGAAAATCAGGTGTTAAGAACATCGCTTGAAGATCGGTTAAACGGCGATAACGATGAGTTATCACTGAATAACTGGCAACAGGAATTCGATGATGTATTTGGTGCGTCAACAACCATTACCTATGATTTAATTGCTGACGCCATTGGTGAGTACGAACGCTCACAGGTATTTGTTAATACACCCTGGAAAGCTTATGTTGAAGGCGATAAAACAGCGCTAACAGATGATGCAAAACGGGGTGCGGTGTTATTTTTCAATAGCATTGCCGATGGCGGTGCCAACTGTGCAAGCTGTCATAGTGGTGACTTTTTCACCGATGAAAAATTTCACGTTACCGCAATGCCACAAATTGGCCGGGGTAAAGGTGATGGTGATGACGAAACGGATGACTTTGGTCGCATCAGAGAAACCGCTGTAGACACAGATAAATATGCTTTCAGAACACCATCACTGGTTAATGTTGAAGTGTATGGCCCCTGGGGACACGCCGGTGGATACACAACCCTTGAAGCGGTTGTGAAGCATCATTCAAATCCACAGGCAGCCATTGATAACTATGATTTTAATCAGCTGGAAAGTTCTGTGCAGGCAGCAAAAATGACTCAGAATACGCAACGCGCAATGAACCAGCTAGTAGAAAATCGAGCGGCGGGTGTCATTACACCTATACTTGAAGATAGTAATTTATCAGATAAAGAAGTTTCACAAATTGTGAGTTTTCTTAAATCTCTGACGGATCCCTGCGTAAAAGATAGAAGCTGTCTTGCACCGTGGGTTCCCAATGCGGGAGATGAAAATCCCGATGGGTTAAGAGTAATTGCCACTGACAATAATGGTAATAATTTATAACGTATGACTGTGAGCTGTAGCTTCTTTTTTGGAGGCTACAGTTTAGCTACAAAAAAGTTCGCATTAAATACCTTATTGAACAGTAGTAAACCCCATTTACCACTTTTAAAAATAACTTTTAGTTTTTACACCGCCTCTCAGGAACGCGGACATCCAGACTTTTTTATTTGATCTTCTCAAAACCATCACGAAGCCTACGGTTTAAAATTATTTAAACAAGGCTGGTTTTGGACGAAAGCAACCGTTAGTATTATTTATAATCCTGCTGACAGGCTACAGCGGTCATATATGCTCCAACTTGTTAAATTTAAAGGAGCGATAAGGCGATATGCACTTTGCCCAATGTAAATATTTCATTTCGCACATCCTTGTTAATTTTGCATATTATTATAAAACTTAATCAGATCAGTTATATTATCTAAATTTAATTTCAACATCATTTTTGCGCGATGAACTTCAACTGTTCTTAATGAAATACACAGTTTTTCCGCAATTTGTTTATTAATCAGTCCTTCAGAAACCAGATAAAATAACTCTTTTTCTCTGTCAGTCAGAGTTGAAAACAGAGTTTCGTTAACATGTTTTTGATAACGTAACAAACTCATTTTTTGCGCTAACCGGATACTGGGAAGAAGCTCTGAAGAAGATACAGGTTTCTGAAAAAAGTCATTAGCACCATTACGAAAGGCTTTGATTGTCATGGGTACATCGCCATACCCGGTTAAAAAAATGACACTTAAAGTCGTACCCAACTTATTTAATTGATCATGAACTTCCTGGCCACTGATACCCGGCATTTTACTATCGAGTATCAGACAGCCCGGCTCTGCACTGACATCAATGCTGGCTAAAAAATCATCACCATTTTCAAAGTCAAAAACCTGGAAGTCATATCCTTCTAGCATATACCTTAAGGATTCCCTCACTGAGGGATCATCATCTACAATATAGATAGGAACATTTAGCTTTTCACTCATTTAAATCACTCGGTAATGTAAATTTAACAATGCACCCTCCAGAGGGGTTATTCTCAATCCATATTTTTCCATGATGCGCCTCAACAATACGTTTACAAATTGACATACCTAAGCCTAAGCCCTGATTTTTTGTGGAGAGAAAGGGTGTAAATACTTGCCCCGATATTGATTGACTAATCCCAGGACCATTATCCAATATACTGAACTGAATTTCTTTGTCATTCGCAGCTAATACTTCCAGTGCTAATTGATGAACTTCTTCTGTTGTTGACATAGCCTCTAAACTGTTTCTAATCAAGTTAATCAAAACCTGCTGAATTTCAATAGGATCGATACTTGCAATGATGCTCTCTTGAGGTAAAGAAAGCCTTAAGTTTGTGTCTGATTTTTTTAATTCAATTTGTAATAACAGGAGAGACTCATTAATGAGTTGTGAGATATCAGTTGGTTGTTTTTCAGGTTGCTGTTTTGTAGCAAAGCCTCTAATGCGTTGGATGATTTTCCCACTACGCTGTGCTTCCAGACTAATCTTGTCGAGCAAATGAATTAACTCTAAATTATTCTGCTGATCGTTCTGTTGTTTTTTTAAGCGAATAATTCCACCTTCCGCATAACTGTTAATGGCGGCAAGCGGCTGATTTAATTCATGCGCAAGATCAGAAGACAATTCGCCCAAAATGGCGACTCGCTGAGCATGCTCCAGTTCCTGTTGTTGTTGATGCAGTTCAATATTCACCTGTTGCAATTCATGGGTTCGACGATTAACTAACAGTTGTACCCAAAGGTGATGCAAAAAACCTAATATAATTACGCACAGAAATAATCCTCCCCATGGCCAATTAACCAGCACCCAACGCCATGCCTGCTGCCACCAACTTTCCTGCCAGGGATGTATATTTAAACGTTGATAGAGCTGATGAATTTCATACGTACTAACAGGCGTCGTCCACCCCAACGATCCGGCTGCAATGGCCGCAGGTGAATTAACGTTCATTGACAATAACGCTTTAGAAATTTTTTCAGTGATGTCTGTTGGCGTATCCCTTAATTTGGCAAATGACCAGTTAGGATATAGTTGGCTACTGCTCTGGCAGTTAAAACCATCGAGTTGTTTCAGATCCAGAACACGATAATCATTAATATTAATGAGTCCTTCCTCATGCATTTTTTCCAACAGGCATGCAGGCACGATAGCACCATCAACAGCAGAATCCCTTACCCAATAAACTAATGCATCGACCGGGTAGTGTGAGAAATTAATTTTATGAAAAAAGCGCGACGGATCGATTCCCTGTTTAGCCATCTCACCCCAATAAATCTGAAAGCCACCAAACGCTAAAGCATCAACCGCACCCAGAGATTGACCTTTCAAATCATTTAATTCTTTAAAAGGGGAATTCACTTTAACCACCAGTGCTGAACCTATAACCTGCTTTTTTGCATAATGTCGGCGAGATTTCAGGGTAGCTAACCAGCTCATTCCATATTTTGTGCCAATGCGAACATACTGACCGGGGTTAGTAATAACAAAGTCTATATTTTGCTGTATCACGGCATCATCCAGTTCTGACAATGTCATTGGAAGTATGCTGAATCGTGTTTCAGGAATGCTCTTAGTCAGGTGATCAAAAGTCGGTTGCCAGCGTTGCAGAGCCTTTTCAGTTCCCCTAAAGGCTAACACCCCAACTTTAATCTCCTTAATTTCAGCCTGGCAAAATACTGTGACCAATAACAAAGAGGCTAATAATAATAATCGTAGCAATAGACACCTGTTTTCTTCTGAATTATTTTCAATTTAATTTTAAGCTTGTTTCATAATAACAATAAACCCGATTTAAGTTAGCCTTTCTTAAGCAATCTTTCAAAGAGCACATACATTATTAAAGCCCTGGCTCTTTATACTGTATATATGAAATATACGTTCAAGTTTTTGAAATCAAATTTTTGTCAATTATGACGTTCATTGTTAGTGATGAAAAAACATGATTTAAATCAAACAATACTCGTTTTATAAATCAATCACCTGTTTAATGTGGTCAACCACAATAGCGCAAGCTGAACGCCAGATAGATACTTATTCCAAACTCGTAAACAGGTAATAAGTCATGGACAACAGTAAACGTCAGTTTTTAAATAAGGTGGCGACCTTATCAGTGGGAGCGACGCTTGTTCCTTTAAGTAGCATTAGCCAGGCGGGTATTAATGATCAACCGCCACGTAGAAATGGACAGATTGGTAAACGCTGGGCAATGGTTGTGGATCTTCGTCAGTGTATAGGCTGTCAGTCTTGCACCATTTCATGCAGCATTGAAAATCAATCACCCATAGGTCAATTTCGTACACGCGTTGATCAGTATGAAGTTCAGGACAGTGAGAATCCTGCAAACATCACCAGTTTAATGCTGCCAAGACTTTGTAATCATTGTGATGAACCACCCTGCATTCCTGTTTGCCCCGTGCAAGCAACTTACCAGCAAAAAGATGGCATCGTGGTTATTGATAATGAGCGCTGTGTGGCTTGTGGTTACTGTGTTCAGGCCTGTCCTTATGATGCCCGTTTTATCAACAAAGAAACTAACAGTGCTGATAAATGCACGTTTTGTACACACCGTCTTGAAGCGGGTTTATTACCCGCTTGCGTAGAAAGTTGCGTCGGTGGTGCACGCATTATAGGTGACCTGAATCAACCAGATAGCCAACTATCTCTGTTACTCAAAGAGCATGAAAAGGATATTAAAGTATTAAAACCAAAAGCCGGCACTAAACCCCATGTGTTTTATATTGGTCTTGATAACGCATTTAAAAATCGAATTACAGGGCAGTCCGCTGTCTGGCAACCCAAGTAGGAGAGGTAAAATGATTACTGAAATTCTTTCACCCAATATTGAAATCAGCTGGTTGCCCTGGGCTGTTGCCTATTTTTTCTTCATTGGCATTAGCTTTACGGCTGTTATTTTAACGCTACCGGCCATCTTGTTTGATCATAAACAATCCATTGGCGTAGCCCGTGTTGCCATGATAGTCATGCTCATATGCGCCATTGTTGGCCCGGTGGCATTACTGGCAGATATCCATCAACCCGCTCGTTTCTGGCATTTTTATGCGCATATAACACCCTGGAGCTGGATGTCAATCGGCGCAATTTTCCTGCCTGTTTATGTTGTTGCTACCCTGGTCTATAGCTGGCTTTTCCTTAGACCGGCTTTGTTAGCAAACAAAGGTAAAACGGGCTATATCGGTGCGATGACTAATACTCTCGGTATGGGGTCCTGGCACGGGCAACAGTTATTAAAGCCAGTTGCAATTATTACATTAATTTTAGGAATGATTATTGCCCTTTACACGGGTGCTGAAGTTGCGATTGTGGCAACAAGAGAATTGTGGAGCAGTTATTTAATTCCGTTTTTCTTCTTTATCACCGCTTTATTAGGCGCTAGCTCTTTATCATTGTTAATCGCTTATCTGACTCATGAAGACGAGACTACGCTAGCCAGCTTAAGTCGTTATACCCGTTGGTCAGCCCTGCTTTCTTTAGCGGTCATCGCTTTATGGTTTGTTTTTGCGCTAACCACTAATGGAGCTGAAGCAAATAGTTTTATGTTATTACAACATTCCGTACAGTGGCAGTTAAATCTTTTCGTACTGATTATCTTAACTTTAGTTGCTGCCTTTTTTACCAAAGCATCATCAAAGCTAATGCTGATATCTGCGCTTAGCGGTCTCGTTGTAAGCTGGTTCTCACGTTGGTTAATTTTTATTGATGGCCAAACCATCCCCAAATATGGCGCCGGGTTTTACACATATGACTTACCTTTAGGTGCAGAAGGTTTATTAGGAATGCTGGGTGTATTTGGGCTTTGGTTATTCTTAACCATCGTGCTTTACGAAATACTGCCATGGACAAACAAAACAGAATCACAGGTATAGGTGTAATCATGAAAGAATCACGTCGAAAATTTATAAAAACGGGTGCTGCTGTTGGTGGACTTGCTGCTTTTACGGCAGGCTATAGCAGTACTGCCAAGCATGCATTTGATGGTTTTGTAACCGGTACATCTGGTAAACAAACTGATGATTCCGTTTTTGGTAATGCATTGCAACCTGAGTTCATTGTTGACGCTCAGGGAGCAGTGCAAGTTAATCCTAAGCAACGTCTGGCCACAAGTATGTGTTTCGGTTGCTGGACAAAATGCGGCGTCAGGTTACGTATTGATAATGAAACGGAGGAAGTTTTACGTATCAGTGGAAATCCTTATCACCCTTTAGCCGCTGAAGAACAAATTCCGTATAAAACAACCGTAGAACAATCTTTTCTGGGTATTAGCGGAAAAAATGAAATCGGATTAGGTGGCCGTTCTACCGTTTGTGCTCGCGGCAATGCTATGTTGGAACAGTTAAGCAGTCCTTACCGAATTAAAACACCGTTAAAACGGGTTGGTGAAAGGGGCAGTGGCAAATGGGAACCCATTAGCTTTGAGCAGTTAATCAAAGAAGTCGTTCATGGTGGCGACCTGTTTAATGAGGGTCATGTCGATGGACTTAACGCTATACGGGATTTAAAAACTCCACTCGATCCAGAAAATCCGGAATATGGCCCCAAAGCTAATCAGTTGCTCATGAGTAACGCGGGAGATGATGGACGTACTGCTTTTTTCAAACGGTTCACCTTTAATAGTTTTGGCACACGAAATTTCGGACACCATGGCGCTTATTGCGGATTTTCAATGCGTGCTGCATCCGGTGCATTGATGAATGATTTAAAAAAATACGCACATGTTAAACCCGACTGGTCACATGTAGACTTTGGGTTATTTATTGGCAGCTCACCGGCCCAATCCGGCAACCCATTTCAACGTCAGGCTCGCCAGCTTGCAGAAGCAAGAACAAAGCGTGATTTTGAGTATGTTGTTGTATCACCCGTATTACCCAATAGTTCCAGCCTGGCCAGTCAACCTAATAATAACTGGGTGCCGGTCAAGCCAGGTTCCGATGCTGGCCTGGTCATGGCAATGATTAGATGGATTATCGAAAACCAGCGCTATGATGCAAATTTTCTTGCACAGCCCGGACCCAAAGCAGCAAAAGCAGCGGATGAAGCACACTGGAGCAACGGCACACATCTGATTATATCTGATGAGACACATCCACGTTATGGTGCATTCTTACGCAGCAGTGATGTTGGCAAAGCATTTAAGGGAGAAGCCTACGGTAAGGGCGATGCCTTTATGGTCGTTGAAGCAAACAGTAAACAACTCGTTCCTAATAACAAATCCGCTGAAGCTGTACTCTTTGTTAGCCGTGAAGTAGAAACTGGTAAAGGTAAAGTTTTAGTTAAAAGCAGTATGCAGCGCCTGAAAGAAGAAGCTGAACGTTTTTCACTTCAACAATACAGTGAGGTATGCGGTATTCCTGAGGCTACCATCATTGGCCTGGCAGATAAATTTACCAGTTATGGTAAACGTGCCGTGGTCGATGTTCATGGCGGCATGATGAGTAGTAATGGTTTTTATACAGCCTATGGTGCCTTGATGCTGAATGCGCTGGTCGGCAACTATAATGTTAAAGGTGGCGTATCATCCACCGGTGGAAAATTTTCGGAATTTGGCGCTGGACCCCGCTATAACTTTAAAAAATTTCCAGGTAAAGTAAAGCCAAAAGGTGTATTCCTTTCGCGTTCACGTTTTCCCTATCAGAAAACCAGTGAATACAAACGTAAAGTCGCTGCTGGAGAAAATCCTTACCCTTCACAGCAGCCCTGGTATCCGTTCTCACCACCAATAATGAGTGAGCATTTATCATCTGCCCTGGATGGTTATCCATATCCTATCAAGGCCATGATTTTTAATATGTCTAATCCTATTTATGGGCAGCCGGGTTTAAAAACATTGATTGAGAAAAAACTCAAAGACGCCACAAACATACCTTTGTTTATTGCGATTGATGCTTTTATAAATGAAACAACCGCTTTCGCTGATTACATTGTTCCTGACACCATCACCTATGAAAGTTGGGGCTGGACGGGAGCGTGGAGTGGAACGGTGACTAAAGCATCAACTGCTCGCTGGCCCGCTGTTGAACCGGCTACCGATAAAACACCCGAGGGTGAAGCAATTTGTATGGAAAGCTTTTTAATTGCCGTGGCAAAAGAAATGAAACTACCGGGCTTTGGTGATAAAGCCATTCCTGACAATGAAGGTAATCTCGGTGCATTAAATAAAGTCTCTGACTTTTATTTAAAAGCAGCAGCCAATGTTGCCTACTTCAAAGGTAAGCCAGTGCCTGATGCTAGCGCAAAAGACATTGAACTCAGTGGCCTTAATAGATTGCAAAACAGCATTAAACAAACTTTAAAACTTGCTGAACAGGCAAAAGTTTCTTACATGCTGGCCAGAGGTGGTCGCTTTGAAGATGCCGATAAAGCTTATGTTGGAAAAGAGCTAAAACACAAATACGCTAAAAACTTATGTATCTGGAATGAGAAAGTCGGTACCAGTATTAACACACTCAGTGGAAAACATTATGTTGGTTGTCCTACTTACTATCCTCAGCAACTGGCGGATGGTACACCACTGGATAAAGTTTATCCTCCAACAAAATGGCCTTTTTTAATGTCCTCTTTCAAATCTCATGTACAAAGTTCATGCTCCATTACCTCTGACCGTTTACGCTCTGTGCATCCACATAACCCGGTATCCATTAATCGTGAGGATGCTAAACGCTTGAACATTAATAATGGTGATAAAATTCGCATCACCACACCCGGAGGTTCAGCAGAAGCGGTTGCTCTGGTGCGCGATGGTGTATTCAGCGGAACCATTGGTATTGAACATGGGTTTGGACATACCGAATTAGGCGCCCGAGCTCATCTCATTGGCGATCAATGGCAACCAGCAGCACCGGAGATTGGTGCGGGTATTAACTTGAATGATGTTGGTCTAATTGATCCACACCGTAACGGTTCCGCGACACTTTTAGATTGGGTATCAGGCGGCAGTGCAAGACAAGGCTTACCGGCTAACATTGAAAAAATTAGTTAATTTAATAGCACCAAATTGATACAGTGAAGCAATCTGTCTCACTGTATCAGTTTTATATCGGATGCTAATCATGATGCGCTATGTACATCTCCACTCAGACCGTTTTATTTTGGCCTGGTCACCGGCTGCCGATCAGTCGATTGTTAATCTACAAAAATTACAATATTCACCGAATAAACCATAACCATTTATACAAAAAACAACTTATAGGTTCATATTTATCCTGTACTGTTGCCATTAGCTTATCAACGACGTACTTCTACTTTCTGGCTCAATGCGTCCTTGAGTGCAAGGACAATATACTGAATAAGTACTTTTGGAACGGCTCTTTCGCTCTATTTATACGAGAAATAATGTTTGGCTAACTTATGCTTGTAAAGCGTGGCCATAATATTAATTTTGTGCACAGATAGCATAATAGAACAACCAGTTGCATAGAATGCGAACTTTTGTATGTCTACAGCTACCGGTTTTTTATTATTTATCAGTGCTGTCCCTTTAATGTAAATAATGTCGTTATTCCTGAATGCCCTTATCCTGACTGAAGCGCAAAAATTTTATACCCAACAGAGTCAGACCCTCAGTATTTTTGCGCTACACATTTAAACACCCGGCCAAACAGGCGTGTCACCTTTAAACAATACACCAAAATTAATATGCTTTAATCTTTTATATTCAAACTGCAGTTCTAACCAGGAATTATTAAAGGTAATCGACTGAAAGCTGCCGTAGTCTTCCACTTGTGGTAGCTCACCCAATATCTGCGTTAAGCGGGTAATGATTTCCACCTGTGACATTTCCCAGGGTGAAAACTCAGGAAATTGTACATGGGTATTATTGGTCTCTATCCAGCCCAGTTTGTAATCTTTCTCTTTTTCAAACTTTAATGTTATTTCCAGTGAATTATAAAGAATAAAAATATCTTCATATTCATCCTGATATTTTTTGTCGGGTTTTCCCTGTATTGAAATGGCTTCATCTTCAAGTGATACCGAAAGTGAAGGGGGGAATACCATTGCCTATTGAGATTTTCATATTGTGCTTTTTGTGTTGCCGTCATATATAAGTTAAAAATTATTCAGAATACCATTTTAATAAGTATCAGATTTGGGTTGCTGAAACAGACAGCATTTATTCAACAGACGTCCCGCAAATCTGGGATGAATACTGTTCAATTTTGACCTTTTTCTGCTTTTGTCTTTTCCACCGGACAAACTCTGAACATGGGACAGCCCGGATAATTCAATATAGTAGGTTTTATTTGCAGAGAGGTTTAACGCTATGCTCGCATCCTGCTGTCCAGATAGCCCGGGCCAGATAACGGAAAGCTGTCTGGCACCGGGTTTAGCATAAACCCATGTAAACCCCTGCTGGTTTAAAACACTTACTTCTTTGTCATCAATATAAAGAGTGGCACCCCATCCGGCAGGTTCAGCGTCTTTTCTGAATACATATAAAATTGCATGCCCCAGTTTTTTTTGGGTGGCTTTGGAATCGGAATAAGCAGGGCCTTCAGCGATGCTGGCACAGGCGGATAAAATGAAGAGTGAAAGAAGCAGGCAAAAGAGTGTTAGGTTTTTCATGCGAATACCGGTTTATAAGTGAGTTATCATTTTTTGTGTTTTAGCTATGTATTAAATAATCAGATTTATTCAAGTGTCCCTGAATGATATCACAGCATAGCGATATTTTTATAATGGGGGAAGTGCTGAATTAAATCGTTCTGGATATGGTCGGTTGTATTTGCTGACTCTATTAGAAATATTCTGATTTGATATATTCAGGGCCGATGGCCTATCTTGTAAAATCGTTAGCTAAAGCTAACGCCTACAGTTGTTTCATGCGCTCAACATTATTCGCTTCATTTAGTCTGTTTATAATAACCGGACTCGATAAAAAACTCATTCCAGATTTTTTTGATGTATAAAATTACAGAGGGAGCTGGCTTTAGCATAAGCTTTCTATTTGTATTGTTATGATACTAACTTAAAGAGCATGACAATTTGATTCATAGAAAAACTAAAATCAATGGTTTTAAATTTATTTTTCCAGTGTTGGACTTTAAGTGCATTGTAAGGGGCAGTAAAAAAAAGAAAAGATCAATTTCTATTTCAGTATCGAAGCATTTGTTTTTAGTTAATGTCTATTCAGAATACGCCGTTTATTTATGGGTTACCGGCGACAAACTTTTCAGGTAGATAACAAGCGCATCCATGTCTTCCTCAGGCAGCTTACGGTAAGCCTGTTTAGCCAGGAAGGTGGGAGTAGATAATTGCGCTTTAAGTTCATCAGCCGCCAGTATCCATTGGCGAATTGCTTTTGCTGTTAGATGTTTTCCCACTTCATCCAGCGGATTGCGGGGATTTCCTTTACCCGCGATGGAGTGACAGCGCATACAGCCCTGCGTTTCAAAGACGCGGCGTCCAGTTGCGATTTGTGTCGTTTTTTCCGTGTCAGATTGTGATAAAGCCCTTGCAGGCGCGAAACTGTTTTCAGTTTTATTCGCCGGGTTTGAGATAGATGGCGGGGTATTCTGCTGGAGGGAAAATATGACTGACAGTACAATAACCAGTATCGCTGTCAGTAAGGTTATCATTTTTGCCCATTGTTGACGCATGCCAGTGACTCCTCTCAAACCAGATCGAAAAGTTCGAAGTGTATTTGATTTAAGGGTACCTGCAGGGTGTTCAGCCCCTGATGCACCGCATTACTCATGGGCCTGGGGCCGCACAGGAAATACTCAAATTTCTGTGCATCCGGGGGAAGTGTTGTCTGTAAAAGCTGCGGCGTTATAAAGCCGGATTCACCCTGCCAGTTGGGTGGTGGCTCAGACAATACATGTACCAGAGAGAGTTGCAAGCGCGTCTTCAATAATGCCAGCTCCTCCCTAAAAATCACATCCTGCCAGCGAGTGTTGCCATAAATAAACCACAGTGGCCGGGGATCATGGCGATCGGCCAGGGTACGCAACATACTCATGATGGGGGCGGCACCCACACCGCCTGCGATAAACACGAAACCCGCTGCGTTCGGATGCAGGTCTGTACTAAATATCCCGTATGGCCCATCCAGATAAGCCCGCTCTCCAACCTGTATTTCTTTGATTGTGCGGGTAAAGTCGCCCAGCGCCTTGATGGTGAATTCCAGCCGGTCCTGACGAGCTGCACTGGAAGAGAAGGAAAAAGGATGTTCCCTAACGTGCCAGGGAGATGCTCGCAATACCAGCCAGGCAAACTGCCCGGGAATGAAGGCCATTCCCCCGTTTATTCCTCCTCTGGGCTGTTCTGGCTCCAGCGCCAGTGTCCAGCTATTACCGCGTTCCTGGCGTAGTTCGGTCACACGGTAGGGTTTGTGATACATTTTCCAGGGCTTGAGGACCCTTATATAGAGAATGAGAGACACCCATATCAGGCTATAACCACTCCATAGCCAGCGTTTGGCAGGGGCTTCGATGTAGTAACTTACACCTTGAATATGTCCCATTGCCAGCAGGAAGGCCGCTACCGCCAGTGCGATATGCAGCATGCGCCATTGATCATAATGAATCCGTAACGGTTTGCGCCACAGTGATGTGATGATGAGTAGCGTGAGCAGCGTCAGGGCGATGCGGCCAGATGTCATGTGCCAGGGCGCTTCCAGTGGATTGAGTGATCCGAGTGCATCCACGTTGACGATACGGATAATGAGATAGTGCGTAAAGATCATTAGTACCGCTAACACGGCCAGATAGCGGTGAAAGTAGTAAATTATGTCGATTCCAAAAGGTGCACATGCACGCTGAAAACGGGCGGTGAGCAGGAACAGGACACTCATTATTGCCATGCTGGTAAACCCCAGGGCCATAGAAAAATCCCACCAGAAGCCGGCGCCCGGGGGAACCTCCCCAAGAATCAGAATCAGCAGTGGCGCCAGTACCAGAAGCAGGTAGAGGCAAATCCAGAATGTTGCTGACAGAACGGTTTTCATGTGTCATTCCCCTTAGTTATTATTGTATAGAAATGACACAGAATTTCTAATACGTCTTCTAACACTTTCTGTAAAATTGTGTTTTCACACAGCCTGACCGCAAAGCAGACATCAGAGATATGTACATATCGGTCTCTTAACAACCCAAAGCGGATGTAAAGCTTTAGAGGCGCCCTTTAATCTATTTTTGGAAAACGCTGAACGACCTGTAGTCCAGGGTTGTTATCTTTAAGGACTAACTCTGCTTTATGCAAACCGGCAACCGCAGACACAAGACTTAGCCCAAGACCATTTCCATGTGTCTGTCGGGAACCTTCCAGGCGTACAAATTTTTCCAGCACGTGTTTTTTTGCTGCATCTGCAATGCCTGGCCCAGTATCTGCAACAATGACTTCTACGTATTTATCTGAAGTCAGTATATGTAGTTTTATATGGCCGTCTCTGGTTGTGAATTTAATGGCGTTTTCTATCAGGTTACCAAAAGACTGTGCAAGTAGGTCACGGCTTCCATAAATAAATGAATTTTCACCATTGATAAGTTCCAGTGTTTGTCCCTTGCTTTCACACAGGGGGGTGTATAAATCCATAAGATCCTTAGCCAGGTGTTTGACGTTAATTTTAGACCACAAAGTTCTATGGTTACCAGCTTCGGTTTGAGCAATGCTTAACAGTGCATTAAATGTTCTGACCAGTGATTCAACTTCATTGATGCTGCTACGAAGTACCTTCTGATACTCCTCTGTGCTTCGCGATTCCAGTAACGTTATTTCCATCTGGTTTCGTATTCGTGTTAATGGGCTACGTAAATCATGTGCAATATTGTCAGTAACATCACGAATACCTTTTATCAATTGTTGAATGCGATCTAACATGGCGTTGAGTTGGCTGGCCAAGGCATCGAATTCGTCATTATTGTTGCTAACCGGAATACGCTGAGCCAGGTCACCCAACATGATTTCACTGGCCGTTGCACTGATGACATCTATCCGACGAAGAATTTTCTGTCCCAGTAAAATGGCAATCAATACTGCAAACAGCAGTGCAATACCCATGGCTTCAATTAAAAACTCTGAAAGTTCTAACAGGTTTTCAGGCTGTTCAACATTGCGTGCTATGAGTAGTTGGCTACCATCGGAAAATTCAGTTGCGACAACGGGCCAGTAAGCATCGTCATCATGTATTTCGATCGGTATAACTTCATCATTAACCCATAAGCCACGGGTTTTTCCATCAAATTTAATATCGACATCTTCTGGCCAGTCAAACAAATTACCCGCAAGTTTTTTACCATCGGCTGAATTAAAATAATAAATATGATCTTTCTGTTGCTGTAGTCGTTCGATGTGTTTAATGAAATCTTGTGGTTCAGATTTATTAAAAATTTGTTGCAGGCCTGATATTTCCTGTTGCAGTTCATTTTCTATTTGTTTATCAATATTGTTTCCACTGACCCAGTACAGGGCAGCGAGAACAATAGATAATAACAGGCCATAAAGCAGGATGGATTTTATTGCTAGTCTGACGGCGGTGGTGTGTAACAATTTAAACTCAGGGCGTTTCACTTAATTTGTATCCTGCTCCTCGTACCGTATGTAAAAGGGGAATTTTAAATCCCTTATCAATTTTGCTACGTAAGCGACTAATTTGAACATCAATAACATTGGTCTGAGGGTCAAAGTAAAAATCCCATACCTGTTCTAATAACATGGTGCGTGTCACGACCTGGTCGGTGTGGCGCATCAGAAATTCCAGCAGACGATATTCGCGAGGTTGTAAGTGAATCAGTTTTTCCCCACGGCTGGCACATTGCTTACGCAGGTCGACCATCAGATCGGCCAGGTGAAGTTTTTGTTCAAGTTCCATGCTTGAGCTACGACGGGTTAGCGCTTCCAGTCGAGCCAACAGTTCACTAAAGGCATAGGGTTTAACCAGGTAATCATCACCCCCGGCATGTAAACCCGTGACTCGATCGTCCACTTCACCCAGGGCTGATAGCACCAGCACTGGCGTTGTGTTGTTATCTGCGCGCAGCATTCGAATGATAGAGAGTCCATCTCGATGGGGTAACATGCGGTCGACTACCATTACATCATATTGTCCGGTTAAAGCCAGGTGCAGCCCATTCTCGCCATCATCAGCATGATCAATAACATGACCACACTCATTCAGTCCCTTCATCAGGTAACGGGCGGCCCTACTGTCGTCTTCAATTAAAAGAATATGCATAACTACATCATAGCGATATTGGGCTAATACGTCATTACGGTTTGGTAATGTTAAGGAAAGCGTGGGGTAAGGCGGCTTATGTATAAATATTTATAAGATCTTTAAATAGGCTGAGCAGGATAAATTATTATGCAGAAAGCAAAACAGATTGTTCACTCAAGTCAGTCTTATCCGCTACCGGATGGCCTGGCCATGTTGCGATATGTCGGCCTTAAATATCCAGAAAGCCAATGGGCCAGCCTGTTTGAGAAAATCCCTCACTATGAAACAAATATTGCTGAAATAGGCCACATCAGCCTTGAAGCAGAAGGTGTAGGCATGATGCACGAAGTAGAACGAAAATTGCTCAGTATGGCGAGAAGGCACGGTGCCCATATTGTGCTGATTGATTTTATAAAAACATTTCAGCTTAAAAATAAAGCGGGTAAGCAGGTAAATAAAGGCGTACATATTTATGGCCGTTGTCAGCGTTTTGAATTGTAATTTCACTGCATTACCGATTTGTAATGTTACGGAAACGGTAGGGCAAGGTTATAGGTAAATAATGGCGTTGTGGTATCAACCACCTGAGCCACATAAAAAAACAAAAGAGGATAAGAACCATGAAACATAAAATGATACAAAGCGCTGTATTTGTCCTGCTGCTTGGAGGCATGATGAATGTGTATGCAGATGATAGGGGTGATAGGGATGATGAAATTACCTATTGTAATTGTAGCCAGACAACCTACGCCGCTTTTCGTGCCTGTAGAAATGATGTGAAGGATAACTTCTGGGAGTCTAAAGGTATTTGTATAAACATTAACAATGATGAAGAACGTGCTGAGTGCTTGCATGATGCCAAACTGGAAAAACGTGAAGCTAAAGAGTTTTGCGAAGAAGTGAGTGAAGCCAGGGATGAAGTCTGTGAAGCGATAGGGGAGCGTCGTTATGACCCTGTTATTAATCCCGATGATTTTGTAAATCCATTGGCGATTGGTAATACGGTGGCGGCCAATACGTATATGCCACTTGTACCCGGGTTTACCCGTGTATATGAGGCTGGTGATGAAACCGTTACCGTTACGGTGACTGATGAGACCATCGAAATTATGGGGGTCACCTGTATCGTGGTACGTGACACGGTGGAAGAAGATGGTGAGTTAATAGAGGATACCGATGACTGGTTTGCACAGGATATTCACGGCAATGTCTGGTACTTCGGAGAAATCGCCAAAAACTATGAAGTGGGTATGTTAGCTAATCTTGATGGGTCCTGGAAAGCGGGAGTGGAGGGTGCCAAAGCCGGCATTGTTATGAAAGCAGTTCCCGAAGTTGGTCAGGTTTATCGTCAGGAATGGGCATTGGCTGAAGCGGAAGATATGGGCGAAGTCCTTAGCACATCAGCTACAGAGTCTTCACCAGCAGCAAACTGTAATGGTGATTGTTTGCAAACCCGTGATTTCACGCCTCTGGAGCCAGATGTGAATGAAAATAAATACTACGCACCGGGTATCGGCGTGATTGTGGCTTTTGATGTAGACGCGCCAGAAGATCGGGAGGAGCTGGTGGAATATCACTATTAAGCTTATCCTGTAAAATGATCTCGCAAGAGACTAGCGCAAGACTCCTGTTTTAACTGTCGCTAGATTGACCGGTGAACACCAGAACATCCCTGGCTATCACCGGCCTGTTTTTTGCGTTATTACCAGGCGAATATTAAATAATAATAACTATGTTTATGCCTAATCTAAAAATCAGTTTATGCCCGTTACTTGCCATAACCATTTTGATACCTTTTGTTAGTTATGCTGATGAGGTAAATAAAGAAAACCGTCGATATAAAACCCTGGAAGAAAGGCGTGATGCCGGCAAAAAACACCAGATTACGCAATGGTTAGAAGTCTCACCCCTCATTGAGCTTGAATATAACAGGCAACGATTTATTCCCGTCGATTCAGCGGTCAGTGAAACATCCATTAGTGAAAGCGATAAAACCCTGCAGCTAGAAATAATCATTGACCCCGCCGAGTGGGTTAACGTTGAAATCGTGTATGAATATGATGATCGCTTAGGAGAGTTATATATTGATGAAGCAGTGGCTGAATTTGAAGTCGGTGATTTCAAACTTGAAGTGGGGCGGTTTACCGTTCCCTTTGGTGAATACTACAGCCGTTTTGTAACAGACCCTTTGCTGAAATTTGGTGAGACAGATGCACGATCCCTGGCGTTTGCGTGGGAGCCAGATGACGGTTTTGAAGCAACGTTATTTGTTTTGAAAAGTAAGCTGGAAAAAACAGGCGAGACAGGTGATAACCTGGACTGGGGGCTTAGCCTTAATATATCACCGGCAGAATCTGTACTTACAGGTATAAGTTATCTATCAGATTTATCAGAATCTGATGAGCAACTACTGGAAGACGAAATAGTTTATCAGCAACGAGTAGGTGCATTCTCGGCTTATGTAAATGTTGAAATAGGCCAGTACGATATCAGCGTGGAGTTTGTTCAGGCACTGGAGCATTTTGCAGAACTGGAGGTAGGCGCTAATCGTCCCAATGCCTGGAATATAGAGCTGGGTATTTATCCTGAGGGGCGATATGAGCTGGCATTCAGATTAGAGGGCAGTGATGAGCTGGAGGATGCGCCAGAGTTACAGACCGGCCTCGGTATGACCTGGCACTTCCATAAACAGGTATACCTGACCGCTGAATATCTTCTGGGGCGATATAAGAAAGCATTTGTAGAAAATGATCTTGATGAAGTACTGGATTATCAAAAGCAGTTTGCCGCGCAGTTTGTCGTTTCATTTTAATTGTTTTGTTAATATCTACGTTAATTTTCTTGATTAAACAGATACTCACTTTTGAGTTTTCTGTTTCAAGTTTTCTGTTTCAAGTTTTCAGGGATTAGCCCTTACAAAAACCATCGGCGAATGGCCTTATGAAGTTCCATCACAATCAGTACACTCAGTGCGATACCCAGCAACTCCAGCCACAGTTGGGGTGTTACCGGCTGGATATGCAGTACATCACTAATCCAGGGAGAGTACATAGCGCCAATGTGCACGAGCTGTGCTATCGCTGTGCCGATTAAAAGTATCGGGTTGCGTAGAGGATTGTGTCGAAATGCCGAACGCACTTCGGAGCGACAGTTGAACACGTGGACGTTCTCGAACAGCACCATTAATAACAGGGTTCCATTGCGGGCCTCATCCAGGGTAAAACCCCTGGCGATTAGCCACTGAAAGACAGCAAAGGCGACAGTCCCTATGAGCAGCGCCGAGATAACAACCCGTTCTATCATCAATCGATTGAATATAGCTTCACCCGGCGCTCTGGGACGTTGCTGCAATTCATCACCTTCACCGGGCTCAAAAGCCAGCGCCACATCCTGAATGCCATTGGTGACCAGATTCAGCCAAAGCAGCTGAACTGCCATCAGGGGGAGGGGTAATCCAGTCAACAAGGCCAGAGTAAATAACACCAGCTCCGCCGCGCCGGTGGAGATCAGTAGAAAAATGACCTTGCGGACATTCGCATAGGCCACACGGCCTTCTTCTATGCCGGCGACAATTGAATCAAAATTGTCGTCGGTGATAATCAGATCCGCGGTTTCCCGTGTCACATCCGTCCCCCTCAGGCCCATGGCAACGCCCACCTGAGCAGCTCGCAAGGCGGGTGCATCGTTGGCTCCGTCGCCGCTGACCGCGACAAAATGTCCATTACGCTGCAGGGATAGAATGATGTCCAGCTTCTGGTGTGGTCCCACTCGCGCATAAACCCGTGCGTTGCGAGTGAGTTGATCAATCGTTGCATTATCCTGTGCCTGCGCCAGTTGAGAGCCGGTTACTAACTGCTCGGCGCTTTCCACCATATCCAGTTCCTGTGCAATCGCCAGAGCCGTTGCCGGGTGGTCGCCGGTGATCATCGCCACCTCAATGCCCGCCCGTCGACAGTTGGCTACAGCTGATTTGGCTTCGCTGCGTAATGGGTCAATAATGCCAACCAGGCCAATGAGCGTTAGCCCCTGCAGATGCGCTTCGGAGAAAATTTCCCCCGGGGCCAGTTCAATTACGCCGGCTGTCAGCGCGAGCACCCGATACCCGCCACTTGCCAATGCGTGTGCCTGTTGCTCAATCCCATTTTGCTCAATGGCGATGTCCTCACCCGCGGTTGCCATGCTTGTGCACATGGGCAACAGTCGTTCAAGCGCACCCTTTACGAAAGCGCATTGCTGGCCATTCACCCGATTTAAACTGGCGGAAAACAAGCGCTCCGACTCATAGGGAATATCCGCTATTTCCGCATACCTGTTCGCTATTTCTGCCTTGATGACCCCTGCCTTATGCGCCATCACTAGAAAAGCCACGTCCACCGTATCACCCTGCCGGGACCAGCCGGCGTCGGTGCGTCCAAGAAAGCCTTCGTTAGCCAGCACGGCTGCCTGACAGAGCCGTTCCAGTAGCAATTTCTGTTCTACAGATGGATTGCCCTGTGGCGTCTGAATTGACCCAACGGGTATTTCACCTTCACCACTCACTTCCCACACTTCACTCAGTGGAAAAGCAATTTTACGTGCTGTCAGTTGATTGACTGTAAGCGTGCCGGTTTTGTCAGTGGCGATAAAGGTGCAGGAGCCCAGTGCCTCAACCGCCAGTAGCCGGCGCACTATCACATTGCGCTTAGCCATTCTGCGCATACCAATGGCCAGTGCAACGGTGAGCGCTACTGGCAGACCCTCGGGAATAACAGACACCGCAAGCGCGATAGCCAGCAAAAATACCTCGCTAAAGGGGGTGCCCCGCATCATCGCCACCGCCAGCAACGTCAATGCAGCTATGCCGACAAAGACCGCCACAAAGTGGGTGAACCTGTCCATGCGAATTTGCAGCGGTGCCTTGGGCGAAGGCTTGAACAGAACGTCCGTCGCGATGCGCCCTAATGCCGTGTCCAGACCAGTACTCACAACAATTCCCCGGGCCCGTCCGCGTCCCACTAAAGTGCCGGTGAAAAGCATATTATTGCGATCTCCCAGCGGCGTATCGGCGGCTAATACCGTATTGGCATTTTTTACTACAGGGAGTGATTCACCGGTCAGTAACGATTCATCAACCTCCAGATCATGTAGCGTAAGCAGTCTTAAATCCGCGGGAATCTTGTCGCCTGACGCCAGCAATACAATATCGCCCGGGACTAATTCCGTCGCGTTAATTTCGTAAGTTTCGCCTTCTCTCAGTACCCGGCTGCGTGTTTTCACAAGCGCCTGAAGTGCCGCTGCCGCACGCTGGGCGGAATACTCCTGAAGGGTGCCAATAACCGCATTAATAATCAGAACAGCCGAAATAAAGCCCGCATCAGACCACTCCTTAATAAGCAGAGATAGCACCGCTGCGGCGACAAGAACATAAATAAGCGGGCTGGCAAACTGGCGGATAAAGACCGAGCCGATACCCGGCGGTCTGGCCTGGGGTAAGGTGTTATGGCCGTATTGTTCAAGCCGGGCGGTCGCCTCAGAAGGGTGTAATCCATGGGCAGAACTGTGCAGCTGCGCAACAACAGCATCACCTGAGAGGGTATAAGCGGAAGAGAGTGGGTCAGTTGTATCTGGTGTTGTCATATTTGAGCTAGTCACCGAGGGGCACCGAGGAAGCTTTGCAGTCGTCGCATTACACTGTAACATTTCACATGGAGTAAACTCTTATTGCACTCTATTTTATTTGAGTTTTATTTTATGCCCAGCGTACTGGGTTTTTACATGTTATAAAACAAGCTTGCAGTCATTTGAACATTAATTGGTGTCAGAAAATAACGGTGTCTGCTCAAACTGAATAACGTATATGATCCTCTCAAAAATCAATACCTGATTTATTCAGTATGTCCTGCGCCTGTAACCTTTTTTGACCCGCGGCAACTGCCATCACTTTCGCAATAACTTCAGATATTTCACCTCCGGATATTTTTTCTTTTTTAGCAATGTTTAAATAGTAGTGAGTACAGGGCTCACAATTCATTGCTAAGGCCGCAGACAGGCCGACTAATATTTCAGTTTTACTATTGAGATGCTGGTTATTATGCGTCGATTCATAAAATGAATTATATAATTTATTCTGATTTTCAGTGAGTGTTTTCATGGTTTTATGTATGACCTCAATGATTATGATTTTATATTTTAATGAGAACTTTTTTTAATTCAGTAGTTACTCTAACTTCTCTGGCCTTGATTACACATTTATCAGCAACTAAACCAAAATACACCTCGTAGTGCTTATGTACTTCAGGCGTAAACGATACAGTACTACTACATGTATTTGCTTCATTTACTTTTTTAATGTCAACCCTGGTAGGTATACTGAACTGTGTGTAGGTGGTTGTTATTTCAGTTCTCTCTCGCATTAACCAGTTATATTCATATTTAAATGTAATTTCACTGCCAGAGAGTACATTAGTTTTATACTTTGATTTATCCTGTGGTTTTTTATTCTCTATTAGTTTGTTGTTGATAAGGGATGTTTTATCTTTGGTGATTATGGATATATCAGCAAGTTCATCTGACAGGTTTGAAAAAGAAACAGTCGCAACAAATGAATGGGTAGGTTGAATATAATATGAATTTGTGCAAGATAACGTTGCAATTAATATAAACAGGGGTAACAATTTGTAAATCATATTTTTCATCTCTCTCTTTTCCCTAATGAGACTGTAGAAAGCTCGCCGACTAGAAAATTAATTAAAATTCAACCTTCAAAATAAGTCTGTTTTTTAAGTTCTGAGTTTACTTTATACAGAGTATGTTGTTCTATCTAATTGTTACAGGTCAGAATGCAATATTTTTCTTTAGGCTGGTTATTGTAATTCGCCGTTCTTATAAACCCACTCTGATTTTAGCTTGCCATCTTTATAAAGCTCTTTCGTTATTCCGTCGCGTGTTCCGTCGACGAATTGATAAAGGTATTTTAATTCGCCTGTTTTATAATAGCCTTTGCTACCGCTTTGTAGTTTGTCATTCTCGTAAATCCAGTCTGATTTTAACGTCCCATTTTTATAATATTCTTTTGTGACTCCCTGGCGGATACCATCTTTGAAGAGATAAGAATACTTTTGTTCACCTGTTTTGTAATAGCCTTTACTGGCTTCACCAACGTAATTGGGTTCGTCTGTCTCGTTTATATGAGTTTTATTATTAGCTGTTGTGGCGCAGCCTGATATAAAAAATAATATAACAAAGCTTATCAATGTTTTTCTGCTCATTCATCGCTCTCGATTTATTTTGACTTAACGTTAGAATTAATGACTAAAAGGGGAAGGTGACAACTAAAAAACTTAGCGTTATGATTTGTCGCTGCACCTATTATAGCTCCCCTGATCGTGTCATAGCGGCTGAACGCTTTATCAACCGCTGTCAGCATTCCGTTCATACGCCTTAAAGCGCCCGCGCTAGTTTATTCTAACCATTCACTGTAATTCATATTGTCCCTGCCATTTATTGTTGTTTTGTATCAGTAACTGGAAATAATATAGGGTAACGACTAATAGTAATCAATTTTAAATGCAAATGATTTAACGTTATTGTCAATCCCTGATAATAGATAATAACAAAAAAACAGTTTCTCGTTAAGGTTTTGTTTTGTTGAATGCTAAGACGGGTGTCTTTTTAATTTGTTGAATTCTCTGTTTTGATGATTTTAAAGCTTTTATTGCGCATACATGAAGTAAACCCTTTAACTACTGGCTCCATGTCGATGTAAATGAAATTAGCCGCATTTCCCTGTTGATATTCTTCATGGCTCTTCCTGTAACACGCCTGTGCAAAAGGCAAAATATCAGCTAATTGCAACCCCTTTGAAAGGATACGAATTCTTCCACCCGCTTTTACACTTTCACCATGCGCGCTATATTGTTTTCCCAGTAACACTACGACCTCTACTGGATTGTGCGCTCGACTATTTTCTAGTTTATAGCCTTCTTTTTCGATACAAGTTGCGATATGTTTATATGCGAGTTCTGATTCCAAAACTGGCGTTAAGCTAGTGAGGTCTTTTGGATAAAATGTGTGTGTATACCAGGAACATTTTTTAGTGATATTTTTAAATCTTTCTTCGTTGTAGTTTTCCTTAGTTGGCCCTGACCAGGAAGTAATATACTGATTAGCATCAGAATCAACAAAAGAAAATATATATACTTCTTTATATCGCATATATTTTTCATCCTGAGGTTCAGGGTGCTCGGGATAAATTAGAGCAACGCTTGCTTCACTCCCTACCTTTACGGGAGTAGAGCAAGACACTAAGCATATTAGGGGTAAGAGACAGAATGATTTTTTCACATCAAAATCCTTTCGATTTTTTTTTAAACTTAATGACAAGAAATGGATATAAATCATTTTGTATGTCAGAGATCGCCTCATGCATTAATTTATTCAAAACTTATTCAAGACATTCACTATATATTTGACAAGTAAAATCATCAAGCGTAGTTTTTAACGCATCTTAGTGGGAGCACAAACCAACAGGGAGTCATAAATGCCCAAACCTCGCTATGCACAGGTTTCACTCGAAGCCACATCCTACTACCATTGTATCTCACGCTGTGTGGTTATTCGGCTCAGGTCTAATTGGTTTAATGGGAATTGCGAGAAGAAAATAACTAAATGACAGGACTCAGAGAGCAATGTTCTTAAATATTAGCAACAATTGTTCTCTGTCACCGATTAATTTCTGTCCCGATTTTGTTCTATATTAGCGATTATTTCTACGTTGAATCATATATTGAGGTATACCTGTTAAACAGAGTTGAGGTAAACGAGCCATTCTTCTTCCTTGAATATGCTGACTTGCGCTCTGGATATAGTAGATTTCGCCCTTTTTTATTGAGCGTTTTTACGCTGCTCCAAAATATTTATACTTAACTATTTATATGAAAAATTTCTAACATTTTCAAAATTATCTACTATTCTCAACATAGACAATTTATAAATGTGAAGCAGTATAGATTAGCTTAAAACAGGCCTATTCGGAGTGTTTGAGGTTTTTACTGACTGTTTGACCTGTGTACCAACCTTGAATAAAAGAAAATTAGGAGTCATGTAAAATGAATTCGTTATCCAGCAAGTTTTTATCAGTCATATTACTGCTAGTCGTATCAATTTCAGCTAATGCAGCAGATAAAGTATCTCCCGTTACTATCGATGGCGCTACCTCCGTAGATGCGGCTCAGTCAAAAGATCTATTTGATAAAGGTGCTCTATTTCTTGATGTTCGATCAAATAAAGATTGGGACGCAGGACGTATACCAGATGCGGTGCATATTGAGCTAAAGAAAAAGTTTAATGAACAAAGTATGAGTTCTGAAGTTAAAAAAGCCGA
>Ga0316206_1000277_pt1 | contig 81832 bp, 59 predicted proteins | sample 6monthpyrite_MG_FD_204942 | JGI IMG/M metagenome (GOLD analysis project Ga0316206, IMG submission 204942) | Microbial mat bacterial communities from mineral coupon in-situ incubated in ocean water Damariscotta River, Maine, United States -... | ecosystem: Environmental > Aquatic > Marine >...
TTCTGCGCTCTCGACCGGCGCAGAAGTGTCCGGCACGGTATGAACGGCGACCGGCGGAGAAGTGTCCGGCACGGTATGAACGGTAGACTGGGCGGCATGAAGACGAGGGATGGGGGAGCGCGGCCGCGGTTGGCGCTGACGGTTGGGGATCCGGCGGGTATTGGGCCCGAGATTGTGGCGGCTGCGCTGGCTGATGCTCGCGTAGTTGAGGCGATGTCGTTGGTTGTGATCGGGCCGCGGTTCTTGCGGGACGAGGTCCTTGGCGAGGCGCCTGCGAGCGGCGTTGAGTGGCGCGACTCGGACCCCGAAGGCGGGCCTGCGCTTCAGCCTGTGGCGCTGGGCGCCGCGCAGAAGGAAGGTGGGCGGGCGGCTCTTTGCGGCCTGCGCTTGGGGCACGGGCTGGCCTTTGCGGGCGCGGTCGATGCGCTCGTGACGGCGCCGGTTTGCAAGGAGGCGATGCACCTGGCCGGCGAAAAGGTCGAGGGTCAGACGCAGCTCCTGAGCCGTTGGGCGGGGGCGGACGACTGCCAGATGCTGGCGATTGCGGGACAGATGCGGGTCCTGATTGCGACGCGGCACATGGCTCTGCTAGATGCGATTCACAGCCTGACACCCGAGCTAATCGAGGCGCGGCTGGTGCTGCTCGACGCAAGCCTGCGCGAGCTCGGGTTCGCGGCGCCGCGGCTCGCTCTGGCGGGGCTGAATCCACACGCGTCCGAGGGCGGCATCTTCGGCGACGAAGAGGCGCGAATCCTCGCGCCAGCGCTTGCGGCTTGCCGCGCACGCGGCCTCGATGTGACGGGACCCGAGCCGCCCGACACGGTGTTTGTGCGCGCCGCTCGCGGGCGCTTCGATGCTGTCCTTGCGCTGTATCACGATCAAGGATTCATCCCCGTGAAGCTGGCCGCACCGGACTCGGCCATCACGCTTCTACTCGGCATGCCGTACCTGCGGATCAGTCCCGCGCATGGGACGGCGTTTGACATCGCCGGCAAAGGCTTGGCCGATCCCGAGAACCAGATCGGTGCGCTCTTGGCAGCCGCCGAGTTCGCACGCGCGCGTCAGCGCTAGATCGTTTCCAAGTTAGATCGTTTCCAAAAATGCGTGCGCGACACGCAGTGTCGTCCGTTGAGGGACTCGTTCAGATAGATGTGAATCGAGCTGGTCACGAGGAGGAGTACATGAGCCTGCAAGCCGAAGACTACATCGCCGAGTACCGAGACCTCGGGGTCGCCGAACTTGTGAATCAATGGGAAGAGCCCCTGCCGCCCGAGGCACGTGCGCTGCTCCTTGCGGAACTCGAGGCACGCCGCTATCGGATCAAGTCGCTACCCAATGCGCCCGATTATGACCCGCATGCGAAGCCGGCTCCGCCGCCAACGGCGGCGGAGCGGGCGAGCACACGGGTCAAGGACGGCGTCTCAGCGATATTTTTCCTGGGTCTGTTCCAGATCGTCGTTGGAAGCTTCTTGGCGATTCGGGAATGGGGCGTCCTGAGCACCAACCTCGATAGCTGGAATGCGCTGGATGGCGAGAGCATGATGACGCTGGGCGGCGAACTCATGTCGGTGTCTGCGGCGCGCATTCAGGCGGTTCTCACTTGGGCATTCGCCGGGGGACTTCCGATTCTATTGGGCGTGTTCTTTTTGGTGGTTTACCGCTCGGCCAGGGCCCGCCCCCGCTTGGGGATTGGGGTCGCACTGTTCGTCTTCATGGTGCTGCATGGCGTTCAGGGACTGGTTGACCCAAGTAGCCTGGCTAGTGGTCTCGTCGTGAAGGTCTTTGTGATCGGCGTGCTTGGCAGGGGATTGCTTGCGTACCGCGATCTCGGCACCTCGCCCGAAGCCGGTGACCTCGACTAGAGCGAGTCGTCCGTCGCTTCGCAGGGCTCGGCAAGTCCCACTTGTTTCGGCGCGGCCTCGGGGGCTTTTTCGGGGCGGAAGAAGCGCTCGCCAAACGTGGCGCACATCAGGCCGAACGGGATGCCGGCGATCGTGTCGACGCCCCAGTGGATCGCGAGGGCCAAGACCGATAGGCAGATCATGAACGTCATCGGCCAGCCGACCAGCTTCATACGCGGCGAGCCGTAGCGGAACACGAAGTACATGGCCGTGACGGCGATCGACACGTGCAGGCTGGGGAAGCAGTTGTCGAGCGCGCTCTCCATGCGCAGGGGCTCGGTGATGCCGGGCCAGGCCTCTTCCAAAAGCGGGCGCGCTGTCGAGAGGCCGGACCACGCGACCTCGCGCACGGGGAAGAACAAGTAGAAGGGCAGCGCGAATAGGTAGTTGGCGGCGAAGGCGAGCGCGTAGCTGCCGGCGGCGCGCGAGCGGCCGAGCGCGAAGAACGCGAAGGACGGGTACAAGAGCCACGCGACGTAGCCGGCCGTGTAGGCGAGGGCGAGGATCGCGATCAGCGTGTCGCCAGCGGGTAGCGCAAGCAAGGAGTCCTGCACGAACTCGACCAGCGGGCCCTCGAGGGCGCGCACCTTGGCGGTGAAGTCGTAGCCGAGGGCCGCGGTGAGGCGCTCGTCAAACATGGCCTCGACGAGGTTCGTGACCGAGACAAACAGATAGCAAGCGAGCAGCAACAGGCCGCCCTTTGTGCGGAAGATCGCGGTGATGGCGCTCGTGAAGATCTGCCACGGGCGGCGCTTTGGAAAGCTAATCCAAAGGAGCGCGAGCAAGAGAAGCGGGGCGAAGACCAGGTAGTGCAGATAGAAGTACATTCAGTTTGTGGGCCGGGGCTCGGCTACCATAGCGCGGATGAGCGCTGAACTCTTGGCAGAGATTGTAGGGGCCCCGGATCGGGACGACCTTCCCGGGGGCTTGGGTGTTGTCTCCATTTCGGATGGAGACGAGCCCGAATTCCTGAAGGATGTGGGCGAGCGGCAGCGCGAGCGCGTGCGCCTCGAGCGCCGTGGGATCGAGCACGGCGACTGGGCCGAGCTCGAGACCGGCGGGCTGGCGCCGGATGTTGAGCCGGGCATGGACGCCTGGCGCGAGCGCTGGGCGGACGCGCGGCCGATCCTTCTGCGCGGGCAGCTAGCGGGACGCTTGGAGGCGTTTGCGCCGCTCTTGAAAGAGCGCGCACAGCTTGGCCGGCAGCTAGAGGTGACGGGCGGCGGCGGTGCGCTTGAGACGCTGGTTGAAGCCGGGCTCGGGCGGCTTGGTGGCGCGTTCGACGTCCTGACCGACAGTGAGGGCGGTGCCCTCGAGGCGGTGGTGGGCGGCGATCCCGAGCGTGATCTCGAGCGGCGTTTCTTCAGCCATGCCCAGCTTCCTGGCGAGGGCCGTGCGGCGGATTTTTGGCTGAAGAGCCAGCGCTTGTCGCGCACCGAGGCGGATCACTCAGGCAGGATTCGGATCAGCTTCGGCACCGAGCGCGAGGACGATGCGAGCCACGATGATGCGCGCCACTTGGCGGTCGCTGAGCTGGGACGTGCGCTGTTGCCCGAGACGGAGCTCCTGCGCGAGGATCGGCAGTTGCTGGCAATCTTGAGCGAACTCGACGCCCCCGATGTGGATGAAAGCGACGGAAGCGAGCTGTTCCTGTCGCAGGACATCGCCTATTGGAATGCCCCGAACGGCGGCGCTTTGATGCATCACGATGCGTTTGACGAAGACTACGAGGTGCGGCAGCGCGCGGTTGTCTACGCACAGCTGACCGGAGCAACGGCGTGGATTGCGCTGTCGACTCAAGAGCTCGCGGCGCGGGTCACCGAGTTCGTCGAGATGATCGACGAGGGTGAGATGCCGTGGCTGCGCGCGGCTCTGTTCCGCGGCAACCCTGGCGAGGCTCTGATGAAGAAGATCCTCAAGGGAGGTCGCTTCGTTTTTGCCGAGCTCGAGAAGCCTGGATGCGGGCGGCTTGGCCGGATCGTGAACCGCGGCCCCGAGTTCACGAGCTTGCTTGCGGACGCGGGGCACGGATTCATCGTGCGCGCCGGGGACGTGCTCGTTCTGCCGAATCACGGGCTTGGGCACACGGCGATGCACTCGGTGTTCTGCGCCTCGGCGAAGCCCGCGTACTCGCTGTCGCTGGCCCTGCGCCGATTCCCCTCTCCCGAACAAGAACAAGACGACGAGCAGGAACCAGAAGGCGAGACCAACCATGAGTGAGACACCCGAGCATCTTGCCCCGCAGTTCGATTGGCGCGCGCGTTACGCGGAGGACAACACGCCTTGGGACTTGGGCGGTGCGCACGCCGGCTTGGTCGAATGGCTAAGCGCTGGCGGAAGCGATCTTGCGCGCGGCAAGGCCGTCGTGCCCGGCTGCGGCAAGGGCCACGATCCACTCTTTCTCGCGCGCGCGGGTTTCGATGTTGACGCAATCGACATCGTGGACCTGTGCGCCGGACACTGCGGCGAGCTTCTGGCCGAAGCTGGCGGCCGCTTCCAAGTCGCGAACTTCTTGGGCTTCGATGCCTCGAACGTCGCGAGCTTTGGCGGCCCATGGGACCTGTTGTACGAGCACACGATCTTCTGCGCGATCTCTCTCGAGCAGCGCGCGGCGTTTGGCGCGGCGGCTGCGGCGAGCGTGAAGTCGGGCGGGCATCTCGTGAGCTTTTTGTTCCCGACCAACAAGCCAGAGGAAGAGGGCGGTCCGCCGTTCCGCGCCACGCCAGAGGCTCTTTGTGCCGCGCTTGGTGACGCGTTCGAGCTGTTGGAAGATGTCGAGTCCGTGACTCCCGGTGCCGAGCGGCGCAACTGGAAAGAGCGCCGGCTGTTGTTCCGCCGCAAGTAGTTGATGGAGAAGGTGCAGAGTCGGTGGGCGCTTGGACTTGGGCTGTTGGCCTTGGTCTTGTATCTGCTCTTGCCGATGGAGCGTCTGTTCTCGGACGGACAGTTCTTGATCGAGCTCGTCAAGCGCGGCCCCGCGCCCTACTACAACGTCGCGTACGTCCCGCTTGGCTACGCGCTGCACGCGCTGTTCTCGCCGCTGGCCGGCGCCTCGATCGAGTCAACGTTGACGGCGTTCTCGGCGCTCTTGATGGCCGCCGGAACGTGGGGCACAGTGCGGCTCGGCGCGCGACTTGGGCTCTCGACACCGGCCGTGGTGTTTGCCGGGTTGCTTGTGGCATGCAGTCCCGGCGCGCTGTTCTTTGGCGGCGTGGTCGAGGTGCATCCGATGCAGTTCGCGGGCGCCGTTTGGGCGTTCAGCATTGCGTGGAGCGCCGGTGAGAAACAAGGCGCCGCGGCCTGGCGCTTCCTGGCATTGGCCTTCGCTGTGGCGTTCTTGGCGCACCTCTCGCACGCCTTGCTTCTGCCGGGGTTATGGCTCGTTGCGCGGCGCAGCGGAACGCCTTCTGGGTGCCGCATCGCGCGCCGCGGATGGCCGTGGATTGCTGCTGCGATTGTGCTTGGCGTCTGTGGTATCGCGTACCTGTCAACGTTCGAGTTTTCGGGCCTCTCGCGGCGCGGCGACCTGGTTTGGATCAGTGCCCTGTGGGTCTTCGCGAAGAACTTCGTCGACGCGTCGCTCGAGCGCGGCTTCTACAGCTTCATCGAGATGGGGGAGTACCTGACGGACGAGCTCGTGCTGCAGGCGGGCGTACTTCTGTTGGGTCTGCTTGTCGGTGCCTATGCGTGGACGCGCCACTTCGCGCGGCGCAAGTTCGACGACAAGGCGGGCGAGTTTGCGGCGCGCGCATTCCCCGCAATCCTGCCGGCGGTCTTCGTGTTTGCGCAGGGTGGGATCTTCGAGCACGGCGCGTACTTTCTCTCCTACTACCCGGTGCTGGCGCTCGCGCTGGCGTGGAGCTTCGATCGGCTGCGCGGCGCGCGGGCCGCGTGGCTTGGTTTCGCTGGCGTTTTGGTTGCGGCGCAACTCACATTGGGCCTGATCGAGCGCACCGCGTATCAAGACGGCCGCATCGACGCGCGCGCTTGGCTCGCGAGCATCGACTCGCAACTGGGGATGGGCGACTCGATCGTGACGTCAACGCTCGCGCGCGAGTACGCGTTGGAAGTCGGCCGTCCCGACCTTGCCGTCGTGGACCTCAAGCGCCGCATGGACTCTGTACCTGCGCGCGGGCGCTCGGCGCTTTTGACCGAAGAGATGGGCATCGCGATGGCGCGACTTGCGGGCCCGAATGGCGCGGACCGGTCGATGTGGATCGACAAGGATCTGTTCGAGCGCCGCTGGCTAGGCGCGAGCGACGACTGGCGCGACGAGCTAGCCGAGCTCTTGCACTTCCCGGGTGTGCGGGTCGACGAGGTTCGGGTGCCCGGTGCGGACCTGTTGCGCGTGCGCCTGAGGCAATAGCGCGCGTTCGCTAGTACGGCGTCTTGCCCGTGTTCGACGTCCACAGCTTCATCGGTGCGAGCCCAGCCTCGCGGTCGCGGCACGCGATTGGCAGGCTGCGGTCAGCAAGCGGGCGCGTGAGCTCGACGTACAGCGCCTCGTCGTCGAAGCCCGCGGCCGCAGCGTCTTCGCGCGTCGCCGCGAACCACACGCGGTCGACGCGTGACCAGAAGAGCGCACCGAGGCACATCGGGCACGGCTCGCACGAGCTGTACACGGTGCAACCCGTCAGGACGTGATCGCCGAGGGCCGTGGCGGCGAGGCGCAGCGCGCGCACCTCGGCGTGCGCCGTGGGGTCGTGATCCAGCACGACCTGGTTGTGCGCCTCGGCGAGGATTTGGCCGTCCTTGACAACCACCGCGCCAAACGGGCCGCCACCGCTCTCGATCGACTGCTTCGCAAGCTCGATCGCGCGCTGCATGTGACTTCCGTCGTAGTGCGCGGTCTCTTTGGTGGGGGTGGTCATGGTGGATCAGTATACTCGGCTCGAATGGCGACCAAGAGACAGCGAAAGCCGCAGGTTCGGGTGATTGAGGCCGAATGCCTGGCGTGGATGAAGCGGCAGAAGCCTGGCGGGTTCGAGCTGATCTACATGGATCCTCCCTTTAATACGGGGAAGCGCAGGAAGCTCGAGCGCGTGAAGTCCGTGCGCGACAAGGACGGCAAGCATGTGGGCTTTGGGGGCAAGAGCTACTCAAGAGAGGTCTTGTCCGAGGCCTCGTACGCGGACAACTTCTTGGACTACGAGGCGTTCTTGGCGCCGCGCGTGACCGCGGCGAAGCGGCTCTTGAAGCCGAACGGCAGCCTGTTCTTGCACCTTGACGCCAACGAGGTGCACTACGCGAAGGTGATGCTGGATGGGCTGTTTGGGCGCGAGTGCTTCATGAACGAGTTGATCTGGGCGTACGACTTTGGCGGGCGCAGCAAGCGGCGCTGGGCGGCGAAGCACGACACGATCTTGTGGTACGCGCTGGATCCGTCGAACTATCACTTCGACACGAGTGGCGTCGAGCGCATCCCGTACATGGCGCCCGGGCTCGTCGGTCCTGAGAAGGCCAAGCGCGGGAAGCTGCCGACGGATGTGTGGTGGAACACGATCGTCAGCCCGACCGGCAAAGAGCGCACGGGGTACCCGACGCAAAAGCCGCTCGCGATCCTCGAGCGCATCGTCGAGGCGCACTGTCCCGTTGGCGGACGCGTGCTAGATGTGTTTAGCGGCAGCGGGACGACGGGGGTGGCGGCGAAGCGCCGCGGGCGCGGCGCGGTGCTGGTCGACATCAGCGCCGAGGCGGTCAGGGTTGCGAAGAAGCGGCTAGCGGACGTCTGATTCGCGAAGCAGGGTCGCGCGAAATTGCTTTCGATTCGCGGGAAGGGCATTGAATCCGCACACGACGTTCATAGATGGTGAATACCGTCTGTGCGTGCTCCGAAAGCACTCCACCCCCAATTCAACACAACATGCAAAAGATCTTCATAGGCCTCGCGGCCTCCGCACTCATTGCGACAACGGCTACGGCCAACACCGACAACGCCTGGATGCAGCTCGATAGCGAGATTGCTCAGCTGAGCTCAACCGTCGCCTCCGACGGCGGTATGGGCGTCAGCGGGTACATGGCCAACTGGTACACCAACACCTCGGACACGACACCCAATACGGGTGGCTGGAAGTTCAAGTCCCTTCGGCTGAGCTTCAAAGGCAGTGTCGAGGACATGTCTGTCAAAGTCTCGACGAGCCTGAAGAGCGGCACGGCCGTTCTGAAGGACGCCTACGTCAAGTGGGATGCCGTCGAGGGCTTGAACGTGACCGTTGGGCAGTTCAAGCGGCCTTTCTCCTACAACTTCACGCGTTCGAGTTCGCGCCTCTTGTTCTACGGGAACAACATGAACTCGGAAAACGAGGCGCGCGACAACGGGTTCATGTTGTCGGGCAAGTTGAGCGACGACATGTTCGAGTGGAGCGCTGCGGCGCAAAACGGCGACGATGGCACCGCCGACGATCAGCGCTACACAGCGCGCGTCGTGGCCAACCTGGCTGGCAAAGGTGGCTTCCACAAACATGAGGGAGCAATCGATGGCGGTGATGACCTTGACGCCTCGATCGGCCTTGCTTATGCGAAGGACGAGTCCGCAGCGACTGGCTTCGATAAGATCGGGATCGATGGCGCGATGACGATCAGCGGGATGTCGCTTGCCTTCGACATCGTTGATTGGAGTGCAGACATGCCCGCCACAGTCTTGGACCACAACCTCGGGACGGACCTCGACAACACAACGCCGGTGAGTGTGTCTGGATCGTACATGCTCAGCGACACCATCGAGGCGGCTGCCCGCTACGAGGACTTCGATGACTCCGCGAACTCGACCCGCACAACCGTTGGCGTCAACTTCTACCAGGTGCTTCCGCACAAGGCGAAGTGGATGATCAACTACGAAGACACCTCGAGCGATACCGCATCACTCGAGGCGCAGGTCATTCGCGTGGGTCTCGTGCTCTCCTTCTAGTTTTGATTTGACTCGCCGGGGTGCGTCCTCGGTTAGCTCTACAGAGACCCTCGATGCGGCGCGTCCGCATCGAGGGTCTCTTCTTGGCGCTTGCTCGGGAAGGCGCGGGCGACGATGATTCGGGGTATGCAAGAGCCAGAGAAGCCAGCGGCAGCCCTTTCGATTCCGCGTTCGCGCGAGGATGACTTCACGGTCGAGGTTGTGGCGGCGCGGCATGCGTTAGCGGAATCCGCGGCGGGTCGCGCGTTGCCGGGGCTTGCGGGTGAGCGCGTTGCGACTGAGGAGGTGCGCGGGAACGTCGAGAACCTGATGGGGTTTGCGCAGGTTCCCGTCGGGCTTGCGGGGCCTCTTGTTGTGGACACGTCGGCGGGGCGGCGCGAGGTCTTGGTGCCGCTCGCGACGACCGAGGGTGCGATGGTGGCCTCGTACTCGCGCGGCATGGCGTGGATCGCTGCGGCGGGCGGCGCGCGGGCGCGCGTGTTGCGCGAAGGGCTCAGCCAGCATCCTATCCTGGAGTACACATCCGGAGTCGGTCCCGGCGGTGCGCTTGAGGCGCGCGGCATCGTGTTGGACATGCGTGACGAGCTTGTCGAGTTGGTGAGCGGGTTGACGCGCAGTGGGGCACTGGTTGCGGTGACGCCGCGCGTGCTGGGGCGGCGGCTCGTGCTGGAGCTTGTGTTCACAACGGCGGATGCGATTGGGATCAACATGGCCGCGCGGGCGGCGGATCTTGTGTCGGCGCTGGTGGCCGAGCGCACGCGCGCAGCTGCGCGCTTCGTGCATGGGCAGGACGTCGAGAAGCGCGCACACGCGGCGGGGCTTGTGCCGGGTCGCGGGCGATCGGTTCTGGCCGAGGTCGTGTTGCCGCGGGACCTCGTCGAGGCGAAAGCGCGCTGTACGCCTGAGGCCATGGTGGCGATCTTGGACACGTATCGCGTGGGGTTCCTCGAGCTCGGCACCCAGAATGCGCACGTGCAGTCGGCCAACGGTTTGGTCGCGCTGTTCATCGCCTGCGGGCAGGACCCGGCGTACGTGATCGAGTCCGCGAACGGGCAGCTGGACATGGCCGTGACGCTGGGCGGCGACCTGTACGCCAGCGCGCACCTGCCCAGCATGCTGGTCGGGACGGTGGGCGGCGGCAGCGGACAGGGGACGGCGGCGGAGTGTCTCGACCTGATGGGGTGCCGAGGCCCGGGTCATGCGAATACCTTCGCGGAACTGGCCGCAAGCATGGTTCTAGCGGGGGATCTGTCGCTTATGGCGGCGTTTTGTAGCCACGAGTTCGTGGCCGCTCATGAAGGACTTGGACGCAATCGACCCAAGGACGGCGCTTGAGGGGTTGACGGATCGGGGCACGCCGCTACATTAATTCGCCTTCTACACGGTTTTGGTGCTCACCCTTCTATTCATAGGAGCGGCGCTGACCGTGATGTTGATGTGCGCGTGTGCTTGGGATGTTCAAGCCAGCGCGAAAGTCCCTGCCCGCGGCCCGCAGTTGGTCGCCTCAAGAGCCCGTTCCCTAGCCATGACCGCCACGACCATGCCAGCTATCTCCAAGAACGATCCGATGCTGAAGCACCGCAACATCGGGATCATGGCCCACATCGACGCGGGCAAGACCACCGTCACGGAGCGCATCCTGTTCCTGACCGGTGTGATCCACCGGACTGGTGAGGTGCACGACGGCGCCGCGACGATGGACTTCCTCGAGGAAGAGCAGAAGCGTGGCATCACGATTCAGTCAGCGGCGACCGCCGTCAGTTGGGACGGCCACTCGATCAACATCATTGATACGCCCGGCCACGTGGACTTCACGGCCGAGGTCGAGCGCTCCCTGCGCGTGCTCGACGGCGCCGTCGCCGTGTTCGACGCGGTGAGTGGAGTCGAGGCTCAGTCGGAGACGGTCTGGCGTCAGGCCGACCGCTACGGCGTGCCGCGCATGTGCTTCATCAACAAGATGGACCGCGTCGGCGCCGACTTCGACAAGGCCGTGGCATCGATCGTCACGCGCCTCAACGCGCGCCCCGTTTCGATTCAGATGCCGGTGGGTGCCGAGAAAGAATTCCGCGGGATCGTCGACTTGATCCACATGCGCTACTTCGAGTTCGATGCCGAGGACGGCACGAAGTACGAAGAGATGGACGTGCCCGCCGACATCCTCGACGACGCAACCCTTCGACGCGGCGAGCTGCTCGAGACGGTCTCCGAGTTCAACGAAGAGATGCTGGATCTGTTCGTCGAGGACCTAGACATCCCCGTCGAGCTCCTGATCAACACGCTGCGCGAAGCCACGCTCTCGATGGAGCTGACGCCCGTCCTTTGCGGCTCGGCCCTCAAGGACAAGGGCGTGCGTTTCCTCTGCGACGCGGTCATCACCTACATGCCTAGCCCGCTCGAGTTGGCGCCCGTCGAGGGCATGCACCCGCGCACGGAAGAGCCCGAGATTCGCGAGCGCATCTCATCCGCGCCTGTCTCGTTGATGGCCTTCAAGACCATTGCCGAGCCGACTGGCGACCTGACCTTCGTGCGCGTGTACTCCGGCACGCTGAGGAAAGGTACGCGCCTTTCGAACCCGCGTACCGGCAAGTCCGAGCGCATCGGCCGGATTGTGCGGATCCACGCCAGCAAGCGCGAGGCCATCGACTCCGTGCCCGCCGGCGAGATCGCCGCCATCATCGGCCTGAAGCTGACGGTGACCGGTGACACGCTTTGTGACGAGGCGCACCCGATCGCGCTCAGCCAGATCAACTTCCCCGAGGGCGTGATCGCCATGTCGCTCGAGCCCGAGAAGGGCGAGGACCGCGACAAGCTGGGCGAGATCATCGGCCGCATGGTGCGCGAGGACCCGACCTTCCGGGCCAACACAAACGAAGAGACCGGCGAGCTTGTGATCTCGGGCATGGGCGAGCTTCACCTTGAGGTGATGGTTGGCCGCATCAAGAACGAGCACAACTGCAACGTGCGTACTGGTCGCCCGAAGGTGGCCTACAAGCAGCGCCTGTCCCGCGAAATCGAGACGATCGCGAACTTCAAGCGTCAGTCTGGTGGTCGCGGTCAGTTCGCCGTGGCTCACGTGCGCTTCGATCAAACCGAGGACCCCGAGCAGCAGTTCGAGTTCGTCGACAAGGTCAAGGGTGGCAACATCCCGCGCGAGTACATCCCGGCTGTCGGCAAGGGCCTTCATCTCGGTGTCAAGGGCGGCGGCAAGACGGGCTTCCCGTTTGTCGGCGTGCGCGCAACCGTGTTCGATGGAAAGGCGCACGACGTCGACTCCAGCGAGCTTGCTTTCCAGCAGGCTGGCGTTCTGGCGTTCCGCCAGGCGTGCGTGAACAACGTGACGTTGCTCGAGCCGATCATGAAGGTCGAGGTGCGCGTGCCCGAGGAGTTCCTGGGCGCCGTCGTCGGTGACCTCAACTCGCGCCGTGGCGAAGTCGGCGAAGTCGACACGCTGGACGACCTGCGCATCGTGCGTGGCCTCGTCCCGATCTCCGAGATGTTCGCCTACTCCTCCGCCCTGCGCGGCGCGACCCAGGGTCGTGGCAGCTACGCGATGGAGCTCGAGGAGTACCGCGAGGTGCCGCAGCACATCGCGTCGAAGGTCTTCGAGAACGACGACGAGTAGACTTCGGCCTTAAATCTCAAGCGGCGGGCCTCGATCTGAAGGGATCGGGGCCCGCTCTGTTTTCTGTGGGTCCGAACCGGATAAACTACGCGCACCATGACACGCACAGCAAAAAGACGTTGGAGCCGTGAGCTCGACACGGAAGTTGACGGCCTCTGCCTTCCCGCCTCGGGTCCGATCCTGTTGCACGGCTATGAAGAACCGGCTGCCGGCAAGTGGGCCGATGATGTGATCCCCGGCAAGATGGGCGCGATCGACCGCAATACGGGCGAGACGATTTGGTCGAGCCCCTGCGAGGTCGGCTACGGCCGTGGCTTCGGTGCCGGCTTCGGCCGCGTGCACAATGCCGTGGTCTTAGGCCCCGGCACACAGGGCCACCGCGCCGTGCGTATGGACATCAACTCGGGAGAGCTGCTGATGGTCGAGAACATCCCCGCGTTCGACCAAGCGCTTGTCTTCGACGACATGTGCATCTGCGTGATGCCCGACCGCGTGATCGCCTACAGCACGGACGACTTCTCCGAGCGTTGGTGTCACAGCGCGAAGAAGGAGCGCTTCCACATGATCGCGCGCTACGGGAATCGCGTATACGTCGTTTTCTCCGACCCCTCCTCAAAGAAGCAAGGCGTGTTCCTCTTGGACTCCGAGTGCGGCGACCACCAGGGCGTCTGGATCGACCCCGCCGTGCCCGTGATCCACGGGTTGGTGGCCGGCCCGCACGCCGTCGTGCTTTTGGTTGAAGAGCTCATCACCGCGCTTTCGCACGAGGGGCTTGTCTCGGCCGCCGTCGCGCTTGGCGACTTGGAAGAGGCCGGGCACGAGACCAGCGGTCTGGCCTTGCTGGCTCTGCGCAGCGATGGCGACGCGGGTCAGCCCCCCCTTTGGTTCGACTTCGTGGGCTCAAGCCCCGATGACGAGATCGCCGATGTCACGATCCGCTCGGACAGCGGCAAGCTGTACGTGGGGCGCGGCGCGCATTGCCACGTGCGCGACACGCTGACCGGACGTGCGCTTGGCGCCGTGACGATTCCCGGCTTTGACGAGCACATCGCCTGGTCGGTCTCCGAGGGCGCTCTGCTGCTTGGCGAGGAGACCCGCATCTCGATGTACGAAGTCCCGATCTAAGCACAAAAAGGTCGTACTCGCGCATCTTGGCCCCTCAGGCTATGATCTGAGCCCAGCTTTTCGCCGCCGCACTCTGCGAGCGGCCCCCCCGACCGTCGCGCTCCAACCATGGGAGCTGCGCCGGCCTGCAAGAACATCCTCTGCGAGGTTCGAGCGTTATGGAAGTCAACAACACGGAATCCTTGATCCCCAAGACCTTGGCCAAGGAGTTCACCTTGGCTGCCGCCCAGATTCAAGCCGCATTGGCTCTTCTGGACCAGGGTCTTCAGCCCCCCTACATCAGCCGCGTTCAGCGCGAAGAGGTCGGCGACCTGTCTGAGAGCCAGCTCCGCCGCATCGCCAAGCGCCGGGACGAACTCCTGGTCGTCGAGCTGCGCAAGGGCAACATCTTGCGCAGCCTGCGGGCGAAGGAGGACACGGACCCGAGGCTACTGAAGGCGATCGAGGGCACGATGGATCGCTTCGAGTTGGAGGATCTGTTTGTGGCGCACAGGCGCCCCGAGATCGAGGTGCAGCGTGCGCTCGATCACGGTCTTCTTGGGCTTGCGGACCGTCTGGTCGAGCGCCTGCCCAAGCCAACGAGCAAGCCGAGTCCGAGCACGGCCGAAGGGGAAGCTGTCAGCGAAGCGCCTGCTCCCGAGGCTGCCGACGCGTCCATCGAGGCCGCTCCCGAAGCTGCGTCTGAAGCACCCCTCGTCGCCAAGGCGGAGGTGCCGGTTGAGGCGCCTGCGGCCGAAGCAGCTGCGCCCGCCGAAGAGGCACCCGCGCCCGAAGCTCCCAAAGCCGAAGCTCCCGCAGCCGAAGCTCCCGCAGCCGAAGCGCCCGCAGCAGAAGCGCCCAAAGCTGAAGCGCCCAAAGCAGAAGCGCCCAAAGCTGAAGCGCCCAAAGCTGAAGCGCCCGCAGCTGAAGCGCCCGCAGCTGAAGCGCCCAAAGCTGAAGCGCCCAAAGCCAAGGACGTCCCTACGATCAAGATCGATCTGCCGTCCGCGGCGGAGGCGCCCGACGGCATTCCATCCTTGCATCACGGTCTGACCGTGACTCCGGAGCTCGCGCGTGTCTGCGCCGAGTTCGTGAACACGGACCGGGACGTGCACTCGGAAGAGCAGGCGCTGGATGGCGCGATGCGCCTCTTGTCCGATCGTCTGGGGCGCAACGCGCGCCTGCGCGGTCAGATTCGCAAGCTGTTGCGCAAAGAGGGCTTCTTGACCGTGCGCGAGACCGGCTCCGGAGACGCTAAGCGGATTGGTCGCTACAAGTCGCTGCTGAAGTCGAAGTCGCCGCTGCGCCAACTGCAGCCGCACACGCTGATCGCGCTGCGCCAAGCGCAGAAAGAGCGCGTGCTGACCACGGATCTGCATCACAGCGGCAATGCCGTTCTCGAGCGCGTGCGCGGAGCCCTTGGGCGCCACACGCGGCCCGAGTTTGAGTCCGTTCTGGACGCCATCTCGCGGCGCGCTCTCGAGCGGCGCCTGATGCCGATGATCGAGCCCGATATTCGCCTCGAGCTGAAAGAGCGCGGGGATTCCGGCGCGCTCTTGTTCCTGTCGAAGTATCTGCGCCGTCAGCTTCTTGGCCTGCCCGGTGGCGCGCGCGCAACCCTGGGTGTCAACGTCAACGCCCGCGGCGCATGGGTGATCGTTCGCCTCGATGAGGCCGGGCAAGTCTTTGGTGCTGAGGTTGTGATCGAGACCAAAGATCGACCGATTGCGGACGTGGCGAAGGACTTTGAGCCGCTCTTAGGAGAGGGCCGCTGTCGCACCGTGGCTATCGGCGCAGGAAAGTCCTCGCAAGCCGCTGTGCAGGGGCTGCGTGAAGCCTTGAAGTTGATCGGCTCGGACGCTTTCGTGTTCGTGATCAACGAGTCGGGCTTGAGCGCGTGGGCCAACTCGGCCTCCGCACGCGCGGAGCTCTCCGAGCTCACCGTTCCGGCCCGCCAAGCCGCGGGTCTGGCGCGCCGCTTCCAGGATCCGCTTGCCGAGCTGTTGAAGGCTGAGCCGCGTCACTTGGTGCACGGCATCGAGCACGCTCACGTCAGCAAAGCCGCACTTGCGCGCGTGCTAGAAGAGACGATTCAGTCCTGCGTGGCTTTCGTGGGGTGCGATGCGAACACCGCCCCGCTGCATGTTCTCAGCCACCTTCCGGGGTTGACGAAGGACGGCATTGCGAAACTGGTAGCGCGCCGCGCCGAGGCACCGTTTAAGAACCGCGAGGAGCTGCGCGAAGTGCTCGAGCCCGTCGAGTTCCAAAACGCGGCCGCGTTCTTGCAGGTGCGCGGCGGCGACACGCCGCTTGACGGCACAGGCTTGCACCCCGAGCAGTACCCGATCGTGAAGCGCATCTTGGAAGAGAGCGGACGCGTGTTCGACGATGTCTTCGGGCAGCCCGGCGGGCTCAAGGGGTTGAAGCGCGCGAAGTTCGGCATTGACGAGGTCGTCTGGCGGGACATCGTGCGTGAGCTCGCTCGTCCCGGTCGCGATCCGCGTCCGCGTATCTACATCCCGCGTCTGTTCACCCCAGACACCGATCCGGCGAGCCTCGAGAAAGGGCAGCTGGTCGAAGGCGTTGTGACAAACGTTGCGAACTTCGGTGCGTTCCTGGACATTGGTCTGACGAAGGACGCGATGGTCCATGTGAGCGATGCGACGTCGCGCTACGTGCGCGATGCGCGCGAGATCTTCGCCGTGGGTGATGTGGTGCGCGCCAAGGTACTGGCGGCAGCCGGGCCGCGACTCACTCTGACGCTGAAGGGCGTGGGGATGGATCGTCCGCGCCACGGCGCTCCCAAGCGTGAACGTCGAGATCGTGACGACCGCGGGGGCCGCGGTGGAAGCGGAGGCGGCGGACGCCGCGAGCGCGAAGATCGTGGCGGTCCGAAAACGACGTTTGATCCGAACCTGCGCGCGGCCCAGACGCGGCGCGATGGGCTTGTTGTCGGATCCGGCTCACCGGCGCGCGGGCGTAAGCCCGGTCGTGGCGGTGGACCTGGCCGCGGCGACAAGCGCGGACGTGATCGCGACGAGCGTTTCGACCGGCGCGACCTTGACGGCGTGACCAAGGAGGTCAAGTTCAACCCCTTCGCGAACTTCTTCAAGGACGAAGACGGCGAAGGCGACAAGGGCTAAGGCATGCCACAAAGCATCCGAGGCACGTCGGTTTCGACCGGGCTGGCCATCGGGCCGGTCCACGTGATCAGTGCGACACGGGGGGCCGTTCCGACCTTCACCGTGGCGCGCGAGCGCGTCGACAGCGAGATCGAGCGGCTAGACGAAGCGCTCGCTTTGGCGACCGACGAGCTTGACCGCAGGCGCGAGCTCGTGGCCACGCAGGCAGGCCCGAAGGACGCCGAGATCTTTGGCGTGCAGAAGCTGGTGTTGGAAGATCCCGGCGCGCTCAAGCAGGTCAAAGACGCGATCCGCAAGCAGCGCATCAACGCCGAGAGCGCCGTCAACAAGTTGATCGACCGCCTGGGCGAGACGCTGGGCGGCTTGGGCGATGGGCGCGGGTTTGTCGCCGACGTGAGCGAGCCGTGGAAGCGTGTTTTGGATGCCCTGATCGGCCGCGACCGCGAGACGGTTCTGTCGGGACAAGAGAAGGTCATCGTTGCTGCCGCCGAGCTGACGCCGCGGGTTGTGGCGTTCTTGTCGCGCGAGTTTGTGCTGGCCGTGATCTGCGAAGTGGGTGGCCGGTACTCGCACGGTGCCGTGCTGGCGCGCGCGTTGGGCATCCCGTGTGTCGTGGGGATTCCCAATCTCCTGACGCGGCTCGAGCAGGACATGCTTGTCGCCGTGGATGGCGACCGCGGGCTGCTGCAGTTGGCGCCATCGGACGAGGACGAGGCGGACTTCGAGGAGCGCCTCGAGCGCCACCATGCGCGCGAGCGCAAGCTTGCGCAGCTCGCGAAGGAAGATGCCACCACCAAGGATGGCGAGAAGCTGGGCGTCAAGGCGAACATCGAAGGCCTGCGGGACCTCGAGACGTTCGACATTGACACGATCGATGGCGTTGGGCTGTTCCGCACCGAGTTCGTGTACATGGAGCGCAGCCAGTTCCCATCTGAGGAAGAGCAATACTTGATCTACCGTCAGGTGCTGGAGACGATGGGCGACAAGCCCGTCACGATGCGCACGCTGGACGTCGGCGCGGACAAGACGTTGCCGTACTTCAAGACGCCACCGGAGCCGAACCCAGCCTTGGGTTGGCGCGGCTTGCGGATCTCGCTCGGTTGGCGCGACTTGATGCTCGTGCAACTGCGTGCGCTGATGCGTGCCTCGGTCCACGGCAACCTGCAGATCCTTCTGCCGATGGTGACATCGCTCGAGGAGATCCGCGAGGTGCGCTCGATCTTCGACGGCGTCCGCGCGGAGCTGCACAGTCAAGGCCACGAGGTCACGGAGCACATTCCAGTGGGCGCCATGATCGAGGTCCCCTCGTCCTTCTTGACGCTGAAGCACATCGTGAAAGAGGTCGACTTCATCAGCGTTGGCACAAACGACCTTGTGCAGTACCTGTTGGCCGTCGACCGCGACAACCCATGGGTCAGCGCCCTGTTCGAGCCGTACCACCCGGCCGTGATGATGGCACTTGAGTACATCGCGCGGATCGCGAAGGAGGCGGGCAAGCGCAGTGGCGTGTGCGGCGACATGGCGGGCGACGCGGCGACGGCCGTGATGCTCTTAGGCATGGGCTTCGACTCGGTCAGCGCGGCGGCTCACTTCGCTCCCGAGATCAAGCACGCGGTGTGTTCGGTCGATGCAGCCGAGGCGCGCGAGCTGGCGAAGTTGGTCGGAGAGCAGGCGCTCGCGAGCGGCGTGCGCGAGGCGTTGAGCGAGTTCGGGGCCCGATTCGACCTTACTGCAGACGCTTTAAGGGGCCTCGGCGGCGCGAACTAGCAAGTGACTCGATTCAGGTCTTGATCCGGAGCGCTTGAACCGATGGAATCGGTACACGCTCGGACGGGAGCAGCCCGTACCGGCTTTTCGAGCGGAGGAGATTTCGGTGCATAGACCTATGAATGGCCAGGACGCCACGCGGCAACGTCGCGGACGGTGGTCCCAAGCAGAGATGACACGTCTCAAGGAGCTCTACGGGCTTCGTGAGGACGCGGTGATCGCTCGTGAACTCGGGCGATCGGTTGCCAGCGTACGGAAGATGGCTGAGACCGTCTGCCGCGCTGAGCCACGCCAAGGACCTTGGACGGCAAACGAGGTGCAGCGGCTTAAGCGCTACCTCGGCGTGACGACCCCTGAAATTATCTCGCGGCTTCTGGGCCGCGGTGAGTCGGAGGTGCGCGAACACATCACCGAGCTCGGCCGGATCCGACTGGACTCGGAGTGGACGCGCGACGAGCTCTTGAACTTCAAGCGCATCTTCGGGACGCGCACGAACGACGATCTGACGCGCATCTTCGGACGGCCGCTCGACGAGATCGAACGCATGGCCGGCGAGCACGCGCTGGCGAAAGACAAGGCCTTCCTGCGCCGCCTCAAGGGCGACGTGGCCACGCGCATGCCGCGTTGGACACAGGCCGAGCTCGATCGACTGCGCGCGCTGTACTCGATGAACTCGAACCTCGAGATCGCCCGCGAGCTCGGCCGCTCGGTGAAGAGCGTGGTCTCGAAGGCCCACAACTTGGGCCTGAAGAAGGACCTCAACCGCCTGCGCGAGATGGGCCGTCAGAACGTCAGCTTCCGCTACAAGGACGACGAGTAGCAGTACGGAGTCGCACTCGCTACGCGGGTCCTTTGACGCGGGTGACGTGTAGGGTGACGGCGCCCATTTGGTCTTCGGCGGTGCCCTCGACTAGGTAGGGGCCGGGGCCACAGAGGACCGGGGCCCAGCGATCGTAGGCGTCGGCGAACAGGGCGGCTTCGCAGAGGCCGCTCTCGTCTTCTAAGGTTAAGAAGCGCATCCAGCGTCCGTCCGTGCCGCGGTGGCGGCGCGAGGCGGCCAGCCAGCCGCGGACGGTGATGGCGTGGCCGGCGTAGCGCGGGAGCTCGGCGCATGGCGTGATCACGCCTGGCACTTCGGGCAGCTTGTCCGCGAAGAGCACGACCGGATGCAGGCGGGTGGTGAAGCCGAGGAGCTCGAGTTCAGAGACGGCCTCTTCGGTGGCGCCGCGGCCGGGCAGCGCGGGCAAGGCTGCGGCGGACAGCTCGCGGGCGGGGAAGGCGAGGCTGGCTTGGCCGCTCTCGAGTGGGAGGCGCCCGCTGCTGCCGCCCCAGCCCATGTTGCCTCCGCCTGTGCTGCCACTTGCCGCGCCACTCGCCGCGCGTTCGGCCACGCGGGAAGCTGGCGTCGCGCGCAGGGACTCGAGCTCCATCAGGTCGAGGCGTGGCTCGCCGGGGATGGGTCGCGGCGTGCGCTTGGCGAGGCTGGCGGGCGCGGTCAGAAGGTGCAGCCGCCACAATAATTCGGGACGCGTGCGGTCGAAGGCGTCGAGCGCGCCGGTCTGGATCAGGGTCTCGAGTTCGCCGCGGTCGAGTCCGGGCACGCGCTCTTTGAGGTCGGGGAGCGAGAGGAACGCGCCGCGCTTGCGCTCGTCCAAGAGAACCTCGATGTTGTCCTCGCCAAGGCCGCGCACGCTGCCAAGTCCCGCGCGGATCGCGCCGCTCTCGAAGGTGAAGTCCGCGCCGCTGCGGTTGATGTCGGGGCCGAGGATCGCCGCGCCGAGGCGGCGTGCCTCTTCAATGTAGACCCGCGTGGCGTAGTAGCCGGTGTGGCTGGCGAGAAACGCCGTCAGGAAGGGGATCGGGTAGTGCGTCTTGAGCCAGGCGGTGCGGTAGGCGATGCGGCCGTAAGTGACCGCGTGGGCCTTGCAGAAGCCGAATGCGGCGAAGTTGGCGATGAGCTCCCAGACATGCGCGGCGTCCTTTTTCGAGACGCCACGTGCGGCCGCGCCCTCGCGAAAACTTGCTCCGAGCTCGTCGAGCTCGGCCGAGCGCCGCTTCGAAAGCGCGCGTCGCAGGCGGTCGGCCTCGGCGAGGCTCATGCCCGCGAGATCGGCGGCGACCTGCATGACGTCCTCTTGGTAGAGCATCACGCCGTGGGTGCTGCGCAGCGTCTCTTCGAGCAAGGGGTGCGGCGGCGTGGGCTCTTCCTTGCCGCGGAAGCGACGGATGAAGGCGTCCTTCATGCCCGAGCTGGCCGGCCCCGGGCGGATCAGCGCGATGGCCTGGATCACGTCGTCCATGCAGGTCGCCTCGATCTGCTGGAGCAGGTGGCGCATGCCGGGCGACTCGATCTGGAAGCAGCCGACCGCGCGGCCGTGACGAAGCAACTCGGCGGTTGGCTCGTCGTCTTCGGCAAGCGCCTCGCCGAACTCGGTGGGGGTGCCGAGGTCGACGCCGCATTGGGTGCGCAGGATGCGCAGGCAGTCGTCGATCACGGTCAGCGCGCGGTTGCCCAGCAGGTCCATCTTGACGAGGCCGAGCGCTTCGATGCCGTCCTTGTCGAACTGCGTGACAACCGGGCCCTTGGCCGCGCGGGCGCAGGCTGTGTGATCGGTGATCGAGCGCGGCGCGACGACGACGCCGCCCGGGTGCAGGCCCATGTGGCGCGGCACGTCGAGCAGCGTCGCGGCGGCGGCCAGCGCGGCGCGGAAGCGCGGCTGGTCGAAGGGGAAGTGGCGGCACTCGGGCATGCACGCGAAGGCTTGGGCGACGGGGTTTGTCGCGAGCTCGGCGAGGTCGCCCGGCGGCGTCTTCCAGCTGTCGCGATCGGGTGGCGACCAGGGCAGGCGCTTGGACCAGCGCTCGAACTCGGCCGGCGCGAGCCCGACCGCCAGGGAAGCCTCGCGGAAGGCCGAGCGCAAGCCGAAGGCGCCGAGGGTCGAGATCATGGCTGTCCGCGTCGGACCGAAGGTCGAGTAGACCGCGTCGAGCACCTCGTCGCGGCGCCGCCAGCAGAAGTCGAGGTCGATGTCGGGGCGGTCTTTGCGCGTCGGGTTCAAGAAGCGCTCGAAGGGCAGCTGGTAGCGGATCGGGTCGGCGTCGGTCAGGTCGAGGCAGTAGGCGACCAGGCTGTCGGCGGCCGAGCCGCGGCCGATGTGCGGGATGTTCTCCTTGCGCGCGAAGCCGGCGATCTGGTGCACGAGCAGGAAGTAGGCGGCGAAGCCGAGGGAGTCGATCGCGGACAGCTCGGTTTCGAGGCGGCGGATGACCTCGGGTGTCAGCGGGCGGTAGCGGCGCGCGGCGCCTTCGAAGGCCAGCCGCGCGAGCTCGGAGTACGGGGTGCCGGTCTCGCCGCAGTCGACGCTTGGGAAGATCACGCCGCCTAATGGAGGCGTGTACTGGCAGCGCGCGGCGATCGTGTGGGTGGCAGCGAGCCACGCGGGGTCGAAGGCGCCCAAGTGATCGGGCGCGGCGAGGTGCGCGGGCTCTTCTGCGAGCCAGTGATCGGGGACGCGCTCGACAAGCGCGCCCGCGCGGATCGCAGCGCGCACGCGCTGGGCGGTGGGGCCTTCTTCGGGGTCGATGTACCAGATGTCGGGTGCGGCGACCAGCGGCAGATCGGCAGCGCGTGCGGTCTCGATGAGAGCGCGCACGAGCGCGGCTGTGGGGCGCGCGGGCGAGGCGCACTTGCCGGCGGCGAGGCGCTCGAGCTCATCGGTATCGGGCGCGGGCTCGGGCGCCAAGAGGTCCCACTCGGGCTCGTCCGGTTTGGGCGCGGCGGGGACCATGGGGACGGCTGCCCACAGCTGGCCTGCGGGCAGGCGGTCGCTGAGTTCGAGCACAAGCCGCGGGTGATCCACCAAGAAGATTAGGCCTTCGTGGAAGGCGAGCGCGCTTGCGATCAAGTCGAAACTTGCGGGACCCAAGAGCTCGTTCGGTTGGACCGAGCCGGGGTCGCAACCGAGGCGCCGCGCCGAGACGAGCTTGCACAGGTTGCACCAGCCGGCCTCGGTCTCGACCAGCGCGATGAGCCGCCCCGGTCGCCCCGCGGGATCGCTGATCTCGGCGCCGATGATCGGCCGCGGCGCAGGCTGGCCCTCTTCTTTAAGACGCGCGGCCGCCTGCAGGAACTCGACCACCCCGGCCACCGAGTCCACGTCGGTCAAGGCAAGCGCCTCGAGCCCTAGCTGACCCGCCCGATGGACAAGCCGCGTGGGCGAATCCACGCCGACAAGCAGCGAGTGGTGGCCGTGGACGCGGAGGGGGAAGCTCATACATCCACACTAACGGAACCCTAACGCCTGTCTAGTCTGGACCGCCAACGGCTTCTGGGTGCGGCTCCAAGTTGCGTCCGCCGCCCAGCTTGCAGACGACAAGATCGAAGCTCGGCAAAGCGTCTCCCATGTGTGATCCAACCGAATCTGCGGTCTAGCTTGCGGCAGAACGTGTGTTGGCCCCCATAATGGGGGGCCAACCTCTGCCGATGCAGCGGACGGCCTTTCGGCCGCCGCTGATCGTCAGGCGCATCCTCATGCGGGCCGACCCCTGCCGTGGCAGCGGACGGTCCTTCGCCCGCCGATCATCGTCACTTCGCTCATGGCTGACGACTCCCACTCTCGCAAGCGACACGAACGGGTGAAAGAGCTTCTCTTCGAGGCGCTCGAACAGCCGCACTCTGATCGTTCGCGGCTCTTGCGCGCTGCCTGCGGCGACGATGAAGGGCTGTGGAATGAGGCCCGCTCGCTGCTTGCGCAGATGACCGCGCTCGATGGCTTTCTTGACAAGCCGCTGGACTTCAGCGGGCCGGTGATTCCCGAGTGCCCCGAGCGCCTGGGCCGCTTCCGCATCCACCGGCTTTTGGGCTTTGGTGGCATGGGTGTCGTTTACCTTGCGGAAGAGAAAGTGCCGCCGCGGCTCGTGGCGTTGAAGGCGCTGCGCATCGAGTCCGCGAGCGAGCTGATGCGCCAGCGCTTCACGCGCGAGGCCGAGGCGCTCGCGCGCTTCTCGCATCCCGGCATCGCGAGCGTGTACTCGGCCGAGGTTGTCGAGACGCACCTCGGGCAGCAGCCGATCATCTCGATGGAGTACGTCGACGGCCAGCCGATCATCGAGGCCGCGCAGCAGGCGGGGCTCGGTGTGCGCGAGCGCGTCGAGCTGATCGTGCAGGTCGCCGACGCCGTCGAGCACGCGCATCGAGCCGGCGTCTTGCACCGCGACCTGAAGCCCGACAACGTTCTGGTGGACCAGAGCGGGGCACCGCGCATCTTGGATTTCGGGATCGCGCACGTGGTCGAGAGCGGCGTGGATTCGCTGTTGACACAGACGGGGCAGATGCTTGGCACGATCGTCTACATGAGTCCGGAGCAAGCGCGCGGCGGGCGTGCGACGGGGCGCTCGGACCAGTTCTCCTTGGCGGTGATGCTGTACGAACTCCTGTGCGGCGAGCTGCCCTTCGAGACTCGCGATCAGCTGGTGCATGACGCGATCTCGAGCCTAGCAGCCGGTGTCTGGGTGCGACCCTCGGTCTATGATCCCAGCCTGCGTGGCGACCTCGAGACCGTCTTGGCGAAAGCGCTCGATCCGGAGCCTGCGCGGCGATACGGCTCGATTGCGGCCTTTGCGGCGGACCTTGAGGCATGGCTGGCCGGCCGGCCGATCGCTGCGCGGCCGCAGTCTTGGGCGTACCAGCTGGGCATGTGCGTCAAGCGCAACCGCGCGCTGAGCGCGAGCTTGACGGCGATCGTGCTGGCCCTGATCGTGGGGACTGGCATTGCGGTCTTCGGTCTGACGCGCGCGTGGTCAGAGGCGAGCATGGCGACGCTGTTTTCGCAGCGTGCGCAGCTCGACGCGCTCGTGGATGAAGAGGCCTCGTTGTGGCCGGCGGACTCGACCACGGTCGCAAGGATGGAGAGCTGGTTGGCGCGCGCGGAAGACTTGATCGCGGGCCACGAGGCCCAACGCGCATTCCTGGTCGAGATGCAGGCTGGTCTTGGGCCCGGCTTCCTGGACAGGAAGTACGGCGGCGACTGGCTGACCGGCGAAGCTCAGCGACTGGTGCGCGACCTTGAGGCCCTCGTGGCGGCGGATGGGCTCTTGCCGCAGATCCAAGATCGCGAGCGCCTCGCGAAGGGCTTGCGAGCGGCGACGGTCGAGCGCTATGCCTCCGCGTGGGCGGCCGTGCGCGAGCGCCTTACCGCAGATGCGCGCTTCCCTGACCTCCCTCCGCAAGAAGGGCTAATCCCGCTTGGCCCGGATCCGGAGTCGGGTCTCGAGGAGTTCGCTCTGTATGCCGAGGGTCGCGACGTGCCCGCTCGCGATGCGGAGGGCCACATCGCAATGGGAGACGCGGGCTGTCTCGTCTTCGTTCTGATCCCCGGGGGCCAGGCGTTGATCGGGGCGCAGGATCAGGACCCCGAGGCGCCGCAGTACGATCCGCGCGCTCACGCTCCACCGGGGAATAACTGCAACGAGGGACCGACGTTCACCGTTTGGCTCGATGCCTATCTGATCTCGAAATACGAAATGACTCAAGCGCAGTGGATCGCTGCGTTCGGTGGCAACCCAAGCGACCTGGACATGGGATCCGAGATGATGGGCTTCGAGGACTCGAACGGGATTGTCTACCGCGATGAGCTCATTGCAGGCACCCATCCGGTGGAGTCGGTCACGTGGTTGGAAGCGGTGGAGCGGCTAGCCGAGCTGGGATTGCTTCTGCCGACCGAGGCACAGTGGGAGCACGCGGCGCGGGGTGGCGTCAGTACGCCTTACACGCATGGCGCTGATGCGAGCGCAACCGTCGGGACGTCCAACTACGATGTGCTGGCGGGCTGGGAGCTGGCCGACTGGGGTGAGCAGCTGCCCTTCGACGGCTACCGGTACCACGCCCCGGTCGGGACGTTTGCGCCGAACGCGTACGGCTTGCACGACGTCCTAGGCAACGTCTGGGAGCTGTGCCGGGACAACTACAAGGTGTACTACCATGCGCTCGAGCACCGTCCTGGGGATGGGCTGGTGTTGGCCGAGCCGGACGGCGATGTCTCCCGACGAGGAGGTGGGTACTGGGTCGGGCCGCTGTTCATCCGGCTCTCCTCGCGCCAGATGCTGCTCATGGGCGCCATGAACTCGACGACGGGCGTGCGGCCTTTGAGACCTCTGCAACTTTTTGGGGAAGCTGCTTCCCAGCAAGTCGGGCCGACTCGTTCTGAAGGTAGAGACCCCAGATGACAGAACCACAAGGAGACGCCCAAGCCGAGCTCCTCGACGACCTCGAGGAGACGCTGTACGACGCCTTGCGCGAGCATGCCCACAGAATGCTCGGTCATCGTGTGGCCCCGGTGCAAGCCACGGATCTCGTTCACGACGCGTACATTCGGTTGGCGCGGAAGGAGACCTATCAAAAGATGCAACGAGCTGACTTCCTTGCCTTGAGCGCGACGATCGTTCGCCGCCTCTTGATCGATGAGCTGCGCCGCGGTGCGCGCCTCGAGGTTAAGGCCGACGTGGACCCTACGCCGCGCTTTGGTGGCGGTGGGCTTCTGGCTCTTGATGATGAGCTGAATCTTCTGGACTTGGACGCGGCCCTTCAGCGACTTGAGATCGTGGATCCGCGCCAAAGCCGTGTCGTCGAGCTGCGTTTCTTCGGCGGCCTGAGCGCGGAAGAGGTCGCGCGCGTCCTGGGCGTCAGTCGCCGCACGATCAGCAAGGAGTGGACCCTAGCGCGCGCGTGGTTGAAGCGCGAGCTGGAGTAGGAGTGCGGCTCGGCGCCAACGGCTGCAACGCATTTGAGTGAGTCGGAGGGCCGCGCCCGCAGAATCAAGGTCTCTATGGTAGAAGGGAGGCCTTCGATTCATGGACTCCCCAATCACTCTTCCCCTGTGGCAGTTTCTCTTGCTTGTGCTGTTGGCGCTGTGGGCGAGCTTGACGCTGTTCCTTTTGCCGAGCGCGCGTTGGTTTCTGCGCCGGCGGGTGAACCGTGTGCTCGAGCGCGTGGACCAGAAGCTGCACATCCGCCTGCAGCCGTTCAAGATGACCAAGCGCCGGGTCCTGATCGACCGGCTTGTTTACGATCCGGACGTGTTGGCCGCGATGGAGCAGCACGTGCTCGACGAGGGGCTGCCGCGCGAGGTCGCGCTTGAGCGCGTCGAACGCTACGCGCGCGAGATCGTGCCGGCCTTCAACGCTTATGCGTACTTCGCGTTTGGGTACGCGCTGTCGCGGCGCATCGCGTCGAGTCTGTTTCGGCTAAGGCTCGGCACAACCGACGAAGCCGCGCTCGAGGAGATCGAGCCGACGTCAACCGTCGTGTTCGTGATGAACCACCGCTCGAACATGGACTACATCATGGTGTCCTACCTGGCGGCCTCGCGCACGGCGCTTTCGTACGCCGTTGGTGAGTGGGCGCGCATCTGGCCGCTGCAGCAGCTCGTGCGCGCGATGGGCGCCTTCTTTGTGCGGCGCCGCTCGCGCAACGCTCTGTACCGCAAGGTGCTCGAGCGCTACGTGCAGATGGCCACGGCGTCGGGCGTGACCCAAGCGATCTTTCCTGAGGGCGGGCTGTCGCGCGACGGGCGCCTCTCGCCGCCGAAGCTGGGCTTGATCGATTACATCGTGCGCGACTTCGACCCGGCTGCCGAGCGCGACGTTGTGTTCGTGCCGGTCGGGCTGAACTACGACCGCACGTTCGAGGACCGCACGCTACTCGCCTCGCGGACGGAAGCCGGAGCGCCGTCCGGCAGCAAGAAAGGCCGCGCGCGCTCTGCGTGGACGACCGCGCGTTTCATTGGCCGCAACGTGGGCTTGATGGTGCGCAGCAAGTGGTTCCGATTTGGGTACGCGTGTGTGAACTTCGGCAAGCCGGTGTCGCTGCGCGCATGGCTTGCGGCTGCCGAGTGCGGCCCGCCGCGTACGCTCGAGCGCGAAGAGCGCATCACGGCTGTCGAGGCTCTAGCTGCTGATTTGATGATCGCGATCGGTGAAGTCGTGCCCGTGTTGCCGGTCGCGCTGGTGGCCGAGGTCTTCTTGGCCAACGACAAACCAATCAGCAAGCTGGAAATCGAAGCGCGCGTCTTCGAGCGCATGCAGGCCCTCGAAGGCGTCGGCGCCAAGCTGTACGTCCCGCGCAAGGACCGCAGCTACGCGATCGAGTGCGGCCTGCGCATGCTGAGCTTGCGGCATCTTGTTGACGAGACCGAGGGCTTGTTCGAGATGCGGACCGCCGAGCGCCCGCTGCTCGAGTACTACGCGAACTCGATTCAGCACCTAGCGAGCGCATAGGCGCGGATCATGGCGTCGAGCTCGTGCGCTGTGAAGTCCCCGCTGTCGGCGCGTGCTTTCACTTGGGCGGTGAGGTGCGCGCCCGCCTCGCGGTCGAGCTGAATTCCAAGCTGCGCGGCGCGGCTTGTGATCGCGTGGCGCCCGACAAGGCTGTGCGTCAAGAGGATCTTGCGGGTCGCGCCGAAGCGCTCGGGCGGCAGGACCTCGTAGCTGGCGGGCTCGGACAGAACCGCATTCGTGTGCAAGCCAGCCTTGTGATGGAAGGCTGTTGGGCTAGTGATCGGCGCCTTGAACGGAATCGGGAGTCCGAGCAGGCACGCCGCAGTGGTATCGAGCTCGACGAGCCGCGCGAGATCGAAGTGCGCCACGCTCGCCGGGTCATCGGCAAAGAGCCGTGCAATCACGCCGGACAAGGAGGCGATGCCGTTGCGCTCGCCGATCCTAAGTAGGGTTGTGTCGAGGTGGTTCGCGCCCGCGCGGAACGCTGCGCGCGCGTTGGCGATCGCGCAGCCGGTGTCGTCGTGGCCGTGGAACTCGAGCTCACAGTGAACATGATTGCGAATCGCCGTGACGACGCGGGTCACGTCTTCTGGTGCTGCGATGCCGACGGTGTCGGCGATGCCCACGCGGTCGACCCCGGTGGCATCGAGGGCCGCGTAGATCGGCAGCAGCTGATCGAGTGGTGTGCGGAACGCGTCCTCGCACGAGAAGCGCGCCTCGCGGCCAGCGGCGTGGATCAGCTCGACGCAGGCGGCGCCCGCATCGGCTATCTGGGCGAGGCTCTTGTTGTGGCTGTGCGTGCGCAGGAGCTCGGAAGTGCCGAACAAGAGGTTCACGCCATCGGCGCCGCAGTCGAGCGCCAGGTTGACGTCTTCAGGAGTGCAGCGCGTGTGCGTCAGGATCTTGGCACGGAGCCCAAGCTTGGCGATGCGGCGCAGCTCGGCGGCCGCGCCGGGAGAGGCGGCGGGCGAGGTGAGCTCGATGCGCTGCACGCCAAAGGCGTCGAGCGCAAGCACGAGCTCAGTGCGCGCCTCGGGGGTGAAGAATGCGTGGCTGAATTGCTCGCCCTCGCGCAGGGTCGTGTCGACAATCTCGAGACGCGTGGGCAAATGGGGAAGAGTCATGAGCAAGAAGGGACTGTCGCGTGCGCGAGGTGTGTGAAGGTGGCTTCGAGGACGCGGATGCCGCGCAGGAACTCGGCGCGCTCGATGCGCTCGTCGGGACGGTGGTCGAGTGCTGCATCGCCGGGCCCGTAGGCAACGGCCGGGCAGCCCCAAAACGGCGCAAGCAGGTTGAGGTCCGCGGTGCCGGACTTGTGCTTGTAGATCGGGCGGTGCCCGCTCGCGAGGATGCCGCGAGAGAGCGCGCGCGTGAGAGGCGTGGCCCGCGGACCCGAGTACGGGGGGACACCTTCAGCGAGTCGCACGACCCTGCAGGTGCCGGCGCCAGTGGCGGCTTGAACGATTTCGGTGAGCCAAACTATCGCGGCGTCCGGTGTGAAGCCTGGCGGCAGGCGCAAAGCGACATCGAGCTCGACGGATTCCGTGGTGCCGTGGTTCTCGGTATGGATCGAGCGCAGCCGCGGAAAGAGGGTCTTGAACATCGGCGCGGGGCCGCGATCCGCACGAGCCTCGATGGTGTTCCACAAAAGGGCGCCGCGCTCGGCGATCGACGCGGTGGCATGCGCGCCGTGCACGCAGCCGTCCTCGAGGCGAAGCTTCGCCGCAACGAAGCCCTTGTATCCCAGCGTGATGCCATCGGCGCCGCTGGGCTCGCCCACGATCAGGAAGTCCGGCGCGGGCACGTTCGTCTCGATCAGGTGCCGTGCGCCGCGCGAGGAGGGCGCCTCTTCCTCGACGCAGCCGACGATCGTGATGCCAAGCGAGCCCGCATTGGCGCTTGCCGCGAAGCGTGTTGCTGCCGCAATGAACGCCGCGAACGGCGCCTTGGCGTCGACCGCTCCGCGGCCCCACAACGAGGTACCGTCGAAGTGCACAGGCGGCGCGCCGGCCACGGTGTCGATGTGGCCGACCAAGGCGAGGGTCGGCGCGCCAGGACTTGCGGGGATCTGGACGGTGAGGTTGCCCGCCTCGTCCACACCGGCGGCGAGGCCAAGCTGGGCAAACTGAAAAGCGAAGCGCTTGCTGAAGGCGGCCTCGGCACCCGAATAGCTTGGGCTTGCCACCATGTCGTGGAGAAGCGCGAAGGCGCTGTCGTCGGTCAGGGGCGTGATCATCGCGTGGCCTCCGAGGACTCTTCGAGTGCGGCAGCGATCGCGGTGACGAGCTCGTCGGCCTGGGCGCGCGTGAGGACAAGCGGTGGCAACAGGCGCAAGACGCGCGGGCCTGCCAGGAGGGCGATCACGCCGCGCTCGAGGAGCGCCTCGAGCACAGGCTTTGCGGGCACCTTGAGCTCGATGCCGAGCATCAAGCCGCGCCCACGGACCTCGCGGATCAGCGGGTTTTGGATTTGGCCAAGGCCGCCTGCCAGCTGAGCGCCCACGGCCTGCACGTGATCCGTGAGCCCACCTCGGAGGCGCCGCAGGACAACGCGCGCCGCAGCGCAGGCAAGCGGGTTGCCACCAAACGTGCTGCCGTGCAGGCCGGGGGCGAGGCCCGTGACACGTGCTCCGATCCCGACGGCGCCCATCGGCAAGCCGCCGGCGATGCCTTTGCCGAGGCAGATCAGATCGGGCTCGATGCCGGCCTCTTCGCAGGCGAAGAGGCGGCCGGTGCGACCGAATCCGGTCTGCACTTCATCGACGATTAGAAGCGCATCGTGTTCGCGGCACAGCCGCTCGGCCGCGCGCAGGAACGCAATGGACGCCGGCCGGACGCCGCCTTCGCCTTGCACGATTTCGAGTAGCACAGCACCGATGGGCGCGTCGCCGGACACGGCATTGCGAAGCGCTTGTTCGAGCCGCTCGATGCGGTCGAATGGCACGTGCGTGACGGCCGGCGCAAGGGGTGCAAACGGAGCGCGGTAGTGCTTCTCCCACGTCGCGGAAAGCGCGCCCAGCGTGCGCCCGTGGAAGCCGCGCATGAACGCGACGACCCCCGGCCGGGTGGGCCGCGCGAGCCGCGCGAACTTGAGCGCCGCCTCGATCGCTTCGGTACCGGAGTTGCAGAGAAACGCGCGCCGCATGTCCCCGGGCAGCGCGGCGGTAAGCTCCTCGAGGTACAGCGCGCGCTCTTCGTTGGTGAAGCTCGGTGTGCAGGCGAGCTGCCGGCGGGCCTGCTCGGCGATGGCTCGCACCAGCTCGGCGTCGCCGTGGCCGAGGCTCGCGACGCCGAACGCCGCGGCGGCATCCAAGTAGCGGCGGCCGCCGGCGCTGAAGAGCTCGGCGCCGCGCCCGTGGTCGAACGCCAGCGCGCGACCCGGGATCAGGCCGGGGCCGTGCGCGCGCTCAAGCGCCGACCAGCGGGCGGCGAAGGCGGGTTCGTCGGAAACGGAAACGGGCGCGGGCGCGGTTGCGGGGGTGGCAAGAGTCGTGGAGTTCATGATTGGGGGACCGGATGTAAGAGTGGCGCGCCGAGGACCGTGCCGCAGCCCGCGAGGGCACTCGTGATGGGGGCGGCGGCAGCGGCGGTAGCGATGACCACGCGGTGGGGCGGGGTGCCGGACTCGTCCGCGGTGCGAAGCGCTTCGCTCGCGGCCAAGACCTTCTTCTTCATGCGCCCGCCGGCGAGCTCGATCAGCTGATCGAGGCCCGTGGTGGGGACGTGCCCGATCAGCGAATCTTCGCGCGGGAAGTCCGCGAGCACGCCGGGCACGGCGGTCAGGATGACAAGCACCTCGGCGCCAACCGCGCGCGCGATGGCGGCCGCGGCGCGGTCGCCGTCGACGTTCAAGGCCACCGAACTCTCGCGATCGATTCCAAGCGGCGCAACAACGGGGACGCAGCTCGCGTCGAGCAAGTGCTGGAGGATATCGCCATCCGCGCGCTTCGGCCGCCCGGTCAGGTCGCCGCGCACAAGCCTGCGCCGGCCATTCTCAACCACGCGGAACGGGCCCTTGCGCTCGGCCTCCAGCGCGCGCCCATCAAGTCCGCTTAGTCCGAAGGCGTTGACGCCCGCGGCCTGCAGCGCGCTGACGAGCGAGCGGTTGATCAAGGCCGTCGCCATGGTGAAGATCTCGAGCGTGCGCGCGTCGGTGAGGCGGCTCGTATGGCCCGATGGCGACGTGGCGAAGCGCGCCGGTGTCCCGAGCTCTTCGCCGAGCCGCGTCGCGGCGTCCGAGCCGCCGTGCACGATTGTGACGCGGTGCCCCTCGGCAACAAGCTCGCGAAGGTTGCGGACGAAGGCCGCTTGATGGTCGGCGATGCCCTCGGCACCTCCGATCTTGATGACGAGGTTCATGGCGTTAGATCAGGTTCAAGGGGTGGAGGTCGAGGCCGGCCGCTTCGTCGAGCCCGCACATCAGGTTCAGGCACTGCACGGCGCTGCCGGCGGCGCCTTTCATCAGGTTGTCGATGGCGGCGAGCGCGACGATTCGCTGCCGGCCACTTGGGGTGACCTCGCCAAGCGCCCAGCCGACGTCGGCGAGGTTGGTGCCGGTCAAGAGCCGCGGTTCGGGGTGGCGGTGCCCGCCCGCGCGCTCGTGGACGATGCGCACGAAGGGCTCGCCGGCAAAGGCGTCGCGCCAGACGCGCCACAGATCCTTGTCGGTTGTCGGTTCGGCCAGCCAGGCGTGGGCGGTGGCAAGCACGCCGCGCACGAGCTCGACCGAGGTCACCGACAGGTGCACGTCGCCGATGCCAAGCACCTCGCGGACCTCCGCCGTGTGGCGGTGGCCGGTTGGGCTGAAGCTGCGCACGACACCGCGTCGCTCGGGATGATGGCTGCCGGCGCCGGGCTTGCTGCCGGCCTCGGACGAGCCGACTTTTAGGTCGACCACGACCGGCATGTCCGGCGCCAACAGCCCCGCGCCCACCAATGGCAAGAGCGCCAGGTTCGAGGCCGTGGCATTGCAGCCCACGCCGCTGACATGCGTGGCGCCGCGAAGGTCATCGCGCGTGACTTCGGGCAGGCCATAGACAAAGTCGCCGAGTCGATTCAGGGCGGGATGACCGTCCCCGTACCACGTCGAGTAGGCCGTTGGCGTCGACAGACGGAAGTCCGCCGAGCAGTCGATCATGCGCGGCGCCAAGGCTTCGAAGGCCTCCAATCTGCTCGCCGTTTCGCCATGGGGCAGAGCCGTGATCACGAGGTCGAGCGCCACATCCCTTGCACTCGCGAACAGCGCTGCGAGCGCCGTGAACTTCAGCTCGGAGCGCCCGCGCAGCTGCGGGTGCGCGGTGCGAACGGGCCGGCCGGCAAGCGACTCGGACGTGGCGGCCACGACCTCGACCTCGGGGTGGCCCGCAAGGATGCGCAGCAGCTCGCCTCCGACGTAACCGGACGCACCCACGATCGCCACGCGGATCATGCGATCACCTCGAGGCGTCGGGCAACGTCGCGCGCAAGCTCGGCGGCGATGTCGACTCCGGTCGGCCCGCTGCTGTTCTTGAACTCGGCCGAGTGGTTGACCTCAAGGACGAGCAGGCCACGCGGCGACTCGACAAGATCCACAGCCACTTGGCAGGTGTTGCCCCCGATCGCTGCGGCGGCGGCAAGCGCGAGCTCGGCCAACTCGCTCGACATGCGAAGACCCTCGACCGTGGCACCGCGCGCGGTATTCGTGATCCAGTGATCACTGCGGCGCGCGATGGCCGCGATCGCACGGCCGTCGCTGACGAACACGCGCAGGTCGCGGCCGGGCTTCGCTATGTATTCCTGCACGTAGAAAATGCCACTCTGCCAGCCACCGAGGGCGGCGCGTGTCTCGAGCAGCGCCTCGGCGGCGTTGCGGTTGTCGACACGCGCGACTTGGCGGCCCCACGAGCCCACGATGGGCTTGATCACCACGGGGTAGCCCAGCTCTTCGGTGGCCTCGACCGCGGCGGCTGGCGTGAAGGCCAAGCGCGTCGCAATCTGAGGGATGCCGGCTGCTGCGAGCACCATCGAGGTGCGCGCCTTGTCGCCAGCGGTCTCGACGACACGCGCCGAGTTCACCGACGGAACGCCTAGCGCTTCGAGGGCTGCCGTTGCGTACAGCGCGCGGCCGAACGACAGCGAGCGGTTCCAAACAAGGTCGCAGTCCAAAAGCGGATGCGCGCCGCCGGTGAGTGCAAGCGAGAGCTCGCCGTCGTCGAAGCGCGTGGTCGGTACGCCTTCACGCTCGAGCGCCAGAAGCAGCTGCTTCTCTTCGACGCGCAGCCGCGAAGTGATGAAAGCTAGCTGCATCACTCGCCCCATTCTTCCTGAACTTCGGGCGCAAGCTCGAAGGTCAAAGGCTCCAGCGAGATCGCTTCGAGCTCGGCGCCGCAGTCATCGCAGGCGACAAGTTCACCGGCGATCAGGTCGGTGGGCAGGTTGAGGGCGCCCTCGCATTCGGGGCAGGCAGGGATCGTGGCGGTCATGTGTCGGTCGGGGTTTGGGGTGGAGGCGCACCCGGAAGACCGACGGACAAAAGCAAGACCGCCAAGCTCCCGAGGGAAGCCTGGCGGTCAGCACGCGGACAAAAATCAATCCAATGCGCTTACGAACCAGACCTCCCGGTCGGTTTGTTCTTCGCCTTGGTGTGTTTGCTGAAAAGCTGCATGTGGCGTGGGAGAGGGGGCGCAACGGACGCGCCTCGCTCTCAAGTGGCGAAGAGGGTGCCGAGTCGAGAGGGGCTTGTCTAGGGGGATTCTCTTTTCCTTGGGTGAAGTGCGCGCGGCCTTTATAGGTAGCGAGTGGGCTCAGAAATTCACTGGTTCAGTGACGGCGTGCGCAGCTCGAAGCCGTCTTCGTCATGCGGGTGGGTCGCGGCAAGCGGCATGCTGCTGCCGCGCATGATGCGGCCGAAGCCGATCTTTTGGCGCAGCTCGTCGAGCGCGCTGTCGAGCTTGCGATGCCGATCGCAGCGCGTGGCTCCCGCAGCGTCCCTGGCTTCGCTTGTGACCTTGCCGGCAGCGTCGGGCGCATCGTCGAAGAGGTGCTGCTGCCAGCCGCCTTGGGGGGCGAAGTTCAGGAGCGTGATGCCCACGCGCTTGACGAGGGCGCGGCGGCGGGGGAGCTCTTGCAAGAGGCGCTTGGCGTGCTCGAAGATCTCGAGGGTCGCATCGCTGGGGGCCTTGAGGCGGCGCTGCTTTTTGTGCGTCTTGGCGGGCGCGCCGCTGGCGTTCGCTTGGCTTTGCGAGCGCGTGTCGACGTAGCGCAAGGAGACCTCGATTGAACGCGCGACAAGGCCGGCTTCGCGCAGCTTCGCGGTGGCGCGCTCGGTGAGGTAGGCGAGCATGGCTTCGACGATCTCGAGGCGCGCCTCTTCCGGTTCGAAGGAGGCCTCGCGGCGGATCGATTTCGGTGGGCGCGCGGCAAGCTTTCCGTCGGCATCGATCCAGTGGGTGGGCTCGATCTCGGTGGCGTCGATGCCGCGCGCGCGGTCGAACAGAACGAGGCCGGGGCGGGCGAAGCTCGCGAAGAGAAGCTCGCGCGAGACAAGCCGCAGGTCGGCCACGGTTTGGATCGAGAAGGCGGCCAGCTTCTTGCCAATCGCGTGCCCGACGCCGGGCAGGGCCGTGACCGGAAGGCCGCGCAACCAGGCGTCCTCGAGGCCGGGCAGGAGCTCGGCGATCTTGCCGGGTTTGGCGAGGTTTCCGGCGAGGCGCGCGAGCAGCGGGTTCGCGCCGATGCCGATCGAGAGCGGCAGGTGGACCTCGTCGCGCACGCGTGTTTTGATCGCCTTCGCGGCGAGGGCTGGCACCGGCCAGAGACGCCGCGCGTCCGTCAGATCGATCATGAAGTCGTCGATCGAGGTCACCGCAACGTGCGGTGTGAAGTCGAGCAGGATGCGCGTGATCTCGGCGCGCATGCGGTTCGCTGCGCCGGAGTCGCCCTTGCGAAAGATCGCCTGCGGGCAGCGGCGCTTCGCGTCCGACAGATGGATGCCGGGCCGCACGCCAAACGCGCGCGCCTCGTAACTGGACGACATGACGATGCTGCGCTTTTGTGGATCGCCGCCGATGACAAGCGGCTTGCCCGCAAGCTCGGGATGCAGCGCGACCTCGACGGACGCGAGGAACGCGTCGACATCCAGGTGCAGGATCGTCCGCGGCTTCTTGGCATTTTGGGGCATGCCTCGACCCTAACAGATACCTAATGCTTGGCAAGTGGTTTGGGGGAATGCGGGGGATGTGCCACGATGGCCCCATGCTCATGCCCTCCTTTTCGCTCGTTCGGCCGTGAAGAAGGTCCTTTTGTGGGCCGGTGTGGCATTGCCGGCGCTCTTGCTCGCTTGGGCGATGCGGCAGCTGGCGGTGGATCTTCCGTATTGGGATCAGTGGGCGCTGGTCTTCCGCATGGACAGCCTGTTCGGTGGCCGGCTGGCGTTGAGCGATCTTTTGACGCCGCATCACGAGCACATGATGCCGGTTCCTCTGGCGGTGATGTTCGGGCTGGCTCGCTGGACGCACTGGAACGTGGCGATGGAGTCCGGTGTGAACTTCGCGCTGGCGCTTGCGCTGTTTGCAGTCGTGGCGGTGTCGTTTCAGAGGATGGCGGCGCGGCTTCAGCGCTCGGGATCGCTGCTGGTGTTGCCGGTTCTGTCGCTGCTTGTCTTCTCGATCACGCAGCACTCAAACTGGATGTGGGGGCTGCAGATCTCGGCGCTCATGGGGCTTCTGTTTGCGCTGCTTGGCTTGTCGCTTTTGTGCGAGCCAGAGGTTGGGCGCGTGCGCTTCGGGCTCGCGCTTATGGCGGCGTGTGTGGCGTCGCTTTCGCAGGCGCAGGGGCTCTTGGTCTGGCCGCTTGGCCTAGTGGCGCTGCTGCTTGTGCACCGCGCGGCGCTTCTTGCTTTGAGTGCTTGGGTTGCGGTGGGCGGCAGCTTGTCGCTGTATGTCTTTTCGCAGTTCACAACTCAAGAGAACGCGCGGGCATTCCTTCAGGACCCGCTGGCGCTTTTCCAGTACTGCTTGACGTACTTGGGATCGCCGGTGGTTCACGGGTCGCAGGCGGGCGCTCTTGTTGCCGGCGCTTTGGGCCTCTTGGTTGTCGCGGTACTAGCGCTCAAGACGCGCCCTCTGCAAACGATCGCCTTCCCGGTCGTGCTGGCCTTGTTCTCGATTGCGGCCGCGCTGATGACAGGGATCGGGCGCTTGGACTACGGCCTCGAGCAAGCGCTGGCATCGCGCTACATCTCGTTCTCGACACCGCTTTGGATCGCGCTGGTTTCCCTGCTTGGGCTTCACGTCCCCTCGCCATCGAGTCGTGCTTGGAGGCGGTCCGTCGCGCCGTGCGGGTTGGTCGCGGTGTGGCTGCTTGTCGCGCTCAGCGGGCTGGGCTCATGGCCCGCTGCGCGCGCGCACAGCGACACGCTGCGCGCGGCTCGTCAGAAGATCCTGGCTGCGAGAGAGCGCATCCCCGAAGACCCGAACCGGTTCGCCGCGCTTCTGCGTGATCCGGCTCTTGCCCAGCTGCTTCAGGGGTTGCAAGGCGGCGGGCAGGATCTTGAGGCGTTTCAGATCGAGCACGCCGCCGAGATCGACGTGCTGCTCGCCAGCCACGGGCTCGACTTCATCGATGCCGCGGATCTGAAAGGCGTCGGCGACAGCTCGTTGCTTGTGCGGTTTGGGTTGGTGGTGATGAAGAAGTATCGGTTGTCGCTCTTCCGAGAGGGAGCGGACTGACGAGCGCGTAAAAAGTGCGGCCGGTGGGAAGCTGTCGGCGGCTCGATCCTCCATCATGGTTGTGATGAACAGCGGACGATCCTTGTCAGGCCCAAGTGGGGCGCTCGGTGCGCGGCTCGCGTCGCGGGCGGCGTGCGTGGGCGTGCTTGGGCAGGGCTACGTTGGGCTGCCGCTGGCGAAGCGGTTCTTGGCGGCCGGGTTTGGGGTGCTTGGGGTCGAGCCAGAGGGCTCGCGGCGCGCGGTGATCGAGGCGGCGGGGCTCGCTGGCTCTTACCGTGTGAGCGCGGATGCCGCGGGGCTGGGCACATGCGACGTTGCCGTGGTGTGCGTGCCGACGCCGCTGGGGCCCGATCGCAAGCCGGACCTTGGGGCTGTGTGCGCGGCGGGGCGTGCGGTCGGGCAGTTCTTGCCGGACGGCGGACTTGTGGTGTTGGAGTCGACGACGTATCCGGGCACCACGCGCGGGGTCTTCTTGGCGGCGATCGCGGAGGGGCGCAAGCTGGCGGGGCGCGCGGCGCCGGATGACTTGGCGCTGGCGTATTCGCCCGAGCGCGAGGATCCGGGGCGCCCTGAGGCCGAGCTGGTGGCGACTCCGAAGTTAGTTGGCGGCGCCGACGCGGCCTCGGAAGAGCTTGCGGCCGAGCTGTATGCAGCGGCCTTCGAGCGCGTGCACCGGACGGGCAGCTGCGAGGTCGCCGAGGCGGCCAAGCTGTTTGAGAACGTCTTCCGCGCGGTGAACATCGCGCTGGTCAACGAGGCCAAGTGCGTGCTCGAGGCGATGGACATCGACGTGTTGAGCGTGATGGAAGCGGCGGCGACAAAGCCGTTCGGGTTCATGCCGTTCGCGCCCGGTCCGGGGTTGGGTGGCCACTGCATTCCGATCGATCCCTTCTACTTCGCGTGGGCGGCTGAACAGGCGGGAGTGCCGGCGCGGTTTGTCGAGCTGGCCGGCGAGGTCAACCGCGCGATGCCTGGCTACGTGGTGACGCGCCTCGAGGCGGCGCTCGAGACGCGCGGCACGGCCCTGCGCGGCGCGCGCGTCTTGGTCCTGGGGCTTGCGTACAAGCGCGACGTCGGCGACCTGCGCGAGGCGCCGGCCTTGGACCTGATCGACAAGCTCTTGCTTGCCGGCGCTGACGTTGAAGCGGCCGACCCGCACGTCGAGCGCGCGACGACTCCCGGCGGCGCCGAGATCGCGGCCGTGGCGCTGGATGCGACGCGGCTCGCGCGTGCCGACGCCGTCCTGATCGTGACCGACCACACGGCCTTCGACTACCGTGCGATCGCCGACCACGCGCGCCTCGTTGTCGACACGCGTGGCATCATGCGCGCGTTCGCCGCCGAGCTGGGCGAGCGGCTCGTGCGCGCTTAGCCGAGCAGACTGGCTGCGGCCTGCCGCGAGGCCAGGAACGCGCTCGGGGCCAGGCCCACGCCGATCAGCGCCAGCAGCAAGAGGACGCAGGCGATCAGCTCGTGCCGCGACAGGTGCTCGGTTGCGGACGGCTTGGATGGAGCGCCGCAAAAGAGCGCGAAGTAAGCGCGCAAGACGGTGATGCCGTTCAGCGCCGTCGCAAGCGCGACCAGGATGCCTAGGTGCGGGAAGTCCAAAAGCGAGGCGTCATAGAGCGCCTCTTGCCCGACAAAACCCAGCGTGCCGGGGAAGCCGACACTGGCGAGGCCGAGCACGAGGAAGCTCGCGGCGAGGTGCGGCGTGCGCTCGAAGCCGCCTTGGTTTGCGTCGAGAGTCAGGCGGCCGCGGCGCGCCGTCAGCGCCATGTAGGTGGTGCCGAATCCAGCCGTGGCTAAGCCCGACGAGATCCACAAGCAGAGCCCACCCGTCGCGCCGATGGTGGTGCTGGAGGCAAGGCCCAAAACGACCAAGGCCGACTGGCTGACAAAGATCGCGCCCAGCCCGCGCGCGGCATCGCGCTGCACGCAGGCGAGTCCCGCGGAGTAGACCGCTGTGAAGAGCGCTGCGCCGGCGAGCAAGCTGAGCATGTCGCTGGACGCGTTCGGGATGAAGAGCCGCACGGCGATGAGCGCGCCGACCTGCGGCGTCGTCAGGAGAATCGCGCGGCTGAGGCTGGCGTGCTCGTACAGGTCGAGCGTCCACGAGTGCAGCGGGAAGATCCCCTTGCGCAGGAAGACAGCAGCGAGGAGTGCCGGGAGCGCGGCGGCGCCGAGGAATCCGCCTCGGCCCAAGCCGAAGGCGCCGAGCGACACAAGGAAGACGGCGGCGACCAGTGACGCGAAAAACGGCGAGCGACGCCGGCTACTCTCGGGGCGCAGGAGCTCCGGCAGAAGCGTCGCCGCGAAGAGCCCGGCGATCCAAGCCGGGGTCTGCGCGGCAAAGAGCGCTAGCAAGATCGACTCGGCCACAAGAGTGCGGCGAACGGCACCCGCCGGAGCGCCCGCGCCCACTTGGGCAAAAGCAACGATGGCAAAGAGCCCTGCGACAAACGGCAACAGAGCGTTGTTCAGCACGTCGATGCCAAGGCTGTCGAGACCAAGTCGGACAAGCAAGGGATCGCCTGCCACCTGCGCTCCAAGCCCAGCGAAGTCCGCGCCTGCGGCAAGGGTTGCCAGCAGGGTCACGATGGTGGCGGCGGAGAATAGGGCTCCCGTGCCGCGCTCTTTTGTGATCTGGCGCGAGACGACCGCCGCGAGGAGCGGCAGCGCGATCGCTAGGGCCAGATAAGGGGCATGTAGTGTGATCACGAGGATTCGCCCCTCTTGAAGATGCGTTGGATCACCGCGCGCTCGATGCGGTCGGCGGCTCGAAAGAGGGCGAGGAACGGCGTCACGACGAAGGTCTCGAGCGCGCTGTCCCAGTTGCCGCGCTCGAGGGAGAGGCGGAAGATGAAGCGCCGGAACGCTTGCGGCAAGAGGCGCTCGGTGTGGAACCAAGAGGGCCGCAGCATCGTCGTGTTGGTGCCGGCTGCGCCTCCGGTGGCGTCTTCAAGTTCGTGTCGATCGTGCAGCAACGACGGGCTGCGCAAGATCTGCAGCGAGCGCACCGCGGCGTGGCCGATCAGGTGCAACAGCGCGAGGTAGCGCAGGCCGCACCCGATCTCGACGATGATGATCGAGACTTGCGTCAGAGCCGAGTAGGCCAGGGCGGACTTGATGTCGGTCTGGACTCGGCCGACGAGCGTCGCGTAGGTCGCCGTCGCGAGACCCATGCAGATCACCGCGGCAGCCGCCAACGGAGCCTGTTGCAAGAGCGGCCCGATGCGCAGCAAAAGGAAGGCTCCCGCGTGGACAGAGAGGGCGCCGTAGAAGATCGCGCTCGAAGGCGTTGGCCCTTCCATCGCGCGTGGCAGCCAACCCGAGAACGGGACCTGCGCGGACTTTCCAGCGGCCGAAAAGGCGAACAGCAGCCCGATGATGAGCGCTTGCCCGCCCGTGAGCGCGCTGTCCCCTGCTGGCCACGCGGCGGTCCCGAACAGCAAGTTAAAGTCCCCGCCACCCAGCCAGTGGTGGCACAAGAGCGCCGCCGCGATCAATCCGAGGTCGCAGATCTTGTAGACGATGTAGGCGCGAATCCCATTGGCGCAGGGGTCCGGCCGCTCGTGGAAGTAGGCGATCAAGAGGGCCGAGCTGACGCCCACGAATTCCCAACCGCCGTAGAGAAGCTCGACGTTCCCGGCCAAGACGACAAGCAGCATCCCGATCCAAAAGAGGGCGAACAACACGAAGAAGCGCGTGAAGCCGGGCTCGCGTGTCATGTAGCGGATGGCGAAGATGCCCACGATGCCGGACAGCAGCGAACTGTAGATCGCCAGCGGCAGGCTGAGGCGATCGCACAGGAGCGCAAGGTCGAGGTGCGAGCTCGACGTCGAGATCCAGGTACCAAGCGGGACCTCGAGGGTGCGCGTTCCGCTGGTGACAAACAGAGCGCCAGCAAGGAGGAACGCGGCGACCGAGACGATCATCGTGATGCGGATCGCCGCTCCAAAAATGCGCTCTTGAGGCGGGCGCCCTGTCAGGGCCCAGGCGCTGAAGAAGGCAAACAGCAAGGCGGGCGCAACGAGCCCGGTCACCGTCGAGGTCTCGAGCAGGATGCGTGTGGTTTCGGGTGTCACTGTTGAGCCTCGTTGTTTCCGATGCGTGCGAAGGCCAAGGCGGTGCGGTGGCCTTCGAACCAAGCGCGCGAGCTGTGCGCGGTGGGCAGTGGCGGTCCGGGCGCGAGCTCGGAGAAGAGCCGGACGCGCACCCACCCGTTCTCGATCAGGCGGCGCAGGCCCGCGTTCCGGGCGAGGACGCGCTTGACGACTTCAGGCTGAGCCTCGACGATGCAGAGCAGCCGCACAGGCTCGTGGATCTCGACCATCTGCCAAGGCAGCCCCGTGCGCAGGTCGCTCATGTGGCCGTTCATCACACCCAGCATGGCCGTGATGTTGTGCGGCAGCTTCGTGCCGCAGCCATAACCCTCGGGATCGACAAACGAGAAGTAGTACTCGAGGTTGATGCCTGCTCCCACTGGAACAGCGCCCTCGAGGACGCGCTCAAGCAGCGTCCCTTCCTCGTCGTCGGTGGCCGGGTCATAGGTCGAGAGAAACGCGCGCCGGTCCATGAAGAGCCCGCGCGTGAGTTCGCGCCGGCCCACGACACACAGCGCATTTGAGGCGTGACCAAACTCGGGCCGCGGTTGAGCGAGGTCTTCGGCGCGCCCCTCGACATGCCGATGTGCCTCATGAGGTGTCATGTGCAACGACGTGTTCGGGAAGTGCCGGCAGCGCTCTTGCGCGTTGCGGCCAAGCGCCTGTTCGAACATGCCGAGGGCGTGGTTCACCAGGGGCGAGCGCGTCTCTTTGGGCAGATCGAAAACACGCACGCTGTCGTCGCAGGTGTCGTGGTAGAGGCCGACGAACTGCGTGGTCTCGGGGATGTTGAAACCGTCCGCAGCCAGGATGTCGCGCACGCGCGGATCGTTGGCCATCGCGGCAAAAGCGCGCGCATTGGGGCCGCCGCGCGAGCCGCCGCACGCGCCGCAGTCGTGAGCGGATTCTTGGGGGTTGTTGAGGCTCGCCGAGCCGTGCCCAACGATGAGGACAAGCGGGGCGAGCTTGTTCTCGAGCCCGAGCTCCTCGAGTTGGGTGCGGACGATGGCGGCCATCTCCGGGGTCGTGAAGCCCTGGCGCGTACCGGGGAGGTGCCCAGGCTCGCCTGTGGCATCCAGAGCAAGGCGCGTGCTGCGGGGGGTGCTGATCGCCCGGCCTAGGCGCTGACGCAGCCGTGCGGCGAGGCGCGGCGCAGCGATGCGAAGGATCAAGGGGGCCGTTGTCAGGATGCCAAAGGCCGCGGTCAACAGAGTGCCGCGGAAGGCGGTTTTGCTGCCTGTGCTGAGGCCGCCAGCCAACCGGCCAAGTTGTCGGCGCCGGGCCGCGCGCGAGGCATGTTGCGCGAGGTGCTGTTCTTCGACGACCTCGTGCACCTCGTGCTCGGGTCGAATCGAGACGGGGCAGAGGGCGACCGAGTGCGCGGCACCCGCGCCTTGGAAGTACATCGCGACGCCGAAGTAACCCAGCGCGCCGAGGGTCGCGCAGTCGGGGGCGAGCTCTTCTAAGTGGCGGCGCAGAGACTCCTCGCGCTCGTCGATACAGAAGACAGCTTGGAATGCGGGCGGCTTGGCGGCGCTCTCGTGAGAAGCGTTCGAGGCGATTGCCGCAAGCGCGGCCTCGGCGTGGCGGCGCTCGTAGGCAAGGTGAAAAACGCGCCTGCGGGTGAGCTCGTCGAACGAGAGCACTTCGTGCACCAAGCGCGTCGAAGCGGCGGCATCCAAGTCGTCGAGCTCGGGTGGCGTCAGGCCAAGGCGCTCGCAGGTTTGGAACAGGCGGAACGTGATGGCATCGAGGCTCGGAACGGGCGCCGGAGTCTTCTGGCGGCGCTCGCGTGACTCGCTGGTAAGGTCGCTGACCGACGTGCCCTTTGGCATGTAGTGCCCAAGGCATAGCGCGCTGAGGGTCAGCCGCAGCGCGAGGTAGTCGATCAGGCTGACCGGGACGCCCGAGTCCCCAAGTCGGTCGGGCCGCAGCTCGAGTTGGTGGATGATGCCGGCCCAACCACGAAGCGCCAGGAGCTCGGCGGTGAGGTAGTCCTGGCGCTCCTCGAGCGGAACGCCAAGCTCTTCGAGTTGCATCAGGACAACATCGCTCGCGCCGAGGTCTGCGCGCTGTTGCCGCGCGAGCTCTTTGGCGAGGCCGCGTGTCCAAGGCGCTCCGAGCAGCCCCCCGGTGGAGTACAGCGCGCGGCACGCGGCATACATCCCGTTCTCGCGACCGGGCATCTGCCACAGGGCGATGGACTGATCGAGGAAGCTGGCGCACCAACGCGTGAGAAGCGGGCGCAGCTCTTCGTCGATGTCCGGACCGCCCGCATCCACAAGGTCGCCGCGGCGCCGCGGGTGGGGGCGGGCGGGCACGCGCATGGGCGGTATTGATGCCGAGCGCTTCGCAAGCGCGAGGCAGCTGTGCCACAAAGCCCGGAGCCCCGCAGCGAGCGCCTCGGTGTCGTTTTCGATCCCCACTTGCGCGTGGCCGAATGCCGTCAGAGCCCAGCGTGTGGACGGCGGCGCATCGCTGAGGAGATGCTCGAAGGGGTGTGAGCGCTCGAGCAAGAAGGCGAGCTGCGGACCATCCTCTTCGTGAAAGGGATGCTCGAGCATGGCGAGGCGAAGGTCTAGGTGAGACACGGCGCCGAATAGATTCGACGCCGGATTGCAGCCATCCTCGATCAAGGCAGCACGCAGGTCCTCCTCCAAAATCCGGCCGTGCCCGAGCTCTGTGCGATAGTCGTCCTCGCTAAGGAAGGGCTCGCAACCAAGGAGCTCGCCGGCCTCGACCACGGCATCGAGGAAGGGCCGATCCTCGAAAGCGTGCAGCGTGTTGTGGTGCACAAAGACCGTAATCGGCCCTTGCGCGGGCAGAAGACGGGCCGCTTCTTGGACCTGACTGTGGAGTGAGTGGGGCATGGTACCTGCGGATCAGGACCTTCCTGGGGAACCCAAAAGGGGCCGTTTGGGGCACATCTCGAAGCGTGCCTGGAACGCGTGCATTCTAACTCTCGGGTGTCCCGGTTCCCGGCGCCGTGCCCTGAAAGATCGGATAGGATCTCGCGCCATGGAGATCGTCCTTGTTCACCCCCAAATTCCGCACAACACCGGCTGCGCTGCGCGCCTCGCTGCGGCGACCGGCACGCGGCTGCACCTTGTCGAGCCGCTTGGCTTCTCGCTTGAGGACCGCTACCTGAAGCGCGCGGGCCTCGACTATTGGCCGATGGTGGACCTCGTCGTGCACAAGGACCTAGATGCCGCGAGCGCGGTCTTGAAGGAGGGCTCCGACCGGCCGCTCGTCGAGCGCCTGCGGCTCTTCTCAGCGCGCGGTGGCAAGTCCTTGTTCGAGTCCTCGTTCCAAGCCGACGACCTGCTTGTGTTTGGCGCCGAGTCGAAGGGCCTGCCCAAAAAGCTCTTGGCCGCACATCCCGAGCTGCGCGTGTACATCCCGATTGCGAATGGTGTGCGCAGCTTGAACTTGGCGAACACGGTGGCGGTCGCGCTGTACACGGCGATGGCCTCGGCCGGCGTCGCGATGCCCGACAACGACGGCAGCTACGAGTCGCATCCCGACAAGGCGCTTGATCTGTTCGCCGCCGACGTGGCGAAGAAGGGAGGCGAGCTTTGAGCCTCGAACTTTTGACGCCGCTGCCGGAAGGGCGCAAGCCGCGGCGCGACGACGAGTTCGAGTGCCGCGTGACGCGGCTTGGTCGGCGCGGTGGGGCGTTTGGCCGCTGGGGCCCGTATCAGGTCGCGCTGCGCCGCGGCGTGCCCGGTGAGCTGCTGCGCTGCCAAGTGACACGCCGGCGCGGCGAGCTTGTGCGCGCGCGTGTCCTTGAAGTCTTGGAGCCTTCGCCGCGCGCGGTCGAGCCTGTCTGCGAGCACTTCGCAAGCTGCGGCGGCTGCAGCTTTCAGGACGTCAGCTACGACCTGCAACTCGAAGAGGTGCACGCGCGTCTTGTGGACCTGTTCGCGCCCTTGCTTGCCCTGGGCGACTTTCCGCTGGCGCCGGTTGCGGCGGCGGGCCCGCAGTTGGGCTACCGCAACAAGATGGACTTCACCTTCGGCGCCAAGCGCTGGGTCGAAGAGGGCGAGGAGGGCGAGCTGCGGGCGCGCGACTTCGCTCTAGGTCTGCACGCGCCGGGCCGGCACGACAAGGTGCTGGACGTCACGAAGTGCTGGATCGCGTTTGAGGAAGCGAGCCCGATCTTGTCCAGCTGCCGCGAGCTCAGCAGCGAGATGGACCTCTCGCCTTGGGATTTGGCGCAGCACACGGGCCTCTTGCGGCACCTGGTGTTGCGCAAGGGGTTTGGCACCGGCGAGGTCTTGGCGTACTTGGTGACATCAAGCCAGGCGGGCGTCGAGGGCATCCCGGGCTTCGCGGCGGCGCTTGTCGAGCGTCATCCCGAGATCACGACGCTGGTTCACGGGGTGCGCGATGCGATCTCGAGCGTGTCGGAAGGCGAGACCGACGAGGTCCTGTTTGGGCCGGGTGTGATCCGCGAGGTCTTGGGCGGCATCACGTTCGAGCTGAGCGCGCGCTCGTTCTTCCAGACCAACACCGCCGCCGCCGAGTCGCTGTTCGAGTTGGTGGCGCGCGAGGCCTGTCCGTCGAAGGACGAGGTCGTGTTCGACATGTACTGTGGAGCGGGCAGCATCGCGCTGCTCATGGCGGCTTCGTGCCGCGAGGTGTGGGGTTTCGAGATCATCGAAGCAGCTGTGGTTGACGCGAAGCGGAACGCGGCCGCGGCGGGGATCTCGAACGCACACTTTGTTGCCGGCGATGCGCGCGTGACGGCCTCGGCCGAGAACTTGGAGAAGCTTGGCGCTCCGCATCCTGACGTGGTGATCGTCGACCCGCCGCGGGCCGGTTTGCATCCCGATGTGACCGCGTTCTTGGGCGAGCTGGCCGCACCGCGGCTTGTCTACGTCTCGTGCAACCCGAAGGCGGCCGTGGGCGACCTGACCAAGTTGATCGCGGCGGGGTATCGGATCGTGCGCGCCGCGCCGGTGGACCTGTTCCCGCACACGCCGCACGTCGAGTGCGTCTTCACTCTGTTGCACGAGCCCAGCTGTGGCTGACGTCGAGCGGATTGCACCGGGTTGGCTGCTGGCCGCGTGGCCGGACTTGCTGGATCCGCACTTCATGCACAGCGTGATTTTGATGTGCCGACATGAAGAGAGCGGCGCGTTTGGCCTGGTTCTCAACGATCCTTTGGACGTGGATACGACCGAGCTCTTGAGCTCGCACGAGGTGTTCGGGAAGATCGGGCTGCCCGTCTTTCGCGGTGGGCCGGTGGACGTGGACACGCTGCAGTTTGTGCACCGCTTGCCGGGGGAGATTCCGGGCGCGCAGCCGATCTCGGACGAGCTGTGGATGGGGGGCGATTTCGAGGCGCTCGCGCGGTTTGTGCAGCGGAATCCCGAGCGCGCGCTGGGCGAAGTGCGGCTGTTCCTTGGATACTCGGGCTGGGGGGTCGACCAGTTGGAGGACGAGTTGGTCGGTGGCAGCTGGGTGCCCGCGCCGCCGGATGTGGATGAGGTGTTCGCGAAGGACCCGAGCGGCGCGTGGAAGCGCGTCCTTCGCAGCCTTGGTGACGTGGGGCGCGGGCTGGCCGAGATGCCGCCGGACCCCGAGTGGAACTAGGCCGAGGCCATGCCGCGCCACGAGACCTTCCACTGGACTGAGTGCCGCGACCGGCTTCTGGAGTTGGACGCGCAGAGCCCGCTTTTGGTGGAACCAAAGGGGCGCTTCTTCGAGGCGCCGGGAGTCACGGTCCACGTGCCGCAAGTGGCGCCGCTTTGCAATGCGGGCGCCGGCGTGGGCGACGAGCCTATGCCCGATGCTCCGGACTGGCGACGCCCCGCACATGAGGTCGGGACGCTCGAGCTGTATCTCGCAAACCTTCCCGCCGAGCTGCCGCGGCACGTGGTGATCCTGATGCAGGCAGGTGCGGTGTCGCTGGGTTACTTCGAGGCGGGAGAGGCGCTCGCGACGAAGACCTTGAAGCGCTACGTCGTGCGCGGCAAGGGGCGCGCGCAGCCGACGTACTTGGGGCAGAAGGGCAAGTCGCGGTATGGCTCGCGCTTGCGATTGCAGAACGCGCGGCTCTTGCTCGACGAGACCAATGGGAAGCTGGGCGAGTGGTGGGACGAGTTCGGCTCGCCTGCTGTGATCTTTGCCGCGGCGCCGAAGCGCCTTTGGCCCGAGCTATTCCTCGCCAAAGTGCCGCCGCCGTTCACGAAGGAGACGCCGGTTGTGCGCGTGCCCTTGGACCTGCCCGTGCCCACGACGGACACGATGCTGCGTGCCTACAAGGCGATGGGGTACGGGCGGATCGAGTGGGCGGCCGGCTAGAGAGTGCCGCCGATGATCGGCAGCTCTTTGCGGCGGGCGATCAGCACATACAGGGAAGCCAAGAAGACAGCGACGAGCAGCAGCATGTGCATGCCGCCGTCGTCGTCGACCACCATGCCAATCTGCGTGCAATGCGCGATGATGGCACCGCACATGACCGAGACCGCAAGGGCCGCACCGGAGGCGGCGAAGGGCGAGATCAAGAGCAGCGCCGCGCCCATCTCGATGAAGGCGATCAGGAATCTGCCGGCGGGCTCCATCCCGAGGGCCTGGAAGATCGCCACGGTGTCGGCCGAGCCGAAGAACTTCATGCCGGAAGCCATGAAGAGGATCGCTGCGGCAATTCCTTGCGCGGCGAAGGTGAGAGCTTTGTTCTTCATGAGCGCACCTGATCGGGAACGTAGAGGTTGACAGGCGTGAGGTCGCGCGCAGCATGCTGGCCGGTCGCGGCGAGCAGCTCTTCGTGTTCGTGGTGGATGGCCTTGATGTAGTTCGCGACGCGCTGGCTCTTCTCTTCGATGTCAAGTCCTTGCTGCAGATGCGCCTCGTGCGTTGTGATGCCAACTGGGCACGAGTTGCGGTTGCACATCAGCGCCTGAATGCAGCCGAGGGCCAGAAGGAAACCGCGCGCTGAGTAGACGGCGTCGGCGCCCATCGACATGGCTTGCAGCTGCTTGCCCGCGCTGATCAGTTTGCCCGAGGCGAACAGCTTGAGGCGGTCGCGTACGCCCTCCTCGACAAGGATCGTTTGCACGAGCGGCAGCGCCTCGAACAGGGGCAGGCCGAGCTCGTCCATGAAGCTCTTGGGCGCGGCGCCGGTGCCGCCTTCGCCGCCGTCCACGGTGATGAAGTCGGGCACGATGTCTTGGCGTTTCATCTCGCGGACGAGCTCGCGGAATTCGTCCGGGCGCCCAAGGCAGAACTTGATGCCGGTCGGCAGTCCGCAGACCTCTTGGACATGGCCGATGAACGCGACCGTCGAGGCCGCGTCGGTGCACTCGACATGGTGCGATGGCGAGATCACATCCTTGCCGAGTGGGACACCGCGCAGCTCGGCGATCTCTTCGGTGATCTTCTCTTTTGGCAAGAGGCCGCCCTTGCCGGGCTTGGCACCCTGGGAGAACTTGATCTCGACCATCTTGATCTGTTCGTGCGCGGCCAATGCAGCGAGCTTGGCGTCATCGAGGCGCCCGTCTTCCGTGCGCACGCCAAACTTGGCAGTGCCCAGCTGGAAGGTCAGGTCGCAGCCCTCTTCCAAGTGGTGTTTGGGGTAGCCGCCCTCGCCCGTGTTCATGGTTGCGCCGCTGAGCGCCGCGCCGCGGGCAAGTGCGCGGACGGCGTGCTCGCCAAGCGCTCCGAAGCTCATGGCGCTGATCATCAAGGGGCGCTTGATGTGGTGCGCCGTGGCGAGTCCACGGGCAGCACCGACAACGACGTCGAAGGGCTCGAGCTGGTTTTGATCGGCTGGGTAGAACGAGTGGCGCAGCTTGATCTCATCTTGGTCATAGGGCAGCAGAGTGCCGAAGGCCGAGGACGAGTCAATGCCCTTGGCCTTGCGATACACCTGCGCGCGGTCGACGCGGTTGAACGGGCGCTCTTCTGTGTCCGACGCGAAGAGGTACTGGCGGAACTCGGGGCCGACGCTTTCGACGAGGTAGCGGATCTGCGCGAGGAAGCCGAAGTTGGCGAGCAGCGTGTGCTCGGTTTGGAAGTGGCGCCAATACAGGTTCACGAGCACGAGCAAGAAGCACGCGACCGTGAAGAAGTGAAAGTAGAACGAGACGAAGTGGCCCGCGGCGGCGAAGAGGCCGAAGAGGACCACGATGCCGATGTTCGCCGTGCGCGAGGCGGCTTCGAGGTCGACGTCGAGGGTGGACTTCATCGTGGGTTGGAGCGTGAGGTGAGGGGGGGGGTGCCTGTTGGCAGTCTGGGCTTTCCGTGACCGCTCGGTCCCGAACTTGTTGGTTTGTTTTCGGACTCGTGACACGCGGCTTGCGGGGAATTGACACGCGGCCAGAGCGAAACCTGGGCTTCGCTCTGGCCGCCGACTGCGATGCTGCGGGAAGGGTTGTGCCGCTCTACATGTTCACGTAGATCAGGTGATCCGTCGGAGCGACCTTGCCAAACAAGGGGAGTACAACGGGCAAACTGGTCGGCAGCGAGTAGTTGCTGGCGAGGTCGAGGAAGCGGTCGGTGAGGACCGCGATGGGCGTGGGCGGGATCGTGTAACCGCCTTGGGTGAGGGCGCCGTAGAAGATGTCGAAGCTCTGGACGGTGGCGCCGGTTGGGTCGCACACGTCGGTGTAGAGGAGCAGGCCTTCGGCGACGCTTGCGTGCTCGGGGCCGGGGTAGCTGGAGCCGTTGGACCAGCGGCCGATCGAGGTGGTGGTGAGCTCGAACCACGGCACGATGGGCCAGAGGTTGAGGCTCTTGAAGGCTCCGCCGCACACGCCCGAGGCGTCGATGTGGTTGCCGGCCTGCTGCGGTGGCTGGAACGCCAGCGGGCAGAGGCAGCCGGTAATGAGCGGCTGGAAGATGCCCTGTTGGATGTGCTCCTCTGCGAAGCAAGAGCCGATCGGATCGGGGGTCACGCGGCGCATGGCCTCGTCCACGAGCGTGCCCGTGGGCGGCAGCATGATGCTGGGGACGAACGGGTTCGCGACTGTGTCGGGCCCGACGATTGCGAAGGTGCGCGTGGGGTGAAAGGCGCCCGGTATGCTGGAGAACGTGGCGTCATGGATGAAGCGATCGCAGCCGTGGTACAGGACGACGGCGGTCTCGAAGATGCCCGTTGCACAATTGAGCGTGTAGTCGACGTAGCCATAGTAGAAGGCTGTGCTGCCAGGGAGCTGCGAGCAGTTAGGCACGGGGCACATAGGCGGTGCGGCCGAAGAGGCGGCCATATCGACCTTGGCGGCGAAGCGCCAGACTTGCGTTGGGGCCGCGCCAATCACCGGCGTCTCTTCCCAAGTGCGCGTGTAGTCGAGTGTCATCAGCCCTTTCAAGAGCGGGATGCCGGCGCAGTCGAACGTCTCGATCGGCGCCATGTACTTGCTACAGAAGCTCAGTGCCGGAGCGCCGAGGCTGAGCTTCATGCAGGTCTGCCCGGATAGGGCGCATGCGTCCCAGCAGATGCCCTGCGCTTGGATCGACGTGGCGGGGAAGCTCGGCAGAGAAGCGAACGTGCTCGTGCAGCAGGGGAGCCCGCCCAAGTTGTCGGGGCCGAAGCACTGGGCATCGGCTGCCGGGGTGAGGGCGAAGAGGGAGAGAGCGGCGGCCGCAAGACGCGTCGAGAATGAGAGAAGGGAACGTGGGGTCATGGCAATCCTCCTGGGCGTGAGCCCGTTTTGCCTACTTTGCGGACGGGCATTCCAGTTCCCTGGTTCCACCGCTTGGGAAGGTGTATGCAGCAAGTCGGACGGCTGCAGGCGGAGCTGCTTCGATGCCGCATTCAGGTCCTTGCGACTCAAGCATAGCTTGCACCTTAGGTTGCGGTTGGCGTTGCGGGCGCAATCGCGATCGTTGACGCGGTTCAGCATCAACAGCCCGAAACCCGCGGTTTTCGGGCGAATGGGGCCCCGATGGCGGCGGGTGCGCTGCTGCGCATAGGGGCTCGAGCGATTCGGGGCGCTACTAGCCGTTCAGCTTGGCGTCGACGCAGGCCTTGAGGTTGGCGAACAGCTCGCCCGATCCCTTGGCGTCGAGCCACGTGCCAGTGGACTCGTCGAGGTTGTAGTGCCAGGCGCGTGATCCGGCGGCGAACCAGATCTGGTTGGCGGCGCGCTGGCGGTTGAGGACGTAGCGCGTGCCGTCCGCGAACTCGATGGTGACGACACCGTCGGTGGTCGAGAAGTCGACCTCGTCGGGATCGAAGTCTTCGAGCCAGGTGGCGGCGCGTTCGAGGGCCTCGTCAACGAGCTTGAGGTATTGGGATTCGTCCATGGCGGAATCATACGCCATCCGGGCCTGCCTGCGAGCCTGGGCATCCCCGCGACTCCCACCCGCAGTCCCGGGGATCCCGCCGCCCCCGGCCTCCACCCCTACAGATCGCCAGGAGCGACTTTGGTGTCACGCTGTTTGCCAAAAACATCGCCGGCGCGCCATGGAGTGAACCCAAGGGCGCGCCGGCGGCGTTCTAAGTGAACGCGATCAGACGGGCTGCGGGGCGCGCCTCGAGGCCGCAATCGCCAGATTGAGGTCGTGCTGGATGTCCCTCGGACTCTCAAGGCCGATCGACAGGCGGATGCCCGTCGCCGAGCCCGCGGACTCGTCCGAGTAGCTGGAGTGCGTCATGTTCGACGGGCTCTCGATCAGCGTCTTGGTGTGACCCAGGCTGACGGCGAGCGTGACCGAGTAGGCGTTCTTGGCGATGTAGTCCAGGAGCACACGCGCGTCGATCAGACTGTCGTCCACCATGAAGTAGATCATGTTGCCCGGCGCGAAGTCGCCGTCAAAGTCGCGCATCTGCTTTTGGGCAAGCGTGTGCTGCGGGAAGCTCGGCAGGCCCGGGTAGTTGACCTGCGCGATGCCCTCGGTGCCCTCGAGCCAGGTCGCGATCTTCATCGCCGAATACTGCTGGCGCTTGAGCCGCAAGGGCAGCGTCGGCAGGCCATAGACCATGATCGTCCACGCGGTCTTCGAGTTCAGGATCGCGCCAAAGTCCTTGCGGTACAGAAGGATGCTCGAGAGAAGCTTCTCGGGAGCGATCAACGCGCCGCCGATCTCGGTGCCGAAGCCGCCGATGTTCTTCGTCAGGCTGTGCACAACGAGGTGGGCACCGTGCTCGATCGGGCGCTGGCAGAACGGCGTTGCGAACGTGTTGTCGACGATGATGTACAGCTCGCGGCCTTCCGGACGGTCCGCGTTGATCGTGTCGACGAAGGCGCGCAGCGGCTCCAGGTCGATCAACTCGAGCGTCGGGTTCGCAGGCGTCTCCATATAAAGGACGCGGGTCTTGTCCGTGATCGCCTCGCCAAGTGTGGCCAGGTTGTTCATGCTGATGCGCTGCACATCGAAGCCCATCTTCGGGTACCAGTTGGTGAAGAGGCTGTGCGTGCAGCCGTACACAACCGGGTGCGTGATGATGGCATCGCCGGGGACGAGGATCGAGCTCATCGAGGCCGAGATGGCCGCCATGCCCGACGCGAACGTCACGCAGCACTCGCCGCCTTCCGCATCGCACAACTCGCTCTCGAGAAGCGAGCGCGTGGGCTCGTCGAGGCGGTCGTAGATGTACACCGGCGGCTCTCCGTTGTCCTCGACGTGGCGACCGAATTCGGCAAAGCCACGCGCTCCGCGCTCGGCCGAGTCGAGCCGGTAGGTGGTCGAGGAGGAGAGCGGCGGCGTCACGTGGTGCGAGAAGTCCCATTTGGAGGAGTGCTCGGGCCCATGAACGAGCCGGGTTGTCGGCTTGTAGTTGTTGTTCGGCATAGCTTTCAGAGCAGCCCTGAGGGCCGCTGAATCGGGGAGTTGCGTCCGGACCCTACGGAGCTTCCCGAATGAACCGCGCAGGAGGGTCTCCGAAGGGGGGGATTCTCTTCAGAAGCCATCCCTAGGCCCGCCGGTTTCACGTTGCACGGGCTATTGTAGGATCACCTGAGTCCTTTTTCTCTGGCGACTTACGCCTCCCTCTGGCTTTCCCCCCAAGCCCCGACAACCGCGATGACCTTTCCGATAGCCCGTCTGCTTGTCGTTCAATCGGAGGAGGCTTCTCTCGAGTCGATCCGCGCCTTGTTCGCCGATTCCCAGCATGGAATCGAGCTCGAGCCGGTGGCCGACGCCGACAGCGCCATCGAGCGCGCCGCCTCTGACGTTCACGATCTGGTCATCGTCCGCGCACAGAATGCCGAGGCCGCCACCGAGCCCCTACGCAGGATCGCCTGCAGCTTCCCAACGATGCCGCTTGTTGCGGTCCTCGATCAGCCGGCCCTCGAGCTCGACGACCGGGCCAAGCTGCGCCGCGAGGGTGCGCGCGACGTCGTCTCGCTGCACGGTGGGTCCTGCGACGGCGCCTGCGCGCTGTCCTCGATCGTCACGCACTTGATCGAGAACCGCCGCCTTGTGCGCGAGCTCGAAAAGGCGCGCCAGCTTGGCCTGCACCTCGCGCACCACGACACGCTCACCGGCCTGCCCAACCGCCAGCTGTTCCGCACCCGCTTGCGCGAGCTGCTCGCCCGCTCGCGCCGCCACCCGCGCCCGCTAGCCGTCTTCTTCATCGACCTCGACCGCTTCAAGCAGGTCAACGACACCCTCGGCCACAACCTGGGCGACCTCCTGTTGATCGAGGTCGGTCGCCGCATCAAGAGCTGCATCCGCGAGACCGATCTTGTCGCGCGCCGCGGCGGCGACGAGTTCACCGTCATCCTTGACGGCGTGCCAAACGGCCAGTCGGCCGCACGTGTCGCCGAGAAGATCCTCGAGAAGCTGTACGAGCCCCTGGTCCTCGACGGCCACCGCCTGCGCGTCGGCGCCAGCATCGGCATCAGCCTCTCTCCCGCCGATGGCCGCGACGTCGAGGCGCTGGTCAAGAGCGCCGACATCGCGATGTACCGCGCGAAGGCGCGCGGCGGCGGCTTCGAGTTCTTCCTGCCCGAGATGGGACAGCGCACGGCGCAATGGCTTGATGTCGAGAACGATTTGCGCCGCGCGATCGAGGAAGACGAGCTTGTGTTGCACTACCAACCAATCGTCAACATCGAGAGCGGCCGCGTGGTTTGCCTCGAAGCGCTCGTACGCTGGCAGCACCCCGAGCGCGGCATGATCTTCCCCGACGAGTTCATCGGCATCGCAGAAGAGAGCGGCTTGATCGCCGGCCTCGGCGATGTGGTCTTGATCGAGGCCTGCCGACAGAACCGCGCGTGGCTCGACGCCGGCGTGCCGGCCGTGCCGATCGCGGTCAACTTCTCGGCCAAGCAGTTCACCACCGGCGACCCGGTTCGGCGCGTGAAGGAGGTCTTGGAAGAGACCGGCCTCAGCCCGGACTACCTGGACATCGAGCTAACCGAATCCGCCGTCATGCGCGACCCCGCGTTCGCAACCGAGACGCTGCGCCAGATGCGCGACCTCGGCCTGCGCATCGCGATCGACGACTTCGGCACCGGCCACTCGTCGCTTGCGTACTTGAAGCGCTTCCCGATCACCAAGCTGAAGATCGACCGCGCGTTTGTGTCCGCCTTGATGCGCGACCCGAAGGACGCCGCGATCTGCCGCGCGATCATCTCGATGGCGCACAACCTGCAGCTGAAAGCGGTTGCCGAGGGCGTCGAAGAGACCAGCCAGCTCGAGTTCTTGCGCCACCCCGGTTGCGACGAAGTGCAGGGCTACCTGTTCGCGAAGCCTCAACCAGCCGCGTTGACCGAGCGCCTACTTGTCGGCGAGAGCCCGCTGATCCGCGAGACCGTCGGCCAGCCGATCGGGCAGAACTAACTAGCGCAGGCCAAGCGCGTCGACGCCGTCTTCGTCGTGGCCGAGTACGTGACCGAGCTCGTGGAAGAGGGTCTTTTGGATCTCTTCGATGAGGTGCTCGCGGTCTTCGGAGACGCGCTCGAGGTTGCGCTGGAAGAGGCGGATGTGGGCGGGGATCTCGCCGGTCTGTACGCTGTCGGTTTCGGGCGCACCGATGAAGAGGCCAAGCAAGTCCGGCGGGACTTCTAGCGGGTCGCGGCCCGAGCCCAGCGCGAGGTCGATGCCTGGTACAGGATCGATGATCACGGGGACGCGCTCGAACAGCATCCGGAACGCGGGCGGCAAGCTGTCGGCAGCGGTCTCCACGATCGTCTCGAACTCGTTCGGCGTGAGGCGCGGTGCTCCTTCGCCACGCGCGACGGCCAAGAGCGCGTCGGCTTGTTGATCGTCACCCGCGAGATCCGCAAGCAAGGCGAGGCGCTCGTGCGCGGCTTGGACAAGCGCGTCGGTTGTGGCCGTGCGGGCGAGCTGTTCGAACGCCTGTTGTGCGGAGTCCAGCTTCCACGTCGACAGCGCGAGCTCGCCGTGCGCCTGCAGCAAGGACGGGTCGTCCTCGGCCGCGCGCGTCTCGGCCAGCGCGGCCTTCGCGCCCGCGAGGTCGAACAAGCCGAGGCGGGCCTCGACGGCAAGCAGCGTGAACTCGCCGGCCAGGTCTGTGTGCGCATGCGCCGCGTCTTCGACAGAGGCGAGCAGGACGAGCAGCTCTTCGGCGCGGCCTTCACCGAGCGCCTGCCAAGCTTCGTCGAGCGTGGCCTCGATGGAGTCGCGGGATGGATCGTGGGAGGGCATGGTTCGGTTTTAGAGGTAGCCGAGTCGTTCGAGCTCGGCGCGGACTTCGGGGGAGAGGTCGGCTTCGCCACCGTCGCCGACAAGCGGCAGGGCAGCGCGGGCGGATTGGACCTGTGCATCCAGAGCGAGAGCGGCGAGGACTCTTTGGTCTTGGGATGAGAAGTAGGCGCGGTGCGTCTCGGCGTTCGTTTCGCCGGGGTCGGCCTTGAGGTCGAACGTGTACGCGGTGCGGGTCGGGCGGTCGAGCACCACCTTGAAGGCGTCGTCTTCGCCATCGAGCGGCGCGGCGCTGCGCAGGCCAAACTGCTGGACACTGCGATAGGGGACGTCTAGAGACAGGAGCTGATCGTGGCCCGGATTCGTCGTGTCGAGCCACAGGGGCCGCAGGCTCTCGCCAAACATCGTGGCCTTAGAGGCATAGGCCGGAAGCGGCACATCGGCCAGATCGCAGATCGTCGCGTAGATATCTTGGATACAGGCCTGGCCGGGGACGCGCTCGCCGGCGGGCAAGTGGCCCGGCCAGCGCATGATCAAGGGCACGCGCACGACCTCGTCAAACAGGGTGCGCTGGTGACCCCAGCGGCCGCGCTCGAAGAACTCTTCACCGTGATCCGACACGAAGACGATCAACGTGTCTTCGCCAAGGTCGAGCGCGTCGATCGCCGCGAAGAGCCGCCCGACGTAGTTGTCCGTAAAGGCGAGCTCGGCGTGATAGAGCGACAGGAGGTCGGCGGCGGATTCCTTGTTCCAATCGCGCTTGAGTTTGTCCTTTTCCCACGCCCCGGTGACGCCACTCTCTTCGCGCGTGAATCCATCGCGGGCGAAGCGATCCTGGAACTCTTTCGGCGCGACGTAGTCGTAATGGGGATCCCAGAAGTGCACAAAGCAGAAGAAGGGATCGTCCGACCCAGAGGCTTCTTCGATGAAGGTCTCGGCGGCGGCGACGAGCGCGGGGCTCGTGATGTCTTCGTGGCTCGCGCGGTGCACGGGCAGCATCGCGCCCGCGCTCTCGTCAGTGAAGACCGAGAGGCTGGGGTGGTTCGTGCTCTCGTTCTGGTAGCTGTCGAAGCCTTGGCTAAAGCCGAAGACGGGGTGCAGGTTCGGACCGCTGAAGAAGCCGGCGGTCTGGTAGCCGGCAGCGGCGAGCGTCTCGGCCAGCGTTTGGATGCCGGGGTCGAGGCGCTTGTGGTTGTCGGTGACGCCGTGCACGGGATCGGGCAGGCCGGTGAGCAGCGCCATGTGCGCGGGCAGCGTCCACGAGGTGGTGCTGACCGCTTGGTCGAAGGTGATGCCGCTCTGGCTCAGCGCCTCGATCGCCGGGGAGATGATCTCCTCGGGGTGCCAAAGCGGCGTGCCGCCGTAAGGCGTGAGCTCGTCGAAGCGCACGCTGTCGAGCGAGATCAGGAGCACGTTGGGGCGCTTCGCGTGCGGCTGGCTGCACGCGGAGGCGAGGCAAAGCGCAAGCAGCGCGATGGGGAGGCGGGGGGACATGGCCCATAGGTTAACCCGGCTCGGGCGGCGCGCCGGAACAAACCGCACGCGGGTCCGGTTGAGTCTCGCTTGGGGCGGCTCGGATCCGCAGACTAGAGGCGTGTTGAACGAGGATCAGAAACGGCGCGGCGTTGGGCTCATGGGGATGCTCATGGGGCTGTTGCTCTTGGGGCTCGAGCTGCGCTGGAGCGGCGCGGACGGCGCGCGCATCTTCGCGGGCAAGTGGTGGGGCTGGCAGCTGTTCGAGGCGGCGCCCGAGCACGCGCGTGATGTGGCGCTGCGGCTGGCGCCCGGCGCGGGCACGAGCGCGTTCGATCTTGGCGATCCATGGACGCTTCTGGGCTGGGGCTGGCTTGGGCTCGCGCTCTTGTTCGGCGGTGTCTGGCTCGCGCCACGCCTAGCCGGAGGCGCTTCGGGTTTCGGTGTGCGCGCGGCGGCGGCGCTCGCGACCCTGTTCGCGGCGAGCCCCTGGCTGCCGCTGTTCATCACGACGCGCACACCACTGGGTGCGACGGCCTACCTCGGCCTCGAGGATCAAGCGCACGCGCTGGGGCTCCTCTTCCTCTTCTTGGGAGCGGCGCTTTTGTTCCGCCAGCAGAAATCCGCCGGGCAAGCAGACCTCGATGGCCCGCGCTCCCTCGTTGCGGCAGTGGCGCTCAGCGTGCTCTTGCCCATGTTTCTGTCGCAAGGCTTCCTTCGCGGTCGGCCGCTGACCAACGACGGCGTCGCCTACCAATTTCAAGCTGAGCTCTTCGCCGAAGGCGAGCTCGCGAGCGACATCGGCCCGCTCGCGGACTTCTTCCCCGCGCGCCAGATTCTGCCCGGCGCCAGCGCCACATCGAAGTATCCGCCCGGCCACTCGGTCACCTTGGCCGCAGGCCAGACGCTGGGCCTGTCGCGGCTCTTTGTCTTCCTCCTCGCGGGCCTCTCGACCCTCTTGACGTTCCGCCTTGCGCGCCGGCTCGGAGCGCGCTCGCCCGGTGCCGCCGCGTGGCTCTTCGCCCTGTCGCCGATGGCGCTCGGTGTCGGCAGCCTGTGGCTGAGCCACGGTACGAGCCTGCCCATGGGCCTCGTCTTCCTTGCCGCGTGGCTGGCCGCCTGGGATGGAAAACCGGGCCTCTTCCGTGTGCCGAGTCTCGCCCTCGCGGCCCTGGCGGGCTTCGCCTTATCGTGGGCCTTCGACGCGCGCCCGCTGACCGCGGTCGCCTTAGCTTTGCCGGTCGCCATAGCTGGGCTCGCCGGCCTCGACCGCCGCCGTATCGGACTCGTCTTCGCGGCACTCGCGGGCTTCCTGCCCGGACTCGCGTTCTTCCTGTTCGTCAATCACCAGCTGACCGGCTCGGCACTGCGCCCCGTCTACGATCTGTACGCCGAGCGCATGTCGCCGAACGACCGCTGGGGGCTTGTCAACCTGGCGACCCTCCTGCCCTACACGGCGTTCAACCTCGCGCGCCTCTCGGCTTGGCTCGTGGGCGCAGGTGCGGCGGGCTGGCTGCTGATCTTCGCCTGGCATACGGCGCGCCCAACTCGCCACGCGCACCTCGCCTGGAGCCTGCCGCTGTCGCTGCTTGGCTTCTACTCATTGCACCGCTTCCAGGGCATTCCTTGGGCCGGCCCGTTGTATCTGATCGAGGCGCTGCCGGTCCTCGCCGTGCTGGCCAGCGGTGGGCTTGTTGTGCTGTTCGAGAGGCTGCACCTTTCGCTGCGCCTGTTGCCGATCGCCTTGGCCGTGAGCAGCGCCATCTTGCTGGTTCCGCATCTTCGCTTGGCCACGCAAGAGGCTGCTCTTCGCAACGCCACGCGCGAGGCGGCGGCCAGCTACTACCACGCGATCTCGGACACGCCACTGCTTGTGTTCGTGCCTCTGACCACGCCCGCAGACCTCAAGCGCCACCCGCTGCCACCGCCGAGGTTCGCGGCCGACCCCACGACCGGCGTCTTGACGCCGAGCCGTTGGCCGCTGCTCGCCCGCGACCTAGGTCCCGAGCGCAACGCCGAGCTCCTTGGGCTGCTGGGGCCCGAGCTCACCGTGCGGCGCTGGAACGCGAGCACAGACGAACTCGAGCCGTACTAGCCGCGCGCTATTTGTTGCGCGGGAACACCAAAACCGGCACGTGCGAGTGGCGCAGGATCGCCTCGGCGACGCTGCCCAGAATCAAGCGCCGGAAACCCGACCGGCCGTGGCTCGAGATCGCGATCAAGTCGAAGCCGTTGTCGTTCGCGTAGTCGGCAACCGCCTCGGCCACACTCGGCGCAGCCATCACGTGCGTCACCACTTCCAGCGACTCCGGCAGCTCGGCGGCCTGCTCCTTGATGCGCTTCTCGGCGTCTTCGACCTGCGCGGGAATCGACGGCGCATGCATCGGCGGCGCCAGCGGCGCGCCGTGCGGCACGATCGGCACGTCCTCGATGACGTGCAGAAGTGTCACCTTGGCTTCTTGGCCGGTGGCGAAGTCAGCCATCGGCAGGAAGGTCCGCAGGGCTTCCTCAGAGAGGTCGGTCGTGAGCAGAATCTTCTTGGGTTGCATGGCAGGGCTCGGAGTAGGTCGGGGAGAATTTGGACTAGAAGGCCCGGTCTATTTGTAGGCTTTCTGGCCCTGATTTTCTAGGTTGCTGGCAAGACGCTTCATCCGAAGAGTGGCACAAAGGCCTGCCGCTTGGTCGGATTCGAAAACTTTCCAAGCGCAGCTGTCAGTCAGAACGCTGATCTTGCGCTGGCTTTCCATCCCCCCTCATCATCCCCCATGTCCTTCTCTCTTGCTCTTGCGCTCCTTGCCCCGCTGATCGCTACGGACACCGTTGACTCTTGGGCCACGCTCGACTGCGAGCTCGCGCAGCTCTCCACCGCCGTTGCGACAACCCAGCAGGGGGTCGGCCTCAGCGGTCACTTTCGCAGCTACTACACTCACGACGACTCGCACGTGCCCGGTAGCGGAGGCGTCCCCGACAAGGCGGCGAATCCCAACTTTAGCGCGTTCGAGCTCGAGTCCGTGCGGTTGCGCTTTGAGGGCGGTGTCGAGGACATCTCCGTAGCCGTCAGCTTGGATCTTGAGACGAGCACCGCGGTCCTGGTCGACGCCTACGCGCGCTGGGCCGCCACGCCCGAGCTGAACTTGACCTTTGGGCGCTTCAAGCAGACGCTGTTGAACAGCCAGCAGATCGACGAGTCGCGCCTCTTGTTCGTCAAGCGCACCGCGAACGCGGCGAACCTGGTGCGCGCTGAAGGCTTGATGGTCAGCGGCACGTTTGCCGACAAGCGTGGCATGTGGTCCGGCACGGTGGACAACGGCGCGGACGGCGTCAGCCAAGATCGTGAGTACATCGGCCGCTTGACGTACGACCTCGTTGGAGCGGGCGCTTTCGGTGTGTTTGAAGGGGGAGTTCTGACGGACGAAGACAGCGCGAATGCCTCAATCGGACTCGCCTACGCCGACGACCGCGACGTGGCTCTTGGCGGCCGCCGGACGGCGCTCGAGCTCGCGGGGAATGCGCACGGTATCTCGGTGCACGCGGACTTGATCGACCACTCGGATGGCTACGGCGGCGTCGACGGCACGACGGGCAGCGCGCTGGCGGGCACGACGCCGAACTCGGTGACGGTTAGTTATATGGTGCGCGAGGATGTCGAGCTGGGCTGGCGCTTTGAGAACTTCCAGGACCCAAGCGACACGCGCCGCCGCTCGCTGATTGTGAACTACTACCAAGTGCTGCCGCATCGCGTGAAGTGGAGCCTGAGCTACGAGGACACAGGCAGCGACGACCTCAACGTCGAAGAGCGCATCTTCCGCGCGGGCCTGACGCTGGCGTTTTAGGGTGCCAAGGTAGGGCACGCGGGGCGCGCGGACTTTTTCGAAGGTTTGCGTCACAGCGCTTGTGGTGCTGCATTCCGGGGGCGAAATGAAGACCGTTCCTGAGACATTCGAGATCGAGAGCCTGCTCGCCGAGAGCGAGTGGGTTGGTGGCTTGGCGCTTAGCCTGGTGGGCGACTCCCACGCGGCTGAGGACCTGGCGCAAGACGTCTGGCTGGCGGCGCTTCGGCGTGCGCCCGCGCGGCGTGACTCCGCGCGGCCTTGGCTAGCGACCGTGGCGCGCAACGCAGCGCGGATGCTGCGGCGCAGCGACGGCGCGCGGCGCGGCCGGGAGGAGGCGCGTGCTCGCGAGGCGGCTCTTTCTGTGGGCGCCTCGCCCGAGGACCTTGCGCTGCGCCTCGAGAGCCACGAGCTTGTGCTCGGGCTCGTGCGCGGGTTGCCGGAAGACCTGGCCGACGTGATCTCGCTGGCCTTCTTCGAGGGCTTGTCCTCGGATGAGATCGCACAACGGCGCGGCTTGAAGCCGGCCACTGTGCGGCAGCGCAAGAAGCGCGCACTCGATGCGCTCAGGGAGCGGTTGGATACCCACTACGGCGGAGAGCGCTCCGCCTGGATGTCGGCCCTTGCGCCGCTTGCCGTGACGTGGTCGCGGCGCGGTGCGAAGGCGGCAGCCGCAGGTGGGACTCTTACCGCAACTCTGACACCTTGGCTTGGCATGGCACTCACCTGGAAATCCGCTTCTCTTCTTCTGGCTCTCTTTCTTGCCGTCGCCGCATTTGTGGTGGGCGGTGATGATGCGCCGACGCTCGCGCCCGACTCGCCGGACGCGTCCACGGCTTCGTTGGCGGAGGTTCCGCCCGACGCGCCGGTTGCTGCCTTGGCGGTTGGGCACCCGAGCGACGCGGAGCGCACGCTCGTGCCCGCCGCGTCGCCGCCCGCGGCTCTAGCGGCCGCGCCCATTACGCGCGTCACACTGCGGGTCGTCGACGAAGGCGGCGAACCCGTCGCCGGCGCCACTGTCCGCGCGGTGCCCTCGGCGGCGCTGGGCACGGCGCTGCGCGACGCGGTTGCGGGGCTCGACTCGGCCAAACTCTTGCTGCTTGAGGCCTCGCTGGTGAGCATGACCGACGGGATGGGTGAGGTCTCGTGGGAGACGGACTTCTTGAGCGCGACCGGCTCTGTGGGTTTCGAAGCCTTGAGTCCGCACTTCGAAAAGGGTGCGCTCTCGGCGGTGATCGAGGCGGGCTCGGACGTGGACCTTGGCGATTTGGTGCTGCACGCGGGCGGGATTGTCGAGGGCTTTGTGCGGATGTCGGGCGGCGAGGAGCCCGGCCGCAAGATCGTCGAGCTGGGGCCGGCGGTGCTGCCAAAGAGCGCGGGGGGGCTGGCGCGTTTGCGCGAGTTTGGGCTGCGCGATGCGGTCGACATGGACACGACCGACACGCGCGGCAGCTTCCGCTTCGAGGGAGTGCCGCCGGGTGAGTATCGCGCCTATGTCGGGCCGCTCGGATCGCGGGCTCAAGGATGGTCGGAGCCGTTTAGCTTAGGCGCGGGCGACCGGATCGAGGGGCTCGAGCTGGTGCTGAACAGCGCGGCGCCGGCGCCTGCCGAGGTGCTCGTTCTGGATGCAACGGGAGCGCCGCTCGCCCACGCGGAGGTCGAGCTTCGGGTGGGGGAGAGTCGCTACACCGGGCAGGTGAACGCGAAGGGTTTGTGGAACTTCAACGCGATCTCTTCGAGCTTCCGTGGGGGCTCTCTTGTGGTGCGCGATGGCTCGCTCTTGCACAAGCTGGCCCGCGTCGATCCCCTGCCAAGCGAGCCGGGCCGGATCGTTGTGCGCATGGAGCGCGCCGCGACGGCCGAGCACGCGCTCGACTTGGTCGACACCGCGGGGCAAGTTGTCACGCGGGCGCGAGTCGTGGTCGCGGGCGTGGCGGGCGAGCGCATCGTGGGCGACTTCGAGAGTGGGGCGGCGCTGCGCTTGCCCGCGGCCTCCGAAGGGCCGTTTGATTTGACGGTTGCGGCTGCGGGTTTCCGCAAGCTTGAGATGAAGGCGCTTGGCGTGGACAGCTTGCCCGATCCGTGGCGCCTGACGCTCGAGCCGCTGCCGGGGATTCATGGACGTGTGCTCGCGGAGGGCGAGCCGCTTGCCCGCGCCAAGGTGCATCTGAGCTGGCGCGCAGCCGAGGGCCGTGTGATCAAGGACGGGAACTCGACCAGCGAGTTGGTGGGCGCGTTTGGCGAGGCGCGCACGGGGGACGACGGCATGTTTGCGCTCGCGGCGGATGAGGACAGCGACCTGGTGCTCTCGGTCTCGCGGAGCGGCTACGCGGATGCGGTCGTCGAGCTGTCAGGTTATCGGGCATCGGACGGCGCGTCAGGCCTTGTTGTCGAGATGGACCGCGGCGGCGAGGTCGAGGGCGTGGTCCGCGACCATACGGGCGCGGTCGTGCCGCGTGCTTCGGTCGTGCTCAACCACCCGCTCTTCGGGCTCCTAGAGAAGACGGCCAAGAGCGACGGCAGCTTCCGCTTCAAGCGCGTCCCGAGCGGCAACTGGTACCTGCGCGTGGTCCCTAATCTGGATCCTGGTTACATGACGTTCTCCTTCGAAACACCCGAGGATTGGACTTATCCAGAGAACTGCGCGGTTGTGGCCGGCGGGACAACGACGCACGACCTGGTGCTTGAGGACCCCGCGTCGTCGAGCATCAGTGGGCGGCTGACCGTCACAGGCACGGACCCCGGCGCCATGACCCTCGAGGTGGAGGACGGCGCGGGGGGCCTGTTTCAGGGCGATCCATTCGCGTCGAAGTTCAACGAGACGTTCGTTCTGGGCAGCGACGGCGCGTTCGAGGTGCGCTTGCCCGCGGGGCACGACTACGACCTCGCTCTGAGCTCGCCCGAACTCGGCGGGGCCTTGCGGAGCAGCGTCTCGAAAGAGGAGCTGCCGCTTGAACTCGAGGGCAAGATCGCTTTCGCGAGTCTCGACTTGCAGGTCGCTGCGTGGCTGGGCGTTGGTGCGGGCAATGATTGGGTCAGCCTGACCTGGACTGATGGCACGTGGACCTACACCCAGCGCTTGATGCCCGATAGCAAGGGACACCTCGATCAAGTGATCCTGCCCGCGGGGTCGGTCGAGGTCGAGTGGCGAGCCGCACCCGGTGCCGCATTCGAGGAGCTCACGCTGGAGCTTGAACCCGGCGAAGAGCGGGTCGTCGAGCTGCCGTAGAGCGCTAGCGCTTCTTCGCCTCGGCCGCGATCTGTGCCTTTGTGGTGGCCCATCCGCAGATGGGGCACGCCTCCAGATCGTGGCCGCGGGCGGGGCAGTACTCGCGACCGAAGAAGATGATCGCGAGGTGCAGCCAGTTCCAGTCCTCGGGGACGAACAAGGCCTTGAGGTCACGCTCTGTCTGCACGACGTTCTTTTCGCGCGTGAGGCCCCAGCGGATCGCGAGCCGATGGATGTGTGTGTCGACCGGGAAGGCCGGCACGCCGAAGGCTTGCGCCATGACGACGCTGGCGGTCTTGTGGCCGACGCCGGGCAAGTCCTCGAGCGCCTCGAAGCTGGGCGGCACGCTGCCGCAGTGCTCGTCGACCAGAATCTCGGCCAGCGCGCGGATGTTCTTGGCCTTCGTGGGGGCGAGGCCGAGTTGGCGGATCGTCTCGAGGATCTTGGGCACGGGGACCTTGGCCATGGCCTCTGGCGTCGAGGCCAGCGCGAACAGCGCGGGCGTGACCTCGTTGACCTTCTTGTCGGTGCACTGCGCCGAGAGCAGCACCGCGATCAGAAGCGTGAACGGATCGGTGTGGTCGAGCGGAATCGGCGGGTTGGGATAGAGCTCTTTCAGTTGGGCCCGGATGCGGACCGCCTTCTCGCTGCGTTTCATGCGGGTAGCGTAGTCATGTTGGCCTCGCGGTGCGAGGCCAACCGCTGGCGCTGATCGCCAGTTGGCTCTATCGGCATTCTTCGAAGGGGTATGAGCATTCTTTATGGGGGCCCGGAGATCGAAAGGTACTCGCGGTCCCGCTTCGGTAACCTGATGGGGTCATGATCATCTCTAGCTTGTTGTTGTCGCTCTCGTTCGCCGTCCAAACTCCTGCCACGCCGCCGTCCTTCGAACCGCCACCGGTGGTCATCGGCGAGTCGATGTTCTATCGCCGGACGCTGGCAAATGGACTCGAAGCGCTGGTTGTCGCCGAGGCGGCGGAGGGCGTGGGGACGGCGTCGATCTTCATGGTGATCGGGGCGGGGTCGGGCAAGGAAGGGCCGGCCGAGACCGGACTCGCGCACCTGACCGAGCATGCGATGTACACCGGCACCGCACGCTGGGGCGTGGACCAGCACGAGAAGCAGCTGGTCGCTTGGGGCGCCGAGTCGAACGCGTTCACGCGCGAGGACTACACCTTGTACTACGACCACGGCTTCGGAGCCGAGCACGTGAACGAGGTCCTGGTGATGGAGGCCGACCGGTTGCGGGGGCTCGTGTTCGAGGACGATGCGTTCTTGCACGAGCGCTATCGGTTGCAGCACGAGGAGACGGGCGCATTCACGCAAGCGGAGGCGCGCGGCGAGCTTTTGGATGCAGCCGCATTCCGCGCGAGCACGTATGGCTCGGGGTTGCGCTCGGCGACGGGGAACACGATGGCGATCGGGCTGGGCGTCGAGCAGGCGCATGACTTCTACGACCGTTGGTATCAGCCGCGCTTCACGTCCGTCGTTGTGGCGGGGGATGTGGACCCAGTCGCGACCTTGGATGCGATCGAGGCGGCGTTTGGCGCGCTGCCGGCAGGCGCACCGGCTTCGGCTCCCGCCGCCGAGCCGCTCGAGACGCGCGGCGGCAGCGCGCTGTTCGCCTCAAGCTTGCCCGCCGAGAAGCTGTACCGCACGTGGATCGGCCCAGCGCGTTTCGAGCCCGGCTTGATTCACGCTCAAGCTTCAACGGACCGCATCGCGCTGGACCTGCTTGCGAGCGTTCTCTCCGAGCGTCATCGCGACGAGCCGGGCACGCCGCTCGAGATTGCGATGAGCGGCCGGCTCGAGCGCGACTTGTTCGTGCTTGGCTGCGCGGGCGAAGGCGCCGATGGGCGTCTGGATACGCTGTTCGACGAGCTTGTGAACCAACTGCCAACGGATGAGGAGCTGCAGGATGCGCGCAAGGATATGGCCGACGACTTCACGTCGATCCCCGTGCGCGGGCGGCCGTATTTTTCGCTGGCGGGCACCGTCGGTGTGCACGCGGCGCTTGGAGATGCGACGTTCCCCGCGCGCTGGCCGGCGCTCTTGGAAGGCGTCGGGGCTCAAGAGATCCAAGCTGCGGTCGAGCGCTGGCTCGATCCCGCGAAGCGCTTTGACGTGCGCTTCTTGGCTGCCGAGGGGGCGCCCGAGGCCGGCGCGGAGAGCGTGCTGTCGGACGACCCCGAAGAGCTCGCGGCGTTCGCGCAGGACGCCTCGGAAGCGGGCGATACCGCGGGGGCGATCGCGGCGTACGAGAAGCTCTTGACGATGAACCCGGGCCGGATGAACAAGGTTATCTACGGCTTCTACTTGGGCTCATTGAAGCGCGAGAGCGGCGACCTAGAAGGCGCCTTGGCGGACCTCGAGGCGGCGCTCGAAGTCGTGGACTATCCGGCCGTGCGCGAGTTGGCCGACGAGATCCGTGTTGAGCTCGAAGAGGGTGCAGCGGTCGAGCCCGAAGGGGAACCGGAAGCGCCCGCAGCTGAGGCGGCGCCAACGTCGCAACCCGTGCCGGAAGAGGCGCCCGAGCGGGCCGCCTCGCACGCGGTGACGTCAACGGGTGGCGACCTCACGCCGGACTTCGCTTCGGAAGCGGAGCGCGTGATGGCCGACCTTGAGGGTTGGCGCGGGCTCGACTTCAAGACGGACCTTGTGGTCGACTTCATCCGCGAAGAGGACGCCTACGCCGAGAAGCTGAACGGCTGGTACGAGCCCGACACAAAGCGCCTCGTGGTCATCGAGAACGACAACGCGGCGATGGGTCGCGGCACGATGCTGCACGAGATGCAGCACGCGCTGCAGGATCAGAACTTTGACCTCTACACGCTCGACATGGCGGCGCTTGACTCGGCGTTTCCCGCCGAAGCTTTCCGCGCATTGCGGGCGATCATCGAGGGCGAGGCGATGCTGGCGGTCGCGGACCTGATGGACTACGACTTCGAGCAGCACACGGCGCTGCCCGAAGAGGGCGAGCTCGACGAGGCGCGCTTCGAGAAGATCTTCCACTACGGCGCGGGCCTGCGTTTCGTGCGCGCTCTGCGTGAAGCTGGCGGCTGGCCGCTGGTGGATGCGGCGTTCCGCGAGCCGCCGGTGTGGACGGCCTCGATCCTGCACCCCGATCGGTACATGGCGGGCGTGACGCCCGAGGACCTAAGCGGTCTGGCGAAGCCCGAGTGCGACTGCGACGAGGAGAGCCTCGAGAGCCGCGTGCTTGGCGAGTACGCCGTGTCCTTGTTCCTGGCGCGCGACGTGGCGACGCGCTCGCGCTCGGCGGCTGTGGCGGGACGCCTTGCGGGCGACCTTCTCTACACCGTGCATGACGCGAAGACCGGCGAGCAGCGCTTCGCATGGTACCTGTCTTTCTACGACGCGGTGGCGGCTGAAGAGTTCAGCGATCTCGCCGCGCATGCCCTTGGCCTCGAGGTCTGGTCGCTCGACGACTCGGGTCACCGCGTGGGCATCTTGTTGGACAGCGATCCTCAGCCTGAAGAAGAGCCCGAAGAAGAAGTCGAAGAGGGCTAGCGCGACTCGAGGCGGTAGTCGATGTGCATGACGGGCGTCTCTTGGCGCCCGTCATCAAGCTGGAACACATCGAAGATGCGGTGGTCCGCGTCGAGCATCCGCGTGACTGTCTTGAAGTGGCCGAGCTCGCCGTTCTCGTCGCGCTCGTCGTAGAACAAGATCCGCTCGCGGCGCTTGAGGTCATAAGTGCCTTTCATGGTCCGCAAGCCCGCGCCCTCTGAATCGATCCATGTCGCGAGCGCGACGCCCCGCTCGACGTCGAACCCAATCTGGCCATGGCCCTCGAAGAGCTGGCCCATCTTGCTACTTGTGAATTCCGAGACGAGCCAGCCGGTCCCGACCAAGCGGTTGACTTCGCGTCCTTGCGAGGTCACGGGCGGCATCCCCGGCGCCATGAACACCTGAACCTCCGCGGACCACGTGCCGACCTCTTCCAAGAGGCGCCGGTGTTCGAGTGGCGTGTCGTGGAGGGCCGCCTTCGCGCCCGCTCGCGACGGCCCAGGGTCCTCAGGGATCCCGCCGCCGGGCACATCTTGCGACGGCTCGCAGCCACGATGCGCGGAGCAAACGGCAGCACGGATAGCGGAATCAGGCAAAGGAGGAAGCGCTTCATCTCGTCACCCGATCCACTTCCTGTTTTGTCCGCTGCATACCACTTTCGAGAGTTAGCGACCGCGCCGTGTGCTCTTGACCTCGAGTGCCAGGGACTCGAAGCCCTCCGCGAGCAAGTGGAACCGCTGCACGGTCCGCTTGCCGAAGCGCTTATCGATATCGATCCTGGTCTTGGCGTGCACGACCATTCCGGCCGAGTTTAGGGTCTCGTGGAACAACATCCAGGAGCCCGTCCGCGTGTTGAAGTGCCCAGAGATCGTGCGAGGAGTTGGATCTGTCGAGCTGCAAAGCGTGCCCGTCGCCTGGTCGGTCTTGCCATCCCAGCCAAGCAGCAGGACTTCGCTGTAGGGCTTCCCCAGGTAGGTCGTCTCAAGCCGCGAAGTGACCCAGAACTGTCCAACCTTTTGATCCGATTGGGACGCCTTCGCGGTTGTCGGCGGCAAACCCGGCGAGATGTAGGTCACAGCATTCCCACTCCAATCGCCAACAAAGGCGTCGAGAGCTTGGTAGGCGGGGGCGAGCTGCGGATTCCCAGGGGCTGCGGCGGTCGCGATGCCCATACCGGCCAGGATTGTCAGTGAGGCGCCGATTAGGGCGCGTTGTGTCTTACTCGTTTTTCGCATGTCTCCTCCAAAAGGCGCTGCTGAACCACCTCCTTTCCTCGGCGAGGACGAATCGGGAACTGAAGCCGCGCTGAGAACTATTGAGCCGCGCAAGATCCGCCATCGTGGTCGGAGGGGGTTCTGCACCCGACTTGCCTTCTTGTTTGCCAAGAGTCGTTTGGCACACCCGCCGCCGGGTGCGCATGGCTTGAAAGTCGAGGGTTCGCGCAGCGTGTTCTCGAGAGGCCGATACAGACTGCGAAACCCCAAGCTACGATGCGGCCATGCGCGCGTGGCTGTTTCTGCTGTTGCTCCTTTGGGTTCCCGCTTCGTGTGCGGAGGCGGAGCCCACGGACACGCTGCGCGTGTTTGCCGCGGCGAGCTTGCGCGACCTCTTGGACGCCACCGACGCGGGCTCGCTGCGCATCTCGACGGGCGGGTCGGGACTTGTCGCCGAGCAGCTGCTAGCGGGCGCGAAGGCCGACATCTTTATCTCGGCGGGCGAGCTCGAAGTCGAGCGCCTGATCGAAGCGGGTTTGGTTCAGCGAGAAGACGTGCGCACCCTGTTTCGGAACCGCCTGGTTGTGATCGCGCGGAAGGGGCACGGCGCCGCGTTCGAGCCGGCTGACCTGACGCGCGCCAAGCGGGTGTCTTTGGCTCACCCAGAAGCTGTGCCGGCCGGCCGCTACGCGCGCGCTTGGCTCAAGAGCTCCGGGCTTTGGGCCGCTGTCGAGCCGCATGTCGTACAGGGGCTCGATGTGCGTGCGGCCCTCGCCGCCGTGGTGAGCGGTGGCGCCGAGTTCGGCATCGTCTACGCCTCGGACGCAGCGCAGTTCGACGCGGTCGAAGCGGTCTATGCGGTCCCCGAATCCGAGGAGCCGCGGATCGTCTACCCGGGCGCGGTGTTGGTGGCAAGCGAGCATCCCGTGCGCGCGGCGGCGTACCTCGACAAGCTTGCCGATCCGAACGGGCCATGGGCGGGCGCGGTGCGGGACCTTGGCTTTTTGCCTGCTGACTGATTCATGGAAGCGCTTCTTACCAGTCTTCAGGTCGCGACGTGGGCGACGCTGTTTGTGACGCTGCCCGGCGTGTGGCTTGGTTGGTTGCTTGCGCGCAAGGATTTCCGTGGGCACGGCTTCGTAGATGGGCTCGTGCAGCTGCCGATGGTGCTGCCCGCGGTCGCGGTCGGCTACGGACTTCTGTGGATGCTGGGCGACGGTGGGTTAGGGCTCGGGCCATCGATCCTGTTCACGTGGAAGGCGGCAGTCTTGGCCTCGAGCGTGATGGCGCTGCCGCTGGTCGCGCGCATGGCGCAGCTGGCGTTCGAGGGCGTGGATCCGCGGCTCGAGGCGATGGGGCGTTCGCTGGGCATGACACGCGCACGTGTCTTTTGGCGCGTGACGCTGCCGCTCGCGCGGCGCGGTTTGGCTGGCGCTTTGGTGCTTGGGTTCGCGCGCGCGCTGGGCGAGTTTGGAGCGACGGTGGTGGTGGCTGGGCTCGTGCCCGGCGAGACGCGGACGTTGGCGCTCGGGATTTTTGAAGAGCTGCAGCTTGGCGATAGCGCGGCGGCGTTCCGGTTGGTCGGGCTTGCGGCGCTGCTCTCGTTCGTCGCGGTGGCGCTCGCTGGACGGCTGGGTCGTCGCGTGCAGGGGGCGAAACGATGAGCGTGTTTGACTTGTCCGTGCGCCTCGAGCGGCGCCACTTTGCGCTCGCGTGGGAGTGCCAGACCAGCGCGAAGTGGCTGGGGTTGTACGGTCCATCGGGGCTTGGGAAGACCACCGCGCTTGAGCTCCTTGTTGGCTGGCTGCAACCCACCGCGGGGGCTGTGAAGCGGCCGCTGATCGCTGGCGGCGTGGGGTACTCGCCGCAGGACTTGCTTCTGTTTCCGCACTGGACGGTGGCCGAAAACCTGAGCATGTGCAGGCGCGGTGCTTTGCCGGGCGAGTTGACCGACGCGGCGCTCTTTGACGCGCTGGGTCTTGAGCCACTCTTGCTACGGCGCGCGGAGAGACTGTCGGGCGGCGAGGGGCGCCGGGTGGCTCTGGCGCGCGCGATCTTGGCGGCGCCCGACGACGAACTGCTCGTCTTGGACGAGCCGCTCTCCTCGCTTGACCGCGAGCTGCGCACGCGCGTGCTGGGCTTCCTGCTTGCGCTGAAAGCCGTGCGCCGTGGCCCGGTGGTGGTTGTGTCCCACAGCGCCGTCGACCTGACGGTGCTTGCGGACGCGGTGCAGCGCATCGAAGTGGAGGCCACCGCAAGCGGCGTCGTGAGCTCGTTCACCGCGCCCGCGGATCCCGCGCTTGCGCTGGCTGGCGAGGGTGCTTACGAGAACCTCCTTCACTGCCATGTGGACAAGCTCTTGGGCGACGCGGCGCTGTGCCACCTAGAGGGTTCGGACGTCCTTGTGACCGTGCCAAGCCGCGGGCTCTCCGTGGGCGACCGCGCCCTGTTTGGGCTGCGCAGCGACGACGTTCTTCTGGGGCTTGAGGATCCCGGGCGCGTCTCGGCGCGCAACAAACTTGAGGGACGCGTGCAGTCGCTCGTCGAAGAGGGCGCCTACATCAACCTCAGCATTGGGCTTGGTCCGGGCGCGCCCGCGCTCTCGACGCACCTCACACGCGGCGCGACGCGCGACCTGGGCCTAGGCGAGGGCGTCGGTGTGCACCTGTTCTTCAAGACGCGCTCGGTGCGGCTCTTGGCGCAGCTGCCCTAAGCGGGAAGGCTCGGTCCCGAACGCGATGCGGCGTAGACTCTGCGCCCCGCTTTCCAATCGGAGCCCCCAAATGTCACGTCGCTTTCTGATCACAGCCTTACTCTTCGCCCCGCTCCCGCTGCTGTTCGCCTTTGAGGAGCAGCCCAAAGTCGAGCCGCCCGTTGTCCTCTCCGACTCGTGCGCGCGCTGCCACTCGAATGCGGAATCGGCGGTGGCCATGCGCGACGCGGATGGCGCGCCGATCGCGCCACACGGTTTGTGGAAGAGCTCGATGATGGCGAACGCGGCGCGCGATCCACTGTGGCGCGCGGTGCTGTCTTCCGAGATCGCGGCGACGCCGGCGGCGAAGACCGAAATCGAAGCGACGTGCATGCGCTGCCATGCGCCGATGGCGGATGAAGTCGGCTTGGACGACCACGACACGGGGCACTTGACGCACGTGCTTGAGTGCGACTCGGAGTTGGGCGGGCTCGCCCGCGACGGAGTCTCGTGCACGATCTGCCACACGATGGATCCCGCCAATCTGGGCACCGAGGCCAGCTATTCGGGTGGCTTCAAGTTGAACGAAGAGAAGCGCATCTTTGGGCCGCACAATGGCGTCTTCACGCGGCCCATGCGGATGATGGTCGGCCTCGTGCCCGGCTACGCGCCGCACATCAAGAGCTCCGAGCTGTGCGCGACATGCCATACGCTAGAGACGCAGGCTCTCGACGCGAAGGGCGACCCTGTGGGGGCCACACTTGTCGAGCAGGCGCCATACCTCGAGTGGCTGAACTCGGACTTCAGCGGCGCGGTCGAGCAGTCTTGTCAGGACTGCCACATGCCGACGCGGGATGCTGTCGGTCGCGAGCTCTTGACCACGATCGCGCGCCACCCACGCGGAGTCGATTTCAACCTGCTTGAGCCACGCGCTCCGTTTGGGCGCCACCTTCTGGCGGGTGGCAACACCTTGGTGCTGGCCATGCTGCGCGACCACGCGGACGAGCTCGGCATCGATGTGCCAGCGGCTGCCTTCGACGCGACGCTCGACGCGACGCGCGCGCAGCTGCAACAGCGCTCAGCTCGCCTCGAGCTCCGGGATGTGAAGCGCTCGAAATCAAACGCGGCGGATGGAACCGAGCGCGAGCTCTTCGAGCTGGCCCTCGACGTGCAGAACCTGACCGGCCACAAGTTCCCCAGCGCGCATCCGATCCGGCGCGCGTGGCTGCAGCTAGTCGTGCGCGATGCGGCGGGGCGCCCGATCTTTGCCTCGGGTCGCGTGAACAACGAGGGCCGCATCGTGGACGGTCGCGGCGATTTGCTGGCCTCTGAAAAAGTCGGCGGCCCGATCGAGCCGCACCACGACGTGATCTCGAGCTCGAAGCAAGTCGCCACGTTCGAGAGCAAGATGGGGGACATCGATGGCCACCCGACGCACCTTTTGATTCGAGGCGCGTCCTATCTGAAGGACGACCGGCTGCTCCCCAAAGGCTGGAGCGCCGATCACAAAGAGGCGCGCCGCACATGGCCGGCGGGCACCGAAGGCGACAAGGACTTCGTCGGCGGCAGCGACCGCGTTCACTTCGCGATCGACCTAACGGGCAAGAACGCAGAAGGCCCGCTGCAGGTCGAGGCGACGCTGATGTACCAAGCCCTAGGCGGCCGCTGGGCCGCCGAACTCTTCCAGTACGACACGCCCGAGATCAAGCGCTTCGCACGCTACTTCGCCGCGGCGGACCGCAGCCCCGAAGTGATCGCGACGGCGACGCGCTAAGCGCTCGCGACCGCCGCGGCGCGCAGCCGCTTGCGGCGGCGGCGGTCGATCGCGTCGACCGCGCGGACGGCGTACTCTTGGCACGTGTACACCTGCTTCATGACGGGCTCGTCGTCGCGGGCGGACATGTCGCCGACACAGAACAGGTCCTCGACCGTGGTCTCGCCGCGCGCGTCGATGCGCACGTGACGCTCCTCGGTGGGGCGGCCTTCGTCGGCAAGGTCGGCGTTCAGTTGGATGGCGAGATCGTTGTAGACGCGGAAGAGCCCCAAGGACACCAGCATGAAGTCCAACTCAAAGCGCTTGTCGCCAGTAAGTGTGACGGCGCGGAGGCCGTCCCGTTTGGCCTCGACGTCGGTGATGCGCTCGGCGTGCACTTCGATGCCGTACGCAGCGAGCGCGGCGGCGGCATCGGGGCTCCACGTTGGCTCTTCGCCGTTCAAGAGGATCAGCTCGGCCGAGCCGTAGCGCTCGTGCAGCATCATCGCGATCTCGGCGGCAGCTGGGCCGCTGCCCACGACGGCGACGCGCCGCTTGCGCGTCAGGTGCCCTTCACAGCGGATGCAGTACAGGACCTGCTCGCGGTTGGCGGCCGGGTAGATCCACTTGATGTCATCCGAGGTCTCGCCCTTATGGTCGTTCATGATCGAAGGCTGGCGGTCCATGACGCCCGTAGCCAAAACCAGCGCGGGCGCGCTGTATGTCACTTCATTTGCGGTCACCTCGAAGCCGGACTCCGTGCGCCGCGCTTCGGTCGCCGTCTCTTCGAGAAGCTGCACCTGACTGTCGGGCTCGGCCTCCAGGCGATCGACGACGTTCATGATGATGTCGCGCGTCGAGATCGTGATCGGCGGCGCGCTGGCCAGCAGGTCGCGCGCCGAGGCAAGTTGTTCCCCGCGGCCCAAGAGCCGCTCGAGTTTGGGTCGCACGATGCCCTCGTGCACGCCAACCATGTTGTCGATGTTGACAACCCAGTGGCCGCGCGAGCGCTTCGCATCGATGCGCGTCCCACGAATCCACAGTGCCCGCATACCGTTCTGCGATGCGCGCAAGGCCGCCGCGCAGCCCGCGATCCCTCCGCCCACGATGATCAGGTCAAGCTTCATACCCTCGATTGAAACGACCGGGGCTCCCGGGGGCAAGACCCCCGGGAGCCCCGGCGCAAAACTCATGATTTAGAGCTTACTGGCGCGTCTCGCGCAGGGCGATGTCGTGGACCTTACCTGTGACTTCCACGTCAAGGCTGGTCAACATGCCGTTCGCGTCGACCGAGAAGGCCTCGATGCCCGTGCCGACGTTGATCCCCACGTAGACAGTCGTGCCATCCGCGCTCATGGCCAACGTTTGCGGCTGAGTCGTCGTGGCCGCGGAGTCGAGTGGGCCCACCAGGTTGCCGTTCTCGGTGCCGTTGCCGTCGAGGTCGTTGACGGAGTACGTCATGATCGTGCTCTCGCCCGAGTTCGCGACGATCACGAAGCGCCCATCCTGCGACACCGTGATCGCGCCCGGGTCCGTTCCGCCGACCATCTGCGGTGTGGCCATCAGAGTCAAGGCACCGGTTGTGGCATTGATTGCGTACTGGCCGATCGCGTCGCCGCCTACGCCGGTCGCACCTTTAGCTGTGACGTAGGCATAGCGACCCGACGGGTGGATCGCGATGGAGCGCGGGTTCAAGCCGGTCACCACGGTCGCAGGCGTTAGAGCCGAGAGAGCTCCCGTGACGAGGTCGACCGAGAACTGGGAGACCGTGCCGCTGGTGAAGTTGACCACGTACGCGAATCGGCCTGTGGGATCGAGAGTGACCGAGAAAGGGATGAGCCCAAGTGACATCGAGGCACCGGGAGCCCCGATGGCGCCATTGGCGTCAATGGGGAAGGGGCGCAGGGTTCTCGCCGTGCCGTCGACGACATACAGGAAGTCGGTGTTGTTGTCGCAGGCGAGGAACTGGGCGTTGTTGCCAGCGACCGCCGTGGCGTTGAGAATGTCCGGCGTCCCGTCTGCAAGCAGCGGGACTGTCATTAGGGGCGCTGTGGCATGGCCCGGGTGGGACAGGTAGAGCATCTGCCCGTTCGTGCTGATGATGACATCCTCAGGATCCGTCGCCGTCGCCGAGTCGAGCGGGATCTGGGCCGTCATGGCACCCGTTCCATCGACGTCAAACGAGCTTAGCGAGTCGCCCGAGAAGTTCGTGGCGTACAGGTTGTCGGTGCTCCACGTGGCAGGGGTGACACTGGGCAGAATGAGCGCAGCGCGGATGGCGCCGGGCGTCCGGACACGCTGCAGAGCGCTGAGCGCCGTGAGCGCTCCGGTGGCGCCGACCTCGAAGCTCGTGACTTCGATGCCGTTCGAGTCGCAGGTGTACACGGCGCTGCCGTCAGGCGTGGAAGCCACGGCCAACAGCGTGGCGCCGATCGCCGTTGCGGAGTCGGGCGTCAGCAGGCTCAGTGAACCGTCGCCCGCAATGGCGAACTGGGAGATCACACCGTTCAAGCTCGTCGTGTAGAGCGTGCGCATCGTGCCATCGTCGGTCAGCGTGATGCCGGAGAGGAACGTGCCGGCTCCCGCGATGGCCGTCGGTGAAGATACAAGCTCGGTCAAGGTGCCGTCCGCTGCGGCGGCGTAGGCGGAGACGGTGCTATCGCTCTCGTTCGTAACGTAAGCGAGGGTGCCATCAGGAGTCATCTTGATGCCAATCGGGCCGCCGCCCGCCGTGTCCGCATCGATCTCGGTCAGCGTGCCGTCCGCAGCAATCGCGAGCGTCACGACCGGGTTCGTCGCGGCTTTCGCGACGAGGTAAAGGAAGTCGCCACTCGCAAGGTGGGAGACCGCCACATCGCGCGGGGTCGTGTAGCTGCCGAAGGGGCTACCGACTTTTTCGGTCAGCGAGCCGTTGGCCGCGATGGTGAACATCGAGATGTTGTTGCCAAGGCGGTTGGCGACGTACAGCGTGCTGCCGTCGGGGGACGTTGCGGCCGCCGTGGGGGCCAGGGCGATGCCGCCAATCATGGGGAAGGGGCTGCCCGCAAGCTCGGCAAGATCACCCGTACCTGGGTCGACAGCGTAGGCGTTGATCATGCCAGTGCCCGAGTTCGCCGCGTACAAGAAGCCGAGGCCGGGCGTGAGCGCGAGCGCGCGCGGCGAGTCGAGGCCCGTCTTGTCGCCGCGCATCGTGACGCCGCCGGTGACGGGATCCACGGAGGCAATCGCAAGGACGCCATCCGCTTCGCTGGCAAGGTACAGCGCACGCGCGGTGCCGGTGCCCACGGTGAAGTCGATGTCGAAGGTGTCCGACGTGCCGCCTGTGAGCGAGGCTGTGACCGTGACCGAACTCGAAGCCTGCGTGGCGGTTGCCATGCCGGTGATCGTGCCGGTGGCAGCATCGATGCTGAGGCCGGTGGGCAGCGTGCCGGTCGTGACGGCGAACGCGTCGGCCGTGCCGGTGAACGTGGGGGTCAGAGCGCTGAGCTGGATGCTGCGTGCAAGCGTTTGCGTTGCGGCGCCATAGCTCAGGTTCGTGGGGCCACCAACAGGGGTGCTACCACCGCCTCCGCCGCCGCCGCCGCAGGCGGCCACAGTTGAGAGTGCGAGAAGCGGCAGAAGAACGCCGGAGAGTTTGGAGATGCAGTTCATGTTCTCGGAGCGCCCAGGGGCGCTGGGGCATGAGTCAGTGTGGATGGAACGAGGGCCGGAACTTGTGGACGAGCGCAGTCGCCACTAGGTTCACGCTCATTGTCGAGATCCCCGCCGCGAAAACCAAGCTTCCCGGCGGATGTGCAAGGGGCTTTTCGGGTCGATACACTGGTTCCTTGAGGCTTCGCTCTTCCTAATGACACTTGCTCCTTATGTGATTGTGGCCATGCTGGTCGCCATGGCCTTGGTCGGGGCATGGCATGCGCGTCGTGTCCAAAGTGCCGAAGACTTCGCTCTGGCGGGCCGTGGGCTAGGAGTCTTCATTCTTGTCGGCACGTTGATGGCGACGTGGGTGGGCACCGGCTCGATTCTGGGGAACGCCGAGTTCACCTTCGAGAACGGCGTCGCGGGCTTCTTTTTGCCGCTCTCGGGCCTGGCAGGAATGTTGGTTTTGGTGCGCATCGCGCCACGAATTCGGGCGCTCCGTGCAGCGACCGTGCCCGAGATATTGGGGATGGCGTTTGGGAAACGAGCTCGACAGCTTGGTGCGGTGGCCTTGATCGGCGCGTACTTGATCATCGTCTCGTACCAATATCGCGCCGGCTCGGCGGTGGCGAGTCGCCTGTTTGGCGAGCTGAATTTCACGCCGCCGTGGGGCGGCGAGGTCTCCGCATGGCCGCTCCTCGCGGCGCTGTTCGTTGTGCTGTACACCGCGCTCGCCGGGCTGCGCAGCGTGGCTTCGACCGACACGATTGCAGGCATCGTGATCGTGGTGGGCGTCGTGGCCAGCTTGGTGCTGGTGGTGCGCGGTTGGGATGCGGCTGCGCAGCCGCTGCCGCCTGAGCTCTTGCGACCGAGCGGCGGCTTCGGCTTCTTTGCGTGGGTGGGGTTCACGCTGCCCGGCTTGCTGTTGATGTTGGGCGACGCGAACTTGATGCAGCGCTTCTTGGCGGCGAAGACTCCGGCCACGGCGCGGCGCGCGGCGTGGGGCGCGTTCTTCGCGCTGGCCGTCGTCGAGTCGGCCGTGATCGCGCTCGCGCTTGTCGGGCGCGCGCGCCTTGGGCCCGACCTCGACAACCCGGCGCACGTGATCATCGCGGTGGCGTTCGAACTCGTGCCGCCAGCGGTTGGCCTCTCGCTTGTCGCGGCAATCGTTGCGGTGGTGCTGTCGACGGCAGACTCGTTCTTGCTCGCCGCATCGACTTCGATCGCCGGCGATCTCACCGGTCGCCGGCTGAGCGCGTTTGGCCAACGACTTTGGGTCGTGGCACTTGGGCTGGTGGCGTTGGGCCTCGCCTACACCTCGGACTCGTTCTTCGACGTAGCGCTCTTCGCGTACACGATCTACGGAGTGGCGATCACGCCGGCCGTTGGCTTAGCGTTGTTCGCGCCGCGCACATCGTCGAGCGCGGTTGTTGCGGGCATGTTCGCAGGGCTCGCCACAGCGCTCGTTTGGAAGAGCACGGGCCTCGCTTTTGACCCCGTTCTGCCCGCACTTGGTGCGAACCTGATCGTCGTCGGTCTGGGCTGCGTCCTGGCTCCCCGCAAGGAACTCGGGGCGTGATGAACAGAACGTAAGGCCTCTAAATCGGCGAGGAGTGCCTCCTAGGGGCCGTTTTGGGGTGAATTGACCTTGTAAGATCCGCGTTTCCGACGCAAGGGCATGCAGTGGGTTAGGTTTGAGAAGTCCTCTTTCCAACCCAGTCTCCATGACCGATACGAGCCCCTCATCCTCGTCGGCTTGCGCGCTTCTGTTCCATCTTGAGCCGCCTGCCGCCGCCGCCGATCTTTACACGCCGGAGTTACGCGCCCTCCTCTTCAAGGTCGAGGAGCGCTTCGGGCCGCGGCGCCATGAGCTTCTGGCCAAACGCACCGAGCGCCAAGCGAAGCTGGACGCGGGCTGGAGGCCGGACTTCTTGGAAGAGACACGCGCGATTCGCGAGGGCGATTGGCGCGTCGCCGAGTTGCCGGTCGACCTCCTCGATCGCCGCGTCGAGATCACGGGCCCCGTCGATCGCAAGATGGTGATCAACGCGTTGAACTCGAAAGCGAAGGTCTTCATGGCCGACCTCGAGGACTCCAACGCGCCGACCTGGGACAACGTCACGGTGGGGCAGAAGAACTTGTTCGACGCCGTGCGCCGCACGATCGTTTTCGAAGACGCTGCGCGCGGCAAATCCTACAAGCTGAACAAGAGCACCGCGGTCCTGATGGTGCGCCCGCGCGGCTGGCACCTCGACGAGAAGCACGTGACGTTGAACGGCGCCTCGATCTCGGGATCCTTGTTCGACTTCGTCACGTTCATGTTCCACAACGCGGCCGAACTCTTGGCGCGCGGGACCGGTCCGTACTTCTACCTGCCGAAGCTCGAGAGCCATCTTGAGGCACGCCTCTGGGATGACGTCATCACGTTCGTGGAAGACGCGCTTGGCCTCGAGCACGGCGTCGTCAAGGTCACCGTCTTGATCGAGACGCTGCCCGCCGCGTTCGAGATGGACGAGATCCTGCATGAGCTGCGCGATCACATGGCCGGGCTGAACTGCGGCCGCTGGGACTACATTTTTAGCTTCATCAAGCGCTTCCGCGCGGACCCAGCGTTCGTGCTGCCCGACCGTGGCAGCGTGGGCATGGACCGCCGCTTCCTGTCCAGCTACAGCCAGCTTCTGATCCAGACGTGCCACAAGCGCGGCGCGTTTGCGATGGGCGGCATGGCAGCGCAGATCCCGATCAAGGGCGACGAGGCGCGCAACGCCGCCGCGCTCGAGAAGGTGCGCGTCGACAAAGAGCGCGAAGCGCAAAACGGACACGATGGAACGTGGGTCGCACACCCTGGTCTTGTCGCCGTGGCGCTGGCCGAATTTGACAAGGTGCTGGGCGACAAGCCGAACCAGCTGGACGTGGCGCGGGACGACGTGCACGTGACTGCAGAGGACCTCTTGGCCGTACCCACGGGCGAGATCACCGAAGCCGGCCTGCGCCAGAACCTCAACGTGGGCGTGCGCTACCTCGCGGCCTGGCTGGGCGGCTCGGGCTGCGTGCCGATCTTCGATTTAATGGAGGACGCCGCCACCGCCGAGATCTCGCGCACGCAGGTCTGGCAGTGGGTGCACCACGGCTCGGCCCTGGCCGATGGTCGCGTCGTGAGCGCCACGCTCGTGCGCGCAATCCAGGCCGAAGAGCTCGCCAAGATCCAAGCCGAGGTTGGCGCCGAGGCTTTCGCCACCGGCCACTTCGAGCGCGCCGCCGAGCACTTCCGCGTCTTGATCGAATCCGATCAGCTGGCCGAGTTCCTGACGCTCGCGGCCTACAAGGACCTGTAGGTCCCACCGAACACCCCCTCTCTCACAACTCTTCTCTCAAGACGACCCCCTCCCAATCATGACGACTCCCTACCTCCCGAACTGGAAGCCAGAGACCGCCGCTGACCAGAGCCGCTGGAACGGCATTCAGCGCGACTACAGCCCCGCCGACGTTGCGCGCTTGCGCGGCTCGATGCGCATCGACTACACGCTGGCAACCAAGGGTGCCGAGCGCCTGTGGCAACTTCTTAACGGTGAAGAGCGCGTGGCCGCACTCGGCGCGCTGACCGGCAACCAAGCCATGCAGCAAGTGCGCGCGGGCCTGAAGGCGATCTACCTTTCGGGCTGGCAAGTCGCTGCCGACGCGAACCTGGCTGGCGACATGTACCCCGACCAGAGCCTGTACCCTGCGAACTCGGTGCCGAAGGTCGTTGACCGCATCAACCGCTGCCTCAGCCGCGCGGACAAGATCGCGCACGCCGAGGACGATCACTCGATCCACTGGTTCGCGCCGATCGTGGCTGATGCCGAGGCCGGCTTCGGTGGCCCCTTGAACGCCTTCGAGCTGATGAAGGGCATGATCGAAGCGGGCGCCGCGGGTGTGCACTTCGAGGACCAACTCGCGTCCGAGAAGAAGTGCGGGCACCTAGGTGGCAAGGTCTTGGTCCCAACCGGCCAGTTCATCCGCACGCTGAACGCCGCGCGCCTTGCGGCCGATGCGATGGAGGTTCCCACGCTGGTGATCGCCCGCACCGACGCGGACGCCGCCAACCTTCTGACCAGCGACATCGACGACCGCGACAAGGCGTTCTGTACTGGCGAGCGCACGCCCGAGGGCTTCTTCCGCGTGACTCCCGGCATCGATCAAGCGATCAGCCGCGGCCTCTCCTACGCGCCGTACGCCGACCTGATCTGGTGCGAGACTTCGCACCCCGACCTCGACGAGGCTCAGAAGTTCGCCGACGCGATCCACGCCGAGTTCCCGGGCAAGCTGCTGGCCTACAACTGCTCGCCCAGCTTCAACTGGGAGGCAAACCTGGGCAAGGCCACGATCGCCGAGTTCCAAGAGCGCCTATAC
>Ga0316206_1000278_pt1 | contig 81804 bp, 67 predicted proteins | sample 6monthpyrite_MG_FD_204942 | JGI IMG/M metagenome (GOLD analysis project Ga0316206, IMG submission 204942) | Microbial mat bacterial communities from mineral coupon in-situ incubated in ocean water Damariscotta River, Maine, United States -... | ecosystem: Environmental > Aquatic > Marine >...
TTCATACTTGTACCAACTAAAGCGCTACCTGAATCTTGAGTGTTATCAACATTAAGATCAGCATCAGAGATAGTACCGTAAGACTTAGTATTGTTTTGAACTGCACTTAATAAAGAAGCCGCGTTTAATGCGCTGAAAGTTTCAGTAGTAACAGTACTAGTAAAGTTATTTAAGATAACAACATCATTTGCATCAGCAGAGATAGTTGCAGCGCCTGCTAAATCAGCATAGTGCTGAGTTGAAGTTGCAGTAACTTGTGAGTTAGCACTTCCTGAAGCAGTAACCTTGTTAGCTAAGTAAGATGTGAAATCTAATGAATCATGACCAGCGTTTGCTGTTGTATATTCAAAGTTAACAATTGTATCTGTACCTTGGTCAAAACCAGTTACAACGATAATTTCATTTGAAAGAGCATCTGTACTTAATACAGCTACGTCATTACCTGAACCTAAATTGATATGGTTATCACTACCTTCATTAGCAGAGTTAGTACCAAGAGCATCAACTTTTGCAACACTTGAAGTTGCCAATACAGCAGCATAAGCATCTAAGTTAGCCTGAGTAAGAGTTCCTATAGTTGAACTACTATTTAAAAGTTCGTAAGCTGTTTGGATACCAGTTAACTCAGTAGCATTTAAACCAGTTAAAGTAGTAGCAGCTACACTTATTTGAATATCGTTAGCAGCATGTACGCCATCAACTAAAGAAGTAACAACGATAGTGTTACTTGGACCATCATTAACAACTAATAATTTATTTAAAACGCTGTCGTTGTTGATAGCATCTTTAATAGCTTGATTAGCTTGTGCTTGACTTGCAACATAATCAGTAGTTCCAAGAGTAACTGTTTTTTCAAAACCGTTTATAAGATTAGAAGCTGCGCCATTTGTAACACTATTACCATCAGGACCTGAATAAGTAACTGTTAATTGTGCCTTGTATAATAAACCTTTAACTGGAGCAATACTAAGTAAATCAGTAGTGCCTGCAGCAACAGAGTTTATTGCCCAAGTAGCTTTAGTTCCTGTGTTATCAGAGTAAACTGTATCATCACCTGTACCTGCAAGAATAATCATATCACCAGCACCAGAAGTAGTGATAGTATCGTTACCAGCACCACCATCGATAGTCATGTTAGCATTCATTTTGCTGTTTGCATACCAGTTAGTACCAGTAGCAGCAGTTTCTATTAGAGTAGTAATTTTATCGTTACCTGCATTTCCAGAAACTGTTAATTTGAAATCTTCTCTAGCTGTTGTACCAGCAGCAGCAAGATTAGCACTACTCATAGTTAAGTTTAAAGTATCATTGTTACTACCAAGAGCATAGTTAAATGTAACATTATCAGCAGCTTGATTCGTTGCAGTATCTTTAAGGTTCATGTATTTTGCAGTAACGTTTGAAGTTAATTCAGCATTAATGTTTACAGAACCTGTCATAGCAGAAGCATCAACTACACGAACATCTGTAAAACCAGCAGTGTTAGCATCAGAACCTGGAAGGTTGCTTGTAGCACCTGTAGTACCAGCCACTTGACCTACAACTGTTAAGTTACCTTTAGTTACACCGTTTTTGATATAAACTTCTTGTAATGTGTTGTTTGTTGATTGAATCTCTTGAAGTTGAGAACTTCTTTCTACTGTGATGTCAAATTGTTGAACACCTTTAGAGCTTGAAGTATCGCCTGTTGATAAACCACCAACGATTAAATCACCACCTTGAGAACCACGACCTACATCATCAAGAAGAATTGTAGATGTAACTAAGAAAGTAGACGCAGAACCTTCGTGAAGTGCTTGTAAAGCTAAAACTGATGAATTTGCCGGAACAAGTGCATCAGTAGCCCAACCACCAAGTGTAAATGCTCTTGCATCATTTGTTGTAAGTGTAATAGTCTGACCACCAGTAACAGTAGAATTATCACGTGAATCACTACCAGTAAATGTTCCTGTAATCGCAGCAGTAACACTTTCTAAACCAGCTGTAGCATTAATCGCTAATGTAACACCTGTTAAAAGTTGAGCATATGTGCCTCTAATATAAGCATCATCTATCTTAACTACGTACTGAGTATCACCCAAGTTAAAAATTACTTTGTTATATGGATTTTTAAGTAGGTAATCACCTGTATCTTTAGCATTGAAAATATCCATTACTTTAAGATCTAAGCCAGCTCCAGCAACTACTGCAGGTGCATTAAGAAGTGAATGTTGGTCAAAATAAACACCCATATCAACATTACCCGGATCAGTTTGAACCATAGCTATAGTGATATCTTTAGTAATTTGTGTAGATTCAATACGAACATCTTCGATAACAAGATCTGCGCGAGAGTTGTTTGACTCGTATTTGTTTGTTCCTACCATTCTTTCTGCGTCAATATTTACAGCAACAGTTGATGCGTCAATATTGTTTTGAGATTGATCAGATGTGTTGTCAGATTCAGCACGAACAGCAAATTCTTCTACACTAGTAGTATCTAGAGTAACAGCGAAAGCTGAAGACGAACCCATATCTACCATAAGCTTATCTGTACCAGCACCACCATTAATCATGTCACCAGACTGAGCACTGTCAGCATTGTTAAATATGTGACCTTTAATAGTATCATTCTGAACTGTTCCCATTATGTTATCTACACCAGTAGTTAAAGAATAAGTTTGACCAGCAGAGAAATTTGAAACAGCATCAGCTACTATAGCTATTGCTTTTGCTGTGTCAGCATCAGCAGCACCATTTAATAATGCGATAGCAAGAGTGTCTCTAGCAACTGAACCTGTGCTAATTTCATTAACCCAGTAAGCAAAACCCGCAGATGTAGTATCAGGAGCGTAACCAAATACAGCATGGAATGTTGAATTAACAAGAGCTTTTGCACTAGTTGGATAAACCACTGCACCAGACATTGCCAACATTGACGCGTTAATCGCCTCTAGAGAAATATTTGAACCCAAGTTTACCCAGTGATCCAAATCAGATTTAGTGATATCAGATGCTCTTTTACCTGATGTTGTTGCGTATAAAGACGCTATACTTTCCGTTCTTGTAGCCATTATGACTCCTTTTGTTGTTTTTTACTTAATATTAAGTTTGCCTTCAGACCTAGCCATCTAGTCTTCCTAGTGCAGCAGGGACTAGATGTTAGCATGCCCTATTCTGAATTTAAACGCGAGAGTATAACATCAGCTAGCTTAAATATAACATAAGTAAATTATAAAAAAAAGCCCTATTTTACTACTATTCTCTGGAAAAAAAGAGATAAATTTAGATATTTCAGCTTTTCATTGTTTATCATATATAAACATTAAATATACTGGATATTATCTTCCAGTCATGACCGAGTATCCACTCTTTTTGTTTTTGTATTTTACTAAAAAGAAGTGCTTTATCTATTATAAGTGTCTCTAATGAAATTGCAATATCAAGCGGAGTATACCCCTGCGTGAAATGCACTATATTTTTTACATCATTGAATATGGGTTGCTTTGTACATAAAACCGGCTTATAGGTTGATAGCGCGTGTCTTACTGAGGCACTTGAGGACTCTTTAGTATTGTGATATGGTAATACAATAATATCACTCGTCTCAAGCAGTTTAAATGTTTCGTTATCGCTTAAAAACTCGGTATGAAAAGTAACTTTAGAATTTAAGTTTAGTTTTTCAACTCTTGCCCTGCACTCATTTGCATACTCTTTTGAGACATCTGCAGGATATATGGCATTTACGAGTAGCAACTGAATGTTGTGATGTTTTTTCTCTAAAATCGCAAAAGCCTCTATGAGCTCCAAAATCCCTTTATGGGGCAGCATAAAACCATAAGATGCTATTGTAAAACTATCAGTTTGTTCTAAGTCCTGTGATATGTATCTATTTTGTACTCCGTGGGGAAGTAAGTTGATATTTGTTAAGGATAGTTGTTTCAGAAAATTTAAGTCCTCTATGGTGTGCACAAGCAAGTTGTCTACATGAGACAGTGAGGGTAATATCCAGCTAAGAGAAGATTCTTGACCTTTAAGCGTTACATCTGCAATACTATGAAATATGATGGTTGTCTTTTTTTTGGCTTTATATGCGGCTTCTATAATTGCAGATAAGTTTTGCATAGAGAAAAAACCAAAGTTGAAGTTTATAACTACACTGCTAAATGTATCGTTACATATATGAGATATTAATTCATCATTTTCTTTGTCATATCTGTTATTCCAGCATCTGATTACACCCTCTTCTTTTTCTGTGTCTAGAACCTCGTCTGTATAGCTTGCAAACTTGGTGATTTTAAACTTGCTTTCATCCAAGTGCTCAAAAATAAACTCTGAATAACTGGCAATGCCGCACTTAGTGTTGTAACTGCTAATCCATGCAACATTTCTAAGTTTTTCGCCAAAAACATCTGCCTTTTTTAGCTCTTCTAAGAACTCTTGCGCTTTGATGGCGTAGTTGCTCCAAGTGAATTCTTTGGATACAAGTTTATACGCTTTTTTAGTTTTAAAGGACTTCTGTTCTTTTGTCAAAGATACTTGTTCTTTGAGTAGTATCTTCAGGTGTTCCAAAGATGGCTCAACCCAATAAGAGTCAAACAAATCCAAGTGCGTATCAGCTTGTGCAAAGGAGTAATCACAAAGCCAAGAATTATCTTCTTTACAGAAGTCTACCTGTCCGCCAAAATCGGTTGTGATGACCGGCAGATTCATAAGCATAGCTTCTGCCATAGGCAGACCAAAGCCCTCTCCTCTGCTTGGTGCTACAAGCGTGTCTGTATTTTGATAAAGCCATTTTATGTGAGCGTCATCCAAATCTTTGTTTATCAGAATAATCTCCGGCATCTTTTGGTTCGTTTTTTTGATTTGCTCTATTTGTTCTTCGACATCATTATGAGGATTTGGAAAAGTTTTTATAATGAGGGTTACATCATCTTGCATTGAGAAAGTGCTTGTATATGCACTAAGAAGTATATCTACCCCTTTCCTTGGAAAGCACGAAGATATATGTAGGAATTTAAAACTTTTGTTTGTTTTGTAATCCACTTTTTTTGTTTTTATACTTAAGATATGGTCTACGCTATTTGGAATAATGTTGATAGGAACTTGAACGCCATTGGTTTGAAGTACTCGTTTAGTGTACTCTGATACAGCTATGATGCCGTCTAGGTTTTGGTTAAAAGTCTCTACATACCTTTTGGGAAATGATGACTCCTCCCATGCGTAAAGGTTTAAAATATTTAACTCCCCTTTCATCCCCGTTACTCTTGGCGGGTAGAGGTTTCTAAAGACGGCATCACACTGAAGGGCTTTTTTTGAATTTTTATACATTTTTTCAATAGTAGGATTTTCTTTTAAAAATGTTGGAGACGGCTCAAAATCGCCCGGTCCTTCTGTTGAGAAGAGTGAAACCTGATTTGGAAACTTTTTTTCAAATGCCAAGGCTGAATTTTTATTTAACATCGCAAGGCTGTAGGAGCTGTCAAAAGGACCTTCAAACTGATAAAGAATCTCTTTACTTTTTACTTTGGGCGTGTAGTCACACTCTATGTCAAAGTCGTTCAGATAGGCAATAAGGTTTTTTATGATAACGTCATGATAGTAGACTTCCCTTGCTCGTCTTTGTGTATTTAATATTTCGGTTTTAAATGAGGGATTGTTTTTTAGTATGTTGATTGTGGCCGCTATGTATTTAGGAGATTTCTCATCAAAAAGGATGCCTCCTCCATTAAGCGTACTCTTTATGTTGCTACTGTTATAAGCAAATACCGGCAAATCAAAAAGCATAGACTCTACAAGCGGCATTCCAAAGCCTTCATGTTCGCTCATGCATAAAAAAATATTTGCACTTCTGTAGTAGGCATATAGGTCCTCATTTGGAATTTTCCCTGTCAAGATTACATGCTCTTGCAGATTATAGCCATGAATAAGTTCTCGAAGTTGATGTTCATACTGACCATCGGTAACCCCACCAATGATATAGAGCTTAAAATCACTATCCATAGACTTGTATGCATTTGCAATTTCTATGAGGTCATGCTGTGCTTTGTTTTTTGCAACTCTGCCAACAAAGATAATATTGAACTCTTTTACTTTTTCATCGAGTAGCTGTTCATTAAAAGGAGATGTTGTGATTTTTTCCACATCCATCAGAAGAGGAATAGTTTTTGGATTTTTAAAGTTGTGTTCTATCAATTCTTGTGTGTTTAAAATAGAATCGCCTATGGCACCCTCGAATCTAGGTGCTAAATCAGGCAGGTATTCTTTTCCAAGTTTGCACATGTTGTAAAGTATGCTGTCTTTTTCAAAAAACTCATAAGGTGTAATATTGTGATATACAACATGGATTCGAAGGTCTAGGCCATCTAACCATGTCGAAAAATCGTAGTAAATAGAATAATGAATAAATAAAATCTGATTTTTATTTTCTTTGTCTATCTCGGTGTAGTGTATAACTTTTGTGCTTAGCTCTTTTTCATGATTTTCTGCATATATATTTGATGTAAAACCTAACTCTCGAAGTATCTTTTGGAAGTACAACATACCATTCGTTATGCCGTCTCCATCGTGTGCTGATGGCGAAAATTGATGTATTTGAATTTTGTTCATTATTTGGTGCCTATGATTGAGTAATCTTGTTCTTTTGTGGATGCAAAGATAAGGTTGTTTATATCTTCATCCGTGGTGTTGGATAAAACAACTTCTTTGATTGGGTGTAATCTATGTATTTCAACATTGCTAAAACCTCTGTTTATAGCTAAAAACTCCAGCGTGACAGGAGGAATTGGGTTTAGATGTGTCGGGTCTGTATAAAAACTGCAAGAACCGACAATAAGATTTTCAGGATTTGGCGTTTCAAAGATGACCTTACCACCTTTTTTGAGCACTCTTAACGCTTCATCAAAGAGTGATATTAATACTTCAAACTTCAAATGCTCGACTATATGAAACCCTGTTATAACATCCAGTGTTTCGTCATCTAACTTTCGCAAATAAGATATGGCATCTTCATTCGTAACATCTAGGTCGTAATTCCTTGCTGCTTTAACCATGAGTCTATTAAGGTCAATCCCTTTGGCACGTATGGAGTTTTCTTTTAAAAGTTCTAGCCATTCGCCTCTGCCACAGCCAATATCCAGCAATGATTGTGAAGCATTTTTTATCACACTTTTCACAACTGGAAGATAATATTTCTGCCTCTCTTTAATACCACTTCTCTCGCCCCTGAATCTATCTTCAAACGAGAGGTAAAGAGCATCTAGGATATGTTCTTTTTCCTCGATGATAGCACTTAAAATTGTTGTATCTTCGGTATTTGCCGTTTTGATCGAAGATTCAGCTTTTTCTACAAGTTTTTGTAAATTCATCTCAACATATTTTAAATAGTTATTTGCCTCTTTTACATCTTTTGAGAATAGTTCTACCTGAGTTGACAAGGCATCGACACTTTCTTGATTTGATAAGAGCTGAGTCTGGGTTGCATACATGTCTTTGTGAAAATCTTCTAGGTTTACTTTTTTTTGAATCTCTTTATGAAAATCTTCTGAGCTTATTTTTGTTTTTATAGCGCTGTTAAAGTCGTCTAAGCTAACTTTTGTTTTAATATCCTTATGGAAATCTTCCAAGTTTACTTTTTTTTGGGTTTCTTTATAAAAATCTTCTGCACTGACTTTGCTTTTTAACTCTTTATGAAAATTTTCTGCACTTACTTTGCTTTTTAACTCTTTATGAAAATATTCTAAGTTTACTTTCATTTTGATTTCTCTGTTAAACTCATCTATATTTACTTTTGTTTGAATATCTTTATGGAAATCTTCCAAATTCACCTTTTTATGGATTTCTTTATGAAAGTCTTCTATACTTACTTTAGTTTGAATATCTTTGTGAAAATCTTTTAAATTCACCTTAGTATTTAATACTGCTTCAAAAGCGTTTAACCTTGTAATCAGTTTTGGGATTCTAATCAAAGTATATATTATTTGAAGTATATAACCTACTACAGGGGTTTTGTTTAGTAATACTTTTATGTATCTTTTTTTACTGCCTAAAATCGTTACATTATTTTGCATCCCCTCTTTGGAATACCTGATAAAGAGCAGAATATCCATTTTGGTTCTCTTGCCTGTATATAGCAAATGCAAAAGAGAATCAAGTGCTGTAGGCTCTACCTCTCTATTTAGCAGACCCAGATAAACATTTTTAATAAACTCTTCATCTTCATATTTTAAAAAGTCACTCATAACATATACTTTTTCATTTTTATCATAACTGTTGTAACTAAGTTTTTTAAAAGTACGTTTTAAAATATTGGCTAAATATGAAAAACCGATGAAAAATAAAAGTGCTTCTATTTTTTTCAGCAATCTGTATGAACGTGTGTTATATTTTTTTAATGAGGCAGATGGAGCAATAGGTTTTTTGACTTCTTGATGCTGCACATCTTCAGTATTTTCAGTATTTACTGGAATATAGTTTTTTGAACTGTTGATTACCTGTTCAATCTTTTTTTCAAGATTGTCAAAATTAACTTTTTTACTGTTTATATGCATCATTATATATACTATCCTCTGTTTTAACTAATACTGTAAATATATCAAATTTTTCAAATATATTTATTAAATTCACATAAAAATCATTCCAACTTATTGATTTGTAGTTTTGCTTTATATAGCTTTTTCTTAAATGAAAGGCATTTGGGTCATTTATGTAATAAGACACCAATTTTATAAATGTTTCTTGTATATCGTGGTGGATATAGTTTACAAACTTATTTCCAACTTCATTTAAAGAACTATTTTTAGAAATTATGGTTATATTGCTATGGGCTAAAGATTCGACCACAGGTAAACCAAATCCTTCATAGTTTGATAAATATGTAACAATAAATGCATTTTGATAGAATAGACTCAAAATATTATCTTCTATGTTCACCAGATGATAAATTCTTTTATTTTTCAAGGGATGATTTGCAATCTTATTTACAAACTCATCAACATCCCATCCTATCCTCCCTATGAAAACCAGATTTAAATCAGAATACTTTTCTTGGAGTATCTCAAACGATTTTAATACTTCAAGTTGCTGTTTTCTTGGCTCAATAGTCCCCACAAACAATATATACTTTTGTGATAAAAGTTTTTCATAAGGATGTTTCTGTTTATCGGGGTAAAGTGTATAATCTGAGCCTAAATGGACTATGTCTGTATTGATTTTCCTGATAATATTCAAATCTTCTTTTAATTTAAAAAAATCCTTCTGTGTGGACAATGAATCAAAAATCACCAAATCGCTGTAACGGTAAACTGCCTTTATAAAATCCGGAAAATTCAACTTTGATTTTTCATACAAATAATCTGGAAAAAGCACAGGAATAAGATCATAAATAAAGTTAAATATCTTAAATCCGTATTTTTTTAATTTTGGGTATAAATCTACTCTAGAAGCCCCTGCATTCCATACAGAATCAATATCAAAAAATATTTTATTTTCGGCTCTTTCTTCAAAAATATTGATAGCTACCGGCAGTTTGAATTGATAGTTTTTTACATCTTTGAGAAAAGCATGAATTTCATCACTTTGAATCTTTACAAAGCTCTTAAAGCCTTCATCGTAATATATAATTTTTACAGTAAATCTGTCTTTTAATATCCTGAGTAAAAGTTCTCTTATGACTCTTTGAATTCCCGTAGTGTTTCTGGTTGCTAAAAATTCAGAGATATCTATGTAAATTGATATCCTCTTTTTATTCATCCAAATAATCTTCCTATTTTTTCAAAAATACTCAATTCTCTGTTTATGTATTTTATTAATTTTGCCGGATTTCCCGCTACAATAGCATAGTCTGGAACATTCTTTGTCACGATACTGCCAGCCCCTACAACCGCATGCGCACCAATGGTTACTCCGCCTAGAACAATACTGCCTGAGGAAATCCAAGCTCCATGTTTGATATGAATGGGTTTTTCTACAACAGTTTCTTGTCTATTTTTGTCAAACAAATTGTAATCATGCCCACGAGCCAGTATCTTCACCCCATGTCCAAAAAAAACAAAATCGTCTATTGTAACTTTTCCCTCATAATCGCCTGCATTAATCAAAGTATCTACTAAAAAGATATTTGATCCGAGATATATGTTGGCATGTCCGTAAAAAACAGAAAAATTGTTTTCACAATCAACATTTTCTCCCTTATTTTCAATACGTTCTAAATCTTTACTTATCATCAATAATCTCTAAATCTGAAAGAGTTGGATACAGTTTACTTAAGCCTATAAATTCAGTTGCATAATTCCCAGCAACTTCAAAACCTGCTGCATTATCGAGCCAATGTAAACAGGTATCTAAATGATTTTCTCCTATAGCCAACGCTGTGCTTATTGAATATTTACCGGCTCCTATATTGAGAGTAAACTTAAATGAAATCTGATATTTTGTGTCTTTGTGTAATTTGTATTCAAGTCCCATGTTTTTGGTGGTAGTCCCAAATATATCTTGACCAAATTTATCTCTTATAAGGATACCTATATTTAAATGTTCTATACCAATATTTGAGTGCAACTCTAGTTTTAATATTGCATTTTCACCTGCACTTATAACATTAGAGTTAGAGTTAGAACCTAATATCTCAGCATTCACTACCTCAACATCAAAAGTACCAAATGAATTCGTATCCGTATTTTTAATAGTAATTTTTTCTTCACTGTCATTTAATTTAGCTATGAGAAAATTGTAGCTATTAATGACATCTTCAGGTTCACCCATTTGGGTTACTTCTCCATGATTTAAAAGAATAACTCTGTCACAAAGCAGTTTTAGGGAGTTTAAGTCGTGGGATACATAGATGATACTCATATTTCGCTCTTTTCTCTCCCTAAGTGCTTTTGTACATTTGGCTGCGAAATGGGCATCACCCACCGCGAGAGCTTCATCTACAATCAAAATTTGAGGCTCTGAGAAAATAGCTATTGAAAAAGCCAGTCTCATACTCATACCTGATGAGTATGTCATAATAGGCTCATAGATATAATCTCCCAACTCGCTAAAAGCCATGATATCTTCTATTTTAGAATCTATCTCTTTGTTTGTCATGCCTATAAGCGTGCCGTTTAGATAGATATTATCATATCCATTCATCTGATCATTAAAGCCCGTACCAAGCTCCAGGAGAGCCGTTACACGACCATGCCTAAGTATTTCACCTGACGATGGTACGACAACCCCTGCTATCATCTTTAAAATAGTTGACTTACCTGCTCCATTGACCCCAATGATGCCTAATGTTTCAGCTTCGTAAAGATCAAATGAAATATTTTTATTTGAGATAAATTCTTTGTGGTAATTTTTTTTTGTAAAAACTTCTTTGAGTCTGTCAAAATTATTTTTGTATATTTTATAAATTTTTGTGATGTTTTTTACTTCGAGGACTTTTTTCATCTAGATAATATCCTTAATAGTACCAATCATCTTTTTATATAACAGTCCGGCTACTGCAAGAGTGACAAAAGCCATAATCGTTATGACTGCTAGAGAATAGAGTGATGGTGCTTTTGAAAACACAAAAATATCTTGATAAATTTCAACAAAATAATAAAATGGATTTATAACCAGCAACATAGGATATTTAGTTGCAAGCATCTCTTTCATATAGATTACAGGCGTCATCCAAAACCATAGCTGAACAACAATGGGAACGGCCTCTTTTAAATCTTTAAAAAATGGGGTAAACAAAGAGAGTATAACACCTAAACCAAAGACGAAAATAGTTTGTAAAATCATAACCGGAATCATCCATAAAAATGTTAGGGTAACAGGTTGCTTAACAAGATATAAAAAGATAATTCCTAAGGCTATAGATAAAAGGAAAAGAAAAAACTCCGTAATAACAATACTCAACTGAAATGTGTACATTGGGACATTTATCTTTTTTATTAAGTTTGCTTTTTCAAGAAAAGATGTACTCAGTCGCATAAGAATTGTGCTAAATGCTGTCCATGCAAGAAGACCCGGGACTAAGTAAATGCTATATGCATAAGAGTTGTCAATAATATTTAATTTCATCTTCATAAAATCCGAGAATATGACTGTATATATAAAAATCGTTATAATAGGTGATAAAATATACCAAAGCTGTCCTAGCCCCGTACCGACATACCTCTCTTTAAAATCTCTTTTAGCAAAACTAAAAGCCAGTAAAATATTGTGTTTCAATTATAACCTTTTAAAATCATCTTCAATTCTAATGATATCGTCTTCTCCAAGATAATCGCCAATCTGCGCCTCAATCATAACTACAGGAACTTTGCCTTCGTTTGCAAGCCTGTGAATATCACCCATTTTTATATAAGTTGACTCATTTGCTCTTAATGTAAAGATTTTATCTTCTATAGTTACGGTAGCCGTACCACTTACGATAATCCAGTGCTCATTTCTGTGAAAATGCTTTTGCAAAGAGAGTCTTTTGCCGGGCATAACTTCTATCCGTTTTATCTTATACTTTTGGCTATCTTCAAGTATTGAGTATGTACCCCATGGTCTATGTACTGTTAAATGAATATTATGCAGTTCTGTACTTTTTCTAATCTCTTCAACAACTTTTTTTACTTTTTGCGATGCACCTTTTTTTGAGATGAGAAGAGCATCCCCCGTGTCAACAATGATTAAGTTCTCTACATCAACGGTTGCAATTTTTCGTTCATTTCCATAAACGAAATTATTTTTACTATCTACGGATAAGTGATTGGGATTTATTGTGTTTCCATTTTCATCTTTTGGTAATTCTTCATCCAGCGCATCAAAGCTTCCCAAGTCTGACCATCCGATGTCAGAAGCAAGCACTTTAACTTTTGAACTTTTTTCCATCACTGCATAATCGATACTATCTTCAGGAATTGCCTGCATATCCTTATGAGATATGCGAATCATGTTGTCCGTGTTTTCTAGCTGAGTATCCAAAGCAACCTTAGAGGCTTCGTATATCTCCGGGGAATATTTCTGCAACTCTTCTAAAAAAACTCCTGCCTTAAAACAAAACATTCCACTGTTCCAATAAAAATTACCAGCATTGACGTATTGTTCAGCTGTAGAGATATTAGGTTTTTCATGGAATGCCCTCACATCCTGTCCTGTCGATTCAATGTAGCCATAGCCTGTCTCAGGATATTTGGGTGTTATACCAAATGTTACTAGATTATCCGCTTGCGCTAATTCCTCAGCCTCTTTTAAGACTTTAAAATAAGCACTTTCATTTTTTATAATGTGGTCAGAGGGAGACACAAGAACAATCTCATCCGCCTCAAGAGCTAAACAAGCAAGTGCAATAGCAGGGGCAGTGTTTCTTCCAATAGGCTCCAATAAAAATTTTGTACTTTCATCTTTAAGCTGATTGGAAATCTCGCGTAGTTCTTCGAGTTGATCTACAGCTAAAAAGTACTGTTCAGCATTTGAAACTATTAAATGATTGTCACAAACAGCTCCATTGCGCTTAACCGTAAGCTGGAAAAGCGACTCATCATCAAAAAGCTTAACAAACTGCTTAGGCATCAGTGTCCGGCTAATAGGCCAAAGTCTTGTGCCGCTACCACCACATAAAATTATATTTGTCATTCTACTCACTTCATAAATATTACTAATTCTATGATATTTTACAGCCTTTTACTTTCACTTTAGATTAAAATGAGGTAGTGAGTAAATTTTAATCATTTAATCATGAGAATATAAATCAGCCTGCCCCAATTTTTAATAAGACAACTTTAATTGTTTTAATCAATATCACAAAATCTGCCCATAATGACCAATTTTTTATATACCAAATTTCAAGATCATTTCTTTCTTTAAAAGTAAGGTTATTTCTACCACTTACCTGCCAAAGTCCTGTAATACCAGGATAAACTTTTAGTATGAAATGTTGGCTAGAGCCAAGCTTATCGGATTCATTTGTCATATATGGTCTAGGACCGACCAAACTCATCTCACCCTTTAGTACATTTATAACCTGAGACAATTCATCAAGCGATGTTGCTCTTAAAGCCCTGCCAACCTTTGTAATACGGGGATCATTTTTATATTTATGATACTTTTCATAATGTTCTACTTCATCGGGGTTATTCTTTAAATATTTTTGTAGCAGTTCATCTGAATTTTCATACATAGTTCTGTATTTATAACATATAAAGTCATTGTCATCCTTTCCAAGTCTATATTGCTTAAAAAATATAGATCCTTTTGAGTCCATCACGATAGCCAAACTAATGATTAAATGTATTATTACAAAGATAGGCATCATCATCAGAGTGAAAAGAAAGTCAAAAATATTTTTTATCCATATATTTCTTTTGATTAAAAGTTTATTTTCTATTTGAATGGTATTGAACCTTATATTTGAGTACTCCATAATATTTGAATTAGCAAAGTTTATGCTTCTCACATAAGGTACAATATAAACGGAACTTTTTTTATCTAAATACTTTGTAATTTTTTGATTTATTTCGTCTAAAGCCATAGATTTTGAGGATATTATCACTGTGTCGTACTTTTTATCATTGAATTCCATTCCAAGGTACCAATTGGCGCTAAACTCATTTTTAAATATATCTACTTGTTCTTTGTCACCTATGACTAAAACTTTTTTCTTAAAAAATGAATATTTATAAAGAACTCTTTTTACAAGTCTTTTTGTTAAAGGAATCAACAAAGAAGAAAATGCAAAATACAAGCTTATAAATAGCCTAGAATACTCCAAAGAAGTTTTTGAAAGGGTTAAGAGTGCTAAAACTATAAAATATGATAAAACCAGAGATTTAAGCACTTTTTTTGTTTCTTGCCAAAAATCATACCTCAATGTATAAATTTTTTCATAATACAGAAGAGCAAAAATAATAAAAATAACAAAGGAAAAATCTTTTAGTAAAAACTGATTAAAAATAGGGATATTCGAGCCATTGACATTTGTTCTTACATAAACTGTTAAATAAAAGATGCCGACAAGTAATAAAATATCAGTAATAACTACGATAGAGTTTAACAAATATTTGTTCATTTTACTGCCCCAAGCTTCACTAAATTATATTACTTATAATCACTGGCATATTATAGCTAATCATAACTATAATGCTTAAATGACTTTACTAAAAATAAACGCTTCTATCTCCTTTTTAAACCTTTGTGTTGAATATTTTTGTGCATTTTTTGATATCTCTTTTAAATTCAATTCCAATGATTCAAACTCTTGAATCGCATCAATAATATCTTCTGTATTTTGCTTTTTAAAATGCACACCATTTATCTTGTTTGTAATAGTTTCTGCGGTTGCGCCCTCATCCAACGCAACTACAGGAGTGCCACAGGCAAGAGCTTCAACAGGTACTATTCCAAAATCTTCCACAGCTGCATATATAAAAGCTTTCGCTCTTTGCATATAGTCTATTAATCTCTTTTTATCCTGATATCCTATCAGTGTAATATTTTCTCCAGCTATAGCATTGATATTTGAATAATCTTCACCATCACCGATAACTATAAGTTTTTTTTCTGGCATTTTGTTAAATGCCTCTACGATTAGCCTGGTTTTTTTGTAAGGCACCAATCTAGAGGCAGTTAAGTAAAAATCTTCTTTGGTATCACACAAAGTATAACTCTCAACATCAACAGGCGGATATATAACGGTAGAGTCTCTCTTGTATGTTCGCCTTATCCTATCTTGCACAAATTTTGAATCAGCTATAAAGTAATCAACTCGCTCAAGTGTCTCAAGGTCCCATTTTTTTATATACTGTAATGTCTTTTGTACTAAAAACTTTTTTGGCTGCTTAAGAGAGGAAGTATATTCATCATATAAATCCCAGGCATATCTGATAGGCGTATAGCAGTAAGATATATGCAGTTGATTTGTATGCTTTTTAATCCCCTTAGCAACTGCCCAAGAACTACTGATAACTAAATCGTAATCTCTTAGCTTAAAACTTTCTATTGCTTTTGGAAACAGAGGTAAATAATTTCTGAAGTGATTTTGGGCAAAAGGTAAATTTTGTATAAATGAGGTTGTTGCATATTTGCCATTTAAAACCGCTTTTCTGTCTGCATCGCTCAAAAAGTCTACGAGTGAAAAAATGTCAGCATGGGGATAAATATCTATTATAGCCCTTAAAACTTTTTCTGCACCGGCATCTGTCACCAGCCAATCATGTATTATTGCTACTTTCAATTTTGAAGCACTTCTTTAAATACTTTTAGATGCTCGTTTGCAGATTTTTCCCAGGTAAATTCAGCGACTCTCTTTAAGCCTTTTTGAATCATATTCTTTTGTAAAGCAACATCACCAAGAACTAATTCTATTTTCTCTTTAATATCATTTATATCATAAGGGTTGCAGTATATTGCTGCATCAGCACATATTTCCGGTATCGATGTAGCATTTGATGCTACAACTGGAGTCGCACATGCCATAGCTTCAAGAGGGGGCAAACCAAAACCTTCATAAAATGAAGGAAAAACAAAACATTCAGCTAAATTATAAACCTTTGCTAACTCTTCATCAGAGATAAATCCTAAGTAGTGAATATTTTCTTTATTTGCATCTATCAATTCCATGACTTGAGTGTTATCCCAGCCTTTAAAACCGACTAAAATTAATTTATATTGCGCTTTTATACTGTTTTTTAAAAGATTATATGCGTTTAATAGCCCTAAAAGATTTTTTCTAGGTTCTATGCTTCCAACTGATAAAATAAACTTTTTTGGTATATCAAAACTGAGGTTTATATCATTGTATATTTTAAAAATATTATGATTTATGCCATGATATATCACTTTAATTGCATCTTCTTTGAATGTAAGTCTATCCATAATTTCTTTTTTAGAGAACTCTGAACCTGTAATGATTACACTACTTTGATAAATATTCTTAAAAAAATATTTATCAAAATACTCTATTCTTTCTTTTGGGTGAAACTCACGATGCAAAATAAACGAAAAATCATGAACTGAAGTAACTACTTTTTTTGCTTTAACTCCATCAATGGGAATAAAATTTGGCTGCCAATAAAGTTCATATGAGGGGGAATAATAGCGCCCAAAAGTATATACGATTTTTCTAAACATTTTCTTTAAAGATGGTACTTTTGAGATTAAAATATTCAAATTTTTCACATTATTATTTGTGACATCATCAATAAATTGATTTGAATAGTATCCGTAAAAATAATTCATCTCAAAATAATTTTCATCTTTTAGATACTTGGATATTTCATAGGTATATCTTCCTATACCTGTTAATGGTGTTAACAATGGTATACAGTTAATCAAAAATTTAGGCTTCAAACATCTCTCTCAATGTATCTTTAAACGCTTTTTGCTCAATACGACCTATGAACTCAAAAAGTTTTTTCGGTGAACCTGTTAAAGTTTTTATCTCATCTTTTCGCATGAATGCCGGATTTATTTTTACTTCAATTTTATAGCCAGTAATTTCATCCATCATATCTATGACATCAAGCAGTTTTATCCCTCTATTTGAACAAATATTTACTATTTCTGATTTGACATCTGATTCTAAAAGACTTTTATAAACCTCACAAACATAACTTATGTCATTAAATTCTCTACTCACATCTAGGTTACCAAGTTCTATCTCTTTTTTTAATTCTTTATAATGCTTGAGTATTTTTGGAATAAGAAAGTTTTCGTCTTGACCTGTACCGGTATAATTAAATGGTCTCACTAAGATTATATTGAATGCTTTAAAATAGTTGGCAACCATTGATTCCATAGCGTATTTACTTGCACCATAATGATTTGTAGGTTTTGGACATAAAGATTCATCAAGTGTCTCTAAGCCCTGATTTCCATAGACTGTTGCACTGCTTGCCATAATGATTTTTTTAGGGTTTATATTTAATAAGCTCAAAACGTCAAGTATATTAATAGTACCTAGAGTATTTATAGTGTAAAAATCTTCATTATGTCCATGTGCGGGAAAAGATATGCCGGATAATACTATGATGAATTCTGGTAGCACTTCTCTTAGTACCATATCTATATCTGCTTTATAGGTAATGTCTACCTTGAAAACTTTCTCGCTAGATTCACTATATGATGTACCATATACATCATAGCCACTCTCTTTGAGATAATCGGATAAATGCTTGCCGGTAAATCCATCTATTCCAAAAATGAGAACTTTTTTAGAAGCTAACGCCAATCTCATTCCTTCTAATATCAGCTTTTACCATCATCGCGCACAACTCTTCGAGTGTACAGGTAGGTTCCCATCCAAGTTCATCTTTTGCTTTTTGAGGGTTTCCGATAAGTAATTCAACCTCAGCGGGTCTGTAAAATTTCGGATTTACTTTTACAACCACTTTTCTTGTTGCTTTATCGATAGCAACCTCTTCTTCCGCAGCTCCGCTAAACTCCAACTCAATTCCAGCAGCTTTAAATGCCATTGTTACAAAATCTCTTACCGTCTCTGTTCTATTTGTCGCAAGAACATAAGTATCTGGTTTATCTGCTTGAAGCATTAGGTACATGCCCTCAACATAATCTTTTGCAAAGCCCCAGTCTCTTTTTGCATCCATGTTGCCAAGCTCTAGGCAGTCAAGTTGTCCAAGTTTTATTTTTGCGGCAGAATCTGTAATCTTTCTTGTAACAAACTCTTTACCTCTTAAGGGTGACTCATGGTTAAATAAAATTCCGCTGCATCCAAATATCTTGTATGATTCTCTATAGTTTATAACCATCCAGTGAGCATATAATTTTGCAACGCCATAAGGGCTTCTTGGGTAAAAAGGAGTACTTTCTTTTTGTGGAATCTCTTGAACCTCGCCAAACATTTCTGATGTACTTGCCTGATAAAACTTAATTTTTGGATTTACTATTCTAATCGCTTCAAGCAGGTGAACACATCCAAGTCCTGTAATATGTGCAGTAGCTAACGGCTGCTCAAATGAAACACCTACAAAGCTCTGCGCCGCAAGATTGTAAATCTCATCGGGCTGAATTTCCATAAGCATTCTTATACTGTTCGACTGGTCAGTCAAATCATATTCAACTAAATGCAAATTAGGATGATTAGTAATACCTAGTTCTTCAATCCGCCAGAAGTTTACAGAAGATGTCCTTCTGTAAGTTCCATAAACGTTGTAGCCTTTATCTAAAAGTAACTCACAGAGGTAAGCGCCATCTTGACCTGTAATACCTGTTACTATTGCTTTTTTCATATAATATCCTACCTTACTAATTCATCTAATAAACTGAGTGATTCAAAATTATTTGTTACTCTTAACAAGGCTATGTATGAGTCAATCATTCCGTACATATTGTCTACGTACTTATACTTCACCTCATAAAGTTTATTTTTTGCCTCGTTTAAATCTACTATACTTTTCAAACCATGGTTATAACCCTGCTCTATTGCATCTACATAAAGTTCTGCAGATGCCACCGCATCCTTATACATGGTAACTGATTCTGAAGAGGCATCAAAAAATGCTAGTTTTTCATTATATTCTACTTTAGCTTCTTTTTTAGTATTTAATAAATCTTCGTTCCTAGCCTTACTCAAAAGCTCCGATGAGGCGACACTTGATGAAACTGATCCACCGCTATAAATAGGTATGTTAAGAACAAGAGCTACTTGATCTACATCACTATATGCTGAATCACTTGTTGGATCATCTGTTTTATACTTAGAAGCAGATGCTTGCAAGTCTAAGCGAGGCAAATGCGCATCAAAAGAGTTTGTAACTTGTTCTTTTGCTAATTTTAATGACACTTGCGCTTGAAGTACTTTTAAATTTTTCTCAAAACTATGACCCTGATTTACAAATAATGTTCTCATTAACTCTATATTGTCTGAAATTTGTTTATTTGAATCTAGCGTCGGTAATTCATACTCCACATCTCCAATCAACTGGTCTAATCTCAATTGATTCACTTTTAGTAACTTTTTCTCTTTTTTTAGATCTATAAGAGAAGAGCTGTATTCAACTCTCATTTGAAGCAAATCCATCTTGTTTGCTAAATGCATATCATATTTTTTTGTCAATACATCAAGTCTTGACTTGTTATATGCTAGATATGACTCAAATAATTTTATTTTATTATGTGATTTCAACAAATCTAAATACACTTTAAAGACGTTTTGCGCCAACTCCTCTTTTTTTAAATCAGTATCAATTTCGTAAAGCTTACTTCTAGATGTCTCCATAGCTATTCTGGAGTACGTATCTGCATTATAGATTGACTGTTGAAGCGATAATGTAGAATTCATTAACCCCTGTCTAATATGATTCGTGCTACCACGAAAGTTTTTATTTTCTGCATAATCCGACTTTGAATATCTAGCAGAAAAGTTTATTTGGGGATAAAGCTTTGAATATTCCTGATTAATTTTCTCTTTGGATGCTTCAGCTTGATAAACTGAAGATTTAATTGCATTTGCATTCAAGAGAGCTAATTCATATGCCTTTGAAAAGAGTAAAACTTCTGCACTTGCATAGCTAGTAAACAAGCTAAGCAGAAGCAATAATCTTATACCCATTTTACTCTTCATTAAAACTCCTGCCAAGCATTTCTTTGAAAGGTTTTACTAAGTAATCAAGAGCTGTTCTGTTACCAATGTTTATCATAACTGTTGCAGGCATACCCGAAACTAATATAAAGCCGTCTTCTTTTAATCTCTCAGTACCCTCTTTAGTAATTTCTACTTTAGCTTCATAGTAAGGCATACGTGTTCTTTCATCCGTAAAAATATCAGCTGACACATGGATGACTTTACCATGAATAGCAAGCACATGTTTCATATTAAAAGCTGAAAAATTAATCTCTGCAAGATTTCCAATTGCTACCTTGTCTATGTCAGTAGTTCTTACTTTTGCTATAACCAAAAGCTTTGCATTTTTGGGTATGATTTCAAGGATTGGTCTGCCCGGACTTATGACTCCTCCAACAGTATGTAAGCTAAATCCGACAACTGTTCCATCTATAGGTGAGATGATACTTTTTCTGTTTAAAATATCTTTATTAGCAATGATTTTTGACTTCAAGTCAGAAATACGTGTCTCTGCTTCTACAAATTTTTGTAAAGTGTCGTTTTTGAACTGTTTTTCTCTTAAAAGTTTTTGTGTTTTTACTTCATTTATCTGCTCGTTTAGTTTTGCAATTTCGGACTTTGCACTTGCTAAGTCGCCATTAATCATATTGTTTTCTCGTTTTAGATCTCTGATTCTTTGCTTGTCAACAAGTCTTTGTTTATATAAGTCTTCCCATTCTAAAATCTCTTCCGAAATAGATGCTAACCTATTTTCCTTACTGGCGATTAATGAAGCTGTTCCATCAATTTGGCTTTGTAATTGAACTATTCTGTTATTTGTAATGGCAGTTTCATCTTCAATAGATTTATTTGATGAAATAAAAATATTTCTTTGATTTCTCATAGCATCTTCATCGGTTACCTCTTTTGGAAACTCTATAGATACTGATTTATCTCTTTGTGCTTTTAATCTTGCCAAAAGAGCAATGCCATCTTGATATTGTGCATTAAAAATATTAAGTTGGGCTTTAACCTGAACATCTCTTAATTTCAGTAAAACCTGACCTTTTTTCACCTTATCGCCATCTTTTACATAGATGGCATCCACGGTTCCGCCTTCTAAATGCTCAATAGTTTTTTTACCCAAATCCGCTGAAATTACTCCCTCAGCAACTGATGAGGTAGCAAGTGGCGCAACGGCCATCCAACCACCGGTAATTACAAACACTATGAAAATTAGTCCTAATCCAAACCTAATTACCGAGTTGTCATCATACGATGGCATTTTTATCTGTTTATTATTCATAATCTTTCCTAACTCTTTGGTTTGCTAAGTGATATTTTTGGTGCTGCTGTTTTATTTTGTACTGGTTGCTGGGCTTGTCCATTTGCAGTACTTACTGCTGCGCTCATTTTTGATAAAACGTCATTGGTATCACCATAGATTTCTAAAAGTCCATCTTTAATCAAAGCCAGCTTATTTGTCACTTGCAATATACTTGGTCTGTGCGTTATTAGCACGACTGTTGTATTTGTTTCTTTTAAGGCTTCTATAGCCTTAACAAGTGACAACTCACCCTGCTCATCCAGATTTGAATTTGGCTCATCAAGAACAACTAAAACAGGATTATCATAGATTGCACGGGTAAAACCTATACGCTGTCTCTGACCACCTGAGAGTGATTCACCACCAGGTCCTATTTTTGTATCATAACCTTCAGGCAATCTTAAAATCATTTCATGTACGCCTGCTTTTTTTGCAGCTTCAACGACTTTGTCCGAATTCACCTCGGTAAACCTACAAATATTTTGGCTGATAGTTCCTTCAAAAAGTTCTATATCCTGCGGTAAATAACCTATGTATTTTCCTAAATCTACCTTATCCCACTGATGGACGTCTGCCTTATCGAGTCTCGCTTTACCCGAAGCGAGTGGCCAGAGTCCTAAAATTATTCTAGCTAATGATGATTTACCGGCTGCACTCGGTCCAATAATACCGACAACATCTCCTTTATTAATCATCATAGAGATACCTCTTATTGAAGGCTGTTTAGCACCTGGAGGAACTACAACTACACCTTCTAAAAGTATTTCACCCTCAGGAGCCGGTAATTCCATGTATTCTTTATGTTTTGGAAATTCATCCAAGAGTGTTTCTAGTCTGTGATAAGACGCTCTGGCACTACTAAAACCTTTCCAGCTTCCTATAATCAAGTCAAGCGGAGCTAGGGCTCTACCCATAATGATAGAACCTGCTATCATCATACCGGGACTAACTTCTGATTTTAGTGCAAGGTATCCACCTAATCCAAGTATCAATGACTGGAAAAGCATCCTTGTACCTTTTGATACGTTTGCCCAGATTCCAGCTTTATTGCTGGCATCATTTTGAGCATTTAAAAAACCGTAATACTTCTCTTTCCATATACCCTGAACATTAACCTTCATACCCATGGCATTTATAACTTCTGCATTTCTTAAGTTTGAATCTACATACATCGTAGATGCTCTGCTTAGCGTATTTGCTTCTGCAAGTTTTACTTTTGTAGAGTACTCATTAAAAATAGTAAAAGAGATTAAAACAATAGCTGCAAAAATAGAAAAATAACCAAACATAGGGTGAAACATAAATAGTACAGCTATGTATATCGGTATCCAAGGCGCATCAAAAAATGCAAAGAGACCATTTCCTGTCATGAACTGTCTCACAGAAGTTAAATCTGACAAAGGTAATGATGATGCCTTTCCCGGACTCTTGTTAGCTAGTTCAAACAGTGAATCAAAAACTCTCGTACTCAGTAAAAAATCAAGCTTATTACCGACTTTTACAAGTATTTTAGAGCGGACTATTTCTAAAAGAGACATAGTTAGAAACATAACTATCACAATAGCTGTCAGCATAATAAGTGTATCTTCACTCTTGCTTGTTAATACTCTATCATAAAGTTGTAACATATAGAGGGATGGAACTAACATGAGTATATTTATAAACATACTGAAAAAACCAACTACAAGAAATGATTTTTTAGACGCTAAAATAGCCTCTTTAAGTTCAGACCCTGTTGCCTGTTTTTTGTTTTGCGCTGCATTTCTCATTTTGCTAGCTTTGTCTTTGGTGTGCTATTTCAAACAAGGCTTGAATATTGTCAAGTGATTTCAAATGTGCATCTATCATTGTAATAATCCCTTTTCTGGTCCAATCAGCTAAAACATCATCACTCAAGGCATTGAGTTTTTCTCTCTCTACAACTTTGAAACCATTGACAAGTACTTTTTTCTCATCACCTTCACCGACTGAAATCTCTCTGTCTTCAAGTATTCCGCTATCACTGATTGCTTTGGCAACATTTTTTGTAATATCTGCTTTTTGCTCATGTGATGTTAAAAAACTGATTGCATTTGCAAGAGATTCAGACTGATCCCCATTTTTTTTAAAAAGTTGTTTCCCTTTTGTTTTTGAAAAAAGTGAAGATTCTTCATCTATAAGTATAACTTTTTGCTCAGGATTCTCTTTTGTATTGCCTAGTGAAAATGGATACTTTCTTAAAAAAGAGGGTACATAATTTGTCATCCACTTTCCATCTTCATTTATTGCTAAATTTTCGCCGCCGAGAGACACAATAGTTATAATAGATGGATTTTCATCACCTGTAAATACTACTGGGAAATCTGCTCCAATAGCTATTACTTCTTCTGCGATAACTGGTAAAAACGCACTTTGTTTTGCAAAAAATAAATTTTCCAAAGGATTAATCTTAAGATCTTTGTGTTGAGCCTTATCTAATACTACTAAACTTTTATACATATTTTTCCTTTTTTCTTGTGTTTCTTTTTTTGGTCGGCCTCTATTTCTTGAAGCCAATTCCATACCTATGAGTTCTTCTAAAGTTTTAATAAACTCTACGCTTCCCGTCACAAGCTGCTTATCCAAACAACTTGCTATAAATTCATTTTTTTCCTTATCTTCTTTAGAATTAAAAAAGCGTGAATATATTTCTAATCTTTTTGTATCTGTGTAAGCTAATTGTTTATATAGTTTATGTTGAGAAACTATATTGTTTGTTTTGTTATATAGATTTTTTTGGATACTGCTAAATTCATAATCATTTGCTGCAAGTTGCTCAATATACTTCATTACATCAAAAAGATAATTTCCATCTTCAACAAGTGATGATTTATATCGCCCATCCCACAGTGTTCCTGTACGGTTATATTTTTTATTAAAATAACCAACGTACTGTCTTCCTAAACTCTGCATGAACTTTGCCAAAACATCTGCATGTTTTGGAGTAGCCAAAAATTCGAAATATTGAGGCATTATTATATAAGCATGAATTTCTAGAGGGTGATTAAGATTCAATTCCTCAAGTATAAGCATGAATGTTTTATAATCCGCTTCATCTTGAAAGAGAGTCAAACCATTCAAACCCTTGAGCAATACATGCTGAGATAAATCTTCAACAAAAACTCTAACTTTTCGTGCCAAATAAATTCCTTAAACTTTTCTCAAGGAGCATTGTACTTGAAAAAAGCTTTAAAAATTATTAATTCACTCCGACACTATATATATATAAAATAATTAGGGTCATAGTAGTTTTTGTAAGCTAAATCTTTTTGGCATCCTTTGCTAATTTCGCCCACGGAGACTTTGAATCTGCATCAATCGCTTCTTGATAAGCTTTGTTTGCTTCATCATCCCTCCATAATTTACTGTATACGGTACCTAAAAAATATTTCTGTCTAGATCTTTGTTCTTTGGCGAGATTAACCGTATTAAGAGATTTTATGACGTCTAGAGCTTTATTGAAATTGTTTTTATTTTTGTATGCTTGATACAATGTAAATTCAACAAATGGACTTTGAGCATAAGAGTTGGAGGAAGTTTGTATATTCATGACCAATGTTGCATACTTAATAATAATATTGTCATCTTTAATTTTACTGCCAACAGTCATGATGGCTACATATCTGTCTATGTCTTTGTAGTCTATGCCATATGCTGTTTGTATACTTGCCATAGTTTCTATCATTTTATCTTTGTTTTCCAATCTGGTATATGTATCAAATAAAATTCTATATATATCTTTATACTGTGAATCTTTGTCATCTTCTATTAATGTAAGCAAATCTTTTGATGCCTCAACTAATTCGCTGTAATTTCCAGTTGCAAAATCAACTTTTATATATCTGTAGAGCCATTTTTTTCTTTGCTCTAAATCTTTTGATTTTATATTATTTCTTGCTATTTGTTTTGCAGCAGTAAAATCAGCACCTTTCATAAAACAATCATACAAGCCTTCATCCCAATCACTCGAGAGTGTAATGTTGTAATCAGAAGAAATATTTATGACCTCTTGACACTCTTTTTGTTTTAAAGCACTTTTCATCACCCCTACTGCGGACTCTTTCACTATCTCGTTCGCATCTGGATACGTTTCTTCATCTAGTTCTAAAATACTTCCCCTTAATCCCAACACATCGCTAAATAAGCCATTCTTTAAAAGTAACTTTGCCTTTTCATAAATAGCTTTATCTCCAATCGTATCATTTTTGTAGGTATCGATTAGCTTATTATATTCTGTAAGTTTTGTAGATAAATTAGCATCATTTTTATCACTAACATCAAAAAATAATGCATCTTTAAGAACTTGCATTTCATCAATATAAGAACCATCTTTATATTTTTGTATATATTCATTTATAGCTTTTAATGCATCTTCTTTTCTATCAGTTTTACTCAGCCATGTAGCTCTATTTTTTAATAATTCTTCATAATTATCTTCATTACCCTTCATCTCATCTAAGAGTGCTTTGGCAATTAATGCTGCAGTTAAAAAATCATTTTCTTCTATAAAATTATCTATCATATCTAAGGAAGTATTTAATTTATCCATAAAAAAGCTTGGTTTCGCATTTAAGATTTTATCTACGTAAAAGGATGCCTCTTTTGCATTTGAAAAAGAAACTTCATATTTTGCTAAGTCATAAGCCCCGGTCGCTGCAATAGTTATGTTACTTGTTTCTTGAAGTGCTTTTTTATAAAGTTGTAGAGCTTTACTTGACGCTCCGGAATCTTCAAGCATCTCACCCCTATAGATATAGCCCCATTGAGTAAAATCTGAATCTTTATGTTCGCTAAAGAGCCTATCATAAAAATATTCAGCATCAGTATCAAAGCCCAATTTTCCATATGCTCTTGCCGTTAGTGACAAAACTTCTGGCACATTATCATCTGATGAATATTCCCTTAAATAGTGTTTTGCAACAGTGATTAAATATTCATACTGTTTAAGCTTATTAAAAACTCTTATTTTATATAAAAGTAAGTCACTCATAAATAAAGTATTTGGATATTTGTCTATAACTTCATTAACTAAAGCTAAAGTTTCATCATATTTTTTATTTTTGTAATACTTTTTAATTTGTAAATAATCAGTTACATCTTGAACTTTGTTAATATGGATAGGATTCCCTTTGATATCTAAACCACCGACATAAGGAAGGCTGTTTGCACTCAATGAAAAAGGAAAGTTAATTGCATTATCTGCAATCTTATCATTCTTTATATAAGGCAATTTATCTTTATAGCCAACAATCATCCAGTGTTTTGATAATTTAACATTCGGTTGATAAACAGTATCTTCTTTAGATAAATTAAAAACTACCGGATAGAGCTTTATTTTATAAAATGGTGTAATGCGTAAAAAAAATGTTTTATTTTTAACTAAACCATTTATCTCAAAAAAATTATTTTGCAGTTTTCTGAAATTTTGTGTCGGCTGTTTCGAAAAAGCACAAATTATTTGAGTTACTTGATTAAAATCGTTTTTATTCTCTTCGCAAATAAAATTTTCATTTTCTCTTATATGAAGTGTGGAGTAATCTTGGAAGTTCTCTTTAGCACCAGTTATCGTAATTTCCAGTGCAAAGAGGTTAAAGCAAAGTAGAAGAAGGATTATCCATTTTAACAAATTTCCTTCCTTTATTAGTCATTTAAACGCTAAATGAGCACGTGTATTCTGTGCCATATAAAAGCACAGAATAAAGCCCATTTAGCTACGCTAACCGCTCTGGCACTTCTGTGCTAAAGCACGATGCAAAGAAATCACTAAATGATTTCTTGTGAAAGATACCTCTTTCGAGGCAAGTAAAGTAATTAATACCCGCTATTATATACAAATGAAGTAATTAATTCCAACAAAGGATTTACTAATATAAAAGCAAATACAGTACCAATAGCTGCAATACCGATGATATTACGAAGAGACAACGAAGAATTATTTGTAAAAACATGCTCGTCTGCTCCTACTACCGGTTCTTTCATAAACATGTAAATAATTAGTTTTAAATAATAATAGCCGGCAATTGCTGAGTTTAATGCCATAATCAAAGCCAACATAGTATAACCGGCATTTACAGCAGAAGATATCATATATAATTTACCCCAAAACAATGCAAATGGAGGAACACCTGCTAAACTCAGCATAAATAGAGCCATAATTACTGCTGCTACCGGAGAAGTTTTAATCATGCCGGCAAATTTATTGTAACTATGATCTGATGTTTGATAAAATGGAATATTTTTTTGACGAGAAATCCATAACATCGCAAAAGAGCCGAGATTTGTAAATGCAAATAATACCCAATATAAGAACAATGCACTGTTTGACTGCGTCGTACCTATCAAAATCGCTGCCATAACAAAACCTGCATGTGAGATTGAACTGTATGCAAGCATTCTTTTTACATCTGTTTGAACCAATGCCCACATATTTGCAGCAGTCATAGTGACAACAACGAAGATATACAACACCACTTCAAGCCATTCAACGCCACTGTGAATCAAAAATTCAAAGATTCTCATAGCAACAACAAAACCCGCTATTTTTGGCACAATTGACATATATCCTGCCATTGAGGCACTTGAACCCTCATAAACATCAGGTGCCCATGTATGAAATGGAACAAGTGATAATTTAAATCCGAGTGAAGCTAACATAAATGTAACTGCAACTAAAACATAGCCTATGTCTGCATATCCGTTTCCTGCCAACACTGTTGCAATCTGGTTAATCTCAACAGAACCCGTAAGAGCATAAAACACCATAGAACTAAAACTAAAAAAAGCAGCTGCCAGAGCACCCATTGTAAAATACTTCACTGCCGCTTCAAATGATTTGTCACGGTTGTGCATTGCAATCAAAGTGTAAAGGGCCAAAGATGCTGTCTCTAACCCAACAAAGATAAGAATCAAGTTATCAGTTGCAACCATGAATTGAAAACCTGCTATCATAAATAAAAAGAGTGCAAAAAATTCCGGATAAGAAAATTCATGGAATCTTTTTGATGTTAGTGAAAGCGGTATAAACAGTATGGATGCTATAACTATAATAAACTGTGACAAAATTGCTAAACCGTCTATAAGCATAACATTAAATACACCCATAACCGTTCCATCTTCAGTAAAAAGCTCTGCTGACTCTAACAACGATCCAAAATCTATGAATAAAAAGATAAGAGCTACCATTACATATAGCGATTTATCTTGATCTTTTTTAAATATATCCATAACTAAAATCAACAATGCACCTATTACAGGAATGAGCATTGGCAAAAGAGTTATTAAGTTTAATGACTCTATCGAAACGTTTATTGATTCTAACATTAGTGTGCCTCCTCTTGTGAATTACTGGCAATCCTCATATCTTTTTTAAGGTCAGGAATTCTAGATTTTGCCTCTGGTGTTACAGCTTTATCATGCATCAATTGTACAATAGACTCTACACTATTATTGATTGGTTGCAAAATAGGTTTTGGATATACACCTAACCACACACTTATAATTACCAATGGAATCAAGGCAAATAATTCTTTTTTATTTAAGTCTGGAAGATTTTTATTTTCTTCTTTTGTAACTTCACCAAAAAATGCTTTTTTGTAAGCTGCAAGCATATAGATAGCACCTACAACTATACCTACACCTGCTATTAGCGTCAGGATGTGTGATTGTTGATAAAAACCTAAGAAGCTCAAAAACTCACCTACAAAATTGATAGTTAAAGGAAGTCCCACCGAGGCCATCATCATAATTCCAAAAACTGTAGCATATCTTGGCATGACAGTAGCCAAACCTCCAAATTCACTCATCAGTTTAGTATGTCTTCTATCGTAAATAACACCTACAAGGAAGAATAAAGCACCGGCGACCACTCCGTGACCCAGCATCAGAAAAACTGAACCGGAAATTCCCTCAACATTTAACGCAAATGTACCGAGGATAATTACACCCATGTGTGATATAGAGCTATATGCAACAACTTGTTTGATATCTTTTTGAGCATAAGCGACCATAGCTGTGTATATAATCATAATAATTGCAAGAACAGCAATAGGTATCATATAAAATACAGAAGCGTCTGGAAACAATGGCAATGAAAATCTCACAAAAGCATATGTACCCATTTTAAGTAATATCGCAGCAAGCATTACAGAACCAATTGTCGGTGCTTGACCATGAGCATATGGTAGCCAAGTATGGAATGGAAACATTGGTACTTTAATAGCAAAACCTACAAAGAATGCCGCAAATAGCCATAGTTGTAAATTTTGAGGTAAAACAAGACGATACCAATCAAGCAATGCAAAAGTCCACACGCCGCTTGCCTGATAGTAAAAATATGCCATAAATAACATACCAACGAGCATCACAAGCGAACCAGTAAATGTATAAAGAAAAAACTTTATTGAAGCATATATTCTCAGAGGTCCACCCCAAGCACCGATTATATAAAGCATTGGTACTAATGAGAGTTCCCAAAAAACATAAAACACAATTGCATCAAGAGCAGCGAAAACACCGGTCATTGTCATCTGTAAAAACAATAAAGTGATAATCATATATTTTATTTTTTTCATCTCGCCTAAAGATGCTATACCAATCAAGGTAAAAAATGTTGATAATATGATAATAAACAAAGATATACCATCCACGCCCAATATGTAATTTATACCAAAGACCGGAACAAGAGGAACTTCTTCCATAAACTGCATACCAGAAGCACTTGAATCAAACAAGAACCAAAGTAATAAAGACAAAGAGAACTCAATTGTAGCAACTGCTACACCATAAGAGCGAATACTGTCTTTTTGAATTGCAAATCCAAGCATTGCAGCGAATGCCGGAAAGAAAATTAAAATCGATAAGATATGATCAAACATCTACTAAACTCCTAAACCTGATAAAATTGCTTTAATTTCATCAGAATATCTAGCTGCAAGTCCAAAGACTACAGCTAAAGATAATAAACCAATTGTACCGGCTACCATCCATTTAAGCATTGTAGATAAATTACCACTCTGCATATCTCTTGTTTTTTCACCTGTACCGTAAACAATACCGGCTATACCATCCACACTTGCATCAACAATCTTCAGGTCTATCTGTTCCCAGAATACTGTTGAGAGTTCTCTATATGGTTTGACTAAATACTCTTCATAAATATAAGGAATGTAGTATTGGTTAAATAGCATTTTATATGCAAAAGAATTTTCCATTTTAGATGTACCATCTGGAACAGTTATTTTATTATTAGCATATTTTTTGTATGCATATAGTATGGACAAGCCGACAAATAGTTGTGTTCCAATCGTCATAATCCAAAATACTAAATGTGAATGGATATGGTATTCAGTATCCGGCAAAACTGCCGTTACCATTTCAAAATATGTCATTTTAAATGAACCTGCAATAATTGCAAGTATCAATAACGGGCTCATTCCTATGAGCATAAACTTATATGCTTCATGTGGATGAATACCGAATAATTTGTATCTCTCTTCACCATGGAAAATAAGAGCTACAAGTCTAAATGAATAAAAAGCTGTTAAACCTGCGGTAAACAACAATACAGCATATAGAATAAAATGATGCTGGGCAAAAGCAACTTCGAGTATCAAATCTTTTGAAAAGAAACCTGCAAACGGATAGATACCTGCAAGTGCAACCGAAGCTAATGTCATCATGATGAAGGTCCATTTCATAGGTTTTTTAAGTCCACCCATTTTAAACGGATCAAGTTCATCGTGCATAGCGTGCATAACATTTCCTGCACCAAGAAATAAAAGTGCCTTGAAAAATGCATGCGCCATAAGGTGAAATAAAGCAATCCAATATGCTCCAAGGCCGGCTGCTACAAACATGTACCCAAGCTGTGAAAGTGTAGAATAAGCAATAATTCTTTTCATATCACGATTTACAAGCGCCATTGATGCTGCGAACATTGCAACAAAAGCACCAAGGCTTGCAATGAATAATCCAACATGCGGGATTAGATCAAATAAAGGGTTTGCACGAACAACCAAGTATACACCTGCAGTTACCATAGTAGCGGCATGGATAAGTGCAGAAACCGGAGTTGGACCTTCCATCGCATCTGCTAGCCAAGTGTGAAGTGGAAACTGAGCAGACTTACCCATCGCACCGATAAATAAGAAAATTCCCATCCATGTTAATATATCAGTGTCTAAGCTTGGCATTGCAGCAAAAGCTTCATCGTATTGAAGTGTTCCTGTATTCCAGTAAACTAAAAATAAACCGATTAACATCCCAAGATCAGCAATACGGTTCATAATAAACGCTTCATTAGCAGCCCAAGTTGCACTCTCTTTGTGATACCAAAAACCGATAAGCAACCAAGAACACAAACCAACACCTTCCCAACCAATAAAAAGGCCGGCAAAGTTATCACTCATAACAAGAACCATCATTGAAAAAACGAAAGCTGAAAGGTAAGAGAAAAATCTATTGAAACCTTTATCATGGTCCATATAACCCACAGAGTATACATGCACAACAGATGACACTAAAGTAACAACCATCATCATAGTTACCGACACCTGATCTACAACAAAGCCAAACGGTATGTAAAGACCACCTGTTGCCATCCATGTCATAAGTTCAACATGCACAATCTCCCCGCCTGTAAGAATATGTACTAAAAGTATAGTACTGCTTACAAATGCTGATATAATTAATAAACTGGCAACTACTCCCGTAAACATTTTCTTTGGAGTTGCAGTAAAGAGTGCAGCAAACAAAGAACTGACAAGTGGAGCAAATAATGCTATATATAAATACAATTCCATATGCTTATCCTTTCATCGTTGACATTTTGTCTAAGTCTATATTTCCATGGCGTTTATGCCATACAATAAGTAAACCAAGCCCCACAGCAACCTCTGATGCAGCGATTGCAATAACGAAAAATGCAAACATCTGTCCAGTTAAATCACCATAATAATGTGAAATTGCAGCAAAAGCAATATTAACAGAATTGAGTAATATCTCTGTTGCCAAAAACAATAAAAGAAGATTTTTCCTACGCATAACACCAACCAGACCTATAGCAAAAAGGATAGCTGAGAGTGCTAAGTAGTGATTAAGTCCTATTTCCATCATAAAAGTACCTTTTTGTTTTGTTCATCTCTAAATTCTTCTACTTGGGCATCACTCATCAGTGTTAAAGAAAGATCCATTTTTTTACCGGCTAATACAATTCCTGAAATCATTGCAACCAGTAGCATGATTGCAGCAACTTCAAATGGAACAAGATATTTAGTAAATAAAACCATACCAACTTCTTGTGTATTACCTGCACCCTCCACAATAGGGTATAAAGCTGTAATGTTACTAGATACTAATGGAGCAGCGAAAATCACAACAACTAAAAATGCAGATAATAAACTAAGTCCTACAATTATCATTTTGTTGCTCTGTTTCTCTTTGACTTCTCTAGTTGTATCAAAAAACATCATTCCAAAGGCATACAATGCCATAACAGCACCAGAGTAAACAATTATTTGAACTGCACCTAAAAAGTCAGCACCTAAGATAAAGAAAAATGCCGATATAAACATCATACCAGCTGCCAATGCTGACAAAGCATAAAGCGCTTGTGATGTAGTTACTGCTATATAAAACATCGAAATTGTTAAAAATGCGAAAAGATAAAAAGCAATTGCTTCAAACATAACCTAACTCCTTAATATGATAGAGGTGTTTTTTTGACACGCTCATCTTCATGTGGTGTAATAGCACCAAAACCTTCAAACTCTAACTGATTTCCAGCTTTTAAAGTATCGATTGGTGTTAGCATATCCTCATACATGACAAAATGCTCTCTCTGTTCGCTTCCATTTTCATATCGACCACCATGTGTAATAGCTAATTCCGGACAAACTTCCGCACAATAGCCACAAAAAATACAACGACCTAAATTTATACTATATTCACTTACTTCTTTACGAGAATTTTCATCTATTTTTGTATCCATTTGAATACAGTTAGATATACAGATTTTTTCACACAATCCACAACCGATACATCTTTCAGTTCCAGATTCCCACAATCTTTTCATCTCATGTACAGCACGATACCGTGGACCGATAGGCATCTTTTCTTGAGGATATTGAACAGTATGAATATCAAACTTTATCATCTCTCTTAAAACAACCCAAAGACCTACAAAAAGTTCGCCTCTGAAAGTTCTTTTAATTACTCTTGTAAATTTACCCCAACCATCTGTAGGATAATCCGGTATATCTACTAAAAAGTAGCTATCACTAACATCTCTGTTGTTAAATTGTTCCATTTTCATTCACCATCCCCTTAAAACATCATCACTAAGCCAGTGATAACAATATTTATCACAGCTAACGGCATTAGTACTTTCCAACACAACCACATAAGCTGATCTGGTCTTACATCCGGCCAAGCGGCTCTTGTCCATAAGAAAAAGAAGAAGAAAAACGCCATTTTTCCAAGCAATCCTAAAGCACCAAGTAGACTACCGTCTCCATATCCACCTAAGAAAATTAAAGGGATAACAAAAGAGATAAAGAACATATTTGCGTACTCGCCTATAAAGAAAAGACCCCATCTCATACCAGAATACTCTGTACCAAATCCATCAATAATCTCATGATCATTCGCAATCAAGTGAAATGGTGTACGACCAGTCTCAGCAAATGCCGCAATCCAAAACAATACAAATGCAACAGGTTGACTCCAGACAATCCATGAGCCAATCCCGCCAGCCTGATAATCATTAAAATCAATCAGCGACAAAGAACCAACCATCATAATAGGAGCCAAAATAGATAAACCCGTTACAACCTCATAAGAGATAAATACGGCAGCACCACGCGCGGCTGAAATAAGTGCAAACTTATTTGCTGAAGCCATACCGCCTAAAAGTGGACCATATAAACCGACACCCATAACTCCAAGAATATAAAGGATACCGATATTAATATCAGCAACTATAGGATGAACTGTATATCCAAAGAGTGTAAACTGAGGTAAAAATGGTATTGCAGCAGCTGCCATAAAAGCAGTTGCTGCAGTAATAACCGGAGCAATTTTGAATACTTTTGCTACCACATTTGTAGGAACAATATCCTCTTTTGTAAATAGTTTTATGCCATCAGCCGCAACTTGTAACAATCCAAATGGACCAACATTCATCGGTCCCAAACGACGTTGCATGAATGCAAGAATTTTTCTCTCAAAATATGTTCCAATACCCGCTAATGCAGAAAATATGAGTAAAACTACGACGACTTTTATTATCGTTTCAATTAAATATGCTGTATCCATATATTACACCTTTTTAATCGAAGCTGTTGCAAAGCGATAAGAACTAAACAGAGCCTCTGAATTTATTTTAGAATCGAATGTCGGTAAACAAGCTATATCGCCGCTAATTTTATTATCACTGATAACATTTAAGACAAGTTCACCATTATCACTTTTTATACTCACACTGTCCCCTTCATTTAAATCTGACTTACTTAAAAACTCTTCACTCATATAAAGACCAGCTTTTGTACCAAGAGCGGTAGTTTTATTTGTAAAGGGAGTGAATTGTCTTACAGGGTTTGCAAGATAAATAATTGTTCCTTCTAATTTTTTACCATTAAACGGCTTAACACTTTCATCACCATCAGGAGTAACTTCTACATTACTAAGAAGATAACCTCTGACTTCTGTTCCATCATTTTCATAATGGTTAGGTAGGTTGTCAAATTTTTCAGCTTTAAAACCTTTGTTAAGAGGCAACGAAGATGTATACTCGATTACATTTTGAGCATCAAACCCAAGTTCATTTGTAATGTCATTTAACTCATAACCATTGTATTTTAGAGCTGCATTTGTAGGGTTAACTCTTTTGTTTATACTTGTCAAAGTTCCCTCTTGCTGATTAATAGCCGGCATATCTAAATCCCCATCACCTAAAGCAGATAGTGTAAAATCTCCTTTAGTATTATAACCAATAGTGAATGAGCCTTTTGCATCATCAAGCTCACAAATCAGTGCAACACCTAAAGAGTTTGTCAAAGGTGGAATCATAGTTAGCTCAAATGCACTGTATTTCTCAATCATAGCAACCAAACGAGCCAAATTTTTAGAGTCAGGATGTGTATATAAATCTGGTCCTACCATAAGTGAAAACGCATCTTTTTTCTTTAGATTTTTCTCTAAATCTTCGCTAAACTTAGGACTTGCATTTAACATAGCTAAAAGTGCATTTTCATCAACTTTTACTTCTTTAGGGACTTTTTTAGTAACCATAGTTGATTTTTCTTCTTCAACTTCTTCTTCTAAGCCTGTCTCTGCATTTAATTTCATCACTTTTACAATTTCTATAACTTTCTCTTTTACATCTTCTTGAACTATCATTGTTTTTTCAGTATGAAATGATGCTAAATACTCAAGCACTTTTTTTGGCAATTTCGTTTTATCCCCAAAAAGATCAAGAATCAGATAAAGCACAGCCTCTTCTTGAAGCGGAGCATGTTTTACAGTCATGATACTTTTTCCAAGACCTTCAATAATTGGATCACTTACAGGATGAAAGTATAAACCGGCACCTTTATTTACAGTCATAGAGTTATTTAAAGCATATCTTGCGTTTGGATTGTCGCTTTTAAGCGCTGAACCAACAGAAATAACAAAGTTTGAGTTATGAGTCACTTTTAAATCACTGCCATAAAGCTTAGTACCGCTAATCTCACTATAATCATTTAAAAAAGTCTGAAAAGATTTTGCTTCTTTGTTTACAAGCTTATATCCACGTTTTTCTTTTAATGCTTGAAGTAAATATGCTTCCTCATTTGTTATAGTTGATGTAAATGTAATTGTATCAGCTTTTTTAAATGCTTCAATTGCATTGGCAAATGCTTTTTCATCTTTAGCTTCAACTCTGTTTTCATAATCAAATCCATATCTGCCGGCACCACAAAGTGAAACATAGTTCCATTCATTCATAACACGGTAGATTTTATCATCAGGATTTTCAATACTTTCATGTTTTACATCATAAGATATTTGACATCCGGCTGAACAGTGTCCACATGTAGCAGGAATCTGCTTTAACTCCCATGCATTTGATTTATACATAAAATCAGTGTCAACAAGAGCCCCGACAGGGCAAACAGCAGCACACTCTCCACAAGAGGTACAATCAAGCATCTCTGCCCCGCTAGTTAAACCGATAACAGATTTGTTCAGCTTATTCCACATAGCATATGCATCTTTTGGCATACTTGTCTTATAACCAGCATCAAGTGCGTCTGCACCGCGAGCAACAGTTTTAAGAGAGTTGTCACCAATCATATCTTTACATGCAGTAACACATCGCTCACAAACAATACAAAGACCCGGATCGTAATGCAAATGTCCCCAATCTTTTGATTCTCTTGCTACATCTTTAACTGTGTAGCTCTGAGAATCAACCCCTATTTCGAGTGTATAATTTTGCAGTTCACATTCACCTGACTGGTCACAAACACCACACTGAAGAGGATGGTTGACATCATAAACTTCCATGATAGCGCGTCTCTCAGACTCAATCGTTTCAGTCGTTGTTGTAATATTCATCCCATCTTTAGCTTTTGCATTACAGGCATACACCTGTTTTCCATCAGCTTCAACAAGGCAGATGCGACAAGCTAATGTTGGACTACATCTTGATAGATAACATATAGCAGGAATAAAGATGTCATTTGCACGGGCAGCATTTAAAATAAATTCTCCCTCTTGTGTTTGAACATCTTTTCCATCAATGTTTATAGTAATTTTACTCATGTATTACCCTCGCTATTTTGGATTTTTCAAATCTATATCTGCTTGCATCCACTTCGTCATCGAATGTTGGATTGAATGCTACAGTACCTTTTAGCTCATTATCTAATTTAAATTCTCTTTGAATAACTCTTGAACCAAAAGATATTTCAATTTTATCACCATCAGAAATCTTAGCAGCTGCTGCAAATTGAGCAGAACCTTTAAGCGTATTGTCTTTTTCTAACTGTTTTGTTTTGTTTGTGTATCTGTTAAATTGTAATACAGGATTTGAATGATAGATAACCGTGCCGTTAAATTCCGGCAAGTCTTCAATCTCTTCAAGTTCACCATCTATAGCACATGCCACCTCATCCAGTAAATAACCTCTATTATCATCACCATGATGTGACAAAAAGTTTTCTAATAGATCAAATTCTATATTTTTAAATCCTGCAGTACTATGTAAGACTTTTGTATAATCAATAGAATTTTCTGCCTTAACTCCACAAGCAGAAGCTATATCATTTAATGTATATCCGGCAAATGCTAATGCTGCATTTGTAGGCAAAACTCTATTATCTATACTTACAAAAGTTCCTTCTTGCTGGTTAAGTGCCCCAACTGCCAAGTCACATTCACTTCCCTCATCCAAAGATGAGATTGTAAATGAGCCTTTTGCATTATAGCCGACAACATCAGCTATATCTTCATCAGGATCTAAACTATTGATTAAAGACACTCCAAGCGTATTTACCTCACTAGGAACAACAAGCAATGAAAATAGGCTATATTTTTCAATCATGGCAGCAAGTTTAGCTATATTCGCTGAGCGTTCATGTGCAATCAAGTCATTTCCTATAATCAGCACTCTGTTCCTTGTTCTTGCAAGCGATTTCATCATCAATGCTATCTCTTCGTCACCGATGTTACTCTCAGCCGAGAGATAACCTAAATCTAAATCCTCAAAAAATACTCTCTCTGTATCAGATAAATCAGCATCTTTTAAAATTGCATTTGCTATAAGTGCCAACACTCCCTCTTCAGTTCCCACTTCATACTTTAAGTACTGCGTTATAGTATTTTTCAGTAAAGTATCTTCCATAGGGTGCGCATAGACTACTTTAGCACCATGACGCTTTCTTGCAGAAGTGACTGCATATCTTACACCTGGATTATCGGTAGAAATTCTGCTGCCAATAACAATTACCGCATCCGCCTGTTTAATTGCATCTAATGAACCGCTATGGTGTTTTTTACCACTTATACTACTATAAGATTTCATAAAATCTTGAAATTTTCTTGCATCTTCATTGAATAGTTTTATCCCATACTTCTCTTTTAAAAGTTCTAAAGTATAAGCTTCTTCATTGGTTATCATCGAAGAAAAACGGATTGCTTTTGCCTCTTTTACAGCTGCTATTGCATTTTTAAATGCTTCTTCACTTTTTGGAGCATGATTATCAAAGTCAAAACCAAAACGCCCTGCTCCACATAAAGATGTAAATTCAAAATTATTCTTCACTCTAAAAATCGCTTGTGCACCGTTATCAATGCCAGAATATTTTGTCTCATATTCCAAAGAACATCCAGCAGAGCAATGAGCACATGTAGCTGGAACACGACTAAGCTCCCATGCATTTGCGCTGTATTGGAAGTTTGAGCTCACAAGTGCGCCTACCGGACATACGGCAATACATTCACCACAAAAAGTACAATCAAGTGTCTCAGAATTTTTTGGGATTATTGTTGAGCTGTAACCGCCAAACTTTACATCAATGGCATCATCGCCTATCACTTCATTACAGACATGGACACACTTTTCACATAAGATACATAAAGAGGGATCATAATTGATAAGTCCCCAATGCTCTATTTTACGCGATTGGTCACGCGCTGTAAAGTTTTGGCTTGATACGCCAAATTCTAAAGTCTTGTTTTGCAGATCACACTCACCTGATTTATCACAAACACCACATTCTAAAGGGTGGTTCACATCATAAAGCTTCATGATGTTTGTACGCTCTTTCTCTAGCTCTGCATTGTTTGTCGTAATCTCAATGCCCTCAGTTGGAGGAGTATTGCAAGAAAGTACAAAACCATCCACTCCAGCAGCTTCTACAACACACATACGGCAAGATGCACATGGAGTAGTTTTTGAAATATAGCACATAGTAGGGATGTAGATATCATTTCTGCGGGCTACCGTTAGGATAGTCTCGCCTTTTTTTGCTTCTACCGAGATACCGTCAATTTTAAAATTAATCAAATTATTCATATATCCCTCCCATCTATGCTTGTACCATCGCGATATAATAACAACGCATACAACGGTCAGCTTCACTTAAAGCTTCTTCTTGGGTAAAACCTAAGTTAACTTCTGTATTGTTAAATTTTCTTATATCAACATCAACAACTTCACTATGCTGGCGAGGTAAACCTGGAAGCCAACCGGTAACTTTTTCTTTTTTATCATAAACTTTTAATTTACGAAGATGATCTTCCATGATTTCATCATCACTCAGAGTAATCTCTCCGGTTTGTAAATATCTAGTTATAACCGATGCTCCGCGTTTAGCTTGACCTACTGCATTTACAATAGTCATCGGACCATATTCACAATCTCCGGAGGCAAAAATGCCCTTGCGGGATGTCATATAGTCCTTGCCGTTTGTTTTAATAGTTCCCCAAGAAGTTTTTTCTATTTCCCATTCCTCAGGTAAATGCTTCAAGTCAGCTGCTTGAGATACAGCAGGTATCAAAAAGTCAGTTTCTATGGAATATGACTCGCCCTCAATCTTTACAAGTTGAGCTCTTCCGCCATCTGGATCAGGTACAAGTTCAAACTTATCGACCATCAAAGATTTTAGAACATCTTCTTCATCAACCATTGCTTGAACAGCTGAGTGGAATAAAAATTCAACACCCTCTTCGACTGCTTCATGGTACTCTTCATAGGTAGTATTACGGATAATTGTTTTTTCATCACGACGATAAATCATATAAACTTTTTTAGCATTTGCGCGTATAGAACATCTTACAACGTCCATAGAGGTAAAACCGCCACCAACGCAGACTACAGTTTTTCCAGTTAAATCAACCGGTTCACCAATGCCATACTTTTCCCAAAGGTTAATCTGGTCAAGCATCTCAATTGCCGACCAATAACCATTTATCTCTTTTCGCTCATTTTCACAATAAACTTTTTTAGATATCCTGGTTCCTGTTGCAATCATCGTAGCATCATAATCTTTTTCAAACGCTCTCATATCATCGGCATTCACTCTTGTGTTTGTTATAAAATTAACACCCATATCTCTAACACATTCTATATCTTGGTTATATTTATCAACCGGCATACGGTATTCCGGAACACCGACAGCAACCTCACCGCCTAAAACAGGAAGTTCTTCATAAACGTCTACTTCAACACCATCAGCAGCTAGATAATATGCAGTAGTCAGACCTGCTGGACCGGCACCTATGACTGCAACTTTTTTACCTATACTTGCGACTTTTTCCATTGGGTGAAAAAAGTCTAAACCGTGATCAGTTTCCCAATCCGCTCCAAGACGCTTTAGCGCCATGATAGAAATAGGTTCATCAAGGTTTGTTCTTCTACATGCATCTTCACAAGGATGCGGACAAACACGACCACAAGTGTGAGCAAGTGGCATAGTCTGTCGCGTTGCTTCGAGTGAATCATCAAATCGTAAATCTCGTACACCCTCAATATATCCAGGAATATCAACATGAGCAGGACAGGCATCCGTGCAAGGTGCTGTAATCTTTGCGATATATCCGATTTTGTCGTTATAGTGCTTTGAAGGTTTTTGCTCATTAATACAAACCATAAACTCCGACTCAAAATGCTTCATTAAATCTAAAATAGGATTTGGTACTGTTTTACCAATCTCACATTTAGATGTCACTTGCATACTAGCACCAATCTCTTTTAAGTGATCCAAATCAGAAACACTACCTTCACCACGAGCAATTTTATCTAGTTGGTCATATAAAATTCGTCCACCCCAACGACCAGGTGCACATCTTCCACATGCCTCAGAATACTCTTGATACTGTGCAGCGTATTCCATGCACAAACGGATAACATCCACATCTGCATTAAACAGTGATACACCATCCCAGCCTATAAAAGCTTTAGAATCGCGATGATCATCATATTGTGCCGGTAGATTATATGCTGATTCTTCCCACTCGTCTTCAGGTTTGCCAACATTATTTACCAGCTCCCCGTTCCAAGTAGAAAAATAGACTTTACTCAAAATTCAATTCCTATTTTTTAGTGACGATAGTCCAGTCGACTTCGTTGAACTTTAAAGAGTTCATCAACTCATAACCGCACTCTTTTACTAAATCAGCTGATTTTTGAACAGGTGTAAAATCACCTATTTCAAATAAAAATATTGCAACTTCACCAGCTTCATGAGTATCTAAAATGTCTTTCATTCTAGGCTCAAATGCATCTTTTAAATGTCTTAAATCATATCTTTTCATTACTTAACTCCGCTAACTAATAGTACTACAGTGGTGCTTCGCACATCACTTGCGTATTCTTCGCTAAAAAAGCAAAGCAGTTTGCTTTTTCCTACGCTTATCATCTGTCAACCTCTCCAAAAACTATGTTCGTTGTTCCAATAATTGAAACAACATCCGGGATATAATGTCCCGGTAAAAGGTCTGTTAAGATACCTGTGTGCCAAAATGATGGAGCACGAAGCTTGAGTCTGTAAGGATACGGTCCACCTTGAGAATTGATAAAGAAACCAAGCTCACCTTTTGGTGATTCAGTTGCCACATAAACTTCTCCAACAGGAGGTCTCATCCCTTGAGTAACTAAAACAAAATGTTGCATCAAAGAGTAATTTTGAGTCATAATATCCATCTTTGAAGCTGAAATATATTTTGGAGAATGTGCCATTAGCTCAGTTTGACTATTTTTTTCAGTCTCTCTATACATGTCTATTGTTTGGTAAAGTATACGTGCAGTTTGTCTCATCTCTTCCATGTACACACGGTAACGAGCAAAGTTATCACCCTTATCTGAAAAAGGAACTTCAAATTCCACTTCATCATACAATTCATAAGGCTCTTCCTTGCGGATATCCCAAGCTACGCCCGAAGCGCGAAGCATAGGTCCTGTACATCCCCATGATAGCGCCATTTCAGTAGAAATAGTACCAACCTCTTCCATTCTCATCAGCCAAATACGGTTCGTGTCAAGAAGGTCTTCATAATCTTTAATGTTTTGAGGTAATTTATCCAAGAAATCTTTTAATTGAGCTATAAACCCATCTTGAAGATCCAAAGGAACACCGCCGATGCGAATAGCCGCATGCGTAAGTCTAGCTCCACAATAGCCCTCAATAATATCCATTAAGTATTCTCTCTCACGGAATGCGAAAAGGAAAACTGTCATAGCCCCGATATCTAGTGCAGTTGTAGCTAACCAAAAAAGGTGAGACATCAAACGGTTGATTTCCAAAAGCATCATACGGATAACTTTTGCACGGCGAGGAACTTCTAGACCTATAAGTTTCTCAACAGCTAAAGCGAATCCGTAGTTGTTTGAAGATGAAGCTATATAATCCATACGGTCTGTTGTCGGCATGAATTCATTATAAATCATGTTCTCTGCCATCTTTTCCATACCACGGTGAAGATATCCTACATCAGGATGAGCTTTCACAATCTGCTCTTGCTGAAGGTGAAGCATTAAACGAAGCTGACCGTGAGCAGACGGATGCTGAGGACCAAAGTTCAATATAAGTTCATTATCATCTCTATCAAAAGTAATATTTTCAAAAAACGGTGTTAATCTATTTTTTACCTGTGCCATATTTTTACCACCCTATCTTTGAGGATCATCAATAACTACTGATGACTTTTTATCAAATTTTTTAATCAAGAAAACACCACCATCTTCTTGATAGTTTTGCTCTGTTACAGGTTCATCACCCGTAATCTCAGTTCCCTTAGGCACTTCATGACCCAAACGACCAAATCTAGTAGAATCATATCTGTCAACTCTTGAAGTATCACGAAGTTCAGGTCCAATGACATCTCTGGCTTCTTTACCAAAAATTTTATCTACCTCATACCAAGCAGCGAACTCATCACCCTCTAGCGGATAGGTTTTAAGAAGTGGATGTCCTTGCCAATCGTAAGGCATAAGAATTCTTTTCATAAATGGATGATTGTTAGCTTCAATGCCAAACATGTCAAACATCTCTCTCTCAGACCAGTCAGCACAGCGGAAAAGTTTCTCAACAGAGTTTACAGCTTGTCCATTGTTTATTACCATTTTAATACGGATTCTTTTTCTTTTATTCATGCTCAGCATTTGGTAAAAAACTTCAAAAGTATTATCTTTTGCAAGCCAGTCAATCGCACTCATCTCAGATAACTGCGTATATTCAAGTTCATCTCTCATAAGCTCTAGTACGCTATAATTATCTTCAGCTTTGATGTAAACTACCATCTGTCCGACCTGAATAAAAGCGTCACTTACTTCAAATTTGGCTTTAATAGCTTCTAAATCAACTGCAAATATTTCATCGCTCTCAACTTTTTGTTTTGGTACTTGTGGAGATACATAAAATCTATCTGTATAGTATGCTTTAGCCTGAACATTATCTTTTGGTGTATAGGCTCTCATTACATCAACCTTTTTGCTTTTTGCGCATTACCGGCCTTATTCGCACGGATTTTTTGTTGCAATAACATAACTCCATACTGAAGTGTCTCGGGACGAGGAGCACAACCTGGCAGATATAAATCAACAGGGATAATTCTATCAACACCTTGAACGGTTGCATACGTGTTAAACATACCACCTGTATTTGCACATGAACCCATAGAGATAACCCATCTAGGTTCTGTCATTTGATCATAAAGTCTTTTAATGAATTCAGCATGTTTTTTAGTTAACGTTCCTGCAACTATCATGATGTCTGCCTGACGCGGAGAAGCTCTAAAGATGGTTCCAAAACGGTCAAAGTCGTATCTTGAAGCCCCTGAAGCCATCATTTCTATACCACAACAAGCAAGACCGTAAGTGAGTGCCCAAAGTGAATTTGAACGACCCCAATTTACAATCTTATCTATACTTGTAAGTGCTACCGGCAAACCGGCATTTTGAGTATAATTTATTTTATGTTGTGCCATTCAAGCGCTCCTTTTTTCCATGCATAAACAAAACCAATAGTGAGTAATAATATAAACATTATCATCTCACTAAAACCAAACCAGCCAAGAAGCTTAAAGTCCACTGCCCATGGAAACATGAAAACTATTTCTACATCAAAAAGTAAAAACAGTAAGGCAAACAAATAAAACTGCGGTGAAACTCTATTTGGCTGCTTCGTTACCTCAGGTCCGCACTCATAAACAGAAAGCTTGATCTTTTCAGAATCTTTAGCTGCTAAAGCACGACTCGCCAAACGAGCTATGATTGTTGTTCCAATAAATGCGCCAAATGTAACTACAAAAAGTACAAATACCCCAAAATACGGATTTGCAGTACTAATATGCTCCATATAATCCTACCTTTAAATTCAAAAACTTTAATTAATTCAAATCAAAGTTTTTTAATATTTTGTTTTATAAAAACATTAAAATAAATAAGTCTAAAACTAATTCATCCTCTATATGTTGCTCTAAAAACAGTTAATTGCACTATAACAAAAAGTGTATTAAATAAAAGAAAGTAGCTGATTAAGAAGTAATGAATGTCACAAATCGCAACACAAGATTTATCATCTATGTGCATAGTGAGTAGAATAGTAATAGCCTAAGCAGCTAGATCTCAAGATAATTTATATTTTATCCCCAATTATGCAGATATTTTCCGGACAACTGCATATATTTTCTTACTTATGCTTATGAGCTGCGATTTAGGTTTTTTATTTTGTAAAATATAATAGAGTCTATAATATTCAATTTGGCTCTTAATATGCTATAATCCATAAAAAACAAATCGTGTCAAAAAAGTCTCTTTAGTCTGGGACTGCTTACTTAATTTTGGAGAATAAATGAAAATATTAATTTTAGGTAATGGTGGCAGGGAGTTTTCTATTGCCCGTGCAATTTCCAAAGAGGGTAAAGCACATGAACTTTTCTTTCAACCTGGGAATGGTGCTACAAATACCTTAGGAACAAATTTAAATATTAAAGATTACAACGATTTAGCTGATTATGCAAAAGAAAATGAAATAGAATTGACTATAGTAGGTCCAGAAGGTCCACTTGTAGAGGGTGTTGTTGATATTTTCAAGGCCAAAGGATTGACTATTTTTGGTCCCTCAAAAGAGGCTGCCCGGCTTGAAGGCTCTAAAGTATACATGAAAAACTTTTTAGCAAAATATAAGATTCCGACTGCCAGATACATTGAAACTGCTTCTATTGAGGATGCTTTTAAATTTACAGACACTCTCACCACTCCTATCGTTGTAAAGGCTGATGGGCTTTGCGGAGGCAAGGGTGTTATTATCGCTCAATCTCATGACGAGGCGAAACTAGCAATTTCTGAAATGCTTAGCGGCAAAAGTTTTGGAGATGCTGGACTTAAAGTCATCGTTGAAGAATTTTTAGATGGGTATGAGCTTTCAATGTTTGCTGTTTGTGACGGAAAAGATTATATCTTACTTCCTGCTGCACAGGACCATAAAAAATTACTCAATGAGGATAAAGGTCCAAATACAGGAGGTATGGGGGCTTATGCGCCTACACCTTTGGTGGACGAAGAACTGTATCAAAAAGTCAAAGACAGAATTATCCGTCCAACCTTAGATGGCATGCAACAAGAGGGAGCTCCTTTTGAAGGTGTTCTTTTTATAGGAATTATGGTTGTCAACGGAGAACCTATTACACTGGAATTTAATGTTCGTTTTGGAGATCCTGAGTGTGAAATACTTATGCCGCTTATGACATCAAGTGTAAGTGACATGTTTTATAAGGCAGCAACAAATAGACTACGTGAAATCAAAGTTGAATTTTCCTCGCAGTTTGCCGTTGGTGTTGTTATGGCAAGTGAAAATTACCCTTATAAAAGTTCAACTCCGGCTGAAATAATTGTGGATGAAATTCACCATGAGGTGATAGAAAAATATACCCACATCTCTTATGCAGGTGTCAGCATGGAAGACGAAAAATTATATGCTAATGGCGGTAGAGTTTTAGTTTGTATCGGACTTGGCGACACCATCAAGCAAGCAAGAGATAGGGCTTACATGCGATGTGGGCAAGTGCATTTTGCCGGTAAAAAACTTCGTACAGACATTGCATATCAGGCTCTTTAGTAGATGAATGAAGAGATAGAAAACATTTTACATCGTGAAAATATAACTCTAGCGGATATAAAACAAAGATCTTTGGCATTTTTTATAGATGAGATACTTTTGTCTTTTTTACTTATCATAGCTTTATGGGATTCATTTTCTAAGGCTGTCACGATGGAAGATATGATAAACCTAACCAATTCATTTGTTTTTGAATACATGTTTATGAAAATAGTATATCAAGCTTTTTTTATTATGCAATATGGCGCTAGCATTGGAAAGATTGTCGTGAAAATAAGAGTCATAGAAATACGTACGCTTACAAACCCCACTGTAGTCAGTGCATTAAACAGAGCTATATTTCGTGTAATCAGTGAAATGTTTTTTTATCTTGGTTTTTTATGGGGTATCTTGGACCCGGCACGACAAACATGGCATGATAAAACAGCCAAAACTCTGGTTGTAAATGTTTAAACTCTTTTTTTTATTCATAGCAATATTGTTAGTTGCTAATGACAAAGTAGAGATGTATGCAAATTTTATAGAATCTAAAGATAATATAGTAAAAGCTTCAGGTGGTGTTACGGTATTTTATAAAGATTATATATTAAATGCACAAAGTGCAATTTATAATAAGAATAGCGAAGATTTGGAACTTTTTGGAAGTGTAAGTGCTGTCCATGGGACAGATTATAAACTTTTAGGTAAAAAAGCAAAGTTAAATTTGGCCAAGAAAGAGAGAACTTTTCAGCCATTTTTTATGCTTGAAAAAAGATCTGATTCTTGGATTAGTGCAGATATGGGTTCTTCACAAGATAAAGAGATGAAAATATCATCAGGTATTGTCAGCGGATGTAACCCTAGTGATCCGCTATGGAAGATGGAGTTTAGCTCATCAGACTATAACACAGCAACAAAATGGCTCAATATATACAATTCCGTACTATATATATATGATATTCCAGTTTTATATACCCCCTATTTTGGTTATTCACTTGATACAAAAAGAAAAACAGGACTTTTAATTCCCGCCATTGGTGTTTCTGACATAGAAGGATTTTACTTTGAGCAACCTCTTTATATTGCAGAAGAAAATTGGTGGGATTTAGAATTAAGACCTCAAAACAGAACAAAGCGTGGTTCTGGCGGATATGTTACTTTTAGATTTATTGACAGCGAAATTTCAGGTGGTGAGTTTACTACCGGTTATTTTAAAGAGAAAAGCAACTATTTTAAAGAACAAAACTTAGTACATGATTCACACTATGGGTTTAATTTTAAATATAATAATAATGCTTTTATTAATCAGTGGTTTGGAGCTGATTTCAAAGGTCAATCAGGAATATTTATTGATATGAACAATATGAACGATGTCGATTACATAAATCTTTCAACTAACGACACTATAAATAATGAAACATCAACTCAAGTACTCTCCTCCACAAATCTCTTCTACAATACAGATAAAAATTATTTTGGTGCATATTTTAAATATTATAAAGATTTAACTGTGGAAAATAATGACAACACTCTGCAAAAACTACCAACATTCCAATATCATTATTACTTAAATACTTTGTTCAAAGAACATCTTCTTTACAATATCGATATACATACCAATAATATAGATAGAGAAATAAATAAAAAAGTTGTTCAAACAGATATTAATATACCTCTCACCCTACAGGCTTCCATGTTTGATGAGTACTTAACCCTTGGTTATGAAGTTCAACTCTATGCGCAACATTCTGGTTTTAACGGCAAAGAGGATATTTCGACAGGAAATTATACGGATGGTTATTTTGCGCGATATTATAATGTATTATCTGAATCTACACAATTAACGAAAGCTTATAAAGATTTTACACATGTGATTGGATTTGGTTCAACATATATTTTTAAAGGTTCAGAGTCCGCAACAGGTTTTTATAATACCGCCAAAAGTTATTGTTCATTAGCCGAAAACATGAATCAGCCACAGTGTGCATTTTATAATATTCCGGTTATTGATGAATCAATAAAAATAAACTTTTCACAGTATCTTTTCAACTCTTCATCAAAACAAATATTATATCATAGACTATCACAAGTAATAAATTATACTCAAAATTCAAATAACAAACTGGGAGAACTAGAGAATGAATTTGATTATCAGATTACTGATAATATCAAATATTATAACAATACATTTTACAATTATTTTGAAAATTCATTTTCTAAAACTTTTAATGAAATTTCATACAATACAAATCAATTTCATATTGGTTTATCCCATTTATACAAAGACACATTTTTACCATCAAGTGCTATATATACTCCATATACAAGCTATATCACATCAAGTGCAAGATATACTTACAACGAGCATTATTCATATCATGCAAATTACAACTATGATATACAAAGTAGTATAAAAAAGAGTGTGGAGATAGGATTTTTATATAAAAAAAGGTGTTGGGATTTTGGTATCAGATATCTTGAAAATATCAGACCAATACTCGCAGCGGGTACTTCATCGTCTGTTAATGATAAATACATGTTTTTCACTATAGCACTAAAACCTTTTATGGTATCTAGTAGAACGTCTGATTTTAGCGTTAGACTTCCTTAAGGAGCAAATGTATTGAAAACGTATAAACATATTGTAAAAAATCGTAAAGATGCTGCTATAAAACTAACTGATGTAATACCTATGCAAAGGTTTAAAGAAGAATCTTGGAAAATAATAGCTGTTTCAAGTGGTGGATTAGAACTTGGTTCATATATAAAAGGAAAATATTCTAATAGCTTAGACTTTTTATTTTCCGAACCAATTTATGCTCCAAACAATAAAGAGTGCGAGATTGCAAGAGTTAGCGAAAAAGAAGAGATTGTCATAAATGAAGAGCTTGTATCTTCATTTGGTATACAATATGACTATATTTACGGTGAAGCACATAGAAAACATGAGGAGCAAATACTAAGCTGTATCTACCAATACAGAAAAGGAAGGCATTTTCCATCTATGAAAGACGAACTTGTTTTGTTGGTTGATGAAGGAAGTGAGACAGGATTAAAGTTCATGGCAGCTTTAAAAACTATTTTGGCCATGAAACCAAAAGCAGTGTACATAGCAGTACCGGTCATACCTGCCGATGTTTTAGAACTGTTGGAGCCATATGCGGATGATATATATTTTCTATATGAGATAAATGATTATGTAGAAACATCTCTTTATTATGAAGAGTTTGAAGATGTTGATGAAGAAAAAATAGAAAAATTACTGGAGGAAAAATAATGAAATACGATGTAAATTTAGAGCTAAAAAACAAAACTGAAGAGTATTCTTTTGGAGATGTAGCAAAACAGGCCAATGGTGCGGCATGGTTAAAATCGGGAGATACGGTAATCCTTGCAACAGTTGTAATTGATGAAACAGAAATTGTAAAAGATGACTTTTTGCCGTTAACAGTTCAGTATATAGAAAAATCATATGCTGCAGGTAAAATTCCCGGTGGATTTTTTAAGCGTGAGACTAAACCAAGTGATTTTGAAACCTTAACATCTCGCATAGTTGACCGTTCCCTTCGTCCGCTTTTTCCAAAAGGTTTTGGATATCCAACTCAAATCACAATCTTGGTTTTCAGTGCGGATAAAGAATCTGATTTACAAGTTTTAGCGCTTAATGCTGCTTCTGCTGCTCTTTACACCTCAGACATAGATATAAATACTTCAGTTTCTGCTGTAAGAGCTGCTAAAATAGATGGTCAAATAATTTTGAATCCAAATATGTCTGAACTCTCAGAATCTACACTTGACTTGTATCTCTCAGGAACAAAGAAGGATCTTCTCATGATTGAGATGCGAACATTTGGCAGCGAGGATATCTCTGCAAATGAAGCTTTTATAGATCCAATTCTTGACCCGACCATGGGAGCAAGTATAATTACATCACATGTATCTAACGCAATGGCTGAAGAGGAGCTAATCGAAGTTTTCCAAAAAACTGAAGAGTTATTATTTTCAACAAATAGCATATACGAAGATGAATTTATGCCGTATAAGAAAGAGACTTTAAGCATAGATTATAAAGCTCATGTTATCAATGAGGAGCTAGTCTCTTATATACAAGAAAATCATATGTCGGATATAAAATCGGCTATGAATCATATGGCAAAATCTGAACGTTCAACTGCTCTAAGACAATTAAGAAAAAGAATAATAACCGAAAATATTGATTGGGTTGAAGTTGAGTTAAAAGATGCAATTGAGAAAGTAAAAAAAGAGCAAGTAAGAGCGCAAATACTAGATGAAGGAGTTCGTGCTGATGGCAGAACTTTGAGAGAAGTTAGACCTATCTCAATAGCTACAAATGTACTTCCTGCTGCTCACTCGTCATGTTTATTTACTCGTGGACAGACTCAAGCTTTAGTCGTTCTTACAATGGGTGGACCAAAAGATGCACAAATGTTTGAAAACCTTACTGATGATGGCACTCAAAACGAAAACTTTATGGTTCACTATAACTTTCCAGGTTTTAGCGTTGGTGAAGCTTCTCCTGTTATGGGCACAAAAAGAAGAGAGTTGGGACATGGCAATCTAGCAAAACGGGCATTAGAGCCTATAGTCAATTTAGATGGACAAACTGTTCGTTTAGTGTCTGAGATTTTGGAATCAAACGGATCGTCTTCTATGGCAACCGTTTGTGGCGGGTACATGGCACTTCGAGCTGCTGATATAGATACAAGCGATGTTATTGCCGGAATTGCCATGGGTATGATAAGTGAAGGTGATAAATATGCAATTCTTTCGGATATTATGGGGCTTGAAGATCATGATGGAGATATGGATTTTAAAGTAACCGGTTCAAAAGATGGTATTACTGCTATGCAGATGGATATTAAACTTGGCGGAATCAGTCTTGATGTTTTGAAAGAAGCATTGTATCAGGCAAAAGAAGGCAGAAGCCATATAATTGACATCATGATGGAAGCTGAAGATAAGATAGAGTTTAATGACGGAGTTTTACCGAGTGTAGACTTTTTCCACATAGACCCAAGTTTTATAGGTGAAATCATAGGTCAGGCTGGAAAAACTATTCGTGAAATTATTGAGAAATTTGAAGTTGCAATTGATATAGACAAAAAAGATGGAAAAGTTAAAGTAACCGGTAAAAATAAATCTGGTGTAACAGCTGCAAGAGAGCATATAGAAGGGATAGTAAATACTCCAAAAGCTGCTAAAATCAAATATGAAGTTGGTGACAAGTATGAGGGAACCGTAAAGAAAATTGTTGATTTTGGAGCATTCATAGAGCTTCCGGATGGAACAGATGGTCTTTTACATATCTCAAAAATTTCTAATGAAAGATTTGATAAAATCTCTGATGTTCTAAAAGAAGGTGAAAAAATTACAGTAGAAATATTAGAATTTAAAGGCAACAAAATTTCTTTAGGACGTGTCTAAGCAATGCCTCAGTCTATAAAGAGAAAAACAAACATGTTTTCTCTTTAGTCCACTTGCATATTAACTTCGCTTTAAACTCCAATTTATCACTTTTTTTGTATAATTCGCGTATCAATTTCTAGTAGGGAAATAGTTGCATTTATGTTTCTATTGCTATTCACAAGAATAGTTACGCTATCCGAAAGTAATTGTAATAATTTAACGGAGAAATATATGAAAAAAGTTCTTTTTTTAATGTTAGCACTTACTGTTGCTGCATTCGCAAATGATGGTGAGGTTGCAAACCAAACTCTTAAAGCTTACTCAATGATTGCTGCTGGTCTTGGTCTTGGTCTTGCTGCTCTTGGTGGAGCAATAGGTATGGGTCATACTGCTGCTGCTACAATCGCTGGTACTGCAAGAAACCCAGGTCTAGGTGCTAAACTTATGACTACAATGTTCATCGCTCTTGCAATGATTGAAGCACAAGTTATCTATGCACTAGTAATTTCACTAATCGCTTTATATGCGAACCCATATTTAGGTTAATAACTCCTAAATATACTTCGCTAACCCGCGTTACTGGGTTAGCACTTATAACCTTTCTTTTAATGCGACCGTGGTGGAACGGTAGACACGCTACCTTGAGGTGGTAGTGCTTTCGGGTGTGGGAGTTCAAATCTCCCCGGTCGCACCATATTATACCTCTGTATTACAAGCTTTTAATAACTTTTCAAAAAACACAAATCCCAAACGAACACTTTATCATTCAATAAACATCAATGAAGCGAAAGTGCGAAGATTTCTTCAAATGTATATTGAACCCGAATTATGCAGTAGGAAATTAAAAAACTCATTTATCATTGCATGCAAGGGGCATTCATTGAAAATCTACACCACCAATAAGGTGGCTTAAAATTTTTACTAAACACCCCTTAAACCCAAGCATAAACGATTTTTAGAAATATCTACTGCATAATTCGGGTTTAACTTTCATTGTCAAAAAGTTGCACTTTAGATGTGAATCTTAGTCATCTGTTTATTAAAGTGTCTGTTTAATCCTATTTTTATGCTTTTAAATAGTATAATTCTTTATTACAATAGATATAAGGATTCCTTGCATATGCCAGTTAAAAATCATAACAATATTTTAATAGTTGATGATAATGTAAAAAACATTCAACTTGCTGCAAATATTTTGAAATCTACCGGTTTGTATTCCATTTTTTTTGCTACAAGTGGACAAGATGCTCTTGAGCAGCTTCAGCTAAGAAGTTATTCCCTTATACTTTTAGATATAAATATGCCCGGATTAAATGGCTACGAAACTGCCTTAATAATAAAAAAAGACTCTAAAGCTAAAAAAACTCCTATTATCTTTTTATCTGCAAACGCAAGTAAAGAAAGCATCAGAAAAGGTTTTGAACATGGAGGTGCAGACTATATAACCAAACCATTTGACGAGCTTGAGCTTCTCCATAGAGTTAAAACCCATATTGAGCTCTTCAACACAGAAGAAAACCTGCAACAAGAAGTTTATGAAGCAAATACTTTACTAGAACAATATAGAGTTGCTGTAGATGCATCTTCTGCATTTTCAAAAACAGATATTGAGGGAAATATAACTTATGTAAATGAGAAATTTTGTGAATTAACAAAGTATACTAAAGAGGAGTTAATCGGTCATAATCATAATATTTTAAAAAGCTCTGATGTTAGCAATGAAGTATATAAACAATTATGGGACACAATAAAGAGTAAAAAAATTTGGAATGGAAGGGTAAAAAATAGAGCTAAAGATGGAAGCTATTACTACATTGAATCTACCATCATACCTATTACAAATTATAACGGAGACATAATTGAATACATAAGTATCAGAACAGATGTGACAAAAGAGGTGATTCATACAGAGGATATAATTGCAACACAAAAAGAAGTTTTATCTGCTCTGGGCGAGCTTGGAGAATGGAGATCAAAAGAGACCGGAGACCATGTAAATAGAGTTTCATTGTTTTCTGAACTTCTAGCGAAGGCTTATGGCTGTTCAGAAAAAGGAATTGAACTTTTAAAGATGGCTTCTCCCATGCATGACATAGGAAAAGTAATCATTCCTGACACTATACTTCTTAAACCTGGTAAACTTGATTATGATGAATTTGAGATTATGAAAAAACATACTATTTATGGCTGGGAGATATTTAATAAATCTAAGCATCAACTTTTACAAACAGCAGCTCTTATTTCACATGAGCACCATGAAAAATGGGATGGGACTGGATACCCTAGAGGACTCAGCGGCGAAGATATTCATCTATATGGAAGGATTACAGCAATTGCAGATGTTTTTGATGCGCTTAGCCATGACAGGATTTATAAACAAGCTTGGTCTATTGATGATACACTTGAGTTTATAAAAAATGAGAGTGGCAAGGCTTTTGACCCCAAACTAGTCAGCTTGTTATTGGCAAATCTAGATGCAATACTTAAAATCAAAGAAACACATAACAGATAATGAGAAAAAAAGTATACCCAATTTTCATGCTTACTTTAATAATAAGCATCTCTGCTTTGATAATGATTATTCCAAGCTTTTTTACAAAAAATATATCCAGAATTCCAATAAATAAAGAGATAGATCTTCCTCTCATACTTGATGATGAAAAAGAGCTTAAACTTGTATTTTTTGGCTATGTCGGTTGTGTGGATATATGCAGCCCAAGACTTTATGCCATCAATGAACTTTATGAATCTTTAGATAAGAAAACACAAAAAAGAGTTGGCGTAGAATTTATTGATATATCGACTCCACATGATAAAACTCTTCCCAATAAATTTGCCCTCTCTTTCAACAAAGAGTTCAAAGGTATTTATTTAAATAAACAAATACTCAGAGATTATACAAAAGCGTTCAGCGTATACTTTTCGCCCTCATTAATGGATAAGACTGAGTTTGACCATACCTCAAATTTATATCTTGTAAAAAAAAGCAAAATGAAAAAAAAGATTAAATACGTTTACAACTCGTACCCTTATGATTTCAAACAAATCAAACTAGACATAGAGGAACTCTTACATGAATAGACCACTGCTCGCTTTATTTTTAAATAGTAAATTCCCAAATGATTTACACTTTGAGCATGCACGTGCTGATGCTTTTATGCTCAAGCTGATTTTCGTACATTGGGTCATTGTTTCAAGTATAACTGCTTACCTATTTGATGGCTATTTACTTGGTTTTATTGGCGGTGGAGCACTTTACCTAATTACCTATTTATCATACAAATCATTTCAAAACACTCAACTTTTTAAATATATAACTTCAATCGTTCTCTTAACATTTTCTATTATTATGATTCAACAAAGTGCGGGTCGAATAGAGATGCACTTTCATATATTTGGAGCTCTTTCATTTTTAGTCATATACAAAGATCACAGAGTAATAACTAGGGGTGCTTTATTTATTATTTTACATCATCTTTTTTTCAACTTTTTACAAGATTTTAATGTAAGCATTTTTAGTACACCTATTGTTATTTTCAATTATGGATGCGGCATAGACATAGTTTTACTCCATGCTGCATTTGTCATATTTGAGTGGTTTGTTTTATCAATAATAGTATTTCATATGGATAAAACACACAAAGAACTTCACCGAACAAAAGAGGCTTTGGAATCTGTTAATAAAAATCTTGAAAGTATTGTCGAGATAAGAACTATGGAGCTTAAACAGGCGAAGGAAGAAGCTGATACTGCAAATAGCATGAAATCAGAATTTTTAGCAAATATGTCCCATGAGATAAGGACACCGATGAATTCAATCATTGGATTTACCGACCTTTTGGGAAAAACTATCAAAGATAGCACCAATAAAAATTATGTAAAATCAGTACAAGATAGCTCAAAAATTCTACTAACACTTATAAATGATATTTTGGACATCTCTAAAATTGAAGCTGGAAAGTTCAAACTTGAATACATACAAACAGACTTAAGGACGCTTGCAGAGGAAATAAAGCATATTTTTCACTACCAAGCAAAAGCTAAAACAATACAACTAAGCATCGAGGTTAACAAGTCTGTTCCTCATACCCTGATGCTTGATGAAGTAAGGGTTAGACAAATATTATTTAACCTTATAAGCAATGCAATCAAATTTACAAAAGAGGGCTTTGTGCATGTAAAAATTAGCACGTACTCACAAAATAAGAATTTAACTACTCTTATATTTGAGATTGAAGATAGTGGAATTGGAATGGATACACAGCAACAACAGCATATGTTCGAAGCATTTGTACAACATTCTCATCAAAGTAATAAAGAATACGGTGGAACAGGGCTCGGTCTTAACATAGTAAAAAAACTCGTTGAATTAATGAATGGAACAATAACGCTCGTAAGCACCATAAATGTGGGTTCCAAATTTATAATCAGATTAGAGGATATAGAAGTCAATCCTCAAGAAATCACTCAAGCTGTTTCAACAGCCAAAGAAGTTAGCTTTGAAAAAGCAACTATACTCATAGCAGATGATATTGACCTCAATAGAAATTTGATAAAAGAGTACTTAAAATCAACTCCTTTTGAAATTTTAGAAGCAAAAGATGGTCAGGAAGCTGTTGATTTTGTTAAAGGTGGCAATATCGACTTAGTTCTGATGGATATAAAAATGCCAAATAAAAATGGCTATGAAGCAGCCATAGAGATTAAAGACTTCTCCAATATACCTATTATTTCTATATCTGTTCCTACAGTTATTGGTGTAGAAAGCGAGAGAAATAATATATTTGATGATTTTTTACAAAAACCTCTCAAAGCCGAAGCACTTTTGCATTCATTATCTAAGTTTATAAAACATGCAACAAGAGCATTGGACAAAGAATCTGACAATGAGCATATAGAGTCTGAAACATTATCGCTAAAAGAGTATTTACATAAATGTCCAAATCTTGAGAAATCACTCCATGACGCTAAAACTCAAGGGGATATTGAGCTTATTCAAAGGTTTGCCCAAGAGTTATACGAATGCGGTGAACAAAATGAGGTAAAGTCTTTTAAAAAGATCTCAATAATGTTATCTTCTGCCGTTGAGAGTTTTGATATAGGGCGATGTAAAATTTTGCTCAGTAATATTGTATTGTAGTTAAATGGGCTTACTTATTTGTAAGCCTCACTCTAACTGATTGTTCATGAGCCGTCAATCCCTCTGTATTTGCGATTAAAGCACACTCTTCGCCTATTTCATTTATAGCTTTAGAGCTAAAAGAAATAATTGATGTTTTTTTCATAAAATTTTCAACTCCAAGTGGGGAATAAAATTTAGCCGTTCCACCTGTTGGAAGAGTATGATTTGGACCTGCCACATAATCTCCAATTGCCTCAGGAGTATTGTGTCCCAAGAAAACTGCACCTGCATGTTTGATGAAAGGAAGTAACTCAAAAGGTGAATTTGTCGCCACTTCTAAGTGCTCCGGTGCTATATCGTTCATCAGTTTTATCGCTTCATCCATATCTTTTGAGACAATTATCGCTCCGCGTTCTTCTATGGATTTTCTGGCAATCTCTTGACGGGGCAGTTTTAAAAGCCACTTTTCAAGTTCAACTTTTACTTCATCTGCAAGTTTTTGGGATGGAGTTATTAAGATAGAACTCGCCATCTCATCATGTTCTGCTTGAGATAACATGTCAATAGCTAAATGATTCGCATTTGCACTCTCATCTGCCAAAATACCTATCTCGCTTGGTCCTGCAATCATATCTATGTTCACTTCTCCAAAAACCATTTTTTTAGCAGTCGCAACAAAAATATTTCCTGGTCCTGTTATAACATCAACCTTAGGAATACTCTGTGTTCCATAAGCCATAGCAGCAATTGCACTGGCTCCACCAACCTTGTAAACCTGAGTAACACCACATAAATGACATGCTGCAAGTAAAAGCTCATTTGGCTCGTTATCCGGTGTTGGTGTACAAACTACAATGTTTTCAACCCCTGCAACCTGAGCTGGGATAACATTCATCAAAAGTGATGAGGGGTAAGCAGCCTTTCCACCGGGAATATAAAGCCCTGCACTATCCACAGGAGTTACTTTTTGACCTAAAATTGTTCCGTTTGCTTCAGTATCAAACCAGCTTTTTGGCTTTTGTTTTTCATGGTAAACTTTAATTCTATCATACGCCAAATGAAGAGCAGATTTGAGTTTTTCGTCGATGTTGTTATAAGCTTTCTGCATTGAGTCAACAGAAATCATTAAATCTTCATCACTCTTGGGTATCCAGTTGTCAAACTTAGAAATATGCTTTTTCAATGCCACATTTTTATCTTTTTTAATCTCATCAATAATAGTGCCAACGATAGAACTTACATTGGCAATATCCACCTTTCCACGTCCAAGAAGTTCTTCAAAATTTGTATCGAAATTCTCATCTGTTGTTTTTACAAAAATCATTGTTATTTTCCCGCACTTTTATTCTTCTCGAAATCACCTTTTACTATTGCCAAAGCCTTTAAAAAATTATCAGCATCCATCGCTCCCATAAGCGGTTGATACATAGGTTCTCCACTGGGGAGCAAAAACCAAAGAGCAGGAGTACCGGGGCTAAATAACTCTCTTGGAGTATAATCACCATCATCATTGTAAGATATGATAGACACAAAATCTTTGTTTAATGCTTTTATAACTTTGTCATTTTTAAGTGTTGTCTCGTCCAACATCACGCAATATTTACATGTATGACGAGAAAACACGAAAAAAACCGGTTTATTTTGCTCTTTTGCTGACTTTATTCCGCTTTGGAAGTTTTTTGCCCACTTTACCTCTGAAGCAAAAAGTGATGTTGCAAAAAGCACCATCAATAGTATTACTAATCTACGCATATTTTTCTACCTTTTTTAAAAGTTCTTTTGAGCACTCTGGGGCACTCTTATTTGTCACATCAATGACTACATCAGCTAAAGCCAGATACTCTGGCCTTCGCAGTTTATACAACTCTTTAGCTTTTTTTAAATCATTCAACAATGGTCTTTTCTTTAATTTACTAGCTGAGTTTGGATGTTTTTTTATCCTTTTAATAATATCATCAAAAGGGGAATCCAAAAGAACAATTGTACCTATTTTTTTTAGATTTTCTACTTTATAAAAACCGCCGCCTGTAGATATCAGGGTATTATTCACACTTTTTTCAAGCCACAAAGAGATATCTTTTTCTAACTTTCTGAAATATGCTTCACCTTCATACTTAAAAATATTTTTTACTCTTTTATTTTCCATGCTCTCTATTAAATCATCAGTATCGATTGCAATATAATCAGAATGCTTAATTACCTCTCTAGCTATACTACCCTTGCCTACACCCATAAATCCAATTAAAACAATATTATTCATCAAAATTTTCCTTCAAATTGTTGCAAATGTATTCATATCAAAATCTGGTTTAGTTTTTTTAATTTTGCTGTATATAAGTGCCGGCGCAATTATATTGTATTCTAAAATAATCATGCTAATTATAAAACTAATTGCAGAAATTTTTAGTACCATTGGGTAATAAAATGCAAAAATAAAACCGACCAAGGAGGCAATAAACAGAACAAATTGTATTCTTGCCAATTTTTTATTTATCATCTCGTTTATTGTTGGAATATTCATATAACCCATCCCATTGAGATGGAACCAAACAAGGAATGGCACGACTTTATAAAGCATCCCTATCATGATAGACATAATAAACCCCCCACCGATTAAAATAGCAACCATAACTATGTATTCGTTTTTAAAGTATTCATCAAAAATCCACAAAAAAGAGCCTAAGGTTAAAAATACACTGCTAGCTCTCCAATACCAAACCGTAGTGTCGCTAATGGGACGGCGGCGAGCACTTAACTTTTTCCAAACACTCGTAGCAAAAGCCCAAAAAAATGTTGCTATCCATAATTTTGCCAAGAGTGCATATACGTCATAAAATATATTTAATCCCAACCAAACAAACAGTCCAATACTAATAATCCAGACTACTTTCTTTTTACAGAACTGTTTAAATTTTGGTGCAACATAAAACATTGGCAAAACTTGAAAAGACACCCCTATAATTAATATACCACCAAAACCAAAGATGCCCCATACACTATGAATATTTGCAATAAGCGGTCTTAAATAAGCGTAAGTATCATCCACATAACTATAGAGTAAAAACAATCCCATAAGAACGACAAAAAATACAAAAAATAAACTTGCAGCCATAGCTTTAACGGTAGGAGTAAAATTTTTCACTCTTGTTACAGATAGAAAAATGACGCCAATAATCATTAAAAAACCTATTCCCAATCCTATTAAGGCAATTGTATTGAACTGCGAATTATCGTATGACAAACCCAGCAACATGAATACAGTTCCCAAAACCAAAAAGCCATGGGAGACTTTTGTGACTAGATCTACTTTTGGAATCACGACTCCTGCCAAAACGGGCAACATTTGGCTTAAAGAACCAAGCATAATAAAGGACAAAAATCCAATAGTCAATGCATGCGTGATAATGATAGAGTCTATTGAGTACCTACTCATAAGAACAGTTGTATCGCTAAATAAAATCAAAAAACCTGCCACTATCGCAAATAATGGCGCAGTTAAATAAAACCTTAGCGGAGCTGATATCGGTGGAGCTTGTTCAATGGATAATCCATTAAAATTCATGATTTATTCAACAATCATTGACTCCATCATGCTGACTATACGCTCAGAATCGCCACTTAAGTGTTGCTGTGCCATCGTATATAACATCTGTTCTTCTTTCATATTATGTTGCTGAAGTAACATCATCAACGTTTCGCTTAGACCAAAAAACTTATCTTTATTATTCGCTTCAAGTGCTTCACCCATCTGCTTTATAAGCTGTCTCATTTGAGCATGCTCATGTCTCATCATTGCAGTTGGTCCCTCAGTCATACCGGTTTTAGCCTCAAACTCTACAAACATGATCCGCTCTTCCATCTGATAGTGTCTCTCAGTTTCCCTCGCAAATTGTGTATACGCTTCTTTTGCATTTTCTAATGAAGCACTAGCCTCGTCTTCCATAGCAGCAAACAGGTTGTCACATCGTTGATGGTCTGTAGTTAAATACTCTTTTATCGTACTCATGGGGTCTGCCTTTATGAAAAAATTTTCAGTATTATATAGAAATTATATAAATCTTTTATTATCACTTATCAAGAAAGAAACTAATATCGGCCAATACATAAAGTATTCATTAACTAAAGATAAACTATAATATCCTTTTAAAAATTAGGCATGGATATATTATGAAAAATAAAAAAATCATTACACTCGGTTTTGTTTCAGTTGGACTTTCAATCAGCATACTTTTATCGACAAGTGTTTTTGCAAATACAGCTGAAAAAAAACAAACCAAAGAATCTTCAAGACTACAGTCTCTAGCTAAGTTTACGAAAGTTATCAGTATTGTTGAGCAGTATAATGTAGATAATGTGACTATCGAAGATTTAATAGACAAGTCTCTTGCCGGGATGATGAGTAACCTTGATGCTCACTCGAATTATCTAACAAAAAAAGATTATAAAACATTAAAGGTTCAAACTGACGGAGAATTTGGCGGGCTTGGGATTACAGTAGGTATTAAAGACGGTGCTCTAACCGTTATAGCTCCTATTGAAGGAACTCCGGCTGATAAAGCTGGATTAAAAGCCGGTGACATAATCTTAAAAATCAATAAAAAATCAACTCTCAGTATGACTATCGATGAAGCCGTCTCAATTATGAGAGGAAAAGTCGGCGCGCCAATCGATTTAACTATAGTTCGTGAACATGAAGTTAAGCCTATGAGAATTCATATCATCAGAGGAATTATAACAATAGAATCAGTATATGCTAAGCAGATTGGTAATGACATTTTATACATTCGCGTAACAAGCTTTGACAAGAAAGTTGCACAAGATGTAGCTAAGAATATAAACAATAAAAAATCGACAACAAAGGGAATAGTTCTTGATTTAAGAAATAACCCGGGTGGATTACTTGACCAAGCCATTGAACTAGTGAATCTTTTTGTGGATAAAGGTAACATAGTTTCCCAAAAAGGGCGAAAAGAAAGTGATAACAAAACCTATAGTGCTTCAAAAAATAAGACTATAACAAAAGTGCCTATGGTTGTTCTCATTAATGGAGGAAGTGCCAGTGCTTCTGAAATCGTCAGTGGAGCGCTGCAAGACCTTAAAAGAGCTGTTCTTGTCGGTAAAAACACATTTGGAAAAGGAAGTGTTCAAGTAGTGCTGCCTATCACTAAAGATGAAGCTATTAAACTTACAATAGCAAGATACTACCTTCCAAGTGGAAGGACTATACAAGCTGTTGGCGTAAAACCGGATATAGAAGTTGAACCTGGTAAAGTTCCAACCCATGAGAGTGCATTTTCCATAAAAGAAGCTGACCTAAAAAAACACTTAAAAGAAGAGTTGAAAAAAGTTGATGGGAATAAAAAAGAAAATAAAGAAGAAGAGCCAAAAAAAGATATAATTACGAAAAAACAAATGGACAAAGATATTCAACTCAAAGAGGCAGTTGACATTATAAAAGCTTTAGTAATCACACAAGGATAGTTTAAGATGCAAAAGAGAGAATTACTTTACGAAGGAAAAGCAAAAAGATTGTTTTCAACAGATGATGAAAACTTAGTTATTTCAGAATTTAAAGATGATTTAACAGCATTTAATGGTCTAAAGAAATCAAGTGAAGCTGGTAAGGGTGCATTAAATAACAAGATTTCTACTGAGTTGTTTAAACTTTTGGAAGTAAATGGAATCAAAACACACTTCGTAAAAATGTTAGATGACAACCACATGCTTCACACTAAGGTTGATGTAATATTAATAGAAGTCATTGTTCGAAATATTGCTACAGGGAGCCTCTCAAAGAACCTTGGCATAAAAGATGGCACTGTTTTGCCTTTTACTTTAGTTGAATTTGACTACAAAAATGACGATTTAGGTGATCCCAAACTTAATGACCAGCATGCCCTGATTTTAGGTCTTGTTGATTTTCAAGATGAACTTGACAAACTTCGCCGTATGGCAAGACAAGTAAACGACATTCTGAAACCATATTTTGCAGACAAAGGTTTAAATCTTGTAGATTTTAAACTAGAATTTGGAAAAGATAAAGATGGAAATATAATTTTAGTAGATGAAATCAGTCCTGACAATTGTCGTTTTTGGGATATTCAAAGTGGCGAAAAAATGGATAAAGACAGATTCCGTCAAGGTCTTGGTGGTCTAGCAGTCGCATATGAGCAAGTATTAAATAGAATTTTAGGAAAATAAATAATGAAAGCAATAGTGAATGTATCTTTAAAAGCCGGTGTTTTAGATTCTCAAGGAAAAGCAGTGCATCACGCTTTAAACTCACTTCATTTCAAAAATGTAAGCGATGTTCGTGTTGGAAAACAGATAGTTTTACAACTTGATACAACTGATGAAGTAAAAGCAAGAGAAGATGTAACGAAAATGTGTGAAGAGATTTTGGCAAACACAGTAATTGAAGATTATGAGATAGAGCTTATAAAATGAAAGTGAGCATACTTCAATTTCCAGGTACCAACTGCGAGTATGATACACAACATGCTTTTGAATCTTTAGGTGCTACAACTGAAATAGTATGGCACAAAACTGAATCTATTCCAGAGGACACCAACCTTTTAGTAGTTGCAGGCGGGTTCAGCTATGGCGACTACCTTAGAAGTGGTGCTATCGCTAAATTTAGCCCTGTTATGAAAGCCGTAATAGAATATGCAAATAACGGCGGAAAAGTTTTGGGAATTTGTAATGGTTTTCAAGTATTAACAGAAGCCGGACTTCTTCCCGGTGCATTAAAAAGAAATGAACACTTGCACTTCATCTCTAAGCACCACACCCTCAAAGTTATAAATAATGACAACGTTTTTTTAGAAAAACTAGATAAAGAAACGGTGCTAAATATTCCCATTGCTCACCATGATGGAAATTACTATATTGACCAAGACGGGTTAGAGGATTTGTATGCAAACAACCAGATTCTATTAACATACAGTGATAAAAACGGCAATGTTTTAAATCCTAACGGAAGTGTTGATTCCATCGCCGGTGTCTGCAATAAAGAAAAAAATGTATTTGGTCTTATGCCACACCCTGAACGTGCCATGGATTTACTGCTTGGCTCCGATGATGGCATAAAGATGCTAGAAGGATTTTTGAGCGCGTGATTCGATTATTCCTTGTAGGATTGTTGTTTTTAACAACTCTGTATGCAGACGATTTTAATACTACGGATACAAATCAAACAAGTTTGAATGCGCTCATGCCAAAGGTACTATACCTTAACTATACAAAAATTCCAAAAAGAGTAGTAAAAGGCGAAATTTTTTTTATTACTATCAAAACATTAACGACTGTTACAGATTTCGTAGATATTAACTATACATTTTCAAACTATCATGGATTAGAATTATTCGATGAAATCCCATCTAGAGAAAAGACTGCCAAATACTATTATGATACATTTTACTTTTTAACGACACAAAATCAGGCAAAACTACCTGATATCACAGCATCAGTAGTGACTGACCCTCAAGTCGAGTACAAACAAACCACACTTTTAGGAAGTGACCTGAATGTAATAACGCTTAACCCCCAAAAGGATTTTTCAAATATTATTGCAGATTCATTTGAAGTTATTGACTATAGGACAACTAGTTATGATAATAAAAATAATATTATAGTATTTGTTGCAACAGCATTAAATTGTAATATAAAGGCTTTAAATCTTAATAATACTTTAAAACAAGGTATAGAATCAATCACAGAGTCATATCTTGATTCTAAAATAACTTATTATGCCGTAATTGACAAAAATATACAAAATTTCTCTTTTTCATACTTCAATCTTACCAAAAACAAATTTATGCAAATATCTGTTCCTATTGTTGTTGATGATGACAGCGTAACTACACAGAGTGATTTAAGTCCAAAAAATCAATCCCACGAAATAATAAAAATTGGTGTTGCGTCATCCATTATACTCTTTGGAGTCATTTTCATTTTTTGGAGAAAAAAATACATATATTTAATTTTCATTTTAATACCATTAGTATATATTGCTTTCATGCTTATTCCTTCAAAAGAGGTTTGCATAAATGCAGGCTCTAATATTTACCTTCTTCCGGTCTACAATGGGACTGTCTTTGAGACAACACAAACACAGACTAAGCTACGAAAAGAGGGAAGTGTAAAAGAGTTCACAAAAGTAAAACTGCAAAATGAAAAAATAGGCTGGGTCAGAGATGAAGATATTTGCCCATATTAGTTGGTTGTTCGCAACTATAATAATTTTTGCATCTTTAACCTTGATGATATTGATATATCATTTTCTTCCACGGCCAATGGCACCGAAGATTTCTGCATGGATTATAAGACTGACTACATTTTATACAGTAGCAATAGTAGGTGAAGAACATCCTGATACTCAAATGTTTTTACTCAATCATCAAAGTGATCTAGATATAGGAATAATGGAAACTATCTCAAAAAAAGATCTTGCATGGGTGGCAAAAAAAGAACTTTTTGATATGCCATTCTTTGGACTAGCCCTAAAACTCCCTGAAGATATTGCGGTAATTAGAGAGAGTAAAATATCACTTATTAAACTGCTAAAAGATGCAAAAGACAGGATAGACAAAGGTAGAGTAATTACAATGTTCCCGGAAGGAACTCGTTCAACAAACGATAAAATGCTTCCGTTTAAAAATGGGGCAAAAATCATAGTTGATAAATATAATCTCCGAGTTCAGCCAGTAGTACTTATGCAAACATCAAAATACTACAATATTAAAAAACTTTATTATAAACCCGGGAGAATAAAAGTTATATTTATGGACTCGTTTATACCTGATAAAGAGAACGAAAACTGGCTCAAAGATTTGAGAATAAAAATGCAAAAGGTTTATGATGATGAGTTGGCAAACAATCCTAGCAATAGGTAGCGGTGGATTTATAGGAGCTGTTTTAAGGGCTTATTTAAACGGTCTAATTTCACATAAACTTCCACATGAATTGCCCTTTGGTACACTTGGAGTGAACCTTATAGGTAGTTTTATTATGGGCATACTCATCTCATATTTTATGTACACTACCATCTTTTCTGTACATCTAAAATCCTTTTTAACTACCGGAATTTTGGGGGCGCTTACAACGTATTCAACTTTTGCTATAGAGAGCTTTTTACTACTTCAAGGAGGAAGCTTTGTTTTAGCCGTGTCAAATATTTCACTCAATGTGTTTGGCAGTATTTTAATGGCCGGAAGCGGATATTATATAATCCAACTCCTTATGCAAAAGTGACTATGTATTAAACCCAAAGTATGCAGTAGGGAATTAAAAAACTCATTTATCATTGTACTCAAAGGGGCATTCATTAAAGATTTACACCATTTATAAGGTGGCTTAAAATTTCTACTAAATACCTCTTAAACATAAACAATTTTTAGCAATATCTACTGCATAATTCGGGTTAAATCATAACTATCTCATCAGCGCACCACTTTGCAAGATCTAAATCATGTGTTATTAAAAGCATTCCCATGCTATTTAAATTTTTTAATAAACTTCTCATAACCTCCAACTGAATTACATTATCTAAAGCTGATGTAGGCTCATCTAATAGTAATAGTTTAGGATTCATCAGCATAGCCCGAAGAATAGAAGCCCGCTGAAGCTGTCCACCTGAAAGCTCATGAGGAAGCTTTAAAAGTAAATCATAATCTAGATTTATTTCTTTTAGGTAATAATCCAAATTATCTAAACTTGCTACATCTCGTATTTGATTTATCAACGAATAACTCGGATGAAAAGAGCTATATGGGTCTTGATAAACTTGGGAGACAGAAGCCTTTTGTATCTCTCCGCTAAAAGGTCTTAGATTATTTAAAATAAGTTCAAAAAGTGTACTTTTTCCAACTCCACTAGCACCAACGATAGCTTTTATCTCACCTTTATTGAGCGTCATAGAAAAATTTTTAAAGAGCAAAGCATCACTTCTATAGCCAAAAGTTAAATTTTTAATCTCTAAAATATTTTTCATTTATTTGTTGAGCTGACGATAAAGTTTTGATAACTCTCTATAAAGTAACTCTGGTGTTATTTCAGTATTTTTTTCCCATATTTTTTTCATGACGACATTATCTTCATCGCCATTCCAAACTTTAATATAAGTACCTTCTTTATAACCATTATCTTGGCGAAATTGATTCAAAATATTTTTTCCAACATAAAGCCTATAAAGGGTTTGCAAATCTAATCCGCTCATAACGGTAAGTTCAAAAAAATCTTTTATTAACTGTTCTAATTCAAGTATTTCTTTTGAGAGTGACAACAACATTATATCTTCAACTTTTTCTATAACATTATCCTTCGTATCAAATGTTTTATTCTTAGTGTCAATAATACTGAAACTTTCTAAATTGGAAATATCAATTGCCAAATCTTCGACAGCACCTTTCATATTTTGAGCATAATTTTCAATAGCAAGACTCATAATGAAATGCCATACATCAACAACCTCTATCTGCAAATTATCCCAATCGGGCTCTTGGTCTAAATTTTTCCAATGCTTCCATGAAAAAGAATCTACCATCTCTGCACATTCCATATAAATGCATCGTTTCCAATTTATAGTCTTACCGTTCTTGGTAACGCCTTTAGTCCAATTATCTCCATTTGTTGCATCGTTAAGTTGCGCTTGGAGTTGCAACATTAATAAAATCTTATCCATATATTTCCTTTAATTTATAACGGCAGAAAAAGTCGACAACCTTTTTGCTTTAGCAAAAAAGTATTATTGGGATTTAGTCTTAGGTATTCCTTTGCCTACACTTCTATACTAAAGTACGACTTAGAAAAAACTAATTTTTTTCTGAATACTTTGTTTTACTCAGCCTAAGGCTCACTTACCTAGGTACTTTTCTCTACAAATTAGTTGCTCTATTTTATCTAATATGTTAAAATTCTCTTCTTAAAATCTAGGATTATTATGAAAAAAATAAACTGTAGAAGATGCGAATATTATTTTGTCACCTGGCAAGCTGGTAAACCTCATGGATGTAAAGCTTATGGATTTAAATCAGCGCAGGTACCATCTATTGTTGTGTTTCAAAGTATTGGAACTGATTGCAATTTATTTATACAGAAAAATCTTCCTGCCAAATAATTTTATTTCCAAATCCAAAACTGTTATCTGTCATTTTAAAATAATTTACCTTTATTTGCCAAAGCTTTGCTTGCATCGCACTAGCAAAGGGAAATGCTTTGAAATATAATTTTTGAAGCTCAGCATTTTGTGTGTAAGAAAATATACCACGAAACTGAACGCCTTGAATCTTGCCGATAGTTTTTGTCTCTAAAAGGATATTCCCAGCTACATTTGAATTTTCTTTGATATGTTCTATATGGGTGGTCTCATCACTGCTTGCAACAATGAAAGAGAGTGTTTCTAAATTAAAAGTATAAAAAAGGCTACAAACACTAAGCTCTTCTGCGCTAGTCGTTGCTAAGCTCATCACATGATGTTCATCTAAAAACGAGTTTATTTTTTCCAGCTCTTTGCTCATTCAATCACTTTAAATAAATAACTCTCCAAGCCTACAGCATCCTTTAGTCCTCGTTTGTCAAGCATCATTTCAGATAAAGCATCATGTCTTAGAGTATCATAAATCTCGGCAGTACTTGACATATTATAGTAACTCTTTATAAATTCTAAGAGTTCAGAAAAGTTATCATTCTGACCATGCCTATGCTTTTTAAACTCTTTAAACTCATTCCAATTTATTGTGACCATGATTATCTCCTAAATCTTTTTGCTAAAGCATTTTCCAATTGCTCAATTAACTGTAACATTTTAGCAGAGCTAATCGCAAAATTCAAGCGCATACAGCCACTTCCCTCTCTACCAAAACTAAGGCCAGGATTTAGACCAAGTTTTGCATCTTCTATAAAAAAATTTCTCAAATCTTTGTCTGAAAGGTTCATGTCTTTGCAATCCAGCCAAGCTAAGTATGTAGCTTCAATTGGAGTGAGTTTAATTCTCTCAGGAAACTTTTCACAAAGTTCATTGAGCATGTGAAAGTTGCCTAAAAGATGGACTTTCAACTCTTCTAACCACTCTTTTCCGTGCGTGTAGGCCGCTTCAAATCCCACATGTCCAAAAACAGTTCCTTGTGCAAAATGAACTCTTTTATAAACTTCTGTAAATTTTTCTCTGAGTTCTTTATTTGGAATCACCACACTGCTCATGGCAAAGCCTGCCATATTAAATGTTTTTCCAACTCCTATTGCAGTTACGGTAATTTCTCCCGCTCCTAAAGATAAAGAGGCAAACGGAATATGTTTATTTGGCTTATAAACCAAATCTGAATGAATTTCATCAGAAAAAACAGTTATGTTATGGTCCAAACAAAGTTCCAAGATTTGTTCAAGCTCATCTCTTTTCCAAACTCTCCCAACTGGATTGTGCGGAGAGCAAAGAAATAGAAGTTTTGTTTTTTCATTTATCTTGGACTTTAGGTCTTCAATATCAAAAATATATTTTCCATCACGCAACTGCTTGAGTGGATTTTTGATTAACTCTCTTTTATGCTCTATCACACTATGAAAAAAAGGTGGATAAACCGGTGTTTGAACTATTACACCTTCACCTTCTTTAGTAAATGCTTTTATCGCAACACTCATACTTGCAACAACAGAGTGAGAATAAAGCATCTCATCCAAATGAAATTCTACCCCATGCTCCTTTCTCATCCACTCTATCTGAGCTAAAAATGCACTCTTTGGAACGTCTTCATAACCAATCACAGGGTATTTTAATCTCTCTTTTACAGCATCAAGAACAAAATCAGGAGTGTTAATATCCATATCAGCTACCCAAACAGGAAGTACATCTTCAGTGCCAAAAAGTTTTTCTCTCAGAGTATACTTTTCTGCATTTGTATTTTTCCGCTCGGCTGAAGTTGTAAAGTTGTATTTCATTTTCGACCTCAAGTTTTAATTACCTCTCATGTTTCGAAGATATCACATATTGTACTACATGAAGCATATTTTGTATCTCCACCTGTTTTTTACGCCATTACATCTATGATAATATCAAGTATCTTGCTTCTGCTAGCTTTTCGATAGTTCGTTCATCTATCTCCAAAACTTCAGCAACTTTTGCCATTGTAAATGCATATTTATCATGCCAATAAGTACAATCAAGAGATAAATTTAGTTCTATCTGTTCCAATGCATAGTTGTTATTTAAAATATTTTGCCTGCTAACAGTTTATGATGTTAAACCTTTTGTCATTTGAGCTTTCCTTTTACTTGACTATCTCTTTTCTCTCAATCAAATCTTTACCAAATAATTCATACCAATGAATAAAAAGTTTCAAATCATTTATCTTAGATTCTTCTGTTCTTAATATAGATATAAGCCCATGAAAAAAGTAGATGACTAATAAAGATATAAGCAAACACACAAAAAGCCATTCCAACGATAACTTATCAAATATACTGTTAGCCATCATTCCAGAAACAGTCAATACACCCATAAAAAATGGATTTTTTAGTATCTCAAACTTTTTTAGTTCTAATTCTTTATTTAGTATATTTGTTATCTCTTCAGCATTCAAGTCTATATTTTCTTTTTGAAGTTTTTCAAAAAACATTAACGCTCTAATACCTCGCCAGTAAACTTTATTTTGATTTATAAAATATTCACTATTTTTTCCAAATGTTGAAATTACTTTATTGTTTATATCCCTTGAATAAATAAAAATTAGACCAAAAATTACGAAACCCACGCTAATCACTATAAGCTTACTTGCAACATATGCTATTTCTACTTTATCTTGGTTGTTAAATTCAAACATACTTGCAGAAAGATATATCAAAATTAAAAGTATAAAAAATACTATCATTGCAATTTTAAAAAGATACTTATTGCCAAATTTCTCTTCTATTTCTTTTAAAGTTGAAGTGTTAAAAGCTTCTAAAATTTTTAAATAATGCGTTTCTATTATATTTTCCATTAATTTATCCGATTTTAACTAGATTCATAATCTTTCCTAACTCTCTATTTGTTACAAGAAATAGACCACTCATTCTATTTCTACTTTAAAATAGAGTTTAGCAACTACTTTGTTTAAAATATTATGGGCATTTAAATTTATCATTTCTCTTCTTTAAATAATCAAATTTATAAAATATCATACAGCTTATATTATGATAGAAAGTAATAGAGAAAAATAAAACTAGAAATTTCTTTTTCTCCAAATACTAACCTCAGAAATAGTATGTTGATATTTTCTAGCCGTTTCTTTGATGACAAATTCTAAGTCTTGGAGATGGACAAGCTCAAACTTATCGGATAAAATAGTTTTTAAACTATCTATCGTTTTTATTTCTTTGCCGTTTTCATCTTTGTATCCACCTAACCAAAACTCTTTTTTAGTGGAACTCTCTTGCCAAGTATAGGGAGAAGTTATAACTAGAATGCCATCTTCATTTAAACGCTCATTTATTGTATCTAAAAACAGTCTTGGCTGATAGAGTCTATCTATTAAATTAGTTGCCAGAACCAAGTCATAAGAGTTGAAATTTGGCTTTAGATTACAAGCATCACCCTGCCAAAACATCACTTTGTCTTTTAAGTTTTCATAGCCCAATTCTTTGATTGTAACCTTGATGTTTGTTGTTAAATCTCCCTCTTCTTTTGAGCTAAAGGCAACATAACCGTCCTCTTTTAGCTTTGAGCCAACCCCAACAAAACGAACAGAAAAATCAATTCCCTCTACTACCTCAAACTCTTTTGCCAACTCAAAAGATGCCCTGCCTGTTGCACAACCTAAATCAAGTGCTTTTGTTTTATTTACTGCAAACTTTGAAGCTATTTTTGCACACTCAATTGCAAAGTTTTTTACACTAAAATATTCTTCACCATATTGGAATTCACAATATTGTGAAACTAGTTCATCACTCTCATAAATATCTTGCACTTTTTCTTCCTTTGCATCTGTAATTACATATCTAAAACCTGCATTTTGATAGAAATGTTTTCTAAAAGCATAACGAGAATGCTTCATAATGATGTTGCCGCTACTCGCCCATGACGCGCCTAAAATCATTGCATGTTTATCATCAAATGTTGGAGTCGAAAAATCATCATAGGCTTTATGAACTTCAAACCCCTCAAAACCTCGCATTGGAGTTCTGCTCCATTGCCAAACATTTCCGACTACATCACATATGCCGTTAAATTCATGACTCTCAACCGAGCATGAACTAAAATATTTTGAAAAATTTAGATTTGCTTTTGTATCATCAAACTCCGGCAAATCTTTTAAGCCTGCATACTCATAAATAGCACGGTATTCTGCTTCGCTTGGAAGTGAATAATTTACACCCTCTTTTTTACTTTTATATCTGCAAAATGCTTCAGCCTCGAATGCATTTACATCAACCGGCCAATTTTGAGGCATATCTATTATTGAGCTTATAGTACGATACATGGTTAAGCCATTTTCTTCACGCCAAAAAGTTGGATATTTAGCTCCGGTATTTTTTAAAAATGCTCTACCCTCTTCATCCCAATACTCTTCGTTCTCGTATCCACCATTACTTACAAACTCCATAAATTCGCCATTGCTAACTAAATATTTGGAAGCTTTAAATTCATTTACATCTTCTGAATAAGTTCCGTATTCGTTATCCCAGCCATAAAGATGGTGTGATTTATCCTTACCCAGTTCTACATGTGAAGCTGCAATTGTTATCATTTCGTTTACTGGAGCATCACCTGAATCCTGGCATACATTAAAGGACTCAACTTCTTTTATAAATTCCAATGGCATTTGACGATGAAGGACTAAAGATGTCTCTACATGTATCCTCTCATGTTCTATCCCCATTAGAATAATCCACATCTCAGAATCATCACTCATAGGCAAGCTAAAAGAGAGGTTCATAATCAAATCATCAACTAATCCTCTAACTTTTTTTCTATACTCTCTAACTTCGTTCACTTGCGGCCATTGATAACTCGTACTATTTATATCATCCCAAGCCATTTCATCTACACCAACAGCAAAAATTGACTCAAATTTTGGATTTATTCTATCTTCAATTATCTTCATAGCAATGAGTTTATTTATAAAAAATGTTGCAGTATGACCGAAATAAAATATCATAGGGTGACGGGTTATCTCTGATTTTTTATAAAAAACCTCATCCCCACTCAGAAGTTCAAATATATTTTCAAACAAATCAAACGTCTTATGAAAATAGCCTCTTATCTCTTGTCGTTTTATTTCTACATTATTCCCATCAAGGGTAACCGGGTATACACTAAAATTACTCAAAAACAGCCTTTAATTTTGTTATAATTATTATATGAAATTTTATCATAGTAAACTATTAAATTCTGTATCTAATGTCACACACGCTTTTACCACAAGATATAGCGGTAATTTGGCATTTCATGTTAATGACAATCCTCTGTATGTACAAAAAAACCATATTACGCTTGCAAAACAATTATCTTACAATAAAGAAACGCTTGTTCACATGAAACAAATTCACTCAAAGCTAGTTCATATTGTAAATGAAAATGACAACTTTAAGAATCCTCCTACCTGTGATGCACTCATAACCAATAAAAAGAATATTCCACTCATGGTTATGGTTGCCGACTGTTCACCTATACTATTTTACGATGATGAAAAAAAAGTGATAGCTGTTGCTCATGCCGGACGGGCAGGAGCTTTTAAAAACATAGTAAAAAATGTAGTAGATTGTTGTATAAATGAGTTTCAAAGTCTGCCTAAAAATATTAAAGTGAGCATTGGAGCCAGTATAAGGGTTTGCTGTTATGAAGTTGGCAGTGAAATATACGAGGAAGCTAAAGATTTAAATTTAGAGTATGCTATACATAAAAAAAATAAGAGCTATTTTCTTGACATTAACAAGATTTTAAACTCTCAACTCTTAGCCTGTGGCATTAAAGATGAGAATATTGAAATTTCCAAAGATTGCACAAGTTGTAACAAGGACACCTATTTTTCTTACAGGGCCAAAAATATCACAGGGAGATTTTCCGGACTAATTATGCTGCATAATTCGGGTTGAATCTTTTACTTTTTCAGCCAACTGCTTAGGTAAAAGTCCTAAAGACTCTTCAACAAGCTTAGTATTTCCATGAGTTATAAATTCATCTTCATACTCAAAACTTATAACTTCTAAATTTAAGATTTTATCTTTAGCCAAAAATTCTAAGATACACGAACCCACTCCACCCATTTTTGCGCTATCACTAAACACAAACCACTGTTTATGTTTTGCGCTCAAACTTCTTAACATATCTTCATCAAGCGGCTTTACAAAACGTAAATCCAAAATACTGACTTTTTCCTCTAAATAAGTTGATGTTTCATAAGCACGGCCCACCCCATTGCCATAACCGATAAAAAGAATATCGCTGTTGTTTGAAAGAAGAAGCTGAGATTTGGACAAAACAAAAGGAGTTGACTCTGCTAAATCTGTCTCAATAAATGAGCCCCTTGGGTAACGAAGAGAACAAGGATGTGTATACTCCGCAGCAAAAGCCATTGCTTGGTGAAATGATTTCTCATCCCGCGGAGCAAAAAGTGTCATATTGGGAATAGCTCTTAAAAAACTTATGTCAAATACCCCTTGATGAGTCTCCCCGTCTTCTCCAACGATTCCAGCTCTATCAAGAGCAAAAACAACAGGTAAATCCATCAAACAAGTGTCATGTATAACCTGATCATAGCCACGTTGCAAAAAAGTGGAATAAATTGTACAAAAAGGTTTAAAACCCTCTTTAGCTAAAGCCGACATTGATGTTACTGCATGCTGTTCTGCAATGGCTACGTCCCAAAATCTATCTGAATAGGCTTCCATTAGCTCACTCAAACCTGTTCCTGTCGGCATAGCAGCAGTTGCACCGACTATCTTGTCATTATTTTTAGCTAAGTGTATAAGGGCTTCTGTATAGATTTGAGTTGCACTTTTTATTAAGCTCTTCTTCGAAGATGCTCCGCTATCTAAATCAAAAGGACCAACCCCATGCCACTTTTCTTCTTTGCCCTCAGCAATGCTGTATCCTTTGCCTTTTAAAGTCTGCACATGAACAATAACAGGTCTACCAAGCTTTTTTGCAGTTTGCAAAATCTCTATTAATGATTTTAGATTATGACCGTCTATCGGACCTATATAGTCAATTCCCATCTCTTCAAACATAATTCCAGGAGTGATTAATTTTAAACTCTCCTCCATTTTCTTTGCTATATAATGAGTGCCTTCCCCAAAATTATCCACAAAACTTTCAATCTGTTTTTTAAATCTCTGGTAAAATGGACCTGCCATGGCAGAGCTTAACATCCTGCTAATTGCGCCGATTGGTTTTGCTATACTCATCTCATTATCATTGAGTATAATAATCATCGGATATTTTTTATCACCCAATTCATTTAATGCTTCATAAACCATACCAGCAGTCATAGAACCATCACCGATTACAATAACCGGAATTCTATCATCTTCCTCACCTTTAAGAGCAATAGCTTTAGCGGCACCTACACCCAAAGAGATAGAGGTGGAACTATGTCCGGCTACAAAATAGTCATGGTCTGATTCACTTGGTTTTGTGTAACCGCACATGCCTCCAAACTCTCTAAGAGTGTTAAACTCATCCCATCTATCTGTTAAAAGTTTATGTGCATAAGCTTGATGTGATACATCAAAAATGAAAGGATCTTTATTAGAATCAAAAACCTTGTGCATAGCAACAATAACCTCTGTTGCCCCCAGCGTTGAGCTAAGATGTCCACCATTTTTACTAACTACACGTAAAATTTCATCTCGTATCTCTTTACATAAAGTTTCTAGTTCTTTGATTGTTTTTGATTTAATATCCATTTTTTATACTTCTTTAATTATTTTCAGAATAGTAATTATATAATGCACTGTGTTTTAGCCGCGTATTTTACTTTCGCTCTAATTATTCCATAAAGAGCATAGCCTAAGCTACGCAACAATTGAAATCTTTTAAGCATAAGCAAAAAGCAAGCTAAAACTTATATATTGTTTAGTATCTATTCGCTTAATGCTGCTCTTTTTACTCTCTCAAATCTTTTTGAAATCTGAGCATCAATATTTCCGGCATCACTTATGGCTATCACACCGCCCGCGCTTACTGCACTGTCCGAAACTACTTCTACATGTTTCAATGAACCTACATGTTCTGAAAGTGGTCCATGATCTTTAGGATTTACTTTAAGTGTAATTTTAGATGCACTTTGTAACTCTTTAATCAGCTCATCTGACAAAACTTTTGCAATTTCTTCAGAAGATAAACTCACTTCAATATCAATCACTTCTTTGGATATATCTATAGCCGCTGTAACTAATTGGCTTTTAATACCTTCTAATGCTACTTCATACTCTTTTGCACTTTTTTCTAAACTTGTAATTGAGGCTGAAAATTGTGACAAGCCATTTTTATAATTTATATCACTATTTTTAGATGCCTGAATTTTTCCCTCTGTTACCCCTTCATTAAAAGCTTCTTCTTTTACTTTTTTTAATTCTTCAGCGAATTCAAGTTCTTTGTCTTCTAGTTTCATTTGAAGTTTAATAAAATTTGATGACATTTCGTCAGTTTTTTTCATAAGCGACTCAATTAACGTATCTTTAGAATTTTGACCCAAGGCGCTAGAATCTACTTTAGTATTTTTTATCTCAGGTTCTTCAGTTTTTACTTCTGCCTTTTTCAAGCTGCTTTCTCTCTCCTGGGAAGGAGTAGAGGAGCTGCCATTCATAGACAATACTTTAAAGTTATATTTATCTACTAAATGTGCAGCAATACTGTCTTTTGCAATTATTGTAGCCACAATTATTCTACCATCTCTTCAGTAGCTGCACCCATTTGGATTGTTCCAGCTTCTGCAAGTGCATTAACCACTTCAACAATTTTTCTTTGTGCAGACTCAACTTCTTTCATTTTAACAGCACCAAGGAACTGCATCTCTTCCTCAAATGCTTCTCTGGCTCTCTCAGACATGGCGGAGAAGAATTTTTCTTTAAGTTCTTCAGGAGAACTTTTTAATGCTAACATCAGATCTTTTTTATCTACGGCTTTAAGAGTCTCTGTAATTGCCACTTTATCTAAACTAACCATATCTTCAAATGTAAACATCATCTCTTTAATTAAAGTTGCCAACTCTTCATCAACCTGCTCAATTTGCGCAAGTGTAGCCTTGGAAGATTTAGCACCAAGACGATTAAATACATCCGCAACGGCGCGAGGTCCACCAACTTCGACTTTGTATGAAGCAAGGGATTCAAGCTTAGACTCCAGTACCGCCGATACTCTTTTAATTACTGATGGAGATATATCGCCGAGTCTTGCCATTCTCATGGTAACTTCTGAGCGTAAATCATCCGGAAAAAACTGCAATACATCTGCCGCTTCACCCGCATCCATATGAGCCAAAATAAGGGCAATTGTTTGAGGATGCTCGTTGACAATAAAGTCTGATAACTGCTGCGGCTTAATCTTAGAAAGATATGAAAAATTTTGAGTATTTTGCATACTCTTTGTTAGTTTTTCCATAATTCTTTTGGCTTCTTCAGGGCCAAGTGTTCGGTATAAAAGTTCTCTGGCATATTCCAAACCACCGGATGTCATAAATTGACCCGACTGAAAAATAGCATAGAATTCTTCCAATATTGCTGTCCCAATATTCCTATCAACGGATCTATTGCCTGCAATATATTTAGATACTTCCGTAATTGCATCTACATTCATGTTTGCAAACAAAGTTGCCGTAGTTTCTTCTCCTAACATAAGCATGAGGATAGCAATTTTTTCTGCCATACCCATTTCATCGAGTGACGCTTGCAGCGTTGGTGCTAAAGCCATTATTTATCCTTTCCAGTAGCAGCTAAATCTTCCGTTAAGAGAGCTTGCAAAAGCGAACCAATTGGTTCTGGTCCATCTTCAACCATGGCTCTTACTTTTTCTAAAATAACTTCATGTTTAAGTTCATCTTCGTCAAATCCTTGCCCGACACCAAGCTGATCTTCCACTTTTTTCCTCATAGCTTGAACTTTTTCAATTAAGTCCTCGTCGCCATCATCACCTATATCAAGCTCAGGTCTCTCAAGCTCTTCTTCCTCTTTTGAGATTTCAAGCATTTTCTCTGCAAATGGAGATATAACTTTTTTATAAAGAATAAGTAATAAAATAAGAACAAATATATATTTAAATGCTCCGGAGAAAGGACTGAGATATAATTGGCTAAACCTAAGAACCTGACTTACACCGTCGGCTCCTACTATGCCAGGCTCTCTTTTAAACTGTAGATTTTTAACAGCTATCTTATCACCCCTAGCCTCATTAATTCCTATAGAGCTGCTTACTAATGATGAGATTGCATCCAAATCAGTTTCATCAAGGGGACTGTACTGCATCTCTTTTGTTGCAACACCTTTATCATCAAGTTTATATTTATATTTTCCATCCACCATAACAGCAGCAGTTATCCTCTTAATTCTTGCAAATTCAGATTTTGTCGAAGATACAGTTTTGCCAACTTCATAATTTGTTGTTCCTGTATTTTTTTCATATTTTTCAGTAGTTTTTTTATCTGTTAAACCTTGAACTGGACCTATATTACTTACTGTACCGGGTACTCCTCCAACTTGTTGCGGAGTACTGCCCTCTTTTTTTTCTTCACTAGTTTGTTCACTTCTTACTACATTTTCAGGGTCATAAGATTCGCTAGTTGAGTTTTTAATTGAAAAATCAAAATCTATAGTTACCTGCGCAACAACCTTGTTGGTTCCACCGACAAAAGGGGAAATAACTTCGATTATTTTTCGTTGCCTTTTTTTCTCTTCTTTTGTTTTAAATCTCTGCTGAACCGATGATAGCTCACTCATTTGTGCCATCTCATCTTCATCGCCCAAAGTTTCTCCATCACTATTGATAACCATAACATTTTCTGGTGTCAACTTAGGTACCGATGCTGCAATTAAATTTTTAATACCTCTAATTTGTTTAGGAGACAGTGCCCTTCCCTCAACCAAAGTAACCATAACAGAAGCACTAGGCTCAACCTGTTTTGAAACAAAGAGAGTGTCTTTGGGTATAGCAAGACTCACACTTGCAGACTCGATAGGTCCAAGAGCGTTTACAGTACGGGAGAGTTCCCCTTCCAACGCACGAAGATACTTTACATTTTGATCAAAGCTGGTAGCTCCGAATTCTTGTTTATCAAAAAGCTCAAAACCAACTCCACTTGTTTTTGGTATACCTAAAGAAGCTATGGAAATTCTTTCTTTATAAACTATACTTTTTGGAACTCTTATTATATTATTATCTTCTAATTTATATGGTATTTTATCTTTTTCTAATTGATCAATAACTTTGGCTGCATCTTCAGAACTTAAAGAATTAAACAGAACTTCATACTTATCATCTCCGCCTTTACTCGCGGTATAAACAACCAGAAAAACCAAAAATGCCACAATACCAACAATAGCTGCAGCAATAATAATTTTTTGTTGTTTTGTTAGTTTTGCATATAAAACAACTAACTGTGAAAAAAGTACTTTAAAATCCATTAAATTCCCATTTTGTAATTATAGTAGCTCTTGAGTAAGCTCAAAAAAACGGCTGTTTTGTTCTACTGTACCAATTGTAACCCGTATTGCATTCATTCCGTAACCACTTAAATCTCTAACTATCATCCCTTTTTTCAAAAGTTCATTCGCAAGTTTCGTTGAATTTTGCTCTTCTGAGAGGCATAATGTTACGAAATTAGTATAGCTTTCTATTATATCTATTTTTTGGGTATTTGCAAACTCTTCATAACGTTTCATTTGCTCAAAATTATTAACTACACTTTTTTGTACAAACTCTTCATCACTCAGCGCAACACAAGCAGCTTCAAGAGAAAGTGTGGTAATATTAAAGGGTGGTCTAAGCTTATACAACTCTTTAATTACATTGTGATTTGAAATGCCATAACCAACTCTCATGCCTCCAAGTCCATACGCTTTCGAAAAAGTTCCAAGATATAAGATATTATCAAATTTTTCTATCAATTCTTTTGGATCTACTTTTTTGTTTTCATCTTTTCCTATAGTATATTCCATATATGCGCCATCAACAATGACTAAAGTATCAGAGTCTATTTTCGAGAGAAATGTAAATAATTTTTTTGCATCAATGGCATCACCGGTTGGATTATTTGGTGTACATAAAAAAATTATTTCAGGTTTTTCTCTCAAATAAAGTTCATAAAACTCATCTAAATCATGCTCTTGCGAAGCTGTTCTTATAACTTCTGCACCAACATGTTTTGCATATATCTCATACATTGCAAATGTTATACTGTTCATCAATATTTTAGATTTCGATGATGCTTTTGCATGAATAGCAAACTCGATAACCTGATCACTTCCCGAACCAATGATGAGATTATCTGTTTGTACTTTAAATCTTTGACTCAAGGCATCTTTTAACTTAAACATTGAATCATCAGGATAAAGAGCCATGTTTGAGACAATTTTGACAACCGCTTCCTTAACCTTAGATGAACAACCAAATGGATTTTCATTTGAAGCTAGTTTTATTATATCTTTTGGCTCAATACCAAATTCTCGCACCACTAACTCTATCGGTTTTCCAGCTTCATATGTTATTATATTTTTTAATGTAGTGTTAAATTTCATATTTCACCTTTTGCATAACTTCCAAGCCATGTTACCTCATCCGTATGTTTTGATATTGCTTTTTGCACTGTTGATTCATCAATATGACCATAGAAATCCATAAAAAACCAATATCCGAATCCCCCTTTATCTTTTGAAGGACGAGATTCAATTTTTGAAAGATTTATTTTTTCATTGTTAAAATCTGCTAAAAAACGCACAAGAGAACCTGCTTCAACACCATCTTCCAAACGCACTAAAATAGATGTTTTATCATCCTCTGATATGGCATTCTTAAAATCACTTAAAATAACAAATCGAGTTCTATTGTCAATTTCATCTTCTATATTTTCAAAAAGGGTCGGAACACCATAAAGCTTTGCTGCAATATGAGAACAAATAGCAGCAGAATTCGGCTCTTTTGCAGCCAATATTGCTGCTGTGGCCGTAGATTCTACCGGTATTAATTCTACGTTCATAAAGCCGTGTTCTAGTAAAAAATCTCTACATTGACCAAAGCCCTTGTCTTTTGAATATATTTTTTTAATATCTTCTAACTTATGTACTTTAGTCACAAAAGACATGTGAATTGGCATGTATAACTCAGCTACAATTTTTACAGAACTTTTAGCAAGATAGTCTAGAGTTTCAC
>Ga0316206_1000279_pt1 | contig 81312 bp, 63 predicted proteins | sample 6monthpyrite_MG_FD_204942 | JGI IMG/M metagenome (GOLD analysis project Ga0316206, IMG submission 204942) | Microbial mat bacterial communities from mineral coupon in-situ incubated in ocean water Damariscotta River, Maine, United States -... | ecosystem: Environmental > Aquatic > Marine >...
GCTTTGAAGTAAAAAGTCAGAACGATTATTATCAAGGTAGCTAATGATTAAGGGGTGAACCTTTTGTCTATTGTTTTTCGTATCATACAAAAGAGCATAACTCGTTTTCCATGACTCAAGCGTAGCTTTAACCTTTACTATGGCCATTCGACTTAGCATAGCCTTATCAAGTGACTCAACAAGGTAATTACCGTCATCGACGGGATTACCAGCACAGACAATAAACAATGACTCTGGTAATTTAATGCTATCTGATCCAAACTCTTTTTTAAGTATTAGGTTCATTAAACTTTGAAGATTTTGTGGCTCTGCTCGATTGAGCTCATCTATAAAAAGAAGTGTTTCTTTATTGTTTTTATCATTTTGAAGTATCGTTGATACCCAGTTAGGTATAGACTTCTTAAATACAGTAAATTTTTGATCATTAAAGCCTGCTACAATATCTGTTGAAACTGTCCTACCGTAAAACTCTATATGATCTAAGGAAGCCACTCCCATAATGATACAATCCATTTCTTTTGCTTTTGCATACTGCTCTATAATCGATGTCTTACCTATCCCAGACTCACCCTCTAAATAGGGGACAATTTGGGATTCTTTGTATATATCTAAATGTGAAAAACTAATGTTCATCTATATTCCTCTGTATGAATCAAGTTCTACCAGGTCTTGATTATCTCAATACTACTATCTTTTATGCTATTTTATTAAAGTGCACCTTTAAAAGCCCTATACATACTCAGCGATAAAATATAGTGGTCAGGTAAGTTGTATTTCTCACAAAGTGCAGGTTTTGGAACAAATTGATTCTAATCAAATAATTACCAATGCATTAGGTATCTCACTTAGTCAGATTGTTGCCACATTAAAATCTAATTACTAGCTTTTCTCATATAACGGAAGCGTTGATATACTCTCTATAATTACTATAATTTATCCAAAACCGGAAGATTTGAAAGTATTGGTTTGTTTAATGCTATTTTATTTTTAGTATTAATAATGATGACTATAAAAGAGGTTGTTTTAATAGTATTTAGAGTGGTTGAAAGAAGTGAATTCAGGCAGTAAATAGGCAGTTGACTAGCACAAAAGTGCTAATTTAAAGAAAAATCCTTATTTAATATAAGGCTTTAATACTTCTGGGATTTCAATCGACCCGTCTTCATTCTGATAATTTTCCATGATAGCTACCATAGTACGGCCAACCGCGAGAGATGAACCGTTAAGGGTATGCGCCAGGATGTTTTTCTTACCGTCTTTATAGCGGATCTTTGCCCGTCTTGCCTGGAAGTCTCTGGTGTTGGAAATAGAAGAGATCTCTCTGTAGCATCCTTGGCCCGGAAGCCAGACTTCAAGATCGATTGTTCGTGCAGCTGAAAAGCCCATATCTCCGGTACAAAGTTGTACCTGTCTAAATGGAAGACCAAGGGCTTCTAACAAGTCTGAAGCGCACGCTACCATGTCAGAAAAGACTTGATCACTTTGTTCCGGTGAGGTAATCGAAACAAGTTCTACCTTAGGAAACTGATGTTGACGAATAATACCACGGGTATCTCTTCCTGCTGAACCTGCTTCTTCTCTGAAACATTGGGTGAATGCCGTCATTTTAATAGGAAGTTCACTTATCGGAATGATTTCATCTTGATAAAGGTTGGTGACAGGGACTTCGCCTGTCGGTATGAGGTATAACTCCTGACCTTCTAGTTTGAAGAGATCTTCTTCAAATTTTGGAAGCTGGCCTGTTCCCATTAGACAAGGTCTGTTGGTGATAACGGGTACGGAGACTTCATTAAACCCACGCTCAGCATTAAAGTCAAGCATAAAGTTAACAAGAGCACGTTCTAATTTTGCACCCATACCTTGGATAACAGAAAAACGGCTTTTGGCAACCTTTACACCTTTCTCGAAGTCTATCCAGCGATTTTCTTCTGCTAGGGCCCAATGCTCTTTTGGGGTAAAGTCAAAACTTCTTGGTACAAGAACTTTTTTGATCTCAATATTTTCATCCTCGTCTGCGCCGACAGGAACATCTTCATCGGGAATATTGGGAATTGCACTCAAAATAGTGTTGAGCTTTTCTTCTTCAAGGCGGGCAAGGTCTTGTTTTTGTGCAATAACAATCTTGTTCGCATCGACTTGGGCTTTAAGCTCTGTAACGTCTTTTTTCTCTCTCATATACTGACCAAAGAGTTTTGATTTATCATTTTGTACAGCTTGAGCCGCTTCAAGTCCTTGTTGAACCATCTTGAAAACCTGGTGAACACTTTTAAGTTCTTCGAGTAAACTAGCATCGATCTTTCGACGTTGTAACATTTGCGCTACAGCGTCAAAATCTTTATGCAAAAGTTTGATATCTATCATGAAATTCCTATATATTTATAATGGCTTTAGTATAACAAAAAAAGGGTTAAAGCATAATGTCTGACAAGTGTAATTTGGCGTAAATTACGTGAACTGCTATAAAATTGCTTGATGATCTTCTGCAATACATATCTTAAGTCATACTTCACAAGGAGTAGAATAAGGACTTTTTTATACCTCTTTAGGCATAATCGCGTATTATAAATATAATAAATGGATTTAAAAGATGTTGGATTTTGAAAAATATATAAAATATTCTAAGCCGGGTCCCCGGTATACCTCTTACCCTACTGCGATCGAATTTTCTGACAATTATAGTTATGATACCTATATTAATAAACTGAAAAATCAAGATTCATCTCGTCCTATTTCTTTATATTTTCATCTTCCATTTTGCCGATCTGCGTGTTATTTTTGCGGCTGTAATGTTGTTTTTACCTCAAAAGAGGAAAAGAAGGAACGTTACATCGACTATCTTTTTAGAGAGATGGATATTTTAAAAGAACATCTTGATACAAATAGAGAAGTGATGCAACTGCATTTTGGTGGGGGAACACCGACTTTCTTTTCAGCCGAACAGTTAGCACGTATTATTGCTAAGATCAAGCAGAGTTTTCCAAACTTTCAAGACGATGCCGAGATCTCTTGTGAGATCGATCCGCGTTTCTTGGATGAAGATCAGATGAAGCTTATGGTTGACAATGGATTTAACCGGGTGAGTTTTGGTCAGCAGGATTTTGATGAGAAGGTACAAACAGCAGTACATAGAATACAGCCGTATGATATTACAAAAAATGCCGTAGACCTTGCACGTAAATATGGGATAAAGAGCATAAATGTTGATCTTATCTACGGACTTCCGTTTCAAACCTTTGAGACCTTTAAAAAGACTCTGGATATGACGCTTACACTTCACCCTGATCGTCTGGCCGTGTTTAATTATGCTCATGTACCGTGGTTGAAAAAGACAATGCGCAAGATCGACGAGACCACGCTTCCTGCTGCCGATGTTAAATTGAATATCTTGAAGTACACGATTGATTTCTTTGAGAACAATGGCTATAAGATGATCGGTATGGACCATTTTGCTAAGCCTGATGATGAACTTTTCTTAGCTATTGATAAGGGTGAGTTGCATAGAAACTTTCAAGGCTATACAACGAAAGGCGGAGCTGACCTGATCGGAATAGGCATTACTTCTATAGGTGAGGGTGTGGATTATTATGCTCAAAACTTTAAAGATATGAATGCTTATGAAGCTGCAATTGATGTAGGCAGACTTCCTTTTGAAAGAGGCGTGGTCTTGAATGATGATGATAAAATACGTCAAGATGTGATTATGGAATTAATGAGTAATTTCAAGCTGGATATAAAACGCTTTGAGTCATTATACGCCATCAGTTTCAAAGAGTATTTTTCAGATGCACTGGAAGCATTAAAAGAGTTCGAAGCAGCAGATCTTTTATCTGTTAGTGATGACAGTATAGAAGTCTCACAAACAGGTACGATGCTGATTCGAAACATCGTGATGCCTTTTGATGCGTATATGAAAGCGCATAGCGCCAATGAAAAAACTTTTTCTAAAACAGTATAGTATAGGACAAGATAGTGAGTGATACAAGAGCTAAGAATCAGTGCTGGGAGCGTTAGAAATGTCGAATTATAAAAAACCGGAAGAGATATTTAATTTTGCTGAGTTTACTGACCCTTGTGTAAAGTGTGCAAAGTGTATACCTGTGTGTACAATTCATCAGGTCAATGCAGATGAGGTTACAAGTCCCCGTGGATTTTTAGACCTTTTAGGTGCCTATCAAAAAGGTAATCTTGAGTTGGATAAAAATGCTAAAGATATCTTCGAATCATGCTTTTTATGTACAGCCTGTGTTGAGGTCTGTCCTAAAGACTTGCCAACAGATATGGTTATTGAACAGGTTCGCGCAGATATAGCGGATAAATTTGGTATTGCCTTATTTAAGCGTGTCTTTTTTTATCTGCTTCGTCATAGATTTATCATGGACGTAGCTTTTAAACTTGGTTATGTCTTTCAAACGTGTGGATTTAAAATCAAGGCAGAACAGACTTCTATTAAACCACGTTTCAACCTGCCTCTGATTAAAAAAGACAGACTTCTTCCTGCTTTGGGAAAAACATCATTTTTAAATAAATATCCTGAGAATATAGATAATGGCGGAAAACGTAAGGTGGCTATATTTATTGGCTGTTTGGCAAACTATAACTATACGAATATTGGGGACTCTCTACTGAAGATCCTCAAAGAGCTTGAAGTTGATGCTTTTTTGGCAAAGGGGCAAAAATGTTGTTCTGCTCCGGCGTATTTTACGGGGGACTTTAATACGGTTGATGCACTTGCTAAAGAGAACATAGAGTATTTTGAGACTTTTATAGATGATGTGGAAGCTATTATTATTCCTGAAGCAACCTGTTCTGCCATGATCAAGATAGATTATGAGCATTACTTTCATGACCAGCCTGAGTGGATGCAAAGAGCTATTAACTTAAAAAACAAGATATATATGGCGACAGAATGGCTTGAAAAAGAGACAAATTTACATGATGTGTTACAAGAGCGTGGTAAAAATGATGTAATTGTTACTTATCATGATCCTTGTCATGCTAAAAAAATGCAGGGTATCTTTCAAGAACCAAGAAACCTTATAAAAGAAAACTATAACCTTGTTGAGATGTCTGATTCGAACCAATGTTGTGGTTTTGGTGGTGTAACCATGCAAACGGAAAAGTTTCACTTTGCCCAAGCAGCAGGAAAACCTAAGGCTGCTATGATCAGAGCAACAAAAGCTGAATATGTTTCTTCAGAATGTTCAGCTTGCAGGATGCAATTGACGAATGCGATGTTTGAAGGCAATGTGGACACAGTCTTCAAAAACCCTATTGAACTCATTGCTGACGCTTTGGAAAAATAAACGGAGTATTTGGGACTTCTTCCTTAAAAATCAATAAAATTTAACACTTAATAATTCTGTAACATATTCACTGTATAATTTCCTTATTACTTACCATAAGGGGATTTTTGATGAGATTACAGTCAATAGGTGCAGCTGCTTTATTGCTTATACTGACGGGGTGTGGAGATAATGGAAACGATATTATTGATAATAACTTAGATGTTTTAATTAGTAATAATAGTTTAACGGGAGACCCTTCGACGGGTCGAACGGTGCCAAGTATTTCTGATGCGAAGGCACAGTTGGGTATGAAGCTATTTTTCACTAAGTCTCTTGGTGGCGATATGGATTCAGCCTGTGTTACTTGTCATCATCCGGTATTAGGCGGGGGAGACAACCTTTCTTTACCTATTGGGGTGAGTGCAGTTGTTCCTGACCTTTTGGGTGAGGGACGGGTTCATGATAGTGCTGCTGTGAATTATGAGAGTGGTTACGCTCCTGTACCTCGTAATGCCCCAACAACTTTCAATATTGTTTTATGGGACAGAGTACTTTTCTGGGATGGACGTGTGGAAAGTATCACTCCTGAAGCAGGCGAGAATGGCGATATTGGTGGCATTCGAACACCTGACAGTGCCTTTGGTGTTGTTGATCCTAACTCAGGTGCGAATCTTACGGTAGCGCAAGCGCGTTTCCCTGTTACATCTCCTGAAGAGATGAGAGGGTTTACTTTCGAGTCCGGTAACAGCAATGATGTAGCACGAACACATCTAGAGACACGTCTAAATACACCTGCGGCAATAGATTATATTACGAATACGTGGCAAAGTGAATTTGATGCAGTTTATGGTGCAAATTCGGTTACGTTTGAGAATATAGTTGACGCTATTGGTGAATATGAACGATCTCAGCTCTTTGTGGATACGCCATGGAAGTCTTATGTAAATGGTAACATAGCTTCTATCTCTTTTGAGGCCAAACGTGGTGCTAAGCTCTTCTTTGACAGTTATGAAGATGGCGGAATGAACTGTGTTTCTTGTCACAGTGGAGACTTTTTTACGGATGAGAAATTTCATGTCCTTGCCATACCTCAGGTTGGACGTGGTAAGGGTAATGGAGTTGAGGATGACTTTGGACGAATGAGAGAAAGTTCTAATGCTGATGATAAGTATGCATTTAGAACGCCAACACTTTTAAATGTAGAAATGACAGGTCCATGGGGACATGACGGGGCATACACAAGTTTAAAAGCGGTTGTCGCCCATATGGTTAATCCTGACACGGCAGTAGCCGGATATGATTATTCTCAACTTGACAGCAATGTTAAGACGACAAACACAGCAGTCAACACGGCGGCTGCTTTAGCGCAACTTCAAGAGAACAGAGCCTCCGGTCGTTCTACACACCAAAGTGTGACAGCTACGGATGCGCAGATAGATGATCTTGTTGCCTTTTTGAAGACATTAACGGACCCTTGTGTAAAAGATCGCACCTGTCTTGGACAATGGATTCTTGATGATGTAGCTGGACCTGATGGTTTACAGCTAAATGCAGAGGATGCTTCTTCTAACCTTCTATAATTCACAGATGCTTTTGCATCCGTGAATCCTTCTTGTCTTATGATTTCGCTATACTTCTAAAAAATTTCTAAAAATAAGCCTGTACGGTCTTAATATAATGTTCTCGGGTGCTTATTGCATAGGATAAACAGACGTTAGGCTTCAGTGCATAATAAAGGTTATAAGACATGAACTATTGGAACCATATCTACGATAATTTTGACCCCGTTGCGGTAAATGTTTTTGGTCTTAATGTACACTGGTATGGGATTATGTATGTTCTTGCTCTCTTGTCCGCCCTGGTTATGGCTAAATGGATAGTAACAAAAGACAAGCTGGATATGGATAAAAAGATCTTAGATGATTATTTTATCTGGATCGAGGTAGGGGTTATCTTGGGTGCACGTTTAGGATATATACTTTTTTATGATCCTAATACTGTGTATTATATAACACACCCATGGCAGATCTTTAACCCATTCTCTAACGGTGAATTTGTAGGGATACGAGGTATGTCTTATCACGGGGCCTTGATAGGGTTTTTGATAGGTTCTTATCTTTTTGCCCGTAGAAACAATTACTCATTTTGGTTTCTGATGGATATTGTTGCTATTGCCGTACCGGTAGGCTATATCTTTGGCCGTATAGGAAACTTTTTGAATCAAGAACTCATTGGTAGAACAACTGACGTTCCTTGGGGGATTTATGTGGACGGTATCTTACGCCATCCTTCACAGTTGTATGAGGCATTCCTAGAAGGCATAGTGGTTGCTCTTATTATTTATTTTATCCGTCAGAGAATCTCTTTTGCAGGCGGACTAACACTTATTTATGGGGGATTATACGGGCTTGCCCGTTTTACGGCTGAATTCTGGCGTGCCCCAGATACTCAGATCGGTTACATTATGGGGTGGATGACACAAGGCCAACTCTTGTCACTGCCAATGATACTTATCTCAGTCGTAGGGATCTTTTATCTGTATAAAAAGCAGTTTCCACGTACCTTACTGAATAAAGCTCTTTAAGGTTATCACTACGTCCAAATGACTTACGTCTCTTGCGAAAAGTACTCTTCATCCCTTGACTCGTAGAGTTTAAGAAGGGCCATAAAAAAGGCTGTGATCGCAGGCCCCAGAACCATTCCCCAAAAACCAAAGGCGGTTAATCCTGCTAAAATCGAGAAGAAGATCAACAGTTCGTTGATCTTAGTACTTGACTTGATAAAGTTAAGATCGATATATTTGATGATCATTGGTTTGACAAAGGTGTCTGCAATGATAGAGATAATGATAATGGAGTATAAAGAAATAAACAGAGCATTGCCTGTATTGCCGTGAGAAAGTTCATAAACCATAAAAGGTACCCACATTAAGGCGCCGCCGACAATAGGGATAAGTGAAGCAATTCCGTACATGATGCCGAACAAAAGACCGTTATAGCCGATGATGCTGATCATAACACCAAAAAGAGCACCTTCCAGTGTTGCCGTGGCGATAATGGAATAAAAAACAACACTCATAACATTAGAGACTTCCAGACTTAACAAGGTTGTATCTTGTTGAGGAAGGCGGATGATATTGATGAGATAGCGCATAATCACTTTTCCATAGTATTGGGCAAAAAAGTAAAAGATAATAATTAAAAAAGCATCTTTTAAAAAGGAAGCGCTGTATTTTCCTACATTGGCAGCAAGACCAAGTGAGTTTCCTGCAATAGAGCTTAGATTGTTATAATCAATAATATCTTCAAGCTGTGTTTTTACAAAGGCTAAGGATGATGGCAGGTTCTGAATCCACATCTCAAGTTTTTCATATACAAGGCTGAAGTTGTCTATATTTATACCATGAAGCCTTATAGTAAGCGTTGTTAAAAAATAACCTAAAGGCGCAAAAAGTAAAATGGCAAGCAACAGACTTGACAAAAAGGCGGCAAGAAAATCGTGTTTAAATATCTGAAGAAATTTATTGTGTATATTTGACGTCGAGATGGCCAAAAGCGAACCTATGAGTATTGGCATCCAATAGGCATTATAAAGCTGATACATCCAATACAGAGCAAAAGCAAACAGTAAAAACATAAAGTGTTGAGGACGCATTATATAGTCTCCTGGGTTTTATTCAAACAGGGTTTCATTTTGAGGAGTCTTGAATTTTAAAACCTCATAAGTCTTTTGTGTCGCAATTCTACCTCGAGCAGTTCTTTCCAGATAACCATTGGCCAAAAGGTAAGGTTCAAAAACATCTTCTATAGTCCCTTCATCTTCACTGAGCGCTGCTGCAATCGTACTTAACCCCATAGCCTTTCCATTTGCTGCGATTAAGAGTTTTAATAAACGAATATCCATCTCGTCAAAACCGTTGTCATTAATACCCAGTTCATTGAGTGCATATTGTGTTCGTTCTAGCAAAATAGAAAGTTCATCAGCGACTTCGGCAAAATCACGTACACGGCGTAAAAGTCTTAGCGCTATTCGCGGTGTACCTCGGCTTCGACGAGAGATCTCCAAGGCAGCATCTCTTCCTATCGGTTTATCAAGCTTTTGAGAAGCTTTTTCCATGATAGTAGCGAGTTCTTCAGGGTTATAAAACTGTAGTCTGAAATTCATTCCAAACCTGTCACGCAAAGGATTTGAAAGCATTCCTGCACGCGTTGTTGCTCCGATGAGAGTAAATCGGGGAAGGTCGATCTTGACCGTTTGTGCAGCCGGCCCGGAACCGATGATGATATCAAGTCTAAAATCTTCCATGGCGGGATAAAGGATCTCTTCAACGGCAGGAGAGAGTCTGTGAATTTCATCAATAAAAAGGATATCGCCTTCTTCAAGGTTAGTCAGTATTGCGGCCAGATCCCCACTTTTTTCAATCATGGGTGCGGCAGTGACTTTGATGTTCGTGTTCATCTCATTTGCTATGATAAGTCCCAAGGTCGTCTTGCCAAGACCTGGAGGGCCGTAAAAGAGAACATGGTCCAAGGACTCTTGACGTTTTTTACTGGCTTGAATAAAAACGCTGAGGTTCTTTTTTAACTGCTCCTGACCGATATAGTCATCCCATGAGTCAGGTCGCAGGGTCTGCTCCAACTCACTTTCAGAAGTAAACTTTTCGATCTCTACCACGCGTTCCATTAGTAGGTGTGTTCCTGAGCAGGAAATGTTTTGGTCTCTACTTCGTTTTTGTAACTGCTTACAGCTTCTTTGACTAAGCTTGCCCCATCCATATACTTTTTCACAAACTTAGGCGTAAAGGCTTCAAAAAGACCGAGCATATCGGAGAAAACAAGTACTTGGCCATCTGTGCCTGAGCCTGCGCCTATACCGATGACAGGAACCGCCACGGCTTGAGATATTAATGCTGCGGCCTCAGCTTTGACGCCTTCGACAACGATACAAAAAGCACCTGCGTCTTCAATCGCCTCTGCATCTTCAATGAGTGCTTCGATGTCATGGGGAGTCTTTCCGCGTACGATATAGCCGCCTTCACCACGAACAGATTGGGGAAGAAGACCGATGTGCCCGCATACGGCGATACCGTTATCGGTTAGTTTTTTGACAAGCTGTGCCTTGTCTTTTCCGCCTTCTATCTTGACAGCATCGGCAGGTGATTCTTGATAGACCCGAATGGCATTTTTTAAGGCATCATTTTCATTAGTATAGCTTCCAAAAGGCATATCACAGATAACAAAGGTGTTTTTTGCCCCGTTACACACCGCATTGGTATGGTAAATCATCTGTTCAAGCGTTGTCGTTAAGGTATCTGCTTTTCCGTTAAAACTCATATTAAGACTGTCACCGACAAGAATTATGTCGGCACTCTCTTCAAATAAAGTGGCAAAGAGGGCATCATAGGCCGTAATCATCGTTAACAAACGGTCGTTTTTTGCTTTTTTAATCGCGTTTATCGAGAGCTTTTTTTTCATGTTAAACCTTACTCACAAAATCTTTATTTGCAATGTTATCGTATTATACTAAATCTATTAGTAATTTGTTTTTTTAAGTACAATAGTATGAAGATATTTACATTATTTAGAAATTTTGCATTTGCCTTTGGCTATAATGGCATTAACAGGAGAACGTATGGGCGTCCGTCGTGACTTAGAAGAAAATTATGATTTTGAGATAGTAGATGAATTTTTAGACCATTATGCGATGATGGTTGAGATCATGGAACCCTTGACCATTGAATTAGGTAAAAAAGAACGTTATACGCATGCCCTTGAAGAACTTTTTAGAATCTTTCACAATATCAAGTCTGCGTCGAGCTTTTTAAAGATCGAACCCATGGTCAGATTGTCAACCTTCATAGAAGACTCACTTGAAAAAATGCGTTTTCAAGATGGTCCTGCCAATGAAGAAGTTGTGACGTGGCTTGTTGCCGTTAATGATATGTATATTCAGTGGCAAGAAGACCTGAAGCTTGATAGTGAGATGACAAAAATTACGTTTTCTCTTTTAAAATTACCTGATATGGAGACTCTTTGAAACAACTTGTAGGATATATCACAACAGGTTTTCCCGACAAAAACTTTACGGCTGACCTGGCTTTGGCCCTTTCTCAAAATGGTGTTGACTCGATTGAACTTGGGGTCCCTTTTTCTGATCCCGTGGCAGATGGCCCCGTCATAGAAAAAGCAAATCACAAGGCATTGGAACTTGGGTTTAAATTTCAAGATATCTTAGATGTCTCTGCACAAGTGGCTAAAGACGTTGACATTTTGTGGATGGGTTACTTTAACCTTTTTTATCAGTACGGAATGGAAAAACTTCTGCCTAAGGCAAAAGAACTGGGTGTCAGTGGCATGATCATTCCTGATCTTCCGCATGAAGAAGCGGTCGTTTATAAAGACCTCTTTAATGCAAACAGTGTTGCTAATATCAGTTTTGTAGCACCCACAGATACACCGGCACGGATAAAAGAAGTAGTAAGTGATGCTCAGAAATTTATCTATCTTGTTGCTTATGCAGGTATCACGGGCGCGGGTAAGTCTGAAGACCTTCAAGGTATTATCACATCAATTAAAGATTATACGAAAACACCGGTTTATGTCGGTTTTGGAGTCAATGAAAAAACGGCTAAAGAGAAGGTCCAAGGTGCAGACGGTGTTATCGTCGGTTCTGCTTTTATTCAGATTCTTTTAGATGAGACACTCTCACACACGCAAAAGATACAAAACTGTTCTGCTTTGGCCCGTGAGATCAAAGATAAGATCAACTCTTAAGAAGTAACTACTTCTTATCCCTTCGCTTTCTCTCTTTACTCTCAGAACTAAAAAAAGCTAAAAGTATCATCTTTCCAGAACTGTAAAACATGACAAGGTAAGCGATAAAACGTACTAGAGCAGCTATAAAAGTGTTGTAAGACAGAAGATGAAGCTGCGATAAAATGTAATTAAAGTCGTGCAAACCATCAACCCCTAAAAAAGATTTACTTGCAGGAAGATATAAACCTTCGTGTGCCGTAGAGATATACCAGGCGGTATAGTGTAAAGATATCCCAAAAATAAAAAGTCCTGTTAAAAAGATAAAGAGCTGATCCTTTCGTTTGTAATAATAAACTATACCCAGCGGAAACAAAAGTTGAAAGACTGTTCCGTTGGCCGCCATTATAAACTGAGGGCAATGCAGGATATAGCAGATACCATGTCCCCCCTCATGTACTATACCTAGCGTTTGGTTGATAATAAAAAAGTATAGACCAAAGACTTGTTTTGCGAAGGTGTTACCGATGATAGGGCCACTTCCATAAGGTGCAAATTTTGCAAACATAATTAACGATATGAAAACTAAGATAGCAAGAACTTTTTTCGTATTTTTACTTGTTTGGGGCTTCTGTGGTTTTTTAAACGCTTCAAATTCTTCCAAGATATCCATTCTTTTCCTTCTAATAGGAAAGTTTACAAAAAATAGTCTTAGATTTAATTCAAGAGTGTTATAATTTCACCTTAGTGTTACACCTCACCTTTTTATCTTGGGGACGACTTGGCTTCGACTGGAGTGGTTTCGGGATTTGGTTGCATGTCGGACTGAGCACTTCCGTTACGCGGCTCAACTTGCTTAAACGCAAACAACACTAATTATCGCCCAGCTTTAGCAGTAGCTTAAGTTTTACCCCCTCGCAAGAGGACGGGCTGCTTCGCTCTTTGGTTCTATCCAAGAAGAGATTTTGAAGTATAACCCTCATGATAGATATATTTTCAGGATGTCTCGACTGAAAATGAATTTAGAGAATCGTCCGTTCTAACTTTGCAGGCTGTGTGAAATACGGATTAAACCTAAACAACCTTTCTAAACATGTAGACGCCTTTTTCTATCCATTTTAGGACTGCGGTTCGATCCCGCACGTCTCCACCAATAAATAACCCATATAAACCCCTATAATAAGTACTTTTAGAGCATTTAAGATAAATGTCTATATGTATTTTCCAACCTATTTCCAACCATATTCTATATTTAATGAACGGTCGAGCTATATAAAGAAGACTATATGTACAAACTTTTTAATGTGTTACTTTCGTATACGGGTTATGTGATAGAAGCAGGCCCTTAACCAGTAAATAATCCTGTTTAGTATAAATATAGTTGTTATGAGATTGTATCTTTTTATTAACTGCTACTCTTACACTGATCTGGCTACACTTATTAGGACATAGAAATGATAGAATTTCTAACTAGTAAAAAGAGAGAAATAAGAAAGGTGTTATTGCCGTAGTTACAAATTTTTACCAAGTGATGAAGTGTTTGTAAGAGAATTTTTTAACGCCACCTATATAGGCCAAGAAATAGTTTTTATTTCTGAATTTTAATCCATACAGTTAGCTCATAAGCATATATCTTACAATTCTCACTACATTGAGAATATGGAAACTTTGCATCTGCCAATAGCAATTAAAGCTTTAAAATATACAGAACAAGTCCTTCCATTATTCGAATAGAATAAGGTTAGTAATAGGGTCAATGATCTTTTGAATGTCAAATGACAATTGTTGATATGATGAAAAAAAAGCCCTGACATTAGTGCAAAAATGTTATAATCACTGCATGAAGTCAAATTATAAACCACCTTATACAATCACCTCTAAAATATTAGACCTTATAGCAAAAATTAGTGAGAAACTTGTTGTTCTAAAATATGCTGATGAACAAGTTACAGCGCCTATGCTGAGAAAAAAGAACCGCATACAAACTCTAGTAGGTACCCTTGAAATTGAAGGAAATTTTCTTGGAGAAGAGAAAATAACTGCTTTAGTTGATGGTAAAAGAGTCCTTGGAACTGCTTCAGAAGTTGCAGAGGTAGAAGGTGCAATAAGAGCTTATGATGAGCTGGAAAACTATCAATATAATAAAATGAATGACTTGTTAGATGCGCATAAAATATTAATGAATAATATTTTAGCAACTGCAGGTAATTTTAGAAACATTAATGTACAAGTTGGTGAGCATATAGCGCCGCAAGCATACTTGGTGCAAGAACTCATGGAACAACTTTTTTTATGGGTGAAAGATAGTGATGAGCATATGATTTTAAAATCATGTGTATTTCATTATGAGTTTGAATTTATTCATCCTTTTAGTGATGGTAATGGTCGTATAGGTAGACTATGGCAAAGCGTTATGCTATATGCACACAATCCACTTTTTTCTTTTTTACCTGTTGAAAGTATTGTAAGAGATCATCAAGAAGAATACTATAAGGCTCTAGAAGATGCTACAAATTTAGGTGAAAGTACACCTTTTATCGAGTTTATGTTAGAAATGATTCTCGAATCAATAGATAGGGTCGGTAATGAAGTCGGTAATAGGGTCGGTAATCTTACAGAACACCAGATTATGATTGTTGATATGATGAAAAAGAACTCGAAGGTTAGTGCAAAAATTCTATCTGAAAGTATTGGTATTTCAGTCAGAAAGATTGAAGAAAACATATCTAAACTGAAAAAACTTGAAGTTATTGATAGGGTCGGTGGAACTCGTGGGCATTGGGAAGTAAAATAGCCTACAAGAGTAATTAAATACAAGTAGTAAAAAATAATTGGCTTTTAATTTTAGGGGTCTTTAAAAAATATATCTTTCTAATTACTATATATAGGTCTTCTTCGATAGAGCACGTCTCCACCAACAAATAACCCTAAATAACCCCTATAATAAGCACTTTTAGAGCATTTAAGATACACGTCTATATGTATTTTCCAACCTTATTCTATATTTCATGTACAGTCGAGCTATATAAAGAAGACTATATGTATAAACTTTTTAATGTGTTACTTTCCTACCTGAAGCTTTTTGAATTGACTTAAAGTACATTGAATGAGTTAGAATATTTTTCTATGGCCTAATAATTTTCTGTGAGCTACTGACATGGCTACACTGATTTAGACAAAGAATATAAAGCTATTCTGAGTTAATATAAAATGAGTATGTGTGGGAAAAAATTGTCACGTGACGGAATAGAGTTGATATATCATATAAATCATATCGTGCTATAATCCAGGTCTATTAAAAAGGCTGATGATGGCATACAAGCATGATTATGACAAAATCCTTTCCAGATTAATTACAATACTCTCAAAACTAAACAATGGTGAATCATTATCTGTTAAAGAGTTAGCAGAAGAGTTCAATACAAGTAATAGAACAATTCAAAGAGATCTAAATGAAAGGTTGATTTCATTTCCAATCTACCAAGAAAATAAAAGATGGAAGATGCAAGATGGATTTAAACTTGAAAAAAATAAGTCTTTGGAAGATCAGGTTGTATTGGATATCATCGAAAAGATTACAGAAGGAATCGGAGGAAGATTTGCTTCTAAATCACATACACTACTTTCAAAAATAAAGAACGAAGATTTCAATCCAATCTACACAAAGCTCAATATTGAAGATATCAGTGATCGATTTAAGGATATTCAAATCATAGAGTCTTGTATCAAGAATCAAAAAGAAATAGCTTGCTTTTATAATAATGAGAGAGAAGATATTTTAAAGCTGAATATCAAGCCTTTAAAAATTGTGAACTATGAAGGATTTTGGTATCTTGTCGCTCTTCTTGGGAATGACCTAAAAAAATATTATTTTAAAAATATTTCAAACATTCAAGAAACAGACAAGTCTTTTACTACTGACACAAAACTCAATGAATTACTTGAAAACTCTATTTCTATTTGGTTCCAAAAAGACTGGGAACCATTTGAAGTAAAAATATATGCAGATGAAGTAGCAACAAAATATTTTAAAAGAAGACCTTTGCCCACTCAGCGAATTGAGAGTTTGAATGAAGATGGTTCGATAGAATTTGTAGTAACAATTACATATGAGATGGAAATCATCCCTATCGTAAAATACTGGCTTCCACATTTAAGAGTTCTAGAACCATTGTGGATACAAGAAATGATTGAAAAAGAATTGACTAGTTATTTGAGTAACCAGACATAAAGCTGTCCAATAAATATTTTATACTTCTTTAAATATAAACAACAGATGTTTAAAGGAAATATACATGTCCCCCTTTACAATAAAGAAACCCTTACAAAAAATAAAAATAATTGCAATAGGGATAGGCCCAAATAGTGTAATTATAATAGAACAAATACGAAAAAAAAATTCTTATGGAATTGAAACAATTGTAGTTAAAGAACTTCCTAGGTGTGTTGATGAAATGAGAGAAACATTGAAAGATGCTGATTTAGTGTTTTTTACTATGATGTCGAATGATTTAACTAAGGTACTTCTATCTTCCATATTAGAGATAATTGACTGGACAGAGGCCCAAACAATTTTTATTATGCCTAAGTCTTTTAGTTTTGAGAACAAAGAACAACATAAAATTTCAAAAATTAGATTGTCAGAGCTTGAAGAAAAATGCGATGCCATACTAACCCCAAGTATCAACCTTTTGCAAAGACCAATTAGAGCACAAACTATCATTAAAACTCTGAGTGATATCACGGTACAAATCATTGAAGTGATTTGCAGTGTTGTTGTGTCAATTGGAAAAAATGACATAACTTTAGACCTGAATAATTTAAGAGTTGTGTTAAAGGGGCTTTCAGTTGTGGGGACAGGTGAGTGTGTAGGAGAAAAATCTGCCTTTAAAGCAATGACTATTGCTATGAACGGACCTTCCTTTAATGATATGACAATGCTTGGGAGTAATGGAATATTAGTAAGGTTTTATATGCATCCAAGTTTTCCAATTATGGAATTAAATGATGCGATGGACGTAATTGAAAATGTGGTACATGAAGATACTAATATTGTGTTTGGAACAACAACAGATGAAACACTACCATTAGGTTTTATGAATGTTGTTGTGATCGCAAGCCTCTTTAAGGAAGAGTTTCAAGCTGTGAATAATTTAAAGTAGTATTGTAGCTTTGGGTAATGGAGCTTGTTTTTTGAAATCTATAGTCTTATTTAATATAAAGCCCTCCTATTGCATGTTTCAAAACGAGTCATGTTTTAAGGTATTTGGGACGTTGAAAGGTTAAGTTTAATTATATTGATGTAGAATATTTTAGATACGAAGGATTAAAATTGATTGATATAGTAAAAATAGAAGAGTTTTATATGAGGTATATTTTAAAGGATGGTTCTGAATGTTATGATTGTATTCAAGTTGAAAATAGTTTAGTGCTATCGTCTGATAAGCAGACAATACGAACAACTTTAAGACCAAAAGAAAATAGTGTAAATATGAAACCGTTTGATATTGTACTAACTAAGAAAGATGATAGATATTGGATAAAATCAGATTTCTTTGAAGAGGAGTCAACATTATATTCATTAAATACATTTTCAGGTGACGATGAATACTTATTTATACATGATTTTTCAACAGAAGTTATGTATTTACATGCAGAGTATGTATAACAAATCCCTGAAAGGTTAAGTTTCTCTAATAGGCAAAATATTATTACTATGATTAGGAAAATAAATGCTGGAGTATAATTATTATACTGGTCTCCCAAAAGATATCCTGCCAAACTTAAAACGTTCCATTTCTCAATATGCTAATAATGCATCATATATTAAAATTGGTATAACATGTAATCCAAGAGTAAGATGGAATTGTCATAAAAAAAATGACCAAAATTGGAGTAAGATGGTTGTTGTTTATAGATCAACGTCTTTGAAATATACAAGAAGAATTGAAAGAGAACTTATTGATTGGACGTATGATAGAAAAGAATCTTGGAATTTTATAGGTGGAGGAGGTGGTGACTTTAGCGCGGGATTACAGTACGTCTATTTTTTAGTTGAATATTAATATCAAAAATATATAGTGTGATATGGAATTTTAAACGCTCTCAGACAAAGTTATTCTGGATTATACATGATGGAAGAGGTGCTTAGGATATTGTATTCTTTGTCTAAACTAGGTTGAGGTGTCTGCATTAGAGGAATACTCTTTGTTGGCTTCTAAAGAAATGTATTTTATTGTATTGTGCCCACTTTTGTCATACACCTTACTCTAAACAGCGTTTTGCCGCATTTGATACATTGATGTCAACATCTTTCGTCAGCGTCAATAATATCTTTTTAGGAGTATGCCATCTATCGGATAAAGTCATTCTAACTGAAGGATCCGGATGCTTTGAGAGTATTTTAGCAAGTCTATATATATTACATCTTTCATAAGTCTCTAAGTTGTCTGCGATTGATTCTGCATGGACAATATCCCCATTTTGAAGAATTCTTATAAGTTCTCTTTCTTTAATAAATTTTGCATTTTTATGATTTCGAAGAAGATTGTAAAGTGTCTCATGATCGTTTTCTTTAAGTAGACTTTTTACAGTCTTTCGTGTTAGTGAGTCTTTTAGAGAGATACATTTTTTAACCTCTCTTAAGTTTGAAGAGATTGCTAGTATTTCAAATACTTTAGCATTTTCTTGTATGTCTTCAATGCAGTCTATAACCTGGGCAATAGACCTATGTCCTAATACAACATTTCGTTCACCTATAACTAACTTAATTTTTGTTGATTTCATCTCAACTCCTTTAAATGTTTGTGATAGATTACTCCAATATTAAGACATTATCTGTCTCTATGTTTCTGTAAACTACTTCTAAATAAGGAGCTGAAATGTTGTATCAAGATTCAAAAACTAATAAAGTGTACTTCTCAAATATATTACAAAACAAATATTCAAACTTTGCACAAGCACTGTTTAAAATACTAGACAAGTATCATATGAATTATGAATTAATTAACAATACAAAAGATATCTGGATGAGAGACTACATGCCCATACAAACGAGTAATGATAGTTTTGTAAGATATATTCATAAGCCTGATTATTTACAAGGGTTTTCAAAAGTTAGAACCAATCCTAAGCAGGCAACAAAGTTTTTGGTTAAAAAAAATATTATAGATATTAAACTAAATTTAGACGGTGGGAATATAGTTAGAGCTAAAAATAAAATCATATGCACCGATAAAATATTTAAAGCAAATAGAGCATTCTCAAGACAAGAAGTACTCAATACACTTAAAACAACACTAAAAATCTCTGAGGTTATAATTGTTCCAGAACAACCATTTGATATGACTGGTCATTCTGATGGTTTAGTGAGATTTATAAATGAAGATAAAGTGATGATATCTTCATACTTAGAAGAAGATAGAGCATTTGAAAAAAAATTAATAGCTTCGCTTATAAAACATAAACTAGAAATTGTAATGCTACCTCCAACAGGATATTGCAAAGATAAAGATGGAGCTGTATGGATACCATATATAAACTATATGCAAGTAGGTAGTTTAATTATACTGCCTGGGGCAGGTTTAACTGCTGACGATGAAGTTATTGCCTTTTTCAAGAAGCATTTTCCAAACTGCATTATAGATTATGTAGACGCTACTAAAATTATTGAACAAGGTGGTGCATTAAATTGCATCTCATGGAATATAAATGAAAATAGAGGCTTAAATGTCTAGGGAACTAAATAGAAATAAAGGATGTTTACTTGGACTTGCCATTGGAGATGCTTTAGGATCTCCTCTGCAATTTAAAAAGAGAGATACTTATCTGCATGTAAGAGGTTATAGTAGCGGGGGTAAATTTGATTCTCAAAAAGGAGAGTACACAGATGATACGGCTATGGCCTTATGTTTAGCAGACAGTCTTATAAACTCAAAAGGGTTTGTTGCTAAGAATCAATTAGATACTTATGTGAAATGGTTAAAAGATGGGTATATGAGTACAAGAGACGAAGCATATGATATTGGAATAACAATATTTAGCTCTTTAGTTCACTATCTAGAAACTGGTCAAATTACAACTCATATAAATGAAGAAGAAAATTCAGGTAATGGTTCACTCATGAGGCTCGCACCAGTGGTAATGTTGTATGCTGATAATATAGATCAGGCTGTTTCATTCGCAGGTAAAAGTTCACTTACGACTCATGCTTCACTGATAGCAGTAGATGCTTGCAAGTACTTTGCATACTTTTTAACGTTGATACTGAATGGGACTAGTAAATCTGAACTGTTTAATGAAGAGTCCTTTGTTCAGATGCAGGCATACTTTAAAGATAAACCTCTTCATCCGGAGATAGTGAAAATTGCTAATGGAAGTTATACCGGTAAAAAAAGGGATGAGATTAAATCATCAGGTTATGTGGTGCATACTCTAGAAGCAGCTTTATGGGCATTTTATAATGGAGAAACTTTTAAAGACACAGTGTTAAAAGCAGCAAACCTCGGAGATGATGCTGATACGGTTGGCGCAGTTACAGGACAATTGGCTGGTGCATATTACGGTTTGGATAAAATAGACAGCATATTTCTGGATGAACTTTTTAATAGAGAACTGATTTTAGAGATGGCTGAAAAGCTTTACATGCAAAAAAGGAAAGCTAAATGTCATATGAATGTGTTGTGAAGCAAGGCAACCTGCTAGAAGAAGATAACGCTACGTTTATAGTAAATGCCTCAAATACAAAGTTATTACTGGGTAGTGGTGTTTCCATGGCTTTCAAACGACAATGTGGAATAGAATTGCAACAAGAGATGACAACTCAACTTGAGAAATCAGATTGTTTACTACAAAAGGGAGATGTAGTTATTACTTCATCTGCTAATGCAAAAAATTTTAAGTATGCACTTCATGCAGTTACCATGAATTATAATCAAGGGGTGAGAGGAAGAGATAAATCACCAACCCTTGAAGATATAAAAAAAGCTTTAATTAATATAGAGTCTTATCTTAAAGCATACTCAGAAGAACCAAGTTGTGAGCATATTAAATTAGTGCTACCTCTTATGGGCTGTGGTGTTGGGGGACTTGACCAAGTTGATATTATTGAACTTTATAAGAATTTTTTCTTGAGGGATATTTCATTTGAATGTGAGGTTGTGATTTATGGATATAATATTAAGGATTTTAAATTAATATATAAAATTATAAAAGGTAATGAATTATGAACGATGACTGGGTACTGAAATTACAAGAGAAAATCAAAAATTCTACGCATAGCATTATAGAAATGCAACATATTTTTTATAATACTGCCAAAGAAATTATGAATGATTGTATGTTGAAAATAGATAAAATTGAATTTGAATTAACAGAAATAGAATTTTATTATTTTGACTGTAATAATCATTGTGATATATATGTGCATCAAAATGAACTACAAAAAGAAACAAGTGGTTTTCTATATGCTCATAAAAGTTCTTGGGGAAACTATGGTGGACTTGACTTGACTTTTGGTAATGGTGAATATTATGGCGGTATATTAATTAGAGGTATTAAAATAAAAAATAATTTTATTGCGGGACCTGCGGTATTAAGAAACAGCATAGTTGAAACAATTGATAAAAACATAGCCTCTTATACAGAATTCCAGAAATATTTGTCGGTAAATAAAGAAAATATATTTTTAAAACCAAAAGAGAATAAAACTGATTTTAGAATACTACATTCTACTAGATGTAATTTAGGAAAAAAAGAAAATAAAGAATTTAGAAGTGCATTATATAGATTTGTAAGAGAAGACTTCTTAAAAGCAAAACAAGAAAAGTCTTTTAAAAGTAGTGATAATTTAAAAGAAACTTCTATGTTAAAAGCTATATCAAAACTAACTTTAAACTATGACTGTAATGAACCATCAACAATTAAAAAAATATATGAAAATGAAATACTATTACAATATATAAATAATTTCAATAGGTAGAAAATGTCAGACATAGCCGAGATTTATGATGCCTTAAAACGATTACAAAGCTCTAATACTACCAATCTTAGGAATTTGCTCCAAGATGAATACAGTGCTGAATGGACCAGTAAAAAAATAGAAGTAAAAAGCTTATCGAAAACAATTGCTCGTAAATTAGAAATTTTAGTTGAGATGAATCTTGTAAAAAAAGAAAAAATTGGTAAAGAAAATATATATACTATTATTCACAACTATCCAGTTCAAAGTAAAGCACCCAAACTTATGGAGCAACTAAAAGATATTTTCAAACAAGATAAAGCACTTTTTGCACAGGCTCAAAAACCAATTGAAGAGCTAATGAATGAAATCAAAAGTCCTTACTATGTTAGACAGAGCATAGAAGATATTAGTTCGAAAGAAAATATTATTTCTCAACTTGAACATTCTATTAATGAATCTCATTTTATCAATATGATATACAAAGCAAAAAACTATAAAGTGAAGCCTCTAAAAATTGCAGAGTTTGAAGGCATCTGGTACCTATTGCTATTTTTAGAAAAGGATAAAACTTATAGAAAGTTTCGTCTAATTGAAATCGATAATGTAGAAGTTTTAAAAGACACCTTTAGTAAATCCCAGACTCAAGAACTAAAGATAGCACAGTGGCATAATGTATGGCATGATCCAAATAAAAAGCCATCAAGTGTAAAGTTATGGATAGCCCAATCAAAAGTAAAATATTTTTATCAGAAAAACATATTTGATATAAATAGCTATCCGAAAAGAGTTCAAGAATGTAATGATGGAGTTGAATACACTGTTTATATTACTCGTGAAGAAGAGATACTTTCAGAACTAATGTACTGGCAACCACATGTTATTATATTGGAAGAAGATGGTGAACTGGATATTATTAATAAATTGAAGTCCATTTTAGAAAAAATGGTAAATAAACAAGATGGAATCTAAACCGGGACTCGATAGAGTGAAAATGACGTTAAGTTTTGTGTGAATTATCTGTAAAATTAAGAGCTAAGCCTTTTATATAAATGTGGTCAAAATGGAAAATTGAGAACGGACCTTGACTGGTATAAGGTCTTATGTGATGAGTGTATGGAAACAGATAGACTTAGTAAATGATGTTGGTCTGGGTGTGATGAAGTCATTTTAGAGTTCTCTTCCGCCATTATCCGCAGATAAAGTAATCGTATTTTCAGGACACTTAAGCCGGTAGATATTAGTCCTCAAACAAGAATCTTAATTTCCGGGCAGCATCTGAGAGCTCTCTGCGTTTTTTATTTGTAGCCTTCTGCTCTTCAGTTATACCTAAAGAGTCAAAAAATTGCATTCTAGAACAGCGAAACTCTTCGTCACTGACTTTAAACTCCTTAGCTTTTAGCTTTTTGTTGACAGATAAGTTCACCTTCTTATGTGTCACGGTAAAGCCTTCCTCTATCGCACGTTCAAAAAAGGCATTTCGCATTGCCATATACTCAGGGTCTTTTTCCAGTTCCAGCTGCTCTTGTATGTATTGCGAAAGCATTCCTTCTACATCATCAGGAACCTTATCTTCTTTTCTCCACTGATCAGTTTTAACAGGAGGAAATTTCACTGCTACAAAAAAATCATTCACATTTATATCGGCCACATTAGCCTGAGCAAGCAGTTTAGCAAAGGTCATCGTTTATCCTTTTTTATTTTAATCATCAAAGTCTCCATCCTCAAACACCATTGACTTCCAGCCGTCGCCTCTGTCAATTATCTTGTACTCTCTGTCTTGGAAGCTTGGCCTAGGTCTTGAGTTATGAATGGTTTGTGCAACCATCGCTAAAAAAGAGCCAGTGCTATATATGTCTGCCATTTTTGTAGGTTCAGGAAGGGAAACTGTACTGCTAAAGGCTTGTTGCAGGCTGTATACATCTTCGTTATTAAGCTTATCCATTTTCTATCCTTGTATTTTCATCATACCCAGACCGGATAAAGATGATTGTTGTCTTCAAAGGTATCAAAGACAGTTAAGAGACCTCCGCCTCTTTGTAAGATACTTACCATCTCGCTTGGAAGCGTCAGACTCAGCATCTCATCCTCATTAAGATCATAATAGTATACATTCGGATGTGTAATGACATGTTCTTCAGCAAGCAAGATGTTAAATAGCTGGGTGTCAATAACCTTTTTCTCCGGTTTGCTGTGTTTAGCAAAGGTGTAAAGAACAGTAAACATCCCCTCGCTCTTGTCTTTACTGCTCAGCCCTGTAAAAAAAGGATTTTCGAGCTTGACCCAGTCAAATTCACAAGAAACTATTTTAGCCCTTTGAATAAGAGTATGAATCTCTTTTTCCCTCTCTTGAACATAGGCTTTAAAAAATTTATAAAGTACCGGAAAGATAAATTCACCTGCGTCATCTTCTTTGCTTAAACCTGCTTCATCTATGGCCTTGGTGTAGATGATATCGTAACATTCATCTGCCTTTTCACGTTGAAACCTTCTGTATAAAAGCGCAAGGACTAAGAAGATCTTGTAGTTCTCTTCAGAACTGTACTGCTCAGGTGTATAGAGCATGTTAATCGTGTTCGTATCATCAGAAGGATCGCCAGCAAACAGGTTGAAACTTCTGTCTTGGGCAACGAAAACCATCTCCACATCGTACAATCCAAATACGCTAAGAAAGTCTAACTTCACGGTTGGTAGCCTGTATTGGAATTGCAGTTATCTACTGTCCCAAATGAATGAAACAGGCTTGTTTCTTTAAAAGAGTATTCTGTAAATGCTGTGTCTGTTGAGTTGTCATTGAGCTTTGCGCCGTTAAAATCATTCTTTTCCACACCCTGCCTTTTTGTTGTTATCTGCTCGCCCTTGAATTATCTATATTCACATTAATCGCACCCATTCGCTCGTATAGTTTTTTAATTTGGCTTGCCACACCAATTAAAGACTCATTACATCTTTTGCTCTCATCAAACACCACACCCGTATTATTGTCCATTTTCTCTAGAGCGCTAAGAATACTATTGTGACTCTCAGTTCCATCCTCAATTAAAGCAGAAACAATCCCATCAGTAGCCTTCTTATGCCCAGTAACCATATCAGCCACCTTATGAAAAGCAGCCTGAATGTTCTTCAGTTCTTTCGGGTCAAAGTTTTCAGAGGCCTCTATCCGCCCAATTCTTTGAGACAGGTCGCTTAGCATGGCATTATGGCTTTTTGCTGTCTCTTCTTGTTTGCGGTTAACATTGCTGATCTCTGTCTTCATCTCTCCAACAGTAGCATGCAGACCGCTGAATGCTTCTAGCAAGGCATCTATCTTTAGCGTTAAGCTCTTCATCTCTTCACCCATCTAAATCCTTGCAAATTTTCATTTTCCATATTTTGACAGACTGAAGAGAAGTTTGTCAAGAAATATGGCTATCTCATCTATATTTTACATATATCTTGACAAATCCTTTACAACCTTGCAATAATGTAGACTAATTTACCAGAAGGAAAACAGATGGAAAAGATTCACGATATAGCAATTCTAGAGAAAGATATCTTCAATATTGTCGAAAACGCAGATACGCCCATCCCGGTACACACTCTCGTTGAAATGTTTATATGGCAATCCAATGAAAACTTTAAAACCTCTCTTCATCGAGGATTTGATAAAACAAAAAATTTATCATATATTGTCGCTTCCGGCTTCACCGGGCACACTAAGCTCGCCGCCGGAGTAGGGTATTTCTCTAACCTGGTAGAGATCCCAGCAAGACGCCTAGAAGATGATGGTAGGTACACAAAAATATTTGACATTAAAACTCAGCGGGGAATATACGAAGTGTTCTTCTTAGTTGACTATCTTGTAGATGATGGTGTTGTTTGGAGAGTAGACCAAAGATTTTAGTTAATTGCTGGTCTTCTGAGGGACTACTTTTTTCTTGTGCGCTGACCTCTTTTCTGAAACCCATTATATCGTTGAATGACGAATAATCTTTGATAGGAAATGTGTCTTATAGTTTGACATATTGACTTTCTCGCATCTAAGTGTCTACAATTACACCATGGCAAATAATTGCAATAGAATTTAAGGGGAGTGGACAATGGAAGAAATCTACACAGAACAAGTTACTAATGACGTTATGCAAGGACTCATCAAAGAGTCATTAAATGAATGGAGAGAAGAAGGGGAGATTGGCGATTTTGTGCCACCATTATTACTCATCGATGGATACTCTATTCTCACTCAATTAAGTGAAGACCCAGACCCAACGAACGGGACCTTTATCGGGAAAGTAATCGTGGAAGATTACAGTTACTCGTGTTTCATTGTAAACTAGCGGAATATTGTAATGCACGGTGGTAAAGGCTAAATATATTCAGGTTTGATAGACCCTCACAAGATGAAGCCAGCATGTCGAGTTCTAAAGAGTAGGTATCGTCCGGATTAAACTCTCTGTCTTTCCATGATGCAAGCTTGTCTGTCCCACCCATATAATGAGAGTACTGCTCGCGCACCCCTTTTGCATCTTCTCTTATTTGGTAATTATCTACTGTCCCAAAGGAATGAAACAGGCTTGTTTCTTTAAAAGAGTATTCTGTAAATGCTGTGTCTGTTGAACTGGCCTCTTCTCGCTTTAGTCTAGAATTTTCCATTTAATACCTTTTTTTATCTTCTGACCCTTGAGTTGTCTATATTCACGTTGATTGCACCAAGTCTTTCATATATCTTTTTCATACTCTCTTCGACAGTCGCAAGCTTATCGAACTGCTTTCTTAATTTGTTGTTTGCACTAAGAACGTTCTCGTTAATATCTTTGTAACATTGAAGAGAAATTTTATGCTCTTCTTCAATTTTATCATCATTTGTAGGTATGATTAAATCAGTAGCCTTCTTGTGCTCAGTAATCAAACCAGCAACCTTATGAAAAGCAGCCTGAATGTTCTTCAGCTCTTTCGGGTCAAAGTTTTCAGAGGCCTCTAACCGCCCAATTCTTTGAGACAGGTCACTTAGCATGGCATTATGGCTTGTTGCTGTTTCTTCTTGTTTTCTATCAATACTGTTCATTTTGCTATCAAGCCCCTTGACAGAAGCGTGAAGTCCACCAAAAGACTCAATCAAAGCGTCTAATTTCTTCTCTATATTTTCTGTTTCTGCACTCATGTATAGTCCTTATAAATTATTTATATACCATATTTTGACAGATTGCGAAGAGGTTAGTCAAGTTTTTGAAAACAAATCACAAACCCCATAAAAAAGCTTTGCCCATCAGCTACATCTTTCGCTAACTCAGCAGACACAGCATTTGAATCACGCTCCCCGAAGAACTCTCTCCTTGGGGTATCGTCCGGATTAAACTCTCTGTCTTTCCATGATGCAAGCTTGTCTGTCCCACCCATATAATGAGAGTACTGCTCGCGCACCCCTTTTGCATCTTCTCTTGTTTGGTAATTATCTACTGTCCCAAATGAATGAAACAGGCTTGTTTCTTTAAAAGAGTATTCTGTAAATGCTGTGTCTGCTGAGTCGCTATTTTCATTCTTAATACCAGAACTATATGAATTCGCCATATTTCTAACCTTTCTTTTTTATCTACCCGCCCTGGAATTATCAATACCTATATTTATAGAACCCAGTCTTTCATATATTTTTTTCATGGAAGCCCGAGTTTCATCAAGCCCCTTCTTGTTTGCTAGAACGTTATTATTTATAGTGTTAGAATCCTTACCTACTGCCCTTAAAGCACCTTCAAGTTCTTCAAAAACCACTTGCCTTACCGCGCCAACAATCTTGTCGGTGGACTCACTATGCGTAGCCACCAAACCAGCCACCTTATGAAAGGCAGCCTGAATGTTCTTCAGCTCTTTCGGGTCAAAGTTTTCAGAGGCCTCTATCCGCCCAATTCTTTGAGACAGGTCACTTAGCATGGCATTATGGCTTGTTGCTGTTTCTTCTTGTTTTCTATCAATACTGTTCATTTTGCTATCAAGCCCCTTAACAGAAGCGTGAAGTCCACCAAAAGACTCAATCAAAGCGTCTAATTTCTTCTCTATATTTTCTGTTTCTGCACTCATGTATAGTCCTTATAAATTATTTATATACCATATTTTGACAGATTGCAAAGAGGTTAGTCAAGTTTTTGAAAACAAATTTCAACCACCTAAGCAGACACACCCTTTGCATCACCTTCTTATGAATAGTTACGGACTGTTCCATATGGATTTAATATTTTTGTTTTAACTAAAAAATCATCAAAATCTACACAATGAGAGAAATATTCTTGATTAATCCGATTTGTCTCTTTACTCAAGTCGATCAAAAAATCATACTCTTGCGGTGTTTTATAGATCTCTTCGACAAGAACATTAGTATTTATCATCTTGTCCAGAAAAGCAGATAGACGAATAGGACACTTATGCTTTAGTATCTCTTCAAAAGCTTTGCTGTCTGAAGTCTTTATATATGAAGTTCCTGAGTCCTGAAAAACAGGGTTGTCTTCTTCAAATATTATTTTAATAATCATACTTCGATTGTCCGTACTGTGAAGTGCCTGTTCCATTCGCCTGGATAACCAAATGGATTAGAAACACACTTGACTCCATGCACTTTAAATTCTTTCTGAGTGTGACTATGCCCGAAGATCCAATGAGAGGCCTTGGTGTATTTAAGCAGCTCAGTACCATCAAAGCAAAAGAAACCGCTTGTGTCTTCTTTTTGGTATCTAAGGGCTGCGTGTTCCATCTTGGTTGAAGGATTGATATGTGACACGATAACATCAGAGTCCTGATGTATTTTTTTCAGCTTAGTCATCTCTTCGTTTAAAAACTCATCATAGGTATTAAGACAGCCTCGGATATGTTCGAAGTCTGGGTGAAACTCAGCCCAAAGACGGTTGACGTAATCTTCTGATTTCTTTTTTTGCTTATTGAGGTTTTTAAATATATACTCCCCATCGTACCAGCCCATAGACCCACCGATACGGATACCATCTATCTCGATTATGTTTCCATCAAGAAGGCGTAATCCGTCCTCGGCCTCTATCATGTCTTTAAACTCATTGACACGGTTGACAGATAGATCATTATAGGTCTCTCTGGCTAGTGGAGTACACAAGAAAAAATCATGATTGCCTAAGACCATAATGATGTTTTTATAGCCTATCTCATCCCTCAAAAGCCGTATGACTTCAAGGTTCTGTGTATTGTGCTCACCAATATCACCAGCAATGATAAGCGTGTCACTTTGCTTGTTTTTAAAGATAGGCTTGAAGGTTCTTTCAAAATCCTCTTTTAGACCAAGCTGTAGGTGAGTGTCAAAGTGTGTATCACTAATATAATCAATAACTTTCATCATCAACTGCTGTTAATATATTTGTGACAATATTGCCAGAACTATCTTGTAATATGTTGTCATTCAAGTACTGTATGGCCTCGTCTCTTGACATCTGGTAAGGTAACCGAGTGATTGAGACAGCTGTATCGATCATCGGATGCCCACCGATCTGACAGTAGTAGTAGGTGTGTTTTCGACTATTGAGTTCTTGAAACTTTTCTAGATTGTCTCGATTCTCTTCAATTGGCGACAGATCTAAATCTTTTAAAGATCCCTTCAATATCTCGAATTTATAGACGCTATTAAGTGTCCTTATCGTCAAGATATTGCCCACTTCAGTAATCGTATTAATTAGGCTTGTTCTGAAACCTTCGTCTCGGTATTTCCAACCCTTGACAATAGCCCCTCCCGTACTCATTATCGATATGTCACCGTTCATGTCCTTATACGATCCTAACATGTAGTTATTCGTCGTATCTATCAATTTTACTTCCATTATTTTTCCTTTTGAATCGTTGTCTTTTTCCAAGAAATATTCTTGCATTTAACTTTATCAATCTCAATTGTTCCAAACGGATTATTCTTTTCACGTCCGTAATAACCAAAGGGTGCTGCTAAGAATTGGCATCCTCTTTTCTCTGTGTGTACAACATCATGTACGTGCCCAAATATCCAAACCTTTCCTTTGATATATGGGTCAAATTCGCTGGTGTCACAGCTGTATAATGACCCTGATAAAAGCGGATCATTTTTAGTCTTGCCCGTTCCTTCACACAGCGCATGATCAGGAGGGATATGGGAGATTATAATATCTGGATCGCCTTGTTTAACTACTTTTAAGAGCTTTGCTTTTTGTTCGGCAGCATATTCTAGATTGTCAATAAAGGTCTTTGGTTTTGAGAAGTGGTCATAAACGTGAGGCACATTAATTGTCGGCTTCATGATTTTTTTAGAATCATTTGAATTTTCCATAAAGTACTTCTGGATCTCCCAAGCTTGGAGGCCACGCTCTAGGCCGTATGTGTAGTCATACCAAAGAGATGCCCCTGCTATTTTGATGCCCTCTATTTCTATCATCTCCCCATCAAGGTAATAGACATTTTCTAACTCTTTTATAGCCTCTCTAAATTCTCTCAAGCGATTAAAAGAATCACCCTTGTATTTATCCTGCTGAGACTTTGAAAGAAGGTATAAGTCATGGTTCCCGTGTATAAGGATTATGTATCTATATTGTTTTGTCATCTCCTTCAAAAACTCAATATTCTGTTTATTGTAATGGCCCAGATCACCCGCGATAAGAAGGAGTTCAGCATCAGTTGATTTAAAACCCATCTTGACCTTTATTAACTTTGAGCGTCTCTCGGTGTGCTGGCCTTTGTTCCCAAGAACAAAATCAAGGTGTAGATCCGAGGTGTAATCAATCATCATTCTTAGTTTCCTGTATTTTATTTGTTTTAACTGTATAAAGAAGTGTATATCATTTATTCTTCTCTTTTTCTTAAAATTACCGTATTTTATTTGTTTTTACTGTATAATTTATGTAATTTAAATTAAGGGCTTTATAAATGAGCAAATCTGAAGAAAAAACAGTTAAAGTCACGTTTTCTCTATCGCTTGAGAGCAAAGAAACTTTGAGCTATTTAAAAAAGAAAGGGACTTCAGCAACATCGCTACTGGATACTCTTTTGAAGTTTGATAAAGAGTCTGCTGATAAGTTCCTTACAACCTATCAGCAGATGAATCCAGATAAAATTGATAATTTCAATTATCTGAGATTACCTACTGGCGGTTTAGTCTATAAAGACAGTGTGATGCAAAAAGTTATTGATAGCAATATATCACTTGTAAGTGATTCGCAAGCTATAGAAAAAGGAGTCAAGGCGATTAAAGAAGCCTATGAGAAGAAAATAGATGAGACAGATGGTAAAGCAATCTTGGAAAGAGTGAATATTGCTGAAAAAGCTATTTTATCCGTGCATCAACGTTTTCTAGAACAGCAGAGTTTAGTCGCTGCTCTCCAAAAAGAGGTAGAGCTTTTAAAAGGATAAAGTTAACTAAAATTTCCAGACAAATAAATGTCTTTTAGATATTGATGTAGCTTGATTTTCGTATTTGAGTTATTTAGTGCACAGTGCAATGGCTATATCTGAAAACTAATAGTTTGAAAGCAAATCCATCAATGTTATTTAAGAATTTTAAGTAATATATTTTTAGACTGTCATCAAACTCATCAAACTCATTATTACTTACAAAATCAAAAAAAATATCTTTTACTGATGATGAATCGATGAGAAAGACCCCATGGTTCTTGTTGCAAACATATTGATAGAACTTAGGTAAAAGTGTTTTTTTATATACAATGTCTCCAGAGTCGCCTAAAGAGTTTTTAGGAAAATCATAAAACCCGTCTGTATGGAAAATCTCATCAATTTTTGTTGTGATCTCTTTTGCAATATCAAAATTCGCAATCTTTCCAGTGGACATAAACTCTTCCAGATCTTCCTTTGTAAAATATTGCTCAACAAGCTTTATTACAGGTCGGCCTTCTTTTTTCCAGTTAGAGATACTTCTAGATGAATTCCCAAATAATTTAGACAGTACAGAAACCATTGATTTTCCTTTTTGGAAATAATTTCTATAAGTTTTGCATAACATATATAAATAAGAATTTATTTCTATAAATTTAATAAAATATTAAGTACTAGTGAGTAATCATTTCCCATATCACGTAAATATATGCAATAAAGAGCATTTATTTCTATAGTTATTAAAAAAGGATTTTTAAATGAGCAGCATTTCACAGATAATAGAAGAGATCAACAAGCTTAACCCAAAATACAAGACTCTTTTAGCTTTAAATCAAAAGCAGACCGCTGATGCTATCGGTGTGAGCTCAAGCACCCTGGAATCTTGGCGAAAACAGGCTATAGGCCCATCTTATATCAAGCAAGGCGACAGTAATAAAAAGGGCAGGGTCCTTTACCCAAAGCAGTCTATTGCCGAATGGCTTGCTGACACAATAAAAACTGTATAAGAAACTTTTTTATACAACTGAGCTTTATTGTTAAAGCTCTTGTCTTCATAAACGCATCTGTTTAAATTAAAAAATACCCCCAATCTATAAGCAACCATCAAACATATTCATAAACTTTTAAACGAGAATGAGATTTCTCTGAATTCATTTAATATCGTCTGAAGCCTTTTAAAGGCCATTCTTATATCTGAGGTCCTCCAAAGCTATTATTTTAGCTCTGTGCCTTTCTATGAGCCTTTAAACTCTATATCCATCTCTTTATCTAATGTCTTGCGTTTATTAATATAGTACCAGCACAGATCACTCACCTAACTTCTTGTTCTCACTGTTGATATTTATACTGGAGCTTTTTGAGTTTAATTCTACAAAAAAAGTGGTGTAATGAATTATGAGTGGAGAAAGCATAAGTGTAAAACTGTGTTTGACGCTCACGATTTCGTAGAGAAGATAAAAAGTTTTTATTTGAATTTTTTTACATTTATTTTAAGTACTAAAAAAAAGGTAAAATAATACCTAAAACGAGTGCAAAGTAGGACACTAATTACGTCTGTAAATAGTGGCCTCACTTGGCAAACTCGCTTCCCCTCAAAAAGGGGTGTTTTTGAGGGGTAAAAAAAGCCATGTTTTTTTGCTAAAAATTTGATGCGAAAATTTTACATGAAAATTTTGCATGAAAATGCTCTTGAAAATGACTATAAAATCGAAAGTTATATAGGTGATTGTTACTTGTTTTAATCAGTGTTGGATTTTTGTGAAGGAAGAGTAGAAGTGTACAATTCTTTTTTGTATTTTTGAAGATAAAATTAGTTACAAAACAACACGCATCCTGTTACATTATAATTACATCGATTTAAATAAGTGTTTTAAATACGATTAATAAGATAATATAAGGTACCTATATCATCTTGAAATGATAAACCCCATGATAGTAAAAAAGGCACAGATGCGAATCTTACACACATCAGACTGGCATCTAGGTCAAAACTTCATGGGGAAAAACCGTGAAGAAGAACATCAAGCTTTTCTTTCTTGGCTAACTAAGACAATCGAAGACGAGACAGTCGATGTTCTTATCGTAGCCGGCGATATTTTCGATACGGGCACCCCTCCAAATTATGCTCTTGAACTTTACTACAACTTTCTCAAAGATCTGTCAAAATCATCATGCAAAAATATTATCATCACTGCGGGTAATCATGACTCCATAGCTACACTTAAGGCACCAAAACAACTTCTAAAAGCACTCAATGTCCATGTCATCACCTCTGGTGATGAGAATGAAGATGAACTTGTCCCTATCTATGACAAAGAAGAACTGCAGGGCGTGATCTGTGCTGTACCATTTTTACATGACAGAGTCGTTCGAAAAGCTCAGAGCGGACAGACGATGCAGGATAAAGAGTTCTCTTTAAATGAAGGGATCAAAGAGCATTATAATGACGTCTTTGAACAGGCGAAGGTACTCCGAGGAAACTTGAATGTCCCTATTATCGCTACAGGACACCTCACCACGGTAGGAAGCAGAAGCAGTGAATCCGAACGTGATATCTATATCGGCGGTACGATAGACATTGGCGGTGACTTTCTGGGCAAAGACTTTGACTATGTAGCCTTGGGCCATCTGCATATAAACCAGACGGTAGGCTCTGATCATGTTCGCTACAGCGGTTCACCTATACCGCTTAGTTTTAGTGAATCCAAGACACAAAAAAAAGTGAATATTGTCACCTTTAAAGAGGGTGCCCTGGATGTTCAAGAGATAAATATCCCTTTGCACAGACCGCTCTTAGTCTTAAAAGGAGATCTGGCATCGATCAGCAATGATCTTCGAATGGTTGAAGATAAGAGTACTTGGATTGAAGTCCATCTAAACGACAGCAACCCTTTTGATTCTAACCAGACCATTCGTGAACTGGCAGATGAGTTAGGATTAATACTCCTTGCGGTAAAGATAGACAAATCAGAACAGGCTCTTCATGCGGAAGACTTTGATGTGCTGAGTTTAGATGAGTTGACTCCGCTAGAGGTGTTTAACCGCCGGTTAGAGCTGGATGCTCTTGATGATGAAGATCTTAAAGAAGAGCTTATTAAAAACTTCAAAGTCATTGTAGACGAGGTAGAGACCTTATGAAGATACTTCGTCTTAGGTCTAAAAACATCAATTCTCTCAAAGGTGACATTGAGATAGACTTCGCTGAGCTTTTAAAAGACAACGCACTTTTTTCCATAACCGGTCCTACCGGTTCTGGAAAGAGCACGCTTTTAGACGTCATAACCTGTGCTTTGTATGGTCAGACACCACGCCTAAAAAAACCAAGCGACCTGATGTCCCGACACAGTGGGGAGGCTATGTGTGAAGTCGAGTTTGAAGTCAAAGGAAAAGTCTATCGCTCTTCATGGACACAAAAAAGAGCACGAAATAAACACGATGGGAATTTACAGCCTGCTACGATGGAACTTTCAGATGTCAAAGCGGAAACAGTCTTAGAAACAAAAGTCAGCCGTGTGCCTAAGTTCATCGAAGAACTCACAGGTCTAGATTTCGACCGTTTCACTCAATCGATGATGCTGGCTCAAGGAAGTTTTGATGCCTTTTTAAAGGCTGAAGAAGGTGAGCGCTCAGTACTTCTTGAAAAGATAACCGGTACAAAGATCTATGCAGATATATCAAAAGCTGTCCATGAAAAACATAGCGCGTATAAGCAGGATATAGAGTTTGACAGCAAGTCATTAGGAAGCATCGAACTCATGGATGAAAAAGTCCTGGAAGAGATGACAAAGACTGTCGCTATAAATAAACAGCAAAAGATCGAGGATGATAAACGTTTAAAAGAGATAAGTGCGGCTTTAAACTGGATAGAGCTCCTTACAAGGCTCACGGCAGATAGTGAAAAGTACAATCAAGCTCTCATAGAGATCACGAAGCAAAAAGAGGACAAAAAAGAAGATTCCCGCAAACTTGATCTAGCGAACAAAGCGCTGAAGATCTCGTCGGTATTTACGAGAAAGACTGAGCTTGAAAAGACTATCCAAGTCGATGCAGTCTCGCTTGAGACTCTAACGAAAGAGATCACGGCATTAACACAAGAGATTTCTCAAAGTGAGGAACTCTATTCTCAGGCGCAACAAAAGAGCACTGAGGCAAAGATAGAGTTTGATAAAGAGTCCCAAAAACTCAAACAAGCCAGAGAGATCCAGACCCAAGAGCAGGAAAAACAAAAAGCTTGCACACAGATACAACAAGACATCTCGACGAAAACAGAAGCTGAAAAGCTCTTACTTGAGAGTCTGAACAAAGTCATCGAACAGTTTAAAAATCTTGAGCTGGAAGTCGCTGCTAAAAACAGCTATCTTCAGACTCATATCAAAGATGAAAAGCTCATAAGCAGCATGAGTCTCATTGAAGCAAATCTAAAAAAATACAGTGAAGAAGATGCACGCCTAATATCACTACTCAGTGAAAAAGCAAAGATCGATGCGGCTTTCACCCAGACACAAGTATCACAAAAAAGTATTAAGTCCGAAGTCGATGCCTTAACGGCCAGTTCTAAAAACAGTGAGACAGCCTATGCAGATGTACAGACAAAGACTTCTGATGATGTCAAAAACGAACCTCGCCTTCATGCTGAATTGAAACAGCTCGAGGCACTGCTCACTCAGTTGGCCAACTATCAAGAACTGATCAAGAAAAAAGAACAAGAACAGCTCGAGATCACTCTTAATGGGGAAAAAGAAAAAGCTGCTGTAGAGAACATTAAAAACCTATCAGAGCAGATCAAAGAGCTAAAAACACATATAGAGACACTCCGATCTAAAAAAGAGCAAGAACTTCTTATCAAAAAATATGAAGAGGATCGAAAGAACCTTGTCCCTGGTGAAGCCTGCTTCGTATGCGGTTCTACAGAACATCCTTATGCGAAACAGATGGAAGCCGTTTCAATGGATGAAACGACTTCTATGATAAAAGAGCGTGAATCACATCTCGAGGTAAAAGAGACAGAGCTTAAAACGTTAGAGTCAAATGCAGCTTCTATCAAGAATAGAATTGAGACTTCTACTTTAGAAATAGCCAAACTTGATTCACAGCTGGCACACATTAACGCTGCATTTGAGCAAGCTTCTTTTGTGATCGGCTCAGAAAGCGAAGCTGATCTCAAAGAGAAAATAGCAGCTGTCAATGAGGACCTTGCTCAGATCGTCAAACGGCGCGAAGAAAAAGAGAGTCTTCTAAGACTTAGAGATGAAGCTTCCAAACAGCTTCGAGTCAAAGAAGATGAGCTAAATACTCTAAATACTGAGATCGTCAAACAGTCAGAACAGGTGAAGCAGTTACAAGAGAGTGAAAAAGCCTGTCGTTTAACAATGGAGACATTAACAGAAGAATTAACAGCTCAATGGAAAGAATATGATCTCGTCTTTGACAAAGAAAATTTCAATGCTCAGATAAAAGACCTAATGGCTCGAAAAGATACTTATCTGGCCTATCAGGAAAGTCTAAAAGCCCTTGAAAAGTCATTGACTGCCTGCAGCATTGATAAAAAAGAGAAAGAGACAACACTAGCCGCACTGCAAACTGAGCTTGCATCTGAGAGAAAAAAGCTAAGCGATGCAGAAGAAGCTCTAAAAGTCTTGACTCAAAAACGAATCGAGATCCTAAATATTGCTGATCTCGACGCACATGAGAAAATACTCAGCGATACTTTTAAAGCAGTGGAGACTAAAACACAAGATGCGAGTCAAAAGTTAAAAGAGTTAAATACAAAGTACTCTGAGAAAGTCATACAGACACATGCACTTGATGCCAAAGTGACTAAAGACAAAGAAGTCCTGCAGAGCATATCAGTAGATCTTACAGCGCAGTTAGAAGCAAATGGATTTGAGACTCTAGATGACTTTTTAAATGCTGCTATGGAAGATGAAGCACGAGAATCTCTTGCCAGTGCCTGTAAGGCTATCGAGGATAAGTTCAATGAGACAAAAACACTCAAGGACGAGACTTTCAAGCGTTTAGAAGAACACAAGAAAACACCTCAAAGCGATAAGACAGCCGAAGACTTAAAAGCAGAACAGGAGCTGTATCAGCAAAAAGTAGATGCATTGCAGTTATCGATAGGCCGGGATGAAAAAGAGCTTGAATTCAACAAAGCCAATGAGACAAAACACAAAGACAAGATAGCCCTGCTTGAAAAGAAAAAAGAAGCCTTTAAGGTCTGGGCAAAGATGCAAGAACTCATAGGCTCAGCAGACGGAAACAAGTTCGCCAAGTTTGCTCAAGGTATCACACTCGATCAGCTTATCAGTCTGGCTAACCAACACCTAAACAACCTAAGCCAACGTTACACACTCGTACGAAGCCAAGAAGAGAAACAGCTCCTAGAGATCGAGATCATAGATGCTTTTCAAGGTAACGTCATCCGTCCTGTTTCTACGCTCTCAGGCGGAGAGAGCTTTATCGTGAGTTTGGCTCTTGCTCTTGGCTTATCAGAGCTAGCCAGCCAAAAGATATCCATCGACTCACTCTTTTTAGATGAAGGTTTCGGAACTTTGGATGAGGATAGTTTAGAGACCGCGCTTAACGCTTTAAACCTGTTGCAAAGTTCGGGGAAGATGGTCGGTGTTATCTCGCATGTGGAGGCTCTAAAAGAGAGGATACATTTGCAAATAAAAGTTATACCTAAGGGTGATGGGTGCAGTTTTGTTGAAGTTGGGTAGTGAAAATAAAATCAAGAGGCTATATAAATGATAGATTATACTAAAAAGATTACATGCATAAAAAAAGAAAGAAATAGCAGTGATGCAAATATTGACGGGGCAACAGAAAGTAATCGTGGGAGAATAGTAAATTCACCTGCTATTAGACGATTACAACAAAAAACTCAAGTTTTTCCTCTAGAAATCAATGCGGCAGTTAGAAGTAGGTTGACACATTCACTTGAAGTGCAACAAAATGCTAGATACCTTGCTAGAAGTATATTAGATAAACTTGAAAAAGAGAATAAAGTTAGTGAATGTAAATTAAACGGTTTAGAACATGCATTTGTTTCAATATCAGAAATGGCAAGTTTAATGCATGATATAGGTAATCCACCATTTGGTCATTTTGGTGAGTTAGCAATTAATGAATGGATGAATGAAAATATTAGGGAATGCTTTAAATGCTCCGTAGGAAAGGTAGGCCGAACACGTAAAGATTTAAAGAAAAAATTACTTAAAGATCTTTCACAATTTGAAGGAAATGCACAAGGTATAAGAATCATTCATACCTTACAGGATTTAAATTTAACTTTTTCTCAAACTGCTTCAATTCTGAAGTATACACGTGCTGCTTATGAGGAAAAACCCGACGAAGAAAGTCCTTATAGTTATTTAAAAAAGAAACCAGGATACTTTTTTAGTGAAGAAGAATTTGTAAAAGAGTTAATGGAAAATCTAAATATTGAAGATGGGTGTAGATTTCCATTGACCTATATAATGGAAGCAGCTGATGATATATCTTATGGGATAGCAGATTTAGAAGATGCAGTTGATAAAGGAATCTTATCCCTAAAAAAATTATATGAAAGTATAAAAAATGAAGCAGATAAATATATTGAAAAAGGTGAAGACGGAGAATATATAAAAAATATAGCTGAAAAACAATATGAAAAAGCTAAGCCTGAAAAATATATTCAGGTTAATACTTTTATTGTTAATTTTAGAGTTGAAATTGCAAATGATCTTGTAGGTTTTGCTTCAGATATTTTCCTTCAAAATCACAATAAGATATTTAATGGAACTTACAATAAAGCTTTACTAGAAGATAACAATACTAAGTACGATACGGCATTAAAAGTACTCAAAAAAGTTGCTCTTAAACATGTTTTTAAAAATTCAGAAGTTGAGGCATTAGAATTAAAGGGTAAATCAGTGATTAAAGGTTTATTAACATGTTATAGAGAACTATTGACAATAAAATATGATGATTTTAAGTTAATTCTTAATGATGAAAAAAATGATTTTGCTTCTACTTCAAGATTATTTAGAAGGTTGTCAAATAAACATCTCAATGCCTATGTTAAATCTTTAAAAAAATTAGAAGAAAAAAAATTAGAAGAAATAGAATTCAATATATATGAATTCTATTATAGAACAAGATTACTAATTGATTTTATAACTGGTATGACAGATGAATATACAATTGCAGAGTATCAATTATTGACGGGAATCAAATAAAAGGAATCTGCATGAAAATAGATAATATAATATTATACGAATTTTTGAAAGAAAAAGGTATCACTCATTTTTTTCATGCAAACACTTTAACTACTGCATTAACTTTTATAGAAAATAATGGTTTATTATCAAGAGGCTTAGTTGAAAAACTTGGATTAAATCAAACAATTCAAAGTTCAGATGATGATGATAAAAGATTTGACGTATGGGATGATATTTTTGTTGATACAACAGATTTACATGGATACTTTCCAAGACAAAACCTTTATGGTCCTATTTTATTTAAGTTTAATATAGAATTTTTACTAGAAGACACTTTAGATATTTGGATTACAAAAAATAATCCTATTTATTGGAATAATACTTTAACAAATCAAGATAAATATTTTCAAGATATAAATGATCTTCAAACGAATTGGGATATTTTTGATAGACAGAGAAAAATGTTTACAATTAGAAAAGCAGATAAACCAATTTTATTTAATAATTTAGAAAAAATAATTGTTGATAATCCAAAAGTTCAACTTCAAGACAATACTCATTTATTTAATGAGGTTGTTAAAGAATTAAATGCAAAAGCTGAGGAAAATAATTTCTTTAAAGGTAAATTTGAAGAAAGAAGTTGTGAAGCGTCATGTTTTTGTAAGAAAAATTACTTGTATGACATTGGTGATGAGAATCTTCGTAGATTATTTTTAAAGAATTAATATGAAAATTGCATTTACTGGAGCTAGCTCAACAGGAAAAACTAGTTTAGCAAAAGCATTACACGAGAAGATAGCAAGACTAGAGTACATTACTGTAGACGCTCGAAATATAATTGATAGTCTAAAGCATTCAAATATTGATAACCTTAATCAAAAAGAATGGTTAGATCAAAAAAACAATCAAGAAAAGAATAAGAATTTTTTTATTACAGATCGTACTTATATAGATGCTATCGCATATATGGAAAATAGAAATATCTATGATGAAATATTATTAGATTCATGTTTAACAAAGATGAGAGAGTATGATTTCATTTTTTATTTACCACTAGGACGAATAATAGCCTTTCAAAATGATGGTTATCGGTCTAAAAATGAAGATGAGAATAAGAATGTTGATGTGATTATTCAAAGATTATTAAATGACAATAAAATTTTTAATTATAGAATTGATATATCTGATTTTGACAAGAGTCTTGATTATGTGTTATCAACCATTGGAGATATAAATGTCTAAATGCTGTATTTTTGTTTCGGCAGGAATGTTTAATAAAAAGAAAGAACATCAAGTAAGTCACTTGTATCTAAACTATGGCTTTTTAGGATTAGCTACACTTATTAAAAATAGTGGTAATAACGTATCTTTTTATCAAGGTGAACTTTTCAGTCCAATGGACTTGATTGACTATTTAGTGAAGCACTATCATAATATCGATGAAAAAATTATTTTTATTTCTATACCTAGTTTTTTTGCTGTGACATGGGGACGTGAATTTATACAATTAGTACGTAAAAAGCTTAATAGCAAGATTATCATGGGAGGTAGGTGGGTACTTTCAAATAAGAAGTGGGCATTAAAAGAATATGCCGATGTCGATGTTATAGTAAATGGGCAAGCTGAAGGTATTATTGAAGACTTATTAGTTGGGAAAAACAATGTCAAGAAACCGTTTTATATTGATGCGGCATCTACAAAAGGGATGGGGGTCTTCAAAGAATTTGATTATCAGTTGCTATATGATTTTAAGAAATTCTCACCATGTATTGAAATTTCCCGTGGGTGTGGGTATGGTTGCGAGTTTTGTGCGGATAAAGATGTTCCTCTAACAGCGTTAAAAGCACCTGAAGGTATTATAAATGAAATCTTAGATGTGAATAATGTGTATGGAGAGGATGATTTAAAATTTTATTTTCAAGCGTCTATTTTCTATCCTACAAAGGCTTGGATTGAAGAATTTCATAAATTATTTGTTCAATCAAAATTAAAAAGTCAATGGAGATGTGAGACACGGGCAGATATTAATTTAAAAGAAGAAAATATAAAATTACTGTCATTAAGTGGGTTGAAGGTTATTGATATAGGATTAGAGTCAGGCAGCCCAATACAGCTTAAAAGAATGCAAAAAACCAACAAAGCAAAAAATTATTTAGATAAAGCACATGAATTAATGAGACATTGTCATAAGTATGGAATTTGGGTAAAAGTAAATATTTTACTATATCCAGGTGAAACATATAATACTATTAATGAAACCATTAAATTTTTAGAAAGTAATAAAAAGTATATTAAAGGACTATCTGTATATCCAACATTAATTTATGGTTCAGATCAACATGCATTAAATTTTTTAAGTGAAATTGATAAGTATGGTGCATCAGCTTTAAATGGAAGAATTGAGGAAACAGGTATTACATACTTAAATCTATCATCTGAAATAACCTTCGAAGATGCAAAATTATTATCAGTAAATATTCCAAAGCTTTTTATGACTCAAGAAGACTATTTTGATTTAAAATCATTTAGTTATTTTCCTAGAGGTTATAAGTACAATGCTTTTATAAAACATATATCAAACATTAAACAAGAAAACCTTCCATTTAAACTATCCGATAGGACGACAAATGAACCTCTCTAAATCACTATACACCAAAGGTATACAATGCCCAAAAGCACTTTGGTTAAAAAAGTATAATAAAGAGGTGCTTACACCTCCTGATACAACTGCATTAGTAAGGTTTGAAACGGGCAATATCGTCGGTGACCTGGCCTGTGACCTTTTCCCTAATGGCAAAGAAGTTATCTATGATGCTAGCGACTTCAACGGCATGGTCGAGACTACAAAGCAGTGGGTGGACGAGGGTTTAGAGCATATCTATGAGGCAACTTTTTTATATGAAGGCATTCTTGTTTTAGTAGATGTCTTGAGATGTACATCTGATGGCGTAGAGATTTACGAGGTAAAGAGTTCCAGCTCCGTCAAAGATATCTATCTGCATGATGTCTCGATCCAAAAGTATGTACTAGAACAGCTAGGTTATAACGTTATAAGCAGCAATGTCATACATATCGACAGTTCTTATGTCCGAGGTGATGAGCTTGACTTGAACGGGCTTTTTAAGGTCGTAGACGTCAGTGAAGAGGTCAATGCTTTGCAAGCTGCTATCCCTGCAAAGCTTGATGAGTTTGAAGACTATCTCTCTGATCGAGACAGCGAGCCTGACATCGACATCGGCAAGCACTGTAACAACCCTTATGAATGTGATGCAAAAGCCTACTGCTGGAAAATCCAGAGAAATATACCTGACTACTCAGCCTTTAATATCTTTAACCTGGGAAGTAAAAAACAGCTAGAGCTTTATGAGCAGGGCATCGTAGCTATCCAAGATATCCCTGATGACTTCAAGATGACTGCTATTCAAAAACAAAAAGTAGACAACTGGAAAAGCCAGACAACTGTTATAGACACAGAAAATATCAAGAGTTTTGTCGAAACACTTAGCTACCCGATCTACCACCTCGATTTTGAGACCTTTCAACAGGCCATACCAGAGTGGAAAGGCATAAGCCCGTACCAACAGATACCTTTTCAGTATTCGCTTCATATAGAGCATGAGGATGGACGCTTAGAGCATAAAGAGTTTCTTGGAGCTGATGGGATAGACCCGCGCTATGGACTTGCAAGACAACTCGTTGAGGACATCCCTACAGATGCTACAGTCTTGGCCTATAACATGAGTTTTGAAAAAGGTGTCAATGCTAAACTGGCAGTAAGTTTTCCTGAGTTTGCAGATCACCTGCTTGCTATCAACGAAAATATAAAAGACTTGATGTTCCCGTTTCAAAAGCAGCACTACGTCACACCAGAGATGCAGGGAGGCTACTCGATCAAATATGTCCTGCCATCACTGGTACCAGAGATGGAAGAAGCTTATAAAGGTTTAAATGGGATTCAAAATGGTAGTGATGCAATGAATGCTTATCCAAAGCTTTCTAGTATGAGTCCTGAAGAAAAAGCAGAGACTCGAAGTGCTCTACTAGCGTACTGTAAGCTTGATACCTTAGCTATGGTAGAAGTTTTTAAAAAATTAAAAGAGGTAATTTAGGGTGATTCATGTATTTGGAATGTAAAACAAAAGAAGAACTATTTCAATATTTAGAAGAAAATGATTTATATGGGCTGGACAGTGAATATTCACCACATACAAGAGAATTGAAAAATAAATTTAATGCAACAGGAGTACATTTTAATAAATGGTGGGTAATGACATCAATTCATTGGAGCTGTCCTGTTTGTACAAGAAGTAAACCTGAAATTGTTAGATTAAATAAACATAATGATTTATCAGGCCAATTACATGAGCATCATGATCATATGAAAGACCTAATTCAAAAAAGATTTCAAGAAATTTCTGCTGCTAAAGAAAAAGTTGTTGCTGACAATCTAGCAGAAAAGTTTGCTATAAGATTGTCTTTTGCCTTTGCCGCATACGATAATACAGTTATTTGCTCAGATTGTAACGCAGCAGATGCAGAAGCAAAAAAGCTAATAGGATCACATAAGCACTTTTCTTTTGCTCCTTCTGATATTGCTGAGTTCATTATTGTTAATGATAACGCTGAGCATACAATTAATGAAGAAAAAGCAAAAGAAATTTGGGCGCAGCAAGAAGCAATATTTAATTTACGTATGGGATTTTTAGATGAAATAGCAAGTATTGCCGCTAATAATACACATTGGTATAAACCCTCTACTATAACAGCAAAACAAACTGAGCGCATCGCAGCCATTCATTTAAACAATCACGGTTTAAGAGAACTAAATAAAGGTTGGCCAGAAAGTCTATTATATGAAACAAATAAGTATGATGGAAATCTGAGTGCATGGAGATGTAAGCCAAGTCCTAGGAATATAGGAGCTCCTTCAAGTGGGGAGATAGAACACATGATCAAACTTAAAGGTAAACATTGGATTAAGCATGATGATAGTTGGAAATGTCCTTCGTGCGAACGTTTAAAAGTTAACTGCATTCAAAAATCAAAAAAAGGAGCATGGTTTTTTACAACTGTACATAAATCCTTTTTGGAGATAAGTAATATCAATTGGTGTGAAAATATTTACATATGTAGCGAGTGCGATAAAGTAGTAACATTAATAAAGAAAGAAGTAGATATTCAAGAAGAGTTAGCTCATTCAAGCCATTGGTTTTTAAAGATAGATGAATTAAAACAAATAGTCATTTCGAGTGCACATAGCTCTCACAAGATTAATAATAGTTACTTTGAAGAACTATTGCCGACTCTTAAAAGAAGAATGGAAAATGAAGAGTGGACGTATTCTAAACATGCACCATGTGATGACGACTAATATTATTTAATTAAATGAAGAAGGGTTAAGATGATTGATTACAGTAAAAAGTTTACATTAGATAGAGAGTTCTATCCTTCAAAATATATAGATGCTTCTATAGAAAGCGATAGAGGAAGAATTTTGTCTGCTCCTGCTTTTAGAAGATTACAAAAGAGAACTCAAGTCTTTGCGCTAGAGCTTAATGCTTCTATTCGGACAAGACTAACGCATTCATTGGAAGTAGGGCAAACTGCTAGGTTTATCGCTAAGACTATTTTGAGTAAGTTAAAAGAAGAAGGACTTGATAAGTATAAATTGGATGAGCTTGAGAATGCTTTTGTATCAACAGCGGAGATGACAAGTCTTCTTCATGATATTGGAAATCCACCTTTTGGCCATTTTGCAGAACAGACTATAAATAAGTGGATGAAGAACAATGCCTTACCGATATTAAATAACTTTAAATCAAGTACTGAAGAGATCCAGATACTTAAAGAAGCCCTTGAAAAAGATATCTGTAATTATGATGGCAATGCGCAAGCCATCAGAGTTATTACTAAACTACAGAGACTTAACTTGTCATACACGCAGATCTTATCTGTCCTTAAATACACTAGGGGTGCATTTGAGGATAAAATTAAAGATGGTCCATTAAACTATTTAAGAAAAAAGCCTGGATTTTATTATAGTGAAAAAGACTTTATTGGAAAGATTCAAGAAACGTTAGAAGTACAACCGGGACATAGGTTTCCTATAACTTACATTATGGAAGCAGCTGATGATATTTCCTATTTAACTGCTGATTTAGAGGACTCTGTTGAAAAAGGCATACTTAGTTTAGATGACGTCTACAATTTGATTAAAGGTGAATGTGAAAAAGAGGATGAACATTATCTTTTGGAAGTTATTGAAGATCGATATAAGCAAGCCAAAGAGAAGGAAGAACCATATCAGTTCAGTATGTTTTTCACTCTTGTTCGAGCTAAACTTGTAACTTCATTAGTCTATCATGTTGTAGATATCTATTTAAATAATCATGAAGCGATTTTCAAGGGTTCTTTTAATTCTGCACTGCTTGAATATGATGAAGAGAGTAAATATTATAAGGCTGTTAATATCTTGCAAAATATCTCAGTTAAATATATTTACCAAAACAAAGATGTTCAAGAGCTTGAACTTCAGGGGTATACAATTGTAAATGGTTTGTTAGATATTTACAAGCCGCTTTTAGAACTTGGTTCAGGTGATTTTAGTGCATTGCTGAAAGATGAAAAGATTGACTGTTTTCTATCGATGAGACTCATTAAAAGAGTTTCGTCGAAACAAATATCAGCTTATAGAAATGATGTTAAGCAACTAGATGCAGAAGATACAGAAAGGTATGAAATCCTTGAATGGTACTACAGGGTAAGATTACTTACTGATTATATAAGCGGTATGACAGATGATTTCTCATTAAATGAATATCAAACCTTATCAGCGATGTAGTTATGAGTAATAAACATAAAATAGCTGCTTTACAAATTGACATGATGCAAAAGCTTCTAAATGGTGAATCTGTAAATGTACAAAAGCTTGAAGGTGAATATAAACATGAAGTTCCGGAAAGAACGATAAGGGATAAAATTACAAAGGTGATAGAACCTCTTTTTCCAGATTCAATTTATAATGAAAAAGGTATCGGTTGGATTTCAAAAGATAATTTAAATGAAAAAACTATTTTAACGGCTCCTGAGCTCATTGCTCTGCAAACATTGAAGAACTATGCCTTAGGCCTAGATAAAGATATATCTACATCAGCACTGAAATTATTAAGCAAATTTGAACAGGGTGTTTTTGCACATGAAATTATACATAGAACAAAGAAAGAGAAGCTAGACAAAGACAATGAAACAACTATAACTGTTTTAATGAATGCCATACGCCAGAAGAAAAAAGTTTCATGTACTTATAACGATAAACAAAGAATTATTGAACCTCTTATGATTGTAATGTTAGAGGGGTATTGGTATCTTCATCTTTTTGATATCAATAAAGAAACAGGATTAAAAAAAGCAAAAAACTTTCATATAAAAACTATTGAATTAATTTCATTACTTGATGAGACTTTTGAATATCCAGAAATCAGTTTCTTTAAAAAGCTAAAAACAAGCGTAAATGCTTTTTTTGACTCAGAAAGTGATTATATTTCAGTTGAACTCCTACTTCATAAAGAGATTGTTAAGTATTTTAGACGTATTCCTATCTCAACTAAACAAAAAATCTATGGCAGTAAAGATGATGAATATATGACCTTAAGTGTTGAAGTCACAAACTTAAAAGAGGTGGCTCCAATAATTCAACAATACCTTCCTGACATTAAAGTAGTGCATCCCTCTGAGCTTAATGAAATTATTAAAAAGAATATTTCAGACTACGCAGTTTTCAAACAAAAGGATGAGCAAATACCAAATTAAACAAGTATCGGCAAGAATTCTTGCCGATACTTGTTTTATACTTTCATTATGACTAATTTTCATGAAGGAAAAGAAATGAATTGGATTATAGATAACCCATTAAATGAATACCTTACTGAACTTAGAGAATTGGAAGAAAACTATGCCTTACTCTTTTATGAGCAGTCAAAGAATGAAACTATTGATATGAGTTTGTTTAAAAAACAAGAAGAAATATCGTTAAAAATAGGAAGTCTTAAAAAAAGTGATTCTCTAAAAGCTAGAGACTTTGATCTATTCATAAATAAAGAAGAATTAGCATTAGCTGAATTTGAAGCTGAAAATCCAAAACCAGAAGACACTTTAAAAGCATGTACGCATGAAGTGGTTGAATTAAGAAAGATGATTCAATCAAATGATAGTATTCACATCGTTGAACAATGTCTCAATTGTGGGAAAAAAGTTAAAGTCCCGAAAAAAAACTCTAATGTTAATTATGAAGTACTTTCTCATTATGATACAGAAATAGGTAATGATATACGAACAAAACTATCTGAATGGCATAGATTGCGAAATAAAATTGGACATGATGCATATTGGGAGGGGGATGAAATTCCAACCTTTGACACGAAAGATTTTAATGATACTTACACAAAGGAAAACCCTGAGCCTTTTGCTTCTCATTTATGTAAGCATGATAACCAAGAATATAGATTACGTACATATCCACAAGGTGGCACTGCTGTTGTTTCTCAATGTATTGATTGCGGTCACCATCTAAAGGATATTGCAAAGAGTAAAGTGAAAAATATGAGCAATCTTTCTGCATTTGATGTTGACATTAAAAAGAATCAATATAGTATTCATGCCATATGGAGAAGTAAGAAAGCAGATCAAGAAAAACTTGCAAAAGAAAATTTTTTAAAACAAAGAAATGAAGACCTTAAAAATGGTAAATATAATTTTAAGACTAACTCCACTTTTAATACTTATTACAATTCTACTGAATGGAAAAATACGCGCATAAGGATTTTAGAAAGAGACTCTCATCTTTGTCAGGCATGTGGAGAAGATGCACGCTGTGTTCATCATATAGTTTATGACAGATTAGGTAAGGAAAATGATTTAGACCTTATGTCCTTGTGTACTGATTGTCATAATGAAGTACATAGACGTCAAAATAAATTTTCCTATAGTTATAGATTGACTCCAATAGAAATTAGTACTTTGTGGGAATGGGAGTAAAAAATGCAAAATCAAAGTATCAATAAATATGCCATGTCTGAAGAAATTGGAAAGATGTTACATACATATCTTGATGATTCTGGATTAGATGAAGCTCAAGTTAAGACAGGTCTTAGTTTACTTTCCACTCCGACTGGCTCAGGTAAAAGTTATACAGTGGCTATGACGATAGGCCAGAAAATCTCTGAGGGTGTTTCTTACAGTATGTTCTATATAGTCAATACAAAATCTAACTTAGTGAGTGCATACAATGATTTAATTAAAGCATATCCAATATTTAAAGAACGTGTGTTGTATTTAAAAGAAAATGCAGAAATGGTACTTGATTTTTTTAAAAATGAACCAGAAGAAATGCCTCTTTTGAAAGATATCCTAGAGTACAAGACCTTAAGAAAAAGAGCAATTCATGCTAATGAAAATCTCGATAACTTGGATTTTTTTAGAGACAAGATAAATAGTGATGCAAGCGAATTGCAAAAAAAACTTAGGGGCCTATATAAAGGAGCTGAAGGTCAAGCTGAAAAAAATAAAATAAAACGTGAAGTTGGTAAGCTTTTTCCAACAACCATAATTGATGAATATGATGCAGTTTTTATGACAACGCAAAAGTTTTTATATCCAATATGGAGTTTGTCTGGAAGTCAATATATTTATAATCTCAAAAAACTTGAAGGTAGTAAGCTTTTCGTTGACGAGTTTGATGCTCAAAAAAGTGTTATCTTAGATCATTTGATCAAGCAAGCGACAAGACTTGTTATTGACAAAATTGGCTTTTTTAATCATTGCTATTTTGTACTAAATCAATCAAGTTTTCTTGGTAAATATAATCTTGACGAAAATGTATGCGAATCCGTTATAAAAATGTTTTCAGATATATATACCAAGTATATAGATGGGTTTGCGTTTGTCTATCCTAGTGAAGAGAATAAAAGTGCGTGTATTTTACGTTCAGCATCTGGAATTTCAAACTTTAGTTTAAATGGTAGTTTGACAATAAAACGAGATGAAAAAAGTTTTAGAAATATTGTAGTCGAAGGAGGTAATTATGAATTTATTCATATGGTCAGTGAGATTGACAAAGCAATAAGTAGACTTGTTGGTTTAGGGTATATGGCAACACATATAGCAAAAAACAATGCGGTTGAAAGCGGTGAGTGGGCTGACCTCGATGAAGTGAGTGAACAAACAATGCGAGAATTTGTAGAAGATTTTAATTTTAATCAGGGAGACAAAGGGTATGAACACCTTTACTCTTTAATACAACGTCGTGATAAAAGCTCCGATAGGGTCCTAGTGTCTGATAGTCAAGATTTTTATGACAATGGTCTGTCTCTTGCTCGTGTTGAAGATACAAATGAAGATGCTAAACGCTCTAAATTCAATTTTTTCAATTTAAATGAAACACCCGAAGGGTTTATTGTCAAGGTGGCGTCAACAATGCATATTATTGGCATGAGTGCAACAGCGACTATCCCTTCAGTAATACGAAATTTTGATTTATCATATTTAAAAAGTCGTATTCACGTTGAATCTCTGAGTCATGATGAAGCTAAAAAAATGAATCGTTTATATATTGATTCTAAACAGCAGTCAAATAGAGCTTTTCATGTTGAATTTGTCAATGGCGAATATGATGACATAACTGAGGTTTGTAATGAATACTTTGAAGGTGATTTTTCTGCCTTAGATTATTTAAATGGGTTACTTAGACAGGTTAAAGAGTTTCGTATGCAACAATATATTCGAATCCTACATATATATAGAGAATTTATTGACAACCCTGAGATTAAGAGTTTTCTAGTGCTATTGCCAGGGTACCCAAAGAGCGAGGATAAAGTTGAAAGTGATGAATATAGACCAATGATCACTGAAGAATTGGGTCAATTGATTTTGATGATGCTTGAATTACGCTTACATGTAAATAAAATACATATACATGCTATAGGTCAAGTAAAAGCCTTGTTGAATAAGAGGAACAAATATTCTTCTTTTTCTGAGTTTTTGAGAGAATCAAATGAACTCTTTTATATATATACTTCAGAGCCAAAAAGTGTTAAATATTATGATGCTACCATCAAAAAAAACCTAGAAAAAGGAAATAAACAATTTATTATAAGTTCCTATGCTGCTATGGGAATAGGACGGAATATCCAATATAGTGCTGGGGAAAGTCCAAAAGACTTTGATGCAATTTATTGTGATAAGCTCACTAATTTAATAATTCGACAAATGAGCAAAGAAAATCCAGTTGCTAGTGTACTTAAATTATTATATCAATTAGACTCATTAAAAGTTAGTCGAAACTATACAGAAAAAGAACATTATAGATTCATTGAAAAAGCTCTTCAAATGAATAGCAAGGCATGGAATAACATCCAATATAATGAAAGAATAGTCGATTATAGTAATACACTGATGATCTTCGTTATTCAAGCAATTGGACGTTTGCACCGTCAAAATAATCCTGATGATCCTCTTTATATTTTTATTGACAAACAATTGTTGCCGGCAATTAGAAGTTTTGATCCTTCTGGTCATACTCTTTTACCTTCCGTTGAAAAGTTATTAGAGAAGGCGGGATATGCCAAGAATGATAATATAAGGGATAAAGAAAAGCATTTTAAAAATGCTATTGAAAGTAAATCTATCCATATGAATCACAAGATACAGTTAATGTTAAAGTCCTTTCATAGTGAACAAAGAATCCAGCAATGGAAGGATGATCGAACTTTTTTGTTATCTAACCCAACTGTCCAAAATTTAGAAATAATCCAACAAGGGTTTTATGAAGCTATGCCAACTGAAATAACAATCAAAAAATATTGGTATACACAAGAAAATGATTACCAGCAGGTTGATGCTTATTTAGAGCATCAAACCGGTGCCATTGAAGTTTCACGAAGGTCAGCGAAACTACATATAATCGAAGCTATTCCTGAACTGCAAGAATGTGTCAAAAAACATAATATTTCTTTAGAATTCAATCATAGATGCCTTATGACACCTGTTGTATTCAATAACTTATATAAAGGTGCTTTAGGTGAGGCTATAGGACGACATATATTGCAATCACAATGTGGAGTAATTCTCAATGAAATAAGTGTGGAAAGTAAGCATTATGAATTTTTTGACTTTGTAACACCAAGCGGTGTGTATATCGACTTTAAATATTATTCTCAGCAAAATATAGAAACGACTCTTGAAAGTGAAGTAAGAGATATTGCGAAGAAGAAACTATTGACAATAGGACATGGAAAAGCTTTGGTAATTAACATATTTTATCAGCGTAGTGTTAATAATCCTAACATACGTATTGAATACAAAGACAATGTTGCTATCGTTCCTTTTCTTATAGATTCAACAAACGAATCTAAACCAGTGTTAGAAACAAAAATTTTGAAACGGCTTGGAGAGCTATTAATATGAAAATATTTAATGTATTTACAAATGAAATCAATGTTTCATTTAATTATGAAAAGATCTACACTGAGTACGATTTTGTGCGGATAGAGCATGGATGTAGTAATGATTTTTTTTCATGTTACAAGAATTTTTATAGCCGAATGAAAAAAGATCTGAAACCTAAAGCCCATGTACTAACTGGTTTGCATGGTCGTCAACAAGTTATTGCAGCTTTTGATAAGGGTGAGGTTCCACCTAATACAAGCTTTGATATGGCCATGATAGGAAAAAGTGACCTCGAAGGCTTAAAACAACGTTCAATGATGAAGCTTATGCTGTCACTATTGGTAAATAAAAGTAGCTTTTTTAATTTAATAGATGACCCATATGGGTTATATTATATCCATAGTGAAAATAAGAGTGGTCTTTTGGCATTAAATGTAGACATTCCAAATAACGCAAGAGGGCTTTATTTAAAAACCTCGGCTGTTAATTTTAAGAGAACGGTGAGAAAAGAAGATTCTAAAGTAGTTGTCGAAGGTAGTGTCTTGATCCCCTATGACAGTGAGAAGCATGAAGGACGTGTTACTTATACAAAAGGGAATTATAAAGGGAGAAAATCACTTATACCTTTTATGAGTTTTAATGGAGAAGAGTATAAAAATTCTAAAGTCTATTTCATCAGTCAATTTTATCAGAGTTTTAAAACGCATCTTGGGCATCTTGTTGATTTGAATTTTTTCACATTAAACATGAATGAGTTTACAAGAGGAATAAATCGTACGCAAGAAGTCCAGGCCTTAGATGAAACCATCAAACAATATATGAAATCATATCAACATCTACATATTGCCGACTTGTCAAACTCTGAGTGTAGTGAGCATGCTAGAAAAGTGTATGAAAGCTTTAATGAGATATTTTGTGAAGACATGAAAATTAGCTTTTCTACAGATATCATGGAAAATGTTCCGAATATAACTATCACAATGCCGGCTCAATACTATAAAGAAAATAATAAGACTGATCCATACTTGAAAATGTCCAGATCCAGTACGCCTATTCAAAATATTACAAGTGACACCAAGGTAGATAAAGTAATTTGTAGGGTCTTAATTAAAGAGCTCGCAATCAAATGTGAAATAATTAATGGAAAGAAGTTAATTGAGCATAACACATCCTTAGAAGGATTGAGCTTTTTTTCAGTTGAGAACAAGAAAGAAGAACAGTTCTATAAGGCAACAGTAAGAGATGGAAATGTGAATTGCTCTTTACCGAGCGAGAAAGAACAGGTCATTTTATCTAGTCTCATGTTTGAAGTCAACAACGGTGATGATGTAGAATGTATAGTGATGTCAGAGGATGAGGATATAGCATTGATTAGCAAAAGTATTTATGAACCTTTACCTGACTTTATTGGTTTACGAACGTTGTATGATGATAGTATGAAGCCATATAAGTTTTCAACAAAATTTGTTTCAGAATTGATTTCGGAGGATAGAAGAAAAAAGCTTATAGAAATTAGCAGGAAAAATAAAGATCTTAGCGAAGTGGAATTACTTCAGACATTTTATAATAAACTTAGACCAGAGGAAGAGGTTGAAGACTTTATAAGTGAAAATGATGATAATGGAGAAATATCAGCTAATCAAATAAGAAAAACAAAAATGAATTTAATCTCAAAAGCAGTAAAAAATAGTTTGGAAATTGAAGCAGGACGGCCTTTGCGTTTTTTGCCCAGAGGAGCAGAAAATAAAAAATTATTTGCATCTATGTTGGGCATTTCATATGTAGAAGTAGGAGAAGAAATGCTTTATCATACTGGTATAGCAGATGATGCTCTAAAAAGTGCAGACAGAAATAGTCCTTTTCGAAGGGTGAGGTTTATAAAAGGAAAAATTGATATTGAACAGATCCTTTCATCTATGGAACATTACTTTGTAAGAAATAAAGAATTAACAGTCTTACCTTATCCATTAAAGTATGCACGTGAAGCATTTAAATATTCAACTAACTAAAAGAGGATGCAATGGCAAAATACGATTTCGCAGTTTATTATGATCGCAATGCAGTAAGAAAAAAAATCTATCCAGAAGACTTACATGATATTGAAATTCGAGCTTTTGCTAGGTCGATATTTCTTATTAATGATTCTGAAGAAATAAGATTATATCCACGCTATCGAAAAGATTCACCACATTTTTATTCCCTCGAAGAGGGTACGCGAACTGTAAGCCGAGGGAAAGAAGATAGCAATCAACACAATGAAAGGATTAATGAGCTAATTGAAACTCTCAACGAGCCATCACGCACATTTGATATCGGATATTTTACTTTTGAAGAGAATCAAGAAACTCAGTTTAATCCACTAGCTAACCTTGAAGGTTATACTTGGGGAACAGAAGTTAATAGATACATATCCCCAACTAGTATTTGCCGTCATGATATTTTTGGACAACGGCTAAAACTTTCACAATCTAGTTTATTTCCATCTGTAGCGATTGAAGTCATCAAAAGCCATTATCCTGATGATGCCGCTTTCGACGGATGGATTAGCTTATCGCAGGTAATCCCATTACTTGTTACATTCGACATTGTAGATAAAAAAAATTATTTTTTAAAGATTGATTCTGAAAATAAACAAATTCGAATAATCTATTATATATTCGATGGATCAGTATGGAAGAATGATAACAGACGCACTGATATTATTTCTGCAGGAGCCTTTAGAGAAGAATTGCGACAGTTATAAAGAATGGAACCTAATTGGAGTCTAAAAAAATAATAGAGACCAACTGAAGCTATAGCTTTTTTTTGATTTATCATTTATTATTGAATACACCATTGTATGGTCTTAGCTCTTTACAACGTTTTCTATATAGTCATCTATTTCAGATTCCACCCAAACAGTCACACGGGGAGACAGCTTTCTTGGCTTTGGAAAGGTCCCTTTTTTAACCATATACCATACAGTGCTTCTAGCTATACCAACCTTGTTCATGACTTCTTGTATTCGTATTAGCCTGATATTGTTTTCATTCATTGTATGCCTTTGTTTATAGATTTTAAAACTTTAGTTTATAAACAGATTCTCGTCCACTGTCTGGTGCGAGTTTGGCGTATCTCATCGTCATTTTTATATCCTTATGATTTAAAAGCTTTTGGATGGTGAAAATTGGGGTTTCATTGATGGCGAGATGAGAAGCGAAAGTGTGCCGGAGTGTATGAACTACAACTCTGTTTTTTCGATCACTAGGGTCTATGTTCTTGTTAAATAAATCGTTGAGTTTGTGCCTTAGGAGCTTTTGCAGTTGCGTTTGACTGCGGTTGAACAAGACTTCATTATTAGATTTGAAACGAGTTGACAGTAATTCCGATAATTCATCATTAAAAAAAGTGTTATAGGTGGAGTTGTTTTTAAAGTCTTTTATTTTTATAACGTTGTTGGTAAAGTTGACATCATGAATTGAGATACTGTAAACACCTTCTAATCTTGCTCCGGTACTTAAAAGCAGTTTTGTAAATATAAAAAGTTCTTCATCATGTTCTACTGATTGATAGAGCTTATCAATTTCGTCTATTTCAAGATACTTCTCTCTGACATTGTCAACTTTAAAGCTCTTGACCTTTCTCACAATATTCTCAATATTTTTGATACGGTCATTTTTAATTGCAAACTCGACAACAGTATTGATCAGTCCAGTAAGATTATTAACTGTCTTTTCTGCTAGAGCTTCAATCTTATTGGCCTGAAATGTTCGTATTGTTTCAGCTGTTAGCTTTTCTATTGGTATAGGGCCGAGAGTGTCTTTGATATGTTTATTGTAGGATGACTTATCAGCCTCTATATGCCTGTTGTGTAATTTTTTATTTTCGTAATAGTAATCAAATAGCTTATTGAGAGTATTGTCATTTGATATTTTTTTCTTTTGAGCAATTGCCGGGGGCTCTTCTCCCAGTCGTTGCTTTGTTATGATTTCATTTCGTTTCTGATTGCAGTAGGCTTCTCTTACACCTTCACTGTACTTTCCAATCTTTAATTCTTTGTTTTTACTATCTTCATCTTTATAAACAATATAAAAAGTTTTATCATTATTTTTTGAATGACGGTAAAATACACCAGTAAATCTTGTAGGAACTCTTTTATTCGTAGACATTTCTTCCAACCTATTTCCAACCTAATATTGTTTTATAGACTAATAGTAACGGATTATAGATAAAAAGTAAATGTCTATTAGATGCCTATAATAGGCACTTGTAGGCAGTATTTTATTATTTAAGGATTATAGAAAATATCTTGGATTCCGGTTCGATCCCGCACGTCTCCACCAATAAATAAGCTTAGCAACCCTAAAATTCTATTAAGCATGCTAGATCAAGAGGATGATGAACGTTAATTATGGCACTGACAGCTTAATGTATTACTGAAAACAATTTCAAAACAAACTATTACTCTTTTATCCTTTCTTACTAATAAATCAACATATTTTCATGATTAAGCACACAGACTAAGAGTTTAGATATTTAAATGAATAATAAACATTCTAATGAAACAAGCTTATTATTGCTTAGATATTTTAGTGAGGAATTTTAATGGCAACGATTTTTTAACATTAATACGTTACAGAAAGTAATTTCTAGTAAAACAGTGTATATTATTACATAAATTTGATAAATAATTCGTGATATTTAGATATATTATTATTTGTTTTAATTTATTTAAATAAATAATATAGTTTTTACTTATATATATGAAGTTATTTTGGTTGTAGGGAACCGTATGAAAAAAGTGAGGATGCGTTTATAACTTGCATTTTTATTCTTCTTTCCTTTGAGCCTAATGGCGTAGAAGAGTGAGCTTTTTTTGCGGTGGATACGCAGACTGACGTATATCCACGCTAAAGGAATATCAAATCGTTCTTCTAGAAAATGAAGTAACCGACTCACGATTGATAGTATGAGTTGATACTACATGGATCTGAAGTATTCCCCAACCTATCGCTTTCCGTCTTCTGGGTAGAAGATGAAAAGGGTGAGATGGCTTATCTTAATGTGGCAATCAAACGAAGCGGAAAGGTCTGTTTTATGTGCAATAAAAATTTGATTCGATGTGTGAGGGGGAAGTAGCATGATAGAAAAAAGTATAGATTCACGACCTGATCCAATGTTGATGTTTCAATGTATGGATTAAAAATGATTAAAAGACTTATAGTGATTATGATGATTTTTTTGGGAACTATTGTGGCGGAATCAAATGACGTAGGAACACCATATGTTGATTTTAAAAAGGCAACAATCGAGAGTGCTGTACTTTCTAAAGATGGAAAGAACTTTTATACCTTGCAAGGGCAAGATTTAATTTATTGGGACTTGTCTCCATTAAAAAAGATAAAGACATGGAAGTTACCTTTAGAACTAATTTTTGAGGGCAAACACACTCAAAAATATCATAACATATATTTTACAGACGATTATAAGAAAGTACTAATTAGTTCAATTAGCAATCTTGTACTCTATAATTTGGAAACAAGTTTGGTTGAAAAACGGGCGTTCCGTAAAAACCATTCTTTGGTAAAAGATGGAGACTTATTGTATCTTGCGCGTATTGACCAAAAGGGAGATAAGAATGAGAATGGAGAACTTGTGCTACGACCTGACCTTCATTTAGAAGTATGGAGTATCTCTAAATTAAAAAAGGTTAAGAGTATTAACGTTACAAAACAATCTGATGATTTTTCACCACACCTTTTAAGATATAGAGATGAAGAAGAACTTATTGGAAAGTTTGAATTTCAAAGTAGGTATCAAGGCGAGTTGTTGGTTGAAAATAATTTAATTTATTATTTTGCAATTACAAATAAGGTAGCTGTCATTGATAAAAATAGTTTGGAACTAAAAAATATACTTTGGGAAGAAGTTCCAATTAAGAAAACTGCTGATGATTTTTTAGTTATAGGTACCAAAATTTATAATCTATCTAGTGGGTTACTTGTATTGGAATTCCCTAAAAATGATTTTAAAAGTGTTGAAAAATTTTTACGTGATCCTCAAAGAAAGCCTATTACAAGGCTTCCTCGAAGCGAGCTAAAACGAAGAGTTTCTTCTTCAGTAGGAAATTTGTACTTGATGTATGGGAAACCTACCGCTCCATATATTTTTTTTAGAAAAGACAAAAAAACAGTTTCTCGTATAGGACAATACAAAGGTGAGCTGATAATTATGGATACGAATATGAGCTTTGAAGTGAGTTCAAAAGAATTTGAGCTTCTTAAAATGAAAGATAAAATAGGTGAGATTGTGCCAATAAATAGGGCAACGTATGAAAAATATCATAAACCACTAACTATAAAGGAAAAATAATGGGAACATATCAGGATTATAAACAGTATTTATCACAAGAGTTTATTGACGTTATTAATGCAGCAATAGCATTTTCAGAAGTAGAAGGAGCTGGAAGTAGTGGGAGCATTACAATAACTGAACATAGTGGAGGAGGATCTACAGATGGTCTTGATATTAAAATTCCTTCTACTACAGGTTCCGGGATTATACCAGTTAATGATGCTATTTATACGAAGGCAACATTCTTGCAATATGATAAAGAAGCAGCTTTAGTTCATGAACTCGGACATGCAGTTTTAAATTATTTAGGGACTGGCGCTGGGCAAGAATTAGATCTTTCTGTTCTTGCAGCTGCTGCGGATAAAGTGAGAAGCTTATTAACAATTCCTTCTTCTGATCCAACATATTCTCTAATTTTTGGTTATGCTTTAAAAAAAATATTGACTGGGGTTGTAATCTCTGATGCAACTTTTCCACCAGATCAAAGTATTCTAGATGCGCTGCAAAATATTCCAGTTTGGGATGATTCGGTTAAGTTGTCAGTAGCACGTACATCTGAGGCTAGTTTTGAAAATCGACACTTGAAAACATCTATCATAAACTATGGATTAAGTGATATTAATAGCTTGTTTCGTACAGGTTATGCTTCTCATGTAGATGTTGGTACTTATAGTAAGCAGGGTGATGATGCTGAATGGAGTTCTTTTTCTCCAGGCGAAGCAAAAGGGATAGTGCCAGGTAACGGACAAACAATGATTTGGAATGATGCAAGTATTGCTTGGTTAGGTAATCAATATGATAATCATCTTGCTACAGACTTAGGAAATGACTACTTGGATGGAGGGCATGGAGATGATATCCTTGAAAGTTGGGGTGGTGAGAATACACTTATTGGAGGCACTGGTCAAGACACTTTGTTGGGAGGAATTGGTGAGGACACTTTACACGGTGGAAAAATAGGTGAAGATGACAATGTTAAAGACACATTGAATGGTGGTGATGGGTTTGATACTTATTTAGCAGGTAGTAATGATGTTATCTCTGACAGTGATGGTCAAGGTGTTGTTAACTTAGGGAACGAACAGCTAGATGGTGGTGAGAAACTAACTGTTAAGCACATTGAAGTCACTACAACTAACTTTACAAAAACTTTCATTTATTGTGAATGTGAAACGATTACTCAATGGTCAGAAGTTGAAACAAATGAACTTCCAGATACTGAACCAGAAGAGTTTTATTTGGATAAAGCCACAGGTACAAAATATATTCTAAACGGTTCATCTTTAACTGTAATTTCAACTGGATCAGGAACAATCACGATTAACAACTTCTCGGACGGTGACCTAGGAATCAGTTTAACATCAACGGAAGAGATTGATAAAAAAGAGATCACCAAAGAAGTCTTCCTGGAAGAAGATTTCTGTTCTCCTTTAGCACTAGATCTTAACGGAAACGGGAACAGTTCAACGCGTTTAAATGAGTCCAGTGTTTATTTTGATATGGATGGTGACGGATTTAAAGAAAGAACTGCTTGGATCGAAAATGGTGACGGCCTTCTCGTTTTAGATAAAAATGCCAATGGAACTATTGATAACGGAACTGAACTCTTTGGTAACTTTACGGCCTTGGCAGATGGAAACAGTGCGGATGATGGTTTTTCTGCGCTTTTACAACATGATGAGAACAGAGATGGAAAGATCGATCAAAACGATGCTATTTATAATCAGCTAAATGTATGGGTTGATGAAAACTCTGATGGTATTACGGATGCAGGTGAATTAAAAGGTCTTGCAGAAGCTGGCGTCGCTTCGGTTAATCTAAGTCCTTACCAGAGTCTCATGAGCTTTTTTGATCAAAATCAAGACGGTGTCTTAAATGCTAATGATGAAATTTTCAATTATGTGTTGATGCGACAAGATGACAACGGTGGTGTGACGCTATTTATTCCTCAAGTTGATAACCAAAAAGCAAAAGACCTTTTTGATAATTTTAAAGGTACGGATATTATTACTACATCAAATGGAGACCTTTTAGTCAATGGGATCTCTTTTGCCAACGTTGCCAATATTGCAACAGAAGCTGCTGATATTTTTGATGGTACAAGTGTCAATGATAACATCATTTCTTTAGGCGGAGATGATGTTCTTGATGGCAAGGCAGGTAGGGACATCATTGAAGCAGGTGCCGGAAACGATACTCTCATCGGAGGCACTGGAAATGATCTTTTACGTGGAGGAGAGGGTAACGATGTTTATCTTTTCTCTAAAGGCCATGGAATTGACACGATCGAAGATACCGGTGGGGTAGATCGGATTGTGTTTGGTGATGGTATCGCACATGATGGGATTATTACTGTCATAGATGGGAATGACCTGATTATCGCCGTCAAAGATGGAAATATCGCATTTAATGATTTAAGTGACAAAGTCATCTTTACAAACTGGTTTACGCAAGCTTCACGTATTGAGACCTTTGAGTTTAATGATGATGTTATCTTAAACGCGAGTGACATCATCTCATCAATCTCACTCTACGAAGACACGGTAACTCAAGGACGTGTAATAGCTCCTGATGCAGCTTCTAATGTAGGTTCTTATGTCCTAGTTGACGATGTTGTTAATGGAAACTTAGTCTTTAATACAGATGGGACTTATAGTTTTGACTCGACTAATGCATTTGACAGCTTAGGCGAAAATGAAACATCAACAGTTTCTTTTACATATGCAAGTCTAGATGCCAATGGAAATCAAAGCTCAATTCAGAAAATTAGTTTAAATGTTATGGGAGCTAATGATGCTCCTATTACGAAAGATGAACATTATATTTTTGATGCACCAACAGTTTTTGAAATTGTCGAAGCTAATGCAGGTACTGGATCAGCTATGAAAACTTTAGCTTCAGGCACAGCAGGTAGTACACTATCCTTTACATGGAATTTTACTACTTCTGATTATATGCCATATAATGATTTTGCATTTGTAATTATAAATGATCAAATATTTAAGCTTAGTGATGTTTCTATAGTAGGAAATTATGGCTCGTCAGGAAACCAAGTTTTTGAATATACATTACCAAGCGATGGTGTTTATACTGTAGTGATTGGAACATTGAACTATAACGATAATGCTGTGAACTCTTCATTGGTTATTTCTGATCTTGCATCATCTAACGGGTCTATTTTATCAACTGAATTTCAAGGAGTCGTTTCATCAACAAACGATGTGTTCTCTCTATCAACAGTTGGAGGAGTGACCCCTGAGCAGTTAAACAGTTTTGCAGGAACTCAAGCATCGTCTCTTGTTGTAGATGTAAATGGAAGTCTCTTAATAAATCCTTCAATCCTTTTGTCTAATGATACAGATAGTGATGGTGACGGATTAAGTATTACTCAAATAAGTAATGTTATGCATGGAGTAGTATCATTAGATTCAAATGGTTATATCACTTTTAATGCTGAAGCAGATTATGCAGGAGAAGCAAGTTTTACATATACTGTGAGCGATGGAAAAGGTGGGTCTAATACGGCTGAAGCTATTTTATATGTTGGTTCAAAGCCAGTAGGTTATGTTCCATATATTGATACAGGGATTGTAAATATTGTAGATGCTGTTATTACACCAGTAGAAATAGTGAATCAAAAGAGTACAGAAGCAGATATCACAGTTGAAAATACAATCGGTCAAAATGACAGCTTCCTAAACCTTCAAGAAGCTGGAATCACAGAATTAGAGCTCAACAGCGCCTTTGTGGATGAGAAAGAAAATGGAAACCCAATTACTTATGAGGGAACTTATACAGATATGGATGGAATAGACCGTAAGGTTAGTGATGTTTGGTTTGATAGAGATTCCCAAGACACAAAGTATGCTTTTAACGGGACGATTAGTGCTGATATTTTAGCTCTTCCTGAATCAATTGGAAGTGGCCGCATGAAAGATCTTTCAATGTTAATGGCGGAAGATGCGAGTGCTGTAGCAACAATTGATTCAATTTTAACTAATGTAAAGACTAGTAACTGGGAAGCTTTAAATGCCAATGTAGATACCTTGCTGGCTAAATGGACAGAAACAGAGTCAATTAGTACTTCTCAAACACGTGGTGTTCACTCTGTATTAAGTCATACCTATGCTAATCCAAGTAAGCGCTATGCTTACCGAGTATATGCTTATGCTAGAGAAGTCGCGATATTAGAAGCCTATACAGGTACTTCATTCGCGATGAATGTGAATGGAGAAAAAACTACGGATGTCGTAGGTTCAGAAATGTCAGAAGAGATGCGTAAGAAGTATGAACACTTACATTATGATCAACTTACTAAGATCATAGCTCAAGACTTACTTGGAAAAGATGTTTATGATGCACAGAGCGATAGTCTAAATATAGGAGCAGTTCTTAATGGACTGAGCACAATTCTAGAAACCAGTGTGGATACACAAGAACGTACGGCAGCCGTTAATCTGCTGAGTGGTTTGATCTATAAAGATGGCTTAAATCCTGCGCTAGTACTTGGAAGATCTATCTTGGAAATGCCCGATGTGATTGCTCAACTAGCAGCAGCTGATATCAACTTTGTCCTCTCGGATCTTGGTATATCTGGGAATGTTGGACGTTATGAGTATGGGACAAGTTTTGATGATGTCATGGATTATGGATCTGGCGGAATAAATGAAAAAAATACTGATCATGGAAAGACAGTTTATTCTGGCGAAGGAGATGACACTATTGTTGGTACTAACTCTCATGATGTTATCTATGGTGGTGCTGGGGATGATACACTTAGCGGCTATGCAGGAGATGACTTGATCTTTGGCGGTGCTGGAAACGACACTATCTATGCGGCTGGCACTAATATATCTACCGGAGCCTATGGGCATTCTATCTTAGACGGTGGTCAGGGTGATGACACTCTATATGGAACGGGCCGTCAGACAACTTTTGTTTATCGTTATGGAGATGGACATGATACGATTATTGATGGGGGTAATGTTGGTTCGGTTCCGGATGTCTTAGAGTTTAGAGGTATACAAAGTACGGATATCAAAATTGTTGTTGGTCAAAATAGCAATGATATGCTAATCCTTATAAAAGATATGGTGACAGGAAGCTTTGAAGTGCCATCTGGATCGATATTGATTAAAGATGGATTTGATTTTGCCGAGGCAGATAACGGAAGCTATTCAGGCAGTAAAGCGATGGAACAGTTTGTTTTTGCTGATGGTGTATTATCGTATCAAGAACTTAGCAATAGATTTGCTTTTGGAGATAATACCTATAATTTTGCTCAAGGTGATGGTCTTGTAGTGATTGATGAAGTGAGTGGACAAGATAAACTTTATTTTGGAAATGGAATAACAACGTCAAATATTCGTGTTAAAGTGCTTGAAAATGGTGACCTTGCAGTTGGCATTGACGAAACAGGTGTTGCATTTGAAAATTTAGTTGATAAATTAGTGTTAAGCTATGGAACTTTAACAGCAAGCAAGATAGAAGAGTTTATTTTTCAAGATGGGACAGTATGGAACCATGTCGCAATAATGGCGCTTCAAAGTGGTACTTCAGAGGTAGATTTCCTTGATTTCTCACAAAGCGGTTCCAATCTTGTCGTTAATGCTCTTGAAAGTAACGATACTGTGTTGACTGGAAGTGGGTCTGACCTGATTATAGGTGGAAGTGGAGATGATCTGCTTGAAGGCGGTGCCGGTGATGACACGTATACATTCAATAGACTTGATGGACATGACACGATCTTTGATACTTCAGGTATTGATACACTGAAATTTACCGCGGGTATTACTTCGGATATGATTGAAGTAGTAAAAGACGGAACTGATCTGATTGTTGGCCTCAGTGAAACGGGTGTTGCTTTCGAACTTTTACAGGATACGATTCGTATTACTGATTGGTACGTCAAAGAAAATAGAATAGAGTCTTTCCTTTTTGAAGAAGATGGTACAAGCCTCAATATTAGCCAAATTCATGATCTTGTTCCAAATAAAGAAGGTGTTATTATTGGTACAGATATGTCAGATGTACTCATTGCAGATCCTGCTTACGGTGCGATCGTTTATGCACAAGATGGTGATGATGATATTAACGGTACGGATAACAGTGACTTGATCTATGGTGAAGATGGAAATGATACTTTAATCGGACATGGCTCTAATGACCTACTTTATGGTGGAGCTGGCAATGATACATATGTTTATGACTTAAATGATGGCATAGATACGATCATCGATACACAAGGTACAGATACCTTACAGTTTGGAAGTATGATCACAGCAGCTGACCTTGTTGTCAGACGTGAAGGAGATTCTGTTGTTATCGGTATTTTGGAAGTAGGTAAAACTTTTGCTGAGTTCAGTAATAAGGTTATTATTGAAGATTGGTACAAGTCAACCAGCAGAATAGAAAATATTGTATTTTCCGATATGACTACCTTAGCCGCTATTGATCTTGTTGCTGTGATGGGAACGACAGAAGATGATGAGATTATTGGTCTTGATGGGGATAATACTTTTGAGGGACTAAGTGGAGATGACATTCTAAGAGGTAAAAACTTTAATGATACCTATATCATTGGTTTTAATGAAGGTAACGATACGATCATTGACTCTTATGGAGAAGATAAGCTTGTTTTCAAAGCTAATGTTTTAGCGTCAGATGTAAAGGTTCAATGGAAACAAGGTACAGATGACATTAGTATCAGTATTGAAGGTTCAGAAAACATTATTACTGTTAAAGATTGGTATGAAAATGGCCGTATTGAAAGTTTTGAGTTTAGTGATGGAACAGTATGGACGTATACACAGATTATTGATGCTATGGCAACACAATATGATGATGTGTACTTAGGCGTTGATTCTGATAATACTATCTATTCTTTAGGTGGAGATGATATTATCTCTACATTTTCAGGAAATGATATTATTGGTGGGGGAGAAGGCCATGATGTACTTGAAAGTGGCTCTGGAGATGATACTTTAATTGGTTCAGCCGGAGACGACTTTATGGCAGGCGGTATTGGAAATGATACCTACATCTATAATCTTAATGATGGACAAGACTATCTTACGGACTTGAACGGATTGGATACCTTGGTTTTCACAGATGGTATTACTAAAGAGATGCTTCGATTTAAATTAGATGAAAACAGTAATGACCTTTTTATCGCAATTGCAGCAGATGCCTCATCAGATATTGATTTTTCCACGCACACACAGACTATTTTAATCGAAGATTGGTTCACTGCAAACCACAGAATAGAGACTATCAGTTTTTCCAACGGGGAAAGTCTGAATGTGGAAGCATTTATGCATCTTGTTCAGACATCTGGAAATGATGTGGCGAAGGCATTGGCTGAAGGCAGTATTTTAAATACGATAGAGGGTAATGATACATTATTGGGAAATAACGGAAATGATGTATTAAATGCCGGGTCTGGAGATGATGTAATCCATGCAGGTCAAGGCAATGATATCTTAGATGCAGGCACAGGTGTCGACTTTTCTAATGGACAAGCCGGTAATGATACCTATATCTTTGGTCGTGGTTATGGTCAAGACAGTGTCCAAGACCATGCCCAAACCTCATATGAGACCTATGGATATGTTACAGATCCAACGACTTCTCAAAGCTATTGGGGGCTGAAGACAGCATATCGTACCGTCAATGGCGGTGAAGATTCAATTGAGTTTGCAAATGATATTACTACACAGGATATAGCAGTACGCATCTCTGGAGAAAGCCTTTTAGTAGGTCTTCTTGAGGTAGGTAAATCTTTTGAAGAGCTAAGTGATGTTCTGGAAATCATTAACTTCTCTGATGTTAATCAAAAAATTGAAAACTTTAGATTCTCGGACGGTACAGTGTTAAGCATTAATGAAATGTTGAACTTTATCTTTACCGAAGGCGATGATACGGTAACATTTGATGGAAACTCTTCCCATAATGTCTTTGCAAAAGCTGGAAATGATATTGTAAGTTTTGGCAATGGAAGCGATAATGCTCATGGGGAAGCGGGAGATGATACTCTTTCAACTTCAGGAGGTAATGATGTTCTTGAGGGTGGCTTAGGCAATGATACGCTTAATGGCGGTACCGGTAATGATCAATATATCTATACCTTAGGTGATGGAAATGATCTTATTACGGATACGGGAGGATTAGATACGCTTCTTATCAATGGAATTAGTTCACTGGAAAACATTGCTTTTGACTTTGACGGTAATGACCTGGTGCTTAGTATGGAAGATACTGCCCAAATAAGACTTTCTAATTGGCTGAATGTGTCTAATAGAATTGAGAATATTCAGACACAAACCGGTGAGACCCTGGATATTAGTTCATTATTGACACCGGTTGTAGAAGACTATATGGTTACTATGGATGAAGATACTTTAAGAACAGGGATAATATCAGTGAGTGCGACGTCATCAGCGTTAACTTTTGAAGCACTTGAATCTTCTTCGGGTACATTTACAGTAGATGCTTTAAGCGGTGAATGGACATATACGCCTGATAGTGACTATTTTGGAGCGGGGTATGCGATTGTCAAAGTGACAAATGCGTATGGCAACAGTGCTCTCTCCCGTATTGACTTCGATATCGAAGCAGTCAATGATGCACCGACAACAACAGAGACAGAAGAATTTGTCCTGCAAGATGTAAGAGAACAGACCGGACAAGTAGAAGCATCTGACGTAGACGGCGATACATTAACGTACTCAGTCACAACAGCCGCCACAAACGGAACAGTTTCAATCGATGCAAACGGCGCATGGACATACACTGTCAATGGAACTTACATCGGAACAGATTCAGCTGTGATCACAGTCGATGACGGTATGGGTGGCACAGCAACGAAAACATTAACCTTCGATGCAAGAGTCACAACGCCAACACTGGCAGATACAACCGCAAACCTACTTGAAGATAATACGTCAACAGGTGCGTTCAACGTTGTAAACCCAATCGGTGGTGTATTAACCTATGAAGTTCTAAATGCAACAGCAAACGGAGACTTCACAGTCGATGCTGACGGAAACTGGAACTACAATCCAAGCCAAGACTATAACGGTGCCGATGCGGTTATTGTTAAAGTCACAAACGAATACGGCCTGTCAACGACAAGTACATTAACATTCGATATCGAAGCAGTCAATGATGCACCAATTGTAGTAACAGCAGAAGAAGCATTTACCCTAACTAACATCCGTGATCTAAACGGTAAGGTTGAAGCTTCTGATGTCGATGGTGACGCATTAACGTACACCGTAGCCACACAAGCTATCAATGGGCTAGTAACTATAGACAATGAAGGAAACTGGCATTACAAAGCAGAAGGTTCTTTCAATGGAACGGACTCAGCTATCATCTTAGTTGATGACGGTAATGGCGGTACGGTAACGTCTACGCTTAACTTTACTGTTGAAGGTTATATCTATGAAGGCGGTGATTTAGTCATCACTGATAATGGACAAGATACTTTAGTAATGGATGGTATCAATAAAAATGAGCTTGAATTTACACGAAGTGGCAATAATATGTTGGTGAATGTAAAAGGTCAAGGATCAATTACTTTAACAAATTATTTCTCTTCTCCTGATACAGGAGTTCAAATGATTACAACAGCACAAGGCCCTCTAAATCTTGCGAAAGACGTAATCGACATGGCTGATGGTGGAGGGTTTTTCTTCGATGATTCAGCTGATGGCCTTAGCAATAAGCAAAATCTTCTTATTGCAACAAACTCAAAAAGCAACCTTGATGGTAATAACCTAAATGATGTACTTTTTGGCGGCAATAGCTCTGATGATATAAGGGGCTTTGGAGGGGATGACCTTCTTATCGGTGGTGCTGACTGGGATGATATCCTTGGTGGAATCGGACAGGATACACTCTATGGTGATGCTGGTAATGACGATCTCTACGGAGAAGATGGAAATGATGCTTTGATTGGTGGAAGTGGTCATGATGATCTCTTTGGTGGAAATGGAAATGACTGGCTATGGGGTGACTCTGGAAATGATTATATAAAAGCAGGAGAAGGAGACGACTTCCTTTCTGGTGGTACCGGAGATGATAAACTTTATGGTGAAGGCGGAGATGACATTTACGTACTTAACCAAGGCGATGGATATACGCAAATCACAGATAAAAAGAGTGGCGGCTTCTTAGGTTTGGGAACAGATGATGCCGGAGATGATATTGTTAAGTTCGGAGAAGGGGTAGCAAAAGAAGATATCAGCTTCTATATGAAGTACGGAAACCTTTACCTTCAATATAATGATAATGATACCGTTAAGATCAATAACCAAGATGATAACGATACCAAGATAGAGAAACTTGAACTATCAGATGGAAGCTTCTTGACTAATGATGATATTAACTTGGTAGTGCAACAGCTCAATGCGTATGCAAGTGATAAAGGTATGTGGTCATACAACAATGACAAGATCAGAAATGACCAGGAAATGATGAGTATTGTCTCTTCTGCTTGGCAGGTTTAATCACTTAACCGTGATACAAAGTTAAGTTAGATAGAATCGCGGGTTTATTAATACCCGTGATTTTTTAAGGAATATAATTGTTCAAGCTTTCACTATCATTATTGTTAATCACTTTAAATCTTCATGCAGAATCTATCACCTTGCAAACACTACTATTATCGGCAACAGAAAACTCCAATCGCTTAAAAATCTATCAGACAGATGAGAAAATAGAACAGTCCAAGGTCGAGATGATTTACGGGCAATATTATCCCAATCTTGCCTTGTCCTACAATACAGAATATAACCGTGATCTTAACGGTGTCCCTGTTGGTACAGAGTCTGTGGGTGATACGGTCATCACCAATGGAACACGTTATCAAAGCTCATTAGCACTTAACTTAAATTATGAGCTTTATCATTTCGGTACTACAGAAAAAGGTATCAATATTGCCAAAAGCGAAGTAGATATCAAACATCTGCTTTGGTGTGAAGAAGAGAAAAAACTTCATCAGAGCATACTTGATCGTTACAACAGTGCACTTAAGATGAAGATCAAGAGTGATATTCGAAAAGAGATGTTGGAAATCCGTCGTAAGCTTTATGAGATTAAGAAGCGTTTATACAGAGCCGGCAATTACTCCAAGGTTGATTTAGGAGATGAAGCAATCTACATCATTGATATAGAACGCGAAGTGGAACTTGCTCTCTTACAGTACCAAGAAGATATTATCCAGTTAAGCAGCTTAAGTTATAAAGAGCTTGATGATAAGAAAACAAACCTCCTGCCTATTGGCTTTAGCACGATTGATGTCCTCGCTGACAACTTTGAAGAGACGACTGAGGGGTATAAATATATCAAACAGATAGGGCAAAAACAAGAAGAGATAAGCCAGTACTTGCGCTCTCAATATCCGACGGTCTCAATGTACGGTAACTACTATTTGTACGGTTCTGATCCAAGTGCTGTTTATGATTCATTTCAAGATATCAGTAAGAACAGTTGGAAGGTCGGTATTGCAGTTAGGCTCAGTATATTTGAAGGGTTTAAGTATAACAACGAGTCCGAACGATTGCGTCTTGAACTGCAGCGTATCAAAGAAGAACAAAAGATGCGTAAACGCGAGTATGAGTATGACGCCAAGGCAAAGACTAGCAAAATCATTCAGCTTGTTGCCCTTCAGGAAAAAGATGAAGCGCTTTATGAAAACAGTCAGGAAAAGATCGAGATGATCAATCGTTTACGAAAGAACTATCAGGTCGATAGCGTAAGTGAATTAAATGCCTTGTTAGAAGGTCTAGAAAGAGAGTTGAACTTGAAAATCGAACAAACAGAAGCTGCTTATGAGAATGCTTCTTTAGATATCTTATACCGAGGAGTTGAACAATGCACTCAGCATTAGTCGCTCTGGAAGTCGCGGGGAAGTTAAACCGCATCGCCATAGACAGCCGCAGTATTATCAAAGAATATGCACTTAGCGATGATGAACCGAGTATTCAGGAACTTTGCCGCATTGCCAAGCATCAGGGGTTTAGAGCGTCCATTAAAAAGGCCAATATTGAGAAGTTAGTCACCGCTTATCCCCTTCCTCTTCTTGTACTGAAGAAAGACGGTACTTACATGAGTGTGGTGCAGGTCAAAGAAGAAGAAAAGGAACTGCTTGCTTATGACACAACTTCTAAAGAACCCTACACGCTCTCGTATGAGATGTATGAAGAGATCTCAAGTGGTCAGGTCATTGTCCTCAAGCATCGAATGCTTTCTGAGGAAATAAGGTTTGGCTTTGGCTGGTTCTTTCATCAGATCATGAAGTATAAAAATGTCATGTCTGAAGTCTTGATCGCTTCTTTTGTGATTCAGCTTTTTGGGCTGGTTACACCGCTGTTTACTCAGGTTATCCTGGATAAGGTCCTTGTTCACCGTTCGATGACAACGCTGGATGTCTTGGCTATTGCCTTTGTGGTCGTGGCTGTTTTTGAGCTGGTACTAAACCTGATACGGAACTATCTCTTTGCCCATACCACTTCCAAGATCGATGCGAAACTCGGAGCCAAGCTCTTTCATCATCTCTTGGCACTTCCCCTTGTGTATTTTGAGAAAAGAAAAGTCGGTAATATCATTGCGCGTGTGCGAGAGCTTGACCAGATCCGTGAGTTTATTGCAAACAAGTCGGTAACGCTGATCATTGACGTTCTGTTCTCAGGTGTCTTTGTCGCGGTAATGCTGCTGTACAGTGTGAAGCTGACTATGGTTGTTCTGGCCTTTGTAACGGTAATTGCCTTACTGTATCTTTTTGTTACACCGGAGCTACGCCGCCGTTTGGAAGAGAAGTTCCAGATGGGTGCGCAGTCGAACTCTTACTTAGTAGAGTCAGTCACCGGTGTTCAAACGGTTAAGTCTTTGGCTTTAGAAGGCTCTATGCAAAGAAAGTGGGAAGACTACTTGGCCAAATACGTCAACGCGGGCTTTCACCTGACAAATCTTTCAAATATACTTGGCGGAGTTTCGGGAGCCTTACAGAAGTTGATGACCATATCAATGCTCTATGTAGGCGTTACCTTGGTCCTTGATGGAAAACTTAGTGTGGGTCAGCTTATCGCCTTTCAGATGTTTGCCAACCAGTTTTCCGGTCCCGTGCTTCGTTTGGTGAATCTATGGAACGAGTTTCAACAAACGCTGCTCTCGGTTGATCGTCTGGGTGATATCCTTAACACACCAACAGAGCAGACAAATGACAAGGCTATTACCTTACCAAAGATAGACGGTGTTGTAAAGCTTGAAAAACTCGAATTTGCCTATGGCCCAGACAGTCCGCAGGTCCTTAAAGGGATCTCGGCTGATTTTCCTGCAGGTTTCAGTGTCGGTCTGGTTGGACGAAGTGGCAGTGGAAAGAGTACCATTGCCAAGCTTCTTCAGCGTCTTTATCTTCCAACCGGTGGTTCAATCCACATTGATGGCGTAGATATACGTCATATGAATCCCAAGTGGCTACGAAACAACATCGGTGTTGTTTTACAAGACAATTACCTGTTTAGTGGAAGTATCAAAGACAATATCGCGCTTTCACGCCCTGACGCACCGATGGAAAACATCATTGCAGCCTCACGTATGGCCGGAGCCGATGAGTTTATTGCAGACCTTCCTGAGGGTTATGACACACAGGTGGGTGAACGCGGTTCGGCACTTTCAGGTGGACAGAGACAGCGTATTGCTATTGCACGGGCACTCTTGACTAACCCACGTATCTTGATCTTTGATGAAGCGACATCAGCGCTGGATTATGAGTCTGAAAAGATCATTCAAAACAATCTTTCAACCATTAAAGAGGGACGAACGATGTTTATGGTTGCGCACCGCCTCTCTACGGTAAAAGATTGTGATGTTATTTTGGTTATGGACAAGGGGCTTGTGGTTGAACAGGGCTCGCATGATGAACTGATGCAGCAGCGTGGTTATTATCATATGCTCTATACACAACAAGATTAAGGAGGGCTACTATGGATATGTTTAGCACCAAAGACAGACATGAGTTTAGACCGCTTCTTGTTGAGATAGAAGAGAGACCGACAAGCCCTTTGGGAAGAGGTCTGTTGTGGACGATACTTGCCTTTATGGTGATCACGATACTCTGGCTATTTTTAGCACAGATCGATGTTGTTGTAACGGCAAGAGGCAAGGTCATCCCTTATGGTGAAGTCAAGATGCTTCAGCCCATAGAAACAGGTGTTATTAGCCATATTCGCGTTAAAGAGGGTGAATATGTTACGGCAGGGCAGGTGCTTATGGATATTGACCCTTCTGTTACCGAGACAAACCTTGACTCTAAGCTGAAAAACCTAGAACTTTTGGAAGTGGAAAGCGCTCGTTTAATGGCTTTGATTGAAGATAAGCCCTTTATCCCGACAAAAACGTGTAAAGATCAGGACTTGATCGATACACAAAAACTGATTTATGAAACAAAGCGGGTTGGTTATCATCAACAGATCCAGCTGATCACGGAGCAGCTTCATCAGGTCGACTCGCAAATCGATTCAATGAAGGCAGATATCAGCAGGGTAAGTCAACTCGCTGTTTCTGCCAATGAAAGAGAACAACGTCTTTTAGAAGTCATTGATATTATTGCCAAGCAGGAATATGAAGCAGCCAACAAAGAAGTGATCGAATATCAAGAGCAAGCGGTTATGAAACAGCATGAGATCATTAACCTACAGGCAAAACTTACAGAACTAAGAGAACAAAAGCTGCTGATCACACAAGAGTACCAGAACAAACTTCTTGAAGAACTGACAGAAAAGCGTAAAGAAGCGACAATGCTCAAAGTTGAGATCGACTCCATTAAATTTAAACAGGCGAAACAACACATTACCTCACCTGTTGACGGTTATGTCGGAAAACTGTTGGTTCATACCGTAGGCGGTGTTGTCACTCCGGCGGAAAAACTCATCACTGTTATACCTAAAGATGCACCGCTTATCATTCAGGCAACGGTTTTAAATCAGGACAGTGGCTTTATCAAAGAGGGAATGGAAGCAGCCGTAAAGATCGATACCTTTGACTTCCAAAAGTACGGGATGATCCATGGTATAGTGTCCCACAAAGCAGATGATGCGATAGAAGATGAAAAGCTAGGACCGGTTTATGAGATCTACATCGAACCCAAAGAGAACTTTCTAATGGTTCATGGAGAAAAGATCGATATCCATTCGGGTATGAGTGTAACAGCGGAGATGAAAGTCGGAAAACGCCGTGTTATCGAGTTCTTCTTGTATCCTTTGATCAAGTACTTGGACGAGGGCATGAGTGTAAGGTAAGGCTTACTTAAAATGTACAGGTATAAATCCAATAATTGCATGTGGATTGTAAATTGACGCTTAGACTTCATAAGCCATCAGATGGACTAAAAGGTATTGTAAAACAGTATGTGCTCATAGAGTCCTTAGAAGGTCAAGATAAGCTGTGGATTTTACCTAACTTGGGAAACTACCTTCTTTTTAACCCTGGCATAAAAGGTGTTTTACAAGAGTATGATTCAGACAAGGTGACGCATACGATTCCTAAAGAGTTCTGCATAGGTGTCAAGTCGACACAGATTGTTCGTCTCATAGTGCAAGAGAAAGACAACACCCGTTTTCCTATGTACGGAATCGAACTCCATCCCACAGGTTTTCATCGTCTCTTTGGCAAGGATAGCTATACACTACAAGAGGGACACAAGCTTCTCAAAGAGTACTTAGAGGGCAAAGAAACATTGTTTAATGATCTTTATAGTCTAAACTCTGTGGAGGCTCAAGTCCAGTATCTTGAAAAGGGACTGCTTAGACTCAAAAATGACACTTCTAAGACGGAACACCTTGTTAATAAAATAGATGAGATTATCTACTACATTATTGAAAACATAACGAATGTAAATATCAATGATATTTTGGAAACATTTTCTTACAGCCGCACGAGTCTGGGAAGAGACTTCAAAAAAGTGGTCGGTTATTCTCCTAAAGATTTCATCCAAACCATGCGTTTTTATATGCTTTCAAAAGAACTTATTGGCAATGGCTATGATTATAAAACCTTGGCCTATGCATTTTCGGATCAATCTCATATGAACAAAGCCTTTAAAAAGTTTGTTGATATCACCCCTTCAAAATTCCAAACCTATCTTAAAGACAATGAGATTAAGGTCCATTAGCATAAATATTTGTGACCTTTTAAACTCCTTTTGAACTATCTCTAAATTTTTATATCACAAAATGTTACTAAATATTTATAAAAATTAACAAAATTTACATTTTGGTTAATTTATACTATTTTTTTTTAATTAATTTTATTATGATGCCCTTAGATTTCAGGGATAGACGAAAAAAGTTTAAAATCACAACCTGACCCCAATATTTTATAATTTTTAGAAAGGATTAAATTAAATGGAATTACTTTGGATAATCGCACCTTTTTTTGTTTTTGCAAGTATTGGCATAATGGCTTTGAAAAAATATAAAAATAGAAGCAATACGGAAGAAGTTAAAGAAGCATCATTTTTACAACGTCAAAGTTTTTATCCTTATCTTTCATTACTCTTGTTTACAAAGTCTAGTTTTAGGAAGCCTGAAACGAATATTTATTATTGGATCTTTCTAATAGCCTTTTTATGTGGAATGACGTCACTGTACTTTTACTCAGGATATACAGTTGTTTCGTTAGATGAAATGCGTATTCAAGAGGGAAAAGTAACTCATATACAAGTTATACGTAGGTCTCCATCTATAGCATCTCTCTTAACAAAAAAAGGGAATGTGAAATATTTTAGTCTATATACCACTGAAAATAAAAGGCAAAGATTAATCAATAGGGATGTTAAGTTTTGGTACATAAAATCAAAAGGTATTCGTGGTGCTAAAAATAAAGTCTATCAAGTCTATCAAAACGATAAACCTTTTCATGTTAAAGGTGATAGATATTGGGTATATGATCAAAAGTCACGTTTAGAACTAAAAAAGAAATTTTTATTAGTTGGAGTAATTCTATTATTAGGGAGCTTTGGATCTCTTCTTATATTATGGATATTAAATAGAAAATAAGTCAAAGCTTATTTATAAAAAATTAAATTTAAAGGAAAAAAGATGGCAGATAATACAGGCTTAATTATTAATGTAACTGGAGGTGGATTTGTATATACGGGTAGTGACCGCAGTGATCCGATAGGTTCGGCGTTAGGGATAGCTGGAGTACTAGATAACTTTGTTCAGGAAATGGGAAAGAACCCTGCTCTTAGTAAGCTTGTTGGAGGATTGACCTTAGGTAATGATATAAAGAAGCTTTATGGAGAAATAGAGAGCGGTGAACCTATATCGGATGGTGCACTAATAGCAGTAGCAGCTGATATCTTAGCATTAGCTGCATTAGCAGCAGGTGCTTCTTTATCTGGTCCAGCTTTGTTAGCAATTAGCTTAGTTGGAATGGGATTGTCAGCATATGCCAATTTGGAAGGTCAGGATAGTACTATAGCAGATTGGTTCTCAAGAGTTCCACCTGAATCACAATGGGCATTTGATCCTGATCAAATGATTTTTTATGATGGTGAATATGACCCATTCCAAAAACATGCTTTAAATGGAATAAATTTAAATACACACACAAACTTCAACGACGCAAAAAATTTCAGATGGCCTGTAGATCCATTAGTATTAGACCTAGACGGAGACGGAATAGAAACCTTAGGCATAGATGCTAACAATCGTGTACTGTTTGATCATGATAATGATGGCGTAAAAACTGGGACAGGTTGGGTGAGTGCAGATGATGGTCTACTTGTATTAGACCGTAACGGAAATGGAACCATAGACAGCGGAAGAGAACTCTTTGGAGATCAAACCCTGGTCAATGGGCAAACTGCTGAAGATGGTTATGCAGCCTTAAGTGCAGAAGATACCAATGCAAACGGTATCTTTGATGCTGGCGATGCAAACTTTGATAATGTACGCATTTGGCAAGACAAAAACTCAGATGGTATCTCTCAGGCAGATGAACTTCACACCTTAGCAGAAGTGGGTATCGCAAGTATTGGTATTGACTCAACAGATACTAATATCACTACAAATGGAAATGTTCAAAGCGCTGAAGGGATTTATACCAAGACAGATGGGACAACAGGTACAACAGGAAACCTTGACTTAGCTGAGAACACTTTTTATAGAGAGTTCACAGAAAAAATAGAGCTTACAGAAACAGCAAAAAGTTTAGCGGAAATGCAAGGAAGCGGGATGGTGCGCGATTTACGTGAGGCATCAACCATTTCAACAAGTTTGACTTCTACATTGCAGGGAATGCAAAAGGACTATAAAACACACGATGAGATGATGACGCAGGTTGATACGGTGATATCTCAGTGGGCAGCAACTTCGACCATGTTGACAAGTGTTCAGCAGGCTAATCTTTATGGAGACGAGTTAGTCTACTTAGGTAGTCAAAGCCAAGCTGATATCGAGATATATTTTAAGTTCAAGTACAACATTTGGCAGTCATCCCCAAGTTCAGGTACATCAGGAACAGTAGTGGCATTAGATAGTACTGTAGATGAAAGTCAACGCTATAACGAGATGCTCATGGAACAAGCTCGAATAACAAATATGATCAGTATTTTAGAAAGGTTTAATGGAGAAACTTTTGTCACTGTCGAACCGGATGAGATAATAGCTCCTGGTGCAGGAACCTTTATTCGAACAGATAGTAGTTCAGCTCCTTCCGGAGGAGGGATAGTAAGTGCTGTTTGGGACCCACCTATGATTGTTGCTCTGGCGGCACCTCAAGTCGATTTTTTAGAGCAAAGTTACAATGCATTAAAACAGTCGATTTATGATAATTTAGGGTTGCAAACACGCCTTAAACCATATATGGATGCAGTGGAATTAACAATCACTGCCGATGGTATTGGTTTAGATATGAATGGAGTATTTGAACTTTTAAATTTTAAAAAAGAAGAAAGTTTAAAAGATGCAGTTATTGATTGGGCTGAATTTAGTAAGTATGCCAGTAGCAATCTAAACCTGCTTGACCCTTCAAGTTTACATACGCTGTATGAGTGGATGGAAGCTGTAAGCTCAAATCCAGAGGCTCGAGAATATTTAGATGAGATTAATGAAGCCCTTTATGCCTTTGGTTACGACGGTGAGAATGTAGTTTCAATAGATCCAGATACTGGTGTCATTTCAGGTACTAAAGAGTCAGATGTCATGATAGGTAATGCTACAGATGATATTATGCATTCAGGTCTTGGAGATGATAAAGTCTTTGCAGGTGATGGAGATGATACGATCAATGGTGAAGGTGGAAATGATATCTTATTTGGTGGTAATGGTGATGACATTATCATTGCTCAAACAGATGGTTGGTATCAAGAAAGTCAAGATTCTAACATTCTAAAAGGTGGAAAAGGTAATGACAGCTTAGAAGGTGGGGGTGGAGATGACATGTATCTCTTTAATCGAGGTGATGGATATGACATCATTCATGATAAAGATAGTTACCGTGGAAATACAAAGGGCTTTAATGCGGGAAATGACACAATTAGCTTTGGTGAGGGTATAACAGAAGATGATATCGTCACTAAGCGTGATGAGAATAACCTTATCATTGCACTCAAAGAAGAGGGTGTGCTTTTTGATGACCTTCAAGATACGATATTAGTAAAAGACTGGTATATTTTAAATAATCAAATAGAGAGACTTGTGTTTACTGGTGGTAATGTGATGGATATCACAGACATGGTCAGTGCTATGGGGACATTTGAAGATGATGTACTTGAAGGAACTTTAGTTGATGATACTTTATATGGCAGAGATGGAAATGATATTATCAATGGAGGAGGGGGTACGGATACTTTAATCGGTGGTGCAGGAGATGATATTATTGTTGCAAAAACAGATAATGGGTATCAAAGTATTCAAGATATGAACCTAATTATTGGAGGTTCTGGGAACGATAGCCTTCAAGGTGGAGCTGGAGATGATACGTATGTATTTAATCGAGGAGATGGACAAGATATTATTCATGATTTTGATAGATATCGTGCAAATACATCTGCTTACAACGCTGGAAACGATACCATAAGTTTTGGTGAAGGAATTACAGCAGATGATTTAATTATGAAAAGTGATGGGGAAAACCTCATTATCGCAATCAAAGAAGAGGGTGTGGATTTCTTAGATTTAAATGACAAGATAACTGTAGTTGATTGGTATCACATCAATAATAAGATAGAAAATATTCTCTTTACGGATGGCTCAAGTTTAAATACTAACGGGATTATGTTAGCATTAGGAACAGATGCTGATGATCTGATTAAAGGAACAGGACTCGTTGATATCTTGGATGGAAAAGTTGGAAATGACATAATAAATGCAGGTTATGGGGATGATGAAGTTTATGGTGGAGCTGGTAATGACAGCCTTTATGGGGAAGGTGGTCATGACACACTTGTAGGTGGGAGTGGAGACGACTTTATTTTAGCTCAAACAGATACAGGGAGTAGTACAGGGTATAGTAATATTATTGAGGGTGGCACTGGAAATGATGACCTTCAAGGTGGTGCTGGCGATGACACGTATATCTTTAATAGAGGTGACGGACAAGATGTAATCCATGATAAAAGTAGTTACCGTGGAAATACAAAGAGCATTAATGCCGGAAATGACACTATTGTATTTACAGAAGGTATAAGTGCTAGTAATATCACAGCTAAACTTGATGGAAATAATTTAATAATTGCTTTAAATGAAGAAAATGTGAGTTTTGAGGATCTAAGTGACAAAATCGTAATAATAGATTGGTTACATGTTAACAATCGAATAGAAACACTAGAGTTTGAAGATGGAACAATACTAGATATAAATGGAATCATTAATGCCATGGGAACAGAACAAGATAATGATATCCAGGGTACAGAAAGAGACGATGTTATATATGGAAGAGGTGGAAGTGATACGCTGTACGGTGGAGCGGGAGATGATGTACTAAGCGGTGGTACAGGCGTACATGATTACCTAAATGGCGGTACAGGAAATGATACGTACTTGTTTGCCAAAGGTGATGGCAATACAACAATTAATACTTATGATTCAGGTGTTGATCGTAAAGACAGCTTGAAGTTTGCAGAGGGAATCAGTGTAGACGATATCAGTATGGAAAATTCAAATAATAATCTTCTTGTTACAGTAGCTGATACAGGCGAAATAATTACAATACAAAACTTTTTTATTCATGGTGCTTATGAAGTAAATACAATTGAGTTTGCTGATGGAACAAGTTTAGATACCGATGCAATGCGGGCCATGGCATTGATAGGAACAGATGCAGCAGAAAGTATTACAGGTTATTCTAGCGATGATATCATTGATGGTAAAGCAGGAGATGATACTTTATCTGGTGGAACAGGAAGCGATACTTATTTATATGCAAAAGGTGATGGAAACACAACAATTAATAATTATGATACAGGTGTAGATAGTGTTGATACTCTAAGGTTTGCAGAAAATATTACAGTAGCTGATGTCACTGCAAAACGTTTAAGTAATCATTTATTAATGACTGTAGCAGGTACTAACGAAGTTATTACAGTACAGAACTTCTTTTTACAAGCTGCTTATGAACTAGATGCAATTGAGTTTGCTGACGGAACAGTATTAGATACAGATGCAATGAGAGCATTGGCCTTGATTGGAACAGATGCAGCAGAAAGTATTACAGGTTATGCAAGTGATGATATTCTCAAGGGAATGGGTGGAAGTGACACTTTAAACGGTGGAGCAGGTAATGATGTTCTAAGTGGTGGTACAGGCGTAAATGATTACCTCAATGGTGGTACGGGAGATGATACCTATGTCTTCACTAAGGGAGATGGGAATACTACAATTTTCAATTTAGATTCGGGAACTGAGCGTAATGATGTTCTTAAGTTTACAGAAGGAATAAGTGTAGATGATATTAGTATGGAAAAGAGTAATTATCATCTTTTAATTACTGTGGCAGGTACAGACGAAGTGATTACAGTTCAGAACTTTTTTATTGCTGAAACTTATGCGTTGAATGCTGTAGAATTCTTTGATGGAACAGTGTTAGATACGGATGCCATGAGAGCATCGGCATTGATCGGAACAGATACCGCAGAAATACTAACGGGGTATGCAAGTGATGATATTCTTAAAGGAATGGGCGGAAATGATACCCTTAATGGAGGAACAGGAAATGATACCTTAGAGGGTGGTTCTGGAAGTGACACTTTAAACGGTGGAGCAGGTAATGATGTTCTAAGTGGTAGTACAGGTTCAAACGATTATTTAAATGGCGGTACAGGAAATGACACGTACTTGTTTGCTAAAGGTGATGGAGATACTACAATTTATACTTATGATTCAGGCATTGATCGTAAAGACATCTTGAAGTTTGCAGAAGGAATAAGTGTAGATGATATTAGTATGGAAAAGAGTAGTAATCATCTTTTAATTACTGTAGCAGGTACAGACGAAGTGATTACAGTTCAGAACTTTTTTATTGCTGAAACTTATGCGTTGAATGCTGTAGAATTCTTTGATGGAACAGTGTTAGATACGGATGCCATGAGAGTATTAACTTTAGCCGAAATTGTAGTTGAACCAGAAGTCATTGGAGAGGAAGAAGTTTCTATTGGTATTATCGTTAGTGGATCAACAGGAGATGATGTATTAAACGCAGAATCAGGAGATGACACCCTTTATGGGAATGCAGGAAGTGATGTACTACATGGTGGAGCAGGAGATGACATTTTAATGTCAGATGACAGTGCAACCTATCAAGATACTGGATATGGAGATACCCTAGAAGGTGGAACCGGAAATGACACATTAGAAGGTGGCGCCGGAGATGATGTATATGTATTTAAGAGAGGAGATGGTCAAGATACAATTTCAGATTATGATCATTATTCTACAACTAAAAACTACTACAATGCCGGCAATGACACGATTAGCTTTGGCGCGGGGATCACACAAGAT